>Ga0182747_1003490_pt1 | contig 10540 bp, 6 predicted proteins | sample eDN3rd30CBELigBY_FD_128526 | JGI IMG/M metagenome (GOLD analysis project Ga0182747, IMG submission 128526) | Enriched backyard soil microbial communities from Emeryville, California, USA - eDNA 3rd pass 30_C BE-Lig BY (version 2) (version 2) | ecosystem: Environmental > Terrestrial > Soil >...
AAGGGTTGTTCCACCATTGTTAAGTTAAATTCATCCAGTTGTTTTAATAGTTCAGTATCTTCTAGACGATAAGCTGAATTTGCATCTGCCATAATAGCAACATCCGGGAATTTTTCACGTAATTTACGCATAACATCAATATCCCAACCTGGCTTAATTTTCACTTTAATTCGTTTATAGCCCTCTTTTACATACTCATCAACAAGGGCTACTAACTCTTCAATGCTTTTTTGAATCCCAATACTAATACCTACTTCGATTTTATCTTTATTCCCGCCCAATGCAGATGCAAGGGATTGATTTGTTTGTTGTGCATAAATGTCCCAAACAGCACCTTCAATTGTAGATTTCGCCATGTTGTTTTTACGGATAGGTTTGAAAATTTCACTTACTTCATCTGGATGAGAAATTTCTCTATTTAATAGAAGAGGAATTAAAAAGTCCTCCAGCATATGCCAGTTTGTTTGTAATGTTTCTTCGTTGTACCATGGTGAGTGGAATGCTACAGATTCTCCCCAACCAATTGTACCGTCTTCATCCTTTGCCTCTAACAATAAGAAATCCTTGTTTGTAAATGTTCCAAAACTCGTTGTAAATGGTGCTTTTAGTTTCATTTGTAAATGACGAATTGTGATTTCAGTAATTTTCATATTAGTAGCCTCCAAGTTGTAACGTATCTTTTTTCACAAATATGTAGTCGTTCCATCGTTCATTTTTTCGAACACGCACTGCCGTATAACCTGCCGCGAATACCGATTGAAATACTTTTCTTGTTTCTAATCGCCAATGCATCGCATGTGTATGACTTGCTGCTTTCAAACTTTGAAAATCCCAAGGGACCGGTAAGGAGTAAGCGTCAGCTGTGAGGTTTTCAAGTGATGCTACTTTTAACGTTGGTAATCCAGCATCATCAAAAATAATCTCACCTAGAGGTTGTGAATTTTCGATTATTGGTTCAACTTGCTTTTCTACATACTCACTTTTCAAATGCCAATGAACTTCAAATCGATCAGATGGTAATCCTTTGTTAAAGCCATCCTGCATTTCACCGTAACAGTTTTCAATATATGTATGACAGATTCCATTCAACTTCGTCAGATTTAAGTAACCATTACGTGTTTCAAGTGGATCATATGTCCAATGCATATCGTCAAACCCTTTAGCGATAGCACTTTTTCGTTGTGCGTGTTTTAACTTTTCACCAATTTGTTGTGAACGGTATGCTTCATCGATTCCTAACATATGGGAACAAACATATACTTTTCCGTTTTTTAGACCTGCAAAACCATAACTAAACCCAACAAGTTGGTCCCCATCATAAGCACCAACCATGATGCCTCCGTTTTTTACAGCGGTTAGAGTTTGATGGGTAGGAATCGGTTCCGTACCCCATACTTTTCTTTCAAGTAACTGTACTTGTTCCAATTCTTCTAATGTTGTTAATTCTTTTACTACGATCATTTTCCATCTCTTCTTTCTATATGCTGCAACGCTACTAACAGTGCCTTTGTAAGAATTCGTGCCCCCACCGGTAATTGTTTTCTATTAAATGTCATTTGCGGATGATGAAGTCCTGGTGTTACACCACAACCTAATCCAAGCATTGTTGTTTTAAGATTTGGTTTGGAATAGGCATAAAAATGAAAATCTTCTCCACCTGGTGTGATGACTTCGGGAGCACAATTTTCCAGCCCTACTGTCTCAACAATCGCCTGCTTCATCATCATTTTTGCTTCATCATGAACCTGTGCTGCTGCAATATGCACGTCAACATTCGTTGTAATCTCCGCACCATATAATGTACTAACAGATTCTACCGCTTTCTTAAATCCCTCTGTTAAAGCATCCATCGTTGAATTTTTCTGTGCCCGAATATCAATACTGAATGAAGCAGAACCTGGAATAATATTTGCTGATAACCCGCCTGCCTGTAGCTGTGTCATTTTTATTGAACCCGACTCATTTGGGCTAATCCAAATTCGCTTCAATGCATCTACTAAAGCAGCTGCAACTTCAATTGCATTTATTCCTTGTTCTGGCCTTGCACCATGTGCTTCTATTCCATTTATCGAACCTGTGATGAGCTTTGCTGCACCGTGGTATAATGCCGGTGAGTGCGCTCCATCTGCTAATTCTACAAGCGGTCTTACATGAACGCCAAATAGGTATTCCAACGAGTCGACGATACCTTTTTGAACGATAGCCTTCGCGCCCCCTGCCTTTTCCTCAGCAGGTTGAAAAATCAGTCGAACAGCACCAGGCAAATTCTTTTGTTCCTTCAATAGTAATGCCACACCAATTGCCATTGTCATATGTCCGTCATGTCCACAAGAATGATTCGCCTGAAACTCGCCATCCACTTCTTGCCAAAGTGCATCTATATCTGTACGAAAACCAACTTTAGGCTCCCCATGCCCAATATCAACATAAAGACCCGTCATATCGTTGAAAGTATGTGGTACGAATCCTTCACCTTCAAGAATTGTTGCTAAATAAGCTGTCGTGTTTGTTTCTTCCCAGCTGATCTCAGGATTTACATGTAAATGGTTAAACACCTCTTGCATGCGGTCTATTAATTGTTGTTCCGTCATTTCATCAACTCCATCGATTGCTAATAAAACTATTTTGAAAATCATCATATTTTACACGTTGCTCATTATAGTAATCAGCATCATGCGACATCATGCCTGCTACTAACGTATTTAGAAACGAGATTAGCGCGGGCATCATATCAATTGTCGAGAACTCTGTTTGTTGCAAAACAAAAGCTTCATTTGCAAATGCATGAATAGGTGCGACATTCGAATCAGTAATCGCAACAGTATAAACTCCGCGTTTTACGAGCTCCTCTGTAATTTGAATGGGCTCCCAGTAATAACGATGGAGCGAAATCACGATTGCAATGGACGTTTCATCTACTTCTTGTAATGTCCGAATCAACATACTCGTTTCAGTCTGTACAAGTTTTACATTTGGACGAAGCATGTTTAGCGTAAACTGAAGCCATTGAGCAGCAAAGTTTGATGCACCTTCTCCAACGATTAGAATGTTTTTTGCTTCATGTAATTTTTTAGTTGTTTCATAAAAATGATCTGCATCTATTTGTTCAGCAATTCTGATAATTTGAGCGCTAATTTGTCCCATTACCTTCTCGCATAACTGTTTCTCTTTAAATAACTCCTCTTTTGAAGAAACATAATTACCTAGAGTGCTATTGGTATTGTACTGAAACAAATACATAGTCAGCTCCTTTTGCAACTGAGCATATCCGTTTAATTCAATCGCATAACAAAACCGTATTACGGTAGTCTCACTTGTACCAGCTAACTTTCCTACCTCTGCAGCTGAATGTACGCCTACATAGGTTGGATTATTTAAAACAAAATTTGCCACTTTTTGTTGTGATTTTGATAATGAATGATAGGATTGTTCAATTCGTTCTTTAATCGTACACATTGAGAAACGAGAAGCCTCCCCTTTTTTATTAAGATATTGAAGTTTAGACTTCATAAATTAATGATTAATTTAACATTAATAAAATGGTTATGCAAGTAGTTTTCAGAAATTTCGATATTATTCGTCATCTCGAAGTAGATTTGGTTTTAACCTAGCTTTTTGAAACTTTTTAAAGCTTAGGCAAATTTCATGCATGCTTGTATTATTTTTTTCGAAATTAATGCAACAAAAAAAACGAACCGCATTCTACAATTGCGATTCGTTTTACATTCAATGTTATTCAGCGTTATATCGTACAATAACTGTTCCTGTACGAGATTCACCATTTATTTTTAGTAGGTTGGCATTTTCAATGATCTTATCGAAGTGATGAGTTTTAAGTAAAAATTGATCATCTTCTATTCTTGTGACTACATCCGGTAGGCCGATATCTGCTTTACCGAAGTTTGTTGCCACTTGTCCATCTAGTGACGATGATTTTGGAACATAGATTTCAACTGCCCCGGCAACGGTATGAGCCTTCACTTTCCGTGCATCTTTTGCATAAGTTGTGACAACAACCGCACCGTTTACTGATTCCGCTTCGACTTCCTGAAGTTCTCCATCGATATAGATACGTCCGTTCACCGTTTCTACTTCTAAGTCTTCCCCTTTTACATGTCGGAGTTCGATTGAACCATTTCCTGTTTCTATGTTGGCATTTTGGAAAGTAGATTCATCCATTTTCACAGCACCATTATAAGTTTTTACTTTGATTAATTTCGCTTCTAAGTTTTGAACCGTTACCCCACCATTTAGTAAGCGTATTAACACAATATCATATAGTTGTTCTGGTACAACTAAGCGCAACGAAGTTTGTGACATTTTCGATGTAACTGAAATAGTTAATTTACCATTAGTCAAATTAACGAAGTTTTCTTCAAATTGAGCGATTGTTTTTTCTTCATTATGATCATGAAGTGATGTTTTGACATGTGCTTCCACTAATAGTTGTTCATTTTCTGATTTGACAAGGTCTACTTTCCCATTAGGTATGTCAATTTCAATCCCCTTAATTTCACTTCTATCAAATGTATAGGTTTTATCAAACTGAACTTTTTCTCCAAAAGGAAATTCTAAATCAAAGTCTTTTATTTTAGTAAATGTTGAATTCATTAATCCCATGACACGATCACTAAAGTGAGATAAATCCTGCTTTAGATCATTCATAAATTCATCCATCTTTTTATTTGCCTCTTTATTATTAAACGCTTTGCCAAAGAAGTCCTCAAAACCTGTTGTTTTAGATTTCTTTTCTTCTTCATCAATTGTTTGATTTTGTGAGGCTTCACTTTCTGCTTGAGTATGTTGTGATGTGTCCTCTGTAGATTTTGTTAGCGGCACAATTGTTGATTGAGTGGAGTTTTGTTCTTTTGTTAACGCCTCAAGTAAAACAATCGCCTCTTCAGTAGTGATTGTTCCATTTTCAACTAATTTTAATATGCGTTTACGTTCGTTTTCCATAAAAAAAAGCCTCCCTCTGGTTATATACTTAGTTATACGCAAAGGAAGGCTAAAAGTTTCAGTGATTATTTTATATTGCCCACTAATTTAGGATGAACAACTATTTATTACTTATTTGATGCTTCCGCTAAAAGGGCGTCCATTCTTTTACGGTCTCGTTCTAGTACTATTTTTAAATACTGCCCTGTATAGGACTTTTCATTTGCTGCGATTTCTTCTGGTGTACCTGTTGCTAAAATGGTACCACCTTTTTCCCCGCCTTCTGGACCAAGGTCAATGAGATAATCTGCTGTTTTGATTACATCTAGGTTATGTTCGATAACTAGCACAGTATCACCGTTTTCCACTAACCTTTGTAACACTTTAAGTAGGCGCGCAATATCGTGTACATGAAGACCCGTAGTTGGTTCGTCCAAAATATAAATCGATTTACCCGTAGAACGACGGTGTAACTCTGAAGCAAGTTTTACACGTTGAGCTTCTCCTCCAGATAAAGTTGTGGCTGGTTGTCCTAGCTTCATATAACCAAGCCCAACATCGACAATTGTTTGAAGCTTTCTTTGGATCTTTGGCACATTTTCAAAGAATACCACAGCATCTTCAATCGTCATGTCTAACAATTCAGCAATATTTTTATCTTTATATTTTACTTCAAGTGTTTCACGATTATATCGTTTGCCATGACATACTTCACATGGTACGTAGACGTCTGGTAAGAAGTGCATCTCAATTCGAATAATCCCATCCCCACTACATGCTTCACATCGGCCACCTTTTATATTAAAACTGAATCGTCCTTTTTTATAGCCTCGAACTTTTGCTTCGTTCGTTGATGCAAATAAATCACGGATATCATCAAATACACCCGTATACGTTGCTGGATTTGAACGTGGTGTTCGTCCAATTGGTGATTGGTCTATATCAATTACTTTATCAAGATGTTCAATCCCTGTGATTTCTTTATGTGCACCCGGTTTTGTTCTGGCGCGATTTAACTTATTTGCAAGAGATTTATATAAAATTTCATTGATTAAAGTCGACTTACCTGAACCTGATACACCTGTCACGGCAATAAACTGTCCTAATGGAATATCTACTTTTACATTTTTTAAGTTGTTTTCCGTAGCGCCTTTAATCGTTAATTTTCGTCCATCTGATTTTCGTCGTTCGGTTGGAAGTGGTATAAATTTTTGTCCACTTAAATATTGTCCAGTAATGGATGCTGGATTTTTCATGACTTCCTCAGGTGTACCAGCAGCTACGATTTCACCACCATGTACACCTGCTCCAGGACCTACGTCGATTAAGTAATCAGCAGCAACCATTGTATCTTCATCATGTTCTACAACAATCAATGTGTTACCCAGATCACGCATATCTTGCATTGTGGCAACTAGTTTATCATTATCCCGTTGGTGTAAACCGATAGAAGGTTCATCAAGTATATAAAGAACTCCAGATAAACGGGACCCAATTTGTGTTGCAAGACGAATCCTTTGGGCTTCTCCTCCTGATAATGTCCCTGCAGAGCGAGCAAGTGTTAAATAATCTAACCCAACATTGATTAGGAAGCTAAGTCTTTCTGTAATCTCACGAATAATAAGTCTTGCTATCTGCATTTCTTTTTCTGAAAGTGTTAAATTGGAGAAAAATCCATACATATCACCAATTGAATGCCGTGTAGCTTCTGCTATATGTAACCCTTCTACTTTAACTGCAAGAGTTTCAGGTTTTAATCGATAACCTTTACATGATGGACATGCTTGTTCAGTCATGTATTTCTGCATTTGGTCTCTTACATATTCGGAAGTAGAATCATGGAAACGTCGTTCGATATTACGAACTACACCTTCAAAGAGAATGTCTTTATTATGAACACTGCCATATTCATTTTCATAGTAGAAATGAATTTTTTCATTTCCTGAGCCATATAAAATTTTATCCATTTGACTTGTTGGTATTTGTGAGACTGGTACATCCATTGGAATTCCATAATGTGTACAAACGGCCTTTAAAAGCTGTGGATAATATTGTGAGCTTGTTGGCTCCCAAGCAGCGATTGCATGTTCTTCTAATGTCTTCTCCCAGTCTGGAATCAACAACTCTAAGTCTACTTCCTGTTTAATTCCTAATCCATCACATGATGGACATGCTCCAAAGGGACTGTTAAAAGAAAACATGCGCGGCTCTAACTCACCAATAGAAAACCCACATAATGGACAAGCATGATGTTGGCTAAATAATAATTCTTCATGCTCGATTACATCAACTAAGACTCTTCCATCAGCGAGGTTACATGCTGTTTCAATCGATTCATAAAGTCTTGATGATACCCCTTCTTTTATGACGACACGATCTATTACAACCTCTATACTATGTTTTTTATTTTTATCCAGTTCTATGGAGTCATCCAAATCGAGCATTTCACCATCTACACGTACACGTACATACCCTTGCTTTTTTAGATCCTCTAATAATTTGACATGAGCACCCTTTCGACCAGATACGATAGGTGCCAATAATTGCATTTTTGTTCGTTCAGGAAATTCGAGTAAACGGTCCACCATTTGTTCAATGGTTTGGGACTCAATTTCTGTCCCATGATTTGGACAAATCGGTTTACCAATACGGGCAAACAATAATCGTAAGTAATCATAAATTTCTGTCACTGTTCCAACTGTGGATCGAGGGTTTTTACTAGTCGTTTTTTGGTCAATCGAAATGGCAGGAGATAATCCTTCAATTGAGTCTACATCTGGTTTGTCCATTTGCCCTAAGAATTGACGCGCGTACGCAGAAAGGGACTCAACATAGCGGCGTTGTCCTTCTGCGTAAATTGTATCAAAGGCTAGTGATGACTTACCCGAACCAGATAGACCGGTAATGACAACCAGCTTATCACGGGGAATTGTAACATTTATATTTTTTAAGTTATTCGAACGTGCACCTTGCACTACAATTTCAGTATTTTTCACGATATATTATCCCTCTACCTTCAGTTCAAATATTGTATCCCTTAATTCTGCTGCACGTTCAAAATCAAGTGCTTTGGCTGCTTCTTTCATTTCGATTTCAAGCGATGCAATAAGCTTCTCGATTTCGGATTTCGTCATTTTCTTGCCCTTTGTTACTTTTGTAACGTATGTCTCTTCTGTTTCTGCTGCTTGTGTTGCTCGAATGAGCTCTGGAATTTTTTTCTGAATTGTCATTGGTGTAATACCATGCTCTTTGTTATAAGCCTCTTGAATAGACCGACGGCGTTTTGTTTCACCGATTGCTTTTTTCATAGAGTCTGTCATATTGTCGGCATACATAATCACATGGCCATTAGAGTTTCGGGCAGCCCGGCCAATTGTTTGGATAAGTGACCGTTCTGAACGTAAAAATCCTTCTTTATCTGCATCGAGAATCGCAACAAGTGAAACCTCAGGAATATCTAATCCTTCTCGCAATAGATTAATCCCTACTAATACGTCATAAGTTCCTTTACGTAATTCTCTTAAAATTTCAATTCGTTCTAATGTCTTTACTTCAGAATGGAGATACTCTACTTTTATACCCAATTCTTTTAAATAATCGGTTAGATCCTCAGACATTTTTTTCGTTAAAGTCGTAATCAACACACGTTCTTGTTTTCTAACCCGTTCATGAATCTCATCGATTAAATCATCTATTTGTCCTTCAATCGGTCGAACATCAATTGTTGGATCTAGTAAACCTGTAGGACGAATAATTTGTTCTACCATTTCAGGTGTGTGTTCGAGTTCATATGGCCCTGGTGTAGCGGAAACATAAATGGCCTGACTAATATGGCTTTCAAACTCTTCAAATCTTAGTGGTCTGTTATCAAGTGCTGATGGCAAGCGGAAACCATGTTCTACTAATACTCCTTTTCGTGCTTGGTCACCGTTAAACATCCCGCGTATTTGAGGTAATGTTACGTGACTTTCATCCACAACTAACAAAAAATCCTTTGGGAAGTAATCAAGTAATGTATATGGAGTTGCCCCAGCTTCTCTTAAAGTTAAATGGCGTGAATAGTTTTCGATTCCTGAGCAGAAGCCCATCTCACGCATCATTTCTAAATCGTAGTTTGTACGCTGTTCTAACCGTTGTGCTTCTAATAATTTATCTTCAGCTCGGAACTTTTCTAATTGATGTTCAAGTTCCACTTCAATGTTTTCAATTGCTTTCAACATTTTTTCTTCTCGGGTTACGAAGTGGGATGCTGGGAAAATAGCTACATGTTCTCGATCGCCTACTATTTCACCAGTTAAGGCATCTACCTCTCGAATTCGATCGACCTCATCTCCAAAAAATTCAACACGTAGACATTTTTCATCACGAGATGCAGGGAAAATTTCAACAACGTCTCCTCTTACACGGAAAGTACCACGTGTAAAGTTCACATCGTTTCTTTCATACTGAATATCTACTAGCTTTCGTAATAATTGATTTCGTTCTATTTCCATCCCTGTTCGAACGGATACAACCATTTCGCGATATTCTTCTGGATTCCCTAAACCATAAATGCAGGATACAGATGCAATGATTATCACATCATCTCTTTCAAACAATGCGGATGTCGCCGAGTGTCTAAGTTTATCAATTTCGTCATTAATGCTAGAATCCTTTTCAATGTATGTATCTGTTTGTGGTACATACGCTTCTGGCTGAAAGTAATCATAATAACTAACAAAATATTCTACTGCATTATTAGGGAAAAATTGTTTGAATTCACTATAAAGCTGACCTGCTAAAGTCTTATTATGCGCAATTACTAGTGTTGGTTTTTTTACCTCTTTAATAACATTGGAAACTGTAAATGTCTTCCCTGTACCTGTTGCTCCGAGTAGCGTTTGGTGCCGTTTTCCTTCTTGAACACCCTTTACTAGCTCTTGTATGGCATTCGGCTGATCACCACTCGGTTGGTATGCAGATTGTAAGTCAAAAGCGGCCATATTACGTTCGTCCCTTCATCCAAATCTTGTATTTTTATTTTAGCATAGTCTAAAGGAAAATACGATTAAAACGCGAACGTATATTCCTTTTTATATTTAGTTATGTATGTTTTAATTACCCTTATTTTTATTTTTAATCAAACATCTAATTTGCATTATTTTCTAGTATGTAACAAACTCAATTAAAATAAAACAAACTCCAAAAGCGCAAAGTTTTGCTTTTGGAGTTTTACTAATTTATTTGATTGCTAATGTCTCTTCATGACTTTTAATTTCTACAATTTCACCATCAAATGCAGCTTTATAAATTGTAAAAATATCATCATAAAGTAATGGCATTGGACTACGTGCTAAAATTCGTTTTTGCTCAATAGCGTCTGTAGCTAAATTTTCTAATGCTTCTTCTACTATATTAAATCCTTTTAGCGTCGATGGAATATTAACATCCTCAACAAGTCTCTTTAGTTCTGCTACACAACGATAAGATGCTTCTTCCTGTGAAATGTTAGCAGAACTATAACCCATTGCATCGTAAATATCTTTCATCCGTTTTTCGCAACTTTGACGAATATACCCCATCACATATGGGAGTAATACTGCATTCGAATCACCATGTGCAA
>Ga0182747_1003499_pt1 | contig 10520 bp, 9 predicted proteins | sample eDN3rd30CBELigBY_FD_128526 | JGI IMG/M metagenome (GOLD analysis project Ga0182747, IMG submission 128526) | Enriched backyard soil microbial communities from Emeryville, California, USA - eDNA 3rd pass 30_C BE-Lig BY (version 2) (version 2) | ecosystem: Environmental > Terrestrial > Soil >...
CGAGATCCGGCTGCTGATGCTGGGCGGTGGCCTGCTGTCGGTGGCGCTGCTGGGCATCGCCCTGGCGCCGGGCTGGGCCATGGTGGCGGTGCCGCAGGTGCTGCTCGGCCTGTTCTTCTTCATGTTCCACGGCGTGCTGCAGGCCCGCGCCACCGAGGTGCTGCCCGAGGCGCGCGCCACCGCCGTCTCCGCCTTCTCGATGGCGCTGTTCCTGGGCCAGGGCGTTGGCTCCATCGGTTTCGGCGCAGTGCTGGCGCAGGCGGGGTATCCGGCGGTCTTCCTGAGCGCGGCGGCGGGCATCCTTCTGCTCAGCCTGTGGTGCTGGCGGGGGCTCTCGCCAGAGCGTGGGGCGGCGGCCTGAAACCGACAAAAGGAAGACGGGGGTCCGGGGGAATTCTTTCCCCCGGCCTTTTTTCTTCCCTCTTGGCCGGAGCCTTGCGCCGGGCCAAACCCGCAGCCGGACGGAAACGGACACGGACTCGATGAACACCCGCGAGGGATCGGCGGCCTTCGTGGCGCCGCTGGTGGTGCTGGCCCTCGGCCACATGCTCTCCAACATGCTGCGGACCCTGCCGGCCATTGCCGCCGACGTGCTGACGCGTGACCTGCATGTCTCGCCCGAGGGACTGGCCAGCCTGACCGGCGCCTATCACTTCGCCTTCGCCGCGGGGCAGATTCCCCTCGGCGTGGCGCTGGACCGGTTCGGCGTCCGCCCTGTTTCGCTGGTCCTGCTGGCGACGGTGGCGGTGGGCTCGGTGCTGGCGGCGCTGGTGGGCGGGCCGGCGGGCTTCCTGCTGGCGCAGGTCGTGCTCGGGCTGGGCTGCTGCGGCATGTTGCTCTGCCCGATGACGCTCGCCGCCAAGCTGCTCACCCCGGCGCAATTCGGGCTCTGGTCCGGGCTGATCCAGGCGCTCGGCAATGTCGGGATGCTGCTTTCGGCCAGCCCGCTGGCCTGGCTGGTCGAGCACCAGGGCTGGCGCGCCGGATTCTGGGTGGCGGCGGGCATGGCTGTCCTGGTGGCGCTGCTGGTGCGGATGGCGGTGCCCGCCCCCATTCCCGCCGACGGGCCGCATCCCAGCCTGCTGGCCGATGCCCGCGCGGTGCTCGGGCTCAGCGCCGGCCGCCGGTTGCGCGGCATCATCCTGCTCGCCTTCGCCTCCTTCGCCGTCATCATCGGCGTTCGCGGCCTCTGGGGCGGTCCCTGGCTGATGGAGGTGAAGGGGCTGGACCGGATCGCCGCCGGCAATGTCCTGCTGCTGATGACCCTCTCTCTGATCGCCGGACCGGCGCTCGCGGGCGTGCTGGACCGCCGAATCGGCCATCGGCGCACCCTGCTGGCCGCTGGCCACGCGCTGGCCGGGCTGTTCCTGCTGCTGGTGGCCGGCGGTGCGCCGGGGGGATGGCTGTCGCGCCTCGCGGGTGTGCCCATGCTGCCGGTGGCGGCGGATACGGTGCTGCTCTTCGCCTTCGGGATGGCGATCTCGATCCAGCCGCTGCTTTTCGCCATGACGCGCGCGGCGGTGCCGCCGGACCAGGCGGGCAAGGCGCTCTCCGCCACCAACCTTTCCTTCTTCCTGGGCGGGGCGGTGCTGCAGGCGGCCTCCGGACCGGTGGGGGCGTCGGGCGGGCCGGGGGCGGCCAACGCCTTCTTCGGCGCCGGGGTGCTGGCCGGCACCGCCCTGTTCCTGGCAACGACCCGCCGTGGTTGACACGGCGCCGCGACCCGCGCTCAAGGGCGCCTAACCTTCGCCAGTTCGCAACGAAAGCCGGAACGCATGGGCTATTTTCCCACACGCTGGACCCTGAAGACCTCGGGCGAGGTCGCGCCCGATGAGCGGCTGCCCTGGTCGCAGACCCTCATCATGGGCATCCAGCACGTCGTCGCCATGTTCGGCTCCACGGCACTGGCGCCCATCCTGATGGGCTTCGACCCGAACACCGCCATCTTCTTCTCCGGCATCGGCACGCTGCTCTTCTTCGTCATCACCGGCGGACGGCTGCCGAGCTATCTTGGCTCCAGCTTCGCCTTCATCGCGGTGGTGATCGGCGCGACGGCCTATGCCGGCGCCGGGCCGAACCCGAATATCCCGGTGGCGCTGGGCGGCATCATGGCCGCCGGGTTGGTTTACACGGTCATCGGCCTCATCGTGCAGGTGGCCGGCACCGGCTGGGTCGAGCGGCTGATGCCGCCAGCCGTCACGGGCGCCATCGTCGCCGCCATCGGGCTCAACCTCGCCCCGGTCGCGGTGAAGGGCATTTCCGGCAATGCCTTCGACACCACCATCGGCCTCTTCACCGTCGCCGCCGTGGCGCTGATCTCGGTCTGGGGTCGCGGCATGGCGCGGCGCCTGCCCATCCTGCTCGGCGCGGTGAGCGGCTATCTTCTCTACCTCGTCTGCACCAACCTGCTTGGCCTCGGCACGCCGATCGACTTCTCCGGCGTGCGCGCCGCCGCCTGGTTGGGCCTGCCGCATTTCGAGGCGCCGGTCTTCAGCGCCCCGGCCATGGTGCTGATCGCGCCCATCGCCATCATCCTGGTGGCGGAGAACCTCGGCCATGTGAAGGCGCTGAGCGCCATGACGGGCCGCGACTTCGACCCCCTCATCGGCCGCGCCTTCATCGCCGACGGCATCGCCACCATGGTCTCGGCCGGCGGCGGCGGCACCGGCGTCACCACCTATGCCGAGAACATGGGCGTGATGGCCGTCACCCGGATCTACTCCACGCTGGTCTTCGTCGCGGCGGCGCTGTTCGCCATCCTGCTCGGCTTCTCTCCCAAGTTCGGCGCGCTGATCATGACCCTGCCGGGCGCGGTGATCGGCGGCGTCGCCATCGTGGTCTTCGGGCTGATCGCGGCGACGGGCGGGCGCATCTGGGTGCTGAACCGCACCGACTTCTCGCAGCCGCGCAACCTCGTCACCGCGGCGGTGGCGCTGATCGCCGGCGCGGGCGACCTGACGCTGAAGTTCGGCAGCTTCGCACTGGGCGGCATCGGCACCGCCACCTTCGGCGCCATCATCGTCTACCACATGCTGCGCGGCCGTCCGGAGGCGGAAGGCGTCACGCCCGCCGACGCGCCGGTGGACCCGCATCCCGGGCACTGAGCGCAAGCATCATCCACCTGTCACGCCGTTGCCATCGGGCCATCATGGTCCGCATGGCAACGGCGGCGGATGCAGCAAGACCCCGACACCGCCTCTAAGAAACTCTGCGAGACGCCCTTCATCGACCCCTCCGCCCGCGTGCGAGACTGCACCTTCGGGCGGTTCAACGAAGTCGGCGCCCGTACCCGCCTCGCCGAATGCAGCATGGGCGACTACGCCTATGTCGTGAACGACAGCGACATCATCTACACGACGATTGGCCCTTTCTGCTCGATCGCCGCGCAGGTGCGGATCAACCCGGGCAACCACCCGCTGGACCGCGTGGCGCTGAGCCACTTCACCTATCGCGCCAGCGCCTATGGGCTGGGCGAGGACGAGGCCGGCTTCTTCGACTGGCGCCGCTCGAAGCCGGTGACGCTGGGGCCGGACACCTGGGTCGGGCACGGCGCCATCATCCTCCCCGGCGTGACGGTCGGCACCGGCGCGGCGATCGGCGCCGGCGCGGTGGTGACCAAGGACGTGCCGGACTTCGCCATCGTCGTCGGCAATCCCGGCCGCGTTCTGCGCTACCGCTTCCCGCCCGAGATCCAGGCCGCCCTGAGGCGCATCGCCTGGTGGACCTGGCCCGATTCCCGGCTGCGGGAGGCGCTGAACGAGATCCGCACCCTTTCCGCCGAGGATTTCTGCCGCAGGTACGACCCGGTGTAGGATCGCCCCGAGTCACGCCTGAGGAAGAGGAACGCCCCGATGATCCGCAGCATCCTGGTTGCGCTGGACGACACGCCGGGCGCCGCGGCCGCGCGCGACCTTGCCATCTCCCTGGCACGCCGCGGCGGGGTGCGCCTGACCGCCGCCGTGGTGCTCGACCTGCCGCATACGCGGGATGCCCAGGGGCCGGTGCCGATCGGTGGCGCGGCCTTCCTGGAGCACCGCAACGAGGCGCTGGCCCGCCGTGCTGAGGAGGCGGCGCAGAAGGCCCTGGCAGAGTTCACCGCCACCGCCGGCGACCTGGCCTTCGACACGCTGCGCCTGGAGGAGGCACCCGAGCCGGCCCTGCTGAAGGCCAGCGCCCAGCATGACCTGATCGTGATCGGGCGCGACTCCACCCTGGGTCAGGAAGCCACTGAGGACGGCATGGCGCCGGTGATCGACGCGCTGCTGCGGCACGGCGCCCGCCCGCTGCTGGTGGTACCGCCGCGCCGTGAGATGCCGGATTACGACCCGGCCGGCACGGTGCTGGTCGGTTACGACGCCTCGGTGCCGGCGATGCGGGCGCTGCAGCTCTACGCGCTCCTGAAGCCCGAAGGCGAAGCGCATGCCAAGGTCTTCTGCTGCGACGAGGATCGCGCGAAGGCGAAGCGCATCGCCGCGGAGGGCGCCGAATACCTGCGCCGGCATGGGGTCGAGGTCAGCACCGTCGGCGTGGCAGGGGAGCATCCGGCCGATCTGCTGGTGGCCGAGGCCACCGATGGGCACCCGCGCCTGATGGTGATGGGCGCCTACGAGAACACCGGCCTGCGCGGCTTTTTCCTCGGTTCTTCCACCCGCCGGCTGCTACGCGAGATGCCCTGCCCCATCTTCGTCCACCGCTGAGGGTGGAGCTCCCCCTTCCCCTCGCCCGCGGCATGGCCAATGATGGGCGCCGGGAAACATCCGGGGAGCTAGACCCATGGCGAAATTCGGCCTCAGCCAGCCGGTGCGGCGCATCGAGGACCCCCGTCTGCTGCAGGGGCGCGGGCGCTACACGGATGACATCTCGGTGCCCGGGCAGTTGCACGCCTATGTGCTGCGCAGCCCGCACGCCCATGCCCGCATCCTCTCGATCGACACCGCGACGGCGGCCTCCCTGCCCGGTGTCCATGCCGTGCTCACCGGCCAGGACTGGCTGGATGACGGCCTCGGCCAGATTCCCTGCGCCATCCCGCTGAAGAACCGCGACGGCACGCCGCGCGCCGAGACGCCGCGCTACGGCCTGGCCGTGGGCACCGTGAAGCATGTGGGCGACCCGGTGGCCTTCGTCGTCGCCGACACCTACCAGCAGGCGCGTGACGCCGCCGAGGCGGTGTTCGTGGATTACGACATCCTGCCCGCCTGCACCGACCTCGCTCATGCCATGGACGCGGACCAGCCGCAGATCTGGGACGGCGCGCCGAAGAACGTCTGCTTCGACTGGGCGACCGGCGACAAGGCGAAGACCGACGCGCTCTTTGCCCAGGCGGCGCATGTCACCAAGCTGACGGTGGTGAACAACCGCATCGTCGTGAACAGCATGGAGACCCGCGCCGCGCTGGCCGAATACGACGCCGCCAGCGAGCGCTTCACCCTGCATGCCGGCACCCAGGGCTCCTGGCTGGTGAAGGATCTGCTGGGCAAGGCCGTCTTCCACCTGCCGCCGGAGAAGTTCCGCGTCATCACGCCGGATGTCGGCGGCGGCTTCGGCATGAAGCTCTACATGTACGGCGAGTATGCGCTGTGCTGCTGGGCCGCCCGCAAGCTGCAACGCCCGGTGAAGTGGGTTTCCGAACGGATGGAGGCCTTCCAGTCCGACACCCAGGGCCGCGCCAACCTGACGGAGGGCGAGCTGGCGCTGGACAAGGACGGCAAGTTCCTGGCGCTGCGCACCCGCAACATCGCCGATATGGGCGGCTATCTCTCCACCTTCGCGCCCTTCATTCCGACCGGCGCGGGCACCAAGGTGCTGGCCAGCGTCTATGGCTTCCAGGCCATCTACGCCAACGTGCTGGGCATCCTGACCAACACCGTGCCGGTGGACGCCTATCGCGGCGCCGGGCGGCCGGAGAGCAACTACCTCGTCGAGCGGCTGATCGACGCCGCCGCGCGCGAGATCGGCGTGGACCGCATCGAGCTGCGCAAGCGCAACATGGTCCCTGCCTCGGCCATGCCGCACAAGACGCCGGTCGGCCAGACCTACGACTCCGGCGAGTTCGCCACCGTCCTCGACGCGGCGCTGAAGAAGTCCGACTGGGCGGGCTTCGAGGCGCGCCGGGCCGAGTCCGCCCAGCGCGGCAAGCGCCGCGGCATTGGCATGGCCTACTACCTGGAGGCCACGGGCGGCGACGATTCCGAGCGGGCGGCCATGCGCTTCGCCGAGGACGGCATGGTGGACGTGCTGGTTGGCACCCAGTCCACCGGCCAGGGCCATGAGACGGCCTATGCCATGATCACCAGCCACGAGCTGGGCATCCCGATCGACAAGATCCGCGTGTTGCAGGGCGATTCCGACGGCCTGCCGAGCGGCGGCGGCACCGGCGGCGCGCGCAGCCTCTATTCCGAGGGCGCGGCGTTGCTCGCCACCGCCACCAGCGTCATCGAGAAGGGTAAGCAGGCGGCCGGCGAGGTGCTGGAAGCCGCGCCGACCGATATCGAGTTCGCCGGCGGCCGCTTCACCATCGCCGGCACCGACCGCGCCATCGGCATCCTCGAACTGGCCGCAGCCCAGCGCGATCGCGTCGCCAAGGGCGAGACGGTGACGCTGCTCGACGCCGCCGAGATCGCCGCCATCCCCGCCCACACCTTCCCTAACGGCTGCCACATCGCCGAGGTGGAGGTGGACCCGGACACCGGCCAAGTCGCGGTCGCCCGCTACATCGTGGTGGACGATGTCGGCCATGCGCTGAACCCGCTGATCGTGCGCGGCCAGGTGCATGGCGGCGTGGCGCAGGGCGTCGGGCAGGCCGTTTTCGAGCGCACCGCCTATGATCCGCAGAGCGGGCAGCTTCTCTCGGCCAGCCTCAACGACTACGCCCTGCCCCGCGCCAGCGACCTGCCGGATATCGAGGTGGAGCTGATGGAGATCCCCTGCGAGACCAATCCGCTCGGGGTGAAGGGCGCGGGCGAGGCCGGTGCCGTCGGCTCGCCGCCGGCGGTGATGAACGCGCTGATCGACGCGCTCAGCGCCGATGGCGTCACCCAGCTCGACATGCCCGCCACGCCGGAAGTGGTGTGGAAGGCCGTCGCCATGGGGAAGGCTGCCTGAAGACAGGCCAGGGAGGGCGCTGCCCTCCCTGGAACCCACCCGCCGGGGTGGCAGTGCCACCCCGGACCCCGCCATCCGTCAGGCGGGCTTGCGAAAGGCAAGCCGCGTCCAGCTCACCTCGGCGCGGTTGAACAACCCGTCCTTCCGCTCCAGGTGCAGCACACGCTCCAGGCCCTCGGCCTCGGCGGCACGCGTCATCTCCTCCACCGACACCTCGAACATGCGGCGGCCGGGCGGTACCGGACCATGCCGCAGGGAGAGGATCATCACCCCGCCCGGTCGCAGCAGGCGCGCCACCCGCGGCATGGCCCGCGCGCGCTCCGCCTCGTCCAGATGCATCCAGACGGCGGTGAGCATCACCGCGTCGTAGCTCTGCGCGCGGTCGGCGAGGGTGACGAGGTCCGGCAGGCTGTCGCCCAGCCACTCGATGCCGGGCTCGGGGTGCAGCGCCATGGCCCGCTCGCGCAGTTCGGGCGTCGGCTCCACGGCGGTGACCGTGTAGCCCTTTGCCGCCAGCGCCGCCGCATCCCGCCCCGTGCCGGCGCCGACATCCAGCACCCGTGCGGGCGGCTCGGGCAGCAGATGCGCCACCTGGCGGTGGACGTCATGGAAGGAAATGCCTTCGTACTGCTTCACCAGGGCATCGGCATTCTCGCCATAGCCCGCCGTGCCGAGCACAGGCTGCCGCGCCATTCCTGCCTGCTCTCCGCTCATGCGCGCCGCAGCCGCTCCAGCCGGCTCGCTGCCTCCGCATTTGCCGCACCCTCCGGCAGGCGCCCCTCGGCCAGCGCGGCCACCTGCCGCACCGTGTCCATCGCCTGGTGCTCGGTCGCCTCCCGCGTCAGGCCGCCGATATGCGGCGTCGCGATCACATCGGGGCGGCGCGCGAGGCGCGGCGGCGGCATCTGGTCGGGCGCCGAGCCGACATCCAGCGCGGCACCGGCGAGATGGCCGGAGTCGAGCGCCGCCTCCAGTGCCGCCTCGTCCACCAGCCCGCCGCGCGCGAGGTTCACGAAGAAGGCGCCCTTGCGCATGAGCCCGAAGCTGCGGGCGTTCATCATGTTTGCCGTCTCCGGCGAGGCCACGGCGAGGCAGACCACGAAATCCGCTTCCGCCAGCACGCCTTCCAGCGGCATGCCGGTCACGCCCTCATCGAAGCCCGGCACATGCGGGTCATAGGCCAGCACGCGCATGCCACAGGCCTGTCCGAGCTTCCCCAACCGCTGCGCGATACGGCCATAGCCGATGAGCCCGAGCGTGGCGCCGGTGAGCTGCCGGCCCTGGCGCGGCTGCGGCGCCTGCCCCGCCCGCCCGGCGACCACGGCCTCCGAGATGCCGCGGGCGAGGTCCAGCATCATGCCCAGACCGAGCTCCGCCACCGCCTCGGTGAAGCCCGGCGTGGCATGCGTCACCAGCACGCCGTGCTGCGAGGCGGCCGGCACGTCGATGGTGCTGATATCCACCGCGCAACGGAGGAAGGCGACGAGGTCCGGTGCGGCGGCGAAGGTAGCGGCCTGGCCGGGCGTGGCGCGGTCGGCGACGATCACCTGGCAGCCCGCCGCTGCCTCGGCCAGTGCCGCGCCCTCCAGCACGCGGCCGGTGGTGTTGCGCACCACCTCGGCGTGCTGGCGCAGCGCCGCGAGGGGGCGCTCGCCGTAGTAGCGCGGAAACGCCGCATCGGTATGGGTCAGGAACACTTTCATCACGGCGTTTCCTCCTGGGTTCTGGTCGCGGTCAGCGGCGGCCGGGTGCCCTCACGGGAAGCGCACCGCCGAGTGGGCACAGAGATCAAGGCCACGCCGCTCCTCGGTCGCTTGGTCGGCATAGAGCACCTTCACGTCGTAGCGGCACTCGCCGGGTGGCAGGACCAGCCGGAGGCTGCCGCCGGGGCGCAGGGGATGCACGTCGAGCTGGTCCACGCCCCAGTCCCGCGCCCCGAAGGACGAGACATAGGCGGCGATGATCGGCTGCCGCCCGGTGTTGCGCAGGTCGAGGCGCGGCTCCGGCGGGACGGCGGGCGGCCCCAGGCGGAACATGCGTGTCGCGCAGGTATCGGCGCCGCGCATGTCCTGCACCGTGCCATCGCGGAACACAGCGCGCAGGTCGTACCGGCAGCCGTCGCGCGGATCGAGCCGCACCAGCCGGCTCGATCCCGAGGGAACGGGCTCGCTGCCCAGCCGGTCATGTCCCCAGTCATGGCTGCCGACCGGACTGGCGAAGAGCATCTCCAACGTCTGCCCGGTGTTGTTGACGACGGTGTAGCTGGGGTCGGGCAAGTTCCGCTGCGCCGGCGCGGCGGTGGAAAGGATCGGCAGAACCAGCAGGGCCAGCACGGTGGCACGAGGCAGCATGCAGCGACGCTCCAATGCAAGAGGCCGCGGGAGGCGCGGCGGGCACTCCTCAGCAATCGTCCTGCCACGGGTCGGTTGCAGCCACGCGGCGCGGCCCCGCATCAGGCCGCCGCCCAGCCCTCGGGCACCTGGCGCGCGGCTCCCTCCGCCTCCAGCTTCAGCAGATGCGCCAACAGACTGCGCCCTGCCGCCGGCAGAAGGCGCGGGTCGATCGGGCTGTAGAGCCGCAGCACCAGCGCTTCCACGCTCGCCGGACCATGCTGCCGCAGCGCCTCGCGCAGCGCCGCCTCCCGCCCCTGCCGATGCGTCAGCAGGGCCCGGGTGAAGGGCGCGGGATCGGGCAGCGGGGCGCCATGGCCGGGCAGGAACAGCCGGTCCTCCCGCGCGGTCAGGCGGGCAAGGCCGCTCATATAGGCCGCCATGTCGCCGTCCGGAGGGCTGACCACGCTGGTGGACCAACTCATCACATGGTCGCCCGAGAACAGCACGCCGCTGCCCTCCAGCGCGATGCAAAGATGGTTGGCGCAATGGCCAGGCGTGTGCAGCGCCGTGAGGCGCCAGCCCGTGCCTTCGAGCGGCGCGCCGTCGCCCAGGCGCCGGTCGGGGACGAAGTCGTGGTCGCCGCCGCGCAGTTCCGCGTCCGGCGGCGTTTGGTGCGGGCCGAAGCCGTAGGTCGGTGCGCCGCTCCGCGCCTTCAGCGCGGCTGCGCCGGGCGAATGATCGCGATGGGTGTGCGTGACCAAGATCTGGGCGATCCGCTCATGCCCCAGGGCGGCGAGGATGGCATCACGATGCGCCGTGTCCTCCGGGCCGGGATCGAGCACCGCCACCTCGCCCTCGCCGATGATATAAGTGCCGCTGCCGGTATAGGTGAACGGCCCCTGGTTGGGCGCGATGACACGGCGCAGGCCCGGCGCGACCTGCTGGGTCACGCCGTATTCGAACTTGATCTCGCGAACGAAGGGGATTTCGGCCATGGCGCTATTCTATGCGGGTCCATACCTGTGATCCGCAGAAACTCCACGCGCAGCCGGTGAGTTTCAACCTGTTTCCGTCGAGCAGCCGAAG
>Ga0182747_1003501_pt1 | contig 10517 bp, 10 predicted proteins | sample eDN3rd30CBELigBY_FD_128526 | JGI IMG/M metagenome (GOLD analysis project Ga0182747, IMG submission 128526) | Enriched backyard soil microbial communities from Emeryville, California, USA - eDNA 3rd pass 30_C BE-Lig BY (version 2) (version 2) | ecosystem: Environmental > Terrestrial > Soil >...
GAGGAGATTTCTTTTGAAGTGGAAAAGGGAGAACTTTTTGGAATCCTCGGACCGAATGGAAGTGGGAAGACAACCCTTTTAAAAATGCTAAGCGGTATTTTACCAATCCAAAAAGGTGAAATCCTTATCAACGGAAAACGGCTCCAGCATTACAAGGCAAAACAATTGGCCAAAATAATTGCTGTCCTGTCCCAACATTCCTCACAATCTTTCTCTTATACGGTGAAAGAGACCGTTTCACTCGGGCGTTATGCCCATCAAAAGGGTTTGTTTCAATCATGGGGTTCCGTCGATGAAGAAGTTGTTCAAAGAGTAATGAAGCAAATTGGTGTTTCAAGATTCCAAAATAAAAATATTCAGGAGTTATCAGGAGGGGAAAAACAAAGAGTTTTTCTTGCACAAGCTTTAGCCCAGGAGCCTGAAATTCTTTTATTAGATGAACCAACAAATCATTTAGATTTATCCTATCAAAAGGAATTGTTAGATTTCTTAAAACAATGGACATCAGAAAATCGTTTAACGGTCATCTCTATTTTTCATGATTTAAACCTTGCGGGGCTTTATTGTGACCGGCTGCTCCTCCTTGAAAACGGACGGATTAATATCAATCACATTCCGAATGAGGTCCTTCGTGAAGAACGAATCAGAGACGTCTACCATACTGACATTCAAAAACACCCTCATCCTAGAGTCGCTGCGCCACAGATGGCATTATTGCCAAAAGTAAATCACAACAATATCATGTTTACAATTGATGAGTCGAGGTTACAGATGTCAGAAGAATGGATTGAATTAACTTCTCCCATGCCGTTAAGAACCATGTCCTCAGGAGTAATTGGTTCGGGGACTGGATGGCATCAGTCGTTTGTGAATCGACATGTCAATAAGGATTACGAATGTAGTGACCATCGCAGAGAGATGGCCTTATTTCTAAAATCAAAAGGGTTTGAACCGTCGGAAACAGTGGGCATGATGACAGCAGTAATTTTGGAAGATGTTGTTTACAAAAGATATACGGGTACTGGCTTCTCGATATTTGTAGTGGTAACAGCAGGGGTTGGAAATGCGATTGATGCTTCCAAGAGTGAACTACATTCATTTGATATGGTACCTGGAACCATTAATACATGGATATTTATCGAAGGGGAGTTAACTGAAGAAGCCTTTATTCAAAGCATCATGACTGCCACTGAAACAAAGGTTAAGGCAATGAATGATCTAAAAGTAATGGATGAAGTGACCGGAACCTTCGCGACTGGAACCTCGACCGATAGTATATTAATTGCTGCTACCCAATCTGGCGAGGTGCTGGAATATGCAGGAACGATAACCCCATTAGGAAAGCTCATTAGCAAAGCTGTTTATCAATGCACGACAGAAGCGATTCAAAAATCAAGCAAAAGGAAACGAACATGTTAGTTTATCATTTAGCCGCGATAACCATTGCGTACATTATCGATATGTTTATTGGCGATCCACCCCACTGGCCTCATCCTGTTAAATGGATTGGTACAATGATTTCATTTCTTGAAAAACGATTAAATAAGGGAAAGTTTAAAAAATGGAAAGGGGTGGGAATGCTCCTTTTTATTTTACTCTTTGTTTATTCACTTGTATTCGTTGTAATTTTGGCAAGTTATCGTGTTCACCCATTTGTTGGGATATTAATAGAAAGTATCATTATATCAACAACTATTGCTCAAAAGAGTTTAAAGGGAGCGGCACTAGAAGTCTATCGACCATTAAGTGCAGGGGAACTTTCTGAAGCGAGGAAAAAACTTTCTTATATTGTTGGCCGTGATACAGAAAACCTTGATGAGGGTGAAATTGCTCGGGGGGCAATTGAGACGGTGGCTGAAAATACAAGTGATGGTGTGACTGCCCCCATGTTTTGGGCACTCATTGGCGGGGCACCACTGGCGATGGTTTATCGAGCCACAAATACATGTGATTCAATGGTGGGCCACATGAACGATAGATATAAAGAATTTGGCTGGGCTTCTGCAAAATGGGATGATGTGATGAATTGGATTCCCAGTCGATTAACAGGCATGACCATGCTGATTGGAAGTCGACCAGAAAAGACAGGTTTTAGGCAGGCATGGATGATTTTGTTCCGTGATGCGAAAAAGCACCCAAGCCCAAACAGCGGCTGGGGAGAGGCGGCTGTTGCAGCTATTTTAGGGATCCAGCTAGGTGGTATCAACTATTACAAAGGAAACTTATCTAACCGCGCAAAAATGGGTGACCCGTTTCAAATAATCCAAGCATCACAGATCCTTGGCGCCAATTCTATTCTTAGCAGGACGGTTTTTCTGTTTTTACTACTATTATGGATAGGGGGAATACTCATTGAGTTGGCCATCACATGGATCGAATCCGCAATATTTATATAAAGCTATGGGGTTAGCGCTCCCAAAGAAGTTTATTGATTTTAGCGCAAATATAAATCCACTTGGTCCACCACCTTCACTAAAGGAAAAGTGGGTGGATTTTTTTCGAGAAATTCATGTGTACCCAGATCCGTTTGCCATAAAGCTTACGGACATGATTTCAAAAGCAGAACAGACCGAGAGGGATACTATTTTAATTGGCAATGGTGGAGCAGAATTGATTACGCTGCTTGGTCGAATGCTTGCTCGCAAAAGAGTCCTTCTCGTCGAGCCGACTTTTTCAGAATATGAAGAAGTATGTCGGGTCAATCAATGTGAAATTGTTTATCATCAATTAATTGAGCCAGACTTTACATTGAATCTTAGTGATTTACGCTCTAGTCTAGTAGATGTGGATGCTTTGTTTTTGTGCAATCCTAATAACCCAACCGGTATTCACTATCCATTGTCAACAATAATCTCGATTATAGAAGAGTGTGAAAAACGAGATTGCCTTGTCATCTTAGATGAAGCATTTTTTGATTTTTTAATCGAATATGAATCAGTTGTCCCATACATAAACAAGTTTTCAAATTTAATCATTATTCGCTCATTGACAAAGATGTTTGCGATACCAGGTATCCGCTTGGGATACATAGTCGCACAACCAGCAATAGTTTCAGTTCTGAGCAAGCTCCAATCTCATTGGAGCACTAATACCATTGCGTTATTAGCTGGGGAGCTTTGTCTTCAAAACGAAGCTTTTATTAAAGAAACACAGGAATATATTGATTGTGAGAGAAAGAGGCTTTTTTCTTTTTTTTATCACAATAACTATATTGCTTCGTCATCTGATGTAAATTTTTACTTACTACAGGACCCGCATTTACAGGATCAGTTCACATTATTTGAGTTTCTTCTTCATCAGGGCATCATTCCCCGCCATACTTTTAATTTTCCAGGCTTGGATGGAAGATGGCTGCGTTTTGCTATAAAAGGTCATGAAGAAAATAATCAATTAATGGAGGTGTTAGCTAAATGGCGGAATCAACATTCATCTTCATAACGGGTGGTGTGAGGAGCGGGAAGAGCAGTTTTGCAGAGAAGCAAGCAATAAAATTGGCAAGTAAAACTGGTGGTCGACTTTGTTATCTTGCTACGGGTGTTGCTTCTGATCCAGAAATGCAGGAACGAATTGGAAAACACCAACGGGATCGCTTAACAGGGGGCTATCAGTGGAAAACATATGAACAGTCCGTTCAAATAGGAAAGATAGCAAATGATTTTAAAGCCGAGGATGTGGTTTTACTAGATTGTCTTACCACACTATTAAATAATGAACTTTTTTCTTCGGAGCAAAAGTGGGATGAACGATTTTTAACCACCGTTAAAGATACGATCCTCACCGGGATTACTTCTATAAAAGAACGTGTGGGAACGATGTTAATCGTGAGTAATGAGGTTTTAAATGAGTCCCCCTTTGGCAATGAGATGGTGTTCACTTATGGGCGCTTACTTGGACAAGTCCATCAGTACTTAGTCAAGGAGGCGGACCAAGTGTTTTTAGTTGAAGCTGGAATTCCGATCGTTATGAAGGGGGCTATATCATGAAAGGACTCATGATTCAGGGGACAGCTTCAGATGTGGGCAAAAGTTTAATCGTCACTGCCCTGTGCCGAATCCTATCTAACGAGGGGGTAAGGGTTACCCCATTTAAATCGCAGAACATGTCTAATAACTCATATGTAACGAGAGAAGGTAAGGAGATTGGAAGAGCTCAAGGAATTCAAGCAGAGGCTGCTAGAACAGAGCCATCGGTATGGATGAATCCGATTCTATTAAAGCCCCGTTCCGCACAGGATGCTGAAATTGTTTACCTGGGGAAAGCGATTGAGACCCTTTCAGGGCGCGGGTATCGGGATCACTTTTATGAAAAGGGATTAGCAGTGATTAAGGAATCCCTACAGCATCTTGCTGATAAATATGATGTAGTGGTAATCGAAGGAGCCGGCAGTCCAGTTGAAATTAATTTAAAGGACCGCGAACTTGTTAATATGAAGGTGGCCGAATTGGCGGATATACCAGTTGTCCTAGTTGCTGATATTGATCGGGGCGGAGTGTTTGCAAGTATTGTTGGCACGCTTGAATTACTGGAACCTAATGAAAGGGAAAGAATCGTCGGTGTGATTATTAATAAATTTTGCGGTGATCTCAGCTTATTTGAGGACGGAGTTCAGTGGATTGAAGAGAAAACAGGTGTGCCTGTATTAGGTGTATTGCCGTTTGTGGAAAATCATATGATTGATGGCGAGGACTCATTATCGATCAGGACCCAATTTGCCTATCCGAAAAAAGGGACACTAGATATTGCTGTCATCCACCTCCCGTTTATTTCAAATTATAGTGACTTGGAGCCATTTTTATTTGAAGAAGATGTGACAATTCGCTGGGTCAAATATGCAAGTGAATTCGGACAACCTGATGCAATTATTATACCTGGTACAAAAAGTACCATCAGTGATCTGCAAAATTTAAAAGATAAACAGTTAGATATTTTAATCAAAAAACATGTGGCAAATGGTGGTTTTATTTTAGGAATCTGTGGTGGGTATCAAATCCTTGGCGAAGAATTGATTGATAAATCTGGCAGCGACACAAATATTCCTAACTTTCATGCTAAAGGATTAAGTTTGATCCCAGCGACGACTACTTTTTATCAAGATAAAGAAACTAATCCTGTCAATGCCCAGTATCATCAAGCTACTGGATTGCCTGCACATCAACGGTTAGAGGGCTATGAAATCCATTTAGGAAAGACTACCTTTTCTAATGAGGCTAAACCATTTTTAACCTTAGCCAACGGGGATGATGAGGGGTATTTCGGAAATGACGGTCAAATCATTGGTACATATCTTCACCATCTTTTTCATAATGATGAGTGGAGAAATCAATGGTTAAATATGATCCGGAAAAAGAAAGCACTGCCAGTCCAAGGGGTCAAATCTATTAGCGAGTATAAAGATAAACGATTTGATATTTTGGCAAATGAGATGAAAAGTCACTTTAAATGGGATCTGATGAAAAAGCTCATCCATCAATGGGGTACAAAATGATGAAGTTCTGGAAAGGTTTTTTAATCGATATTCAATTTTTTACGGCAATCCCGATCAAATTAGAATTGCCAATGGATCAGGAACATCTTAAAAAGGCAGTGCAAGCATTTCCGCTGGTAGGATTACTACAAGGGATCATTTATTCAGCATTCTTCTATTTTTGTTCGGAATTCACTCCATTTAGCCATCCTGCTTCAGCCTTCTTGCTATGGCTGGCAACAATTTTCTTGACGGGAGGAATCCATCTCGATGGCTGGATGGATGCGAGTGATGCTTTTTTTTCCTATCAGGATCAAGAGAAAAGGCTTGAAATCATGAAGGATCCTAGGACAGGTGCATTCGGAGTTCTATCCATTTTAGTTTTATTAAGTTGTCGGTTTCTTTTTATTTATGAAAGTACAGTGAATGTTGAAAACACATTTTATATCATTATTGCAATGATTCCATTTTTAAGTAAAAGTGTTATGGGAGTACTGTTGTTAACCGTGAGGGCAGCCAAAAATGAAGGTCTCGGAGCGTTGTTCCAAAAAGCAGCGAAACCGCAGTCACTTTGGCCGTATCCTTTTTACCTAGTCTGTCTACTGATTTTAGTTAGTTTTTTTAGTAAAGAATTCTTCATTATAGGTATATTAATTCTGGCTGCAGCCTGTTGTACATTTCTTTTTCGCCGAAAAGCTATGAAATGGTTTGGGGGTATTACCGGGGATGTTTTAGGTGCTGCGGTGGAAGGGATTGAGTTACTATTATGGATGACCGTGTGGTTATTGCACTATTTCGTCATGGAGTAACCGAAGAAAATAAACGAAAAGCCTATTTGGGCTGGAATGATTCCCCCTTATCACCTGAAACAAAGGATCGGGTCAGTTCAAAAAATTATGAGCATTATTATTCTAGTGATTTGCAAAGATGTGTTAAGACAGGAGAAAGATTATTTTCAAATGCTAGTATAAAACTTATCAAAGAATTACGAGAAATGAATTTCGGTCAATGGGAAGGGAAAACGTACGAAGAATTAAAAGAAAATGTTCACTATCGCAACTGGCTGAAAGCTCCTAATTTACATATTCCGCCAAAAGGTGAATCGTATCAGGAATTTACCCAGAGGGTAGACTCTGGCTGGACAAAAATTACCGACGAGGTTCTTAGATCAAACCTAAATAGCTGTGCGGTAATTACTCATGGTGGAGTTATTCGTTATCTGTTATCTAGGTTTGCACCGGACCGAAAAGAATTTTGGGCCTGGCAAGTAAATCATGATCAAGGGTACGAACTCATTTTTGAAAGAGAAGCACTAAGGAGAGGTGAACGATGCATTTTATTATTGGAGGTGCCTTTAACGGCAAAAGGGCATGGGTAAAGAACACCTATAGCCGTTATGAGAATAAACATTGGGTTTCAGCCTATGATGGCCACTCTATCCCGAAAAATCTAATTGATTTCGACCAAAGAGTTATCATACTTGAAGGGGTAGAAATTTGGCTAAAAGATTTAACTGCGAGATTCGATGCCGATAAGTGTCGGGAATTCTGGGCAAATTGTTTGGAGGAATGGGACACTTGGGAAAATACAGCCGAGCCGCGTAAGTTAATTGTGATTGGAACTGATATTTCCAAAGGAATTGTTCCAATGGAGGCAGAAAATAGACGATGGCGGGATGTAACTGGTTGGGCTTATCAAGATATCGCCTCCAAAGCAGAAAAAGTTGACGTCATATGGTATGGATTAAACCAAACAATAAAGTAAAGGGGAATGGAGAAGATGAGAATTTACACAAGAACAGGTGATAAAGGAAAAACGAGCATCATCGGTGGAAGAGTAGATAAAGATGATACCCGCGTTGAAGCATACGGTACAGTGGACGAAGTGAATTGCTTTGTCGGTCAGGCTATTCAAGAGCTAGACCCCCATTTATTTAAGGACGTGCTGGCCGATCTTGAAAAAATTCAACATGAATTATTTGATTGTGGCGGGGACCTTGCAAATGTGACGGCAAAGCGAGAATTAAAACTTCACCAAGAATCTATTGATTACCTTGAAAAGAAAATCGATGAGTTCATTGAAGAAGCGCCTGAGTTAGAGCGATTTATTTTACCAGGAGGAACCAAACCATCAGCAACCATTCATATCGCTAGGACAGTGACTAGACGTGCAGAACGATTAGTTGTTAAGTTAGTAAAAGCTGATCTGAAAACATCTGAAGTTGCGTTGATGTATCTAAACCGTCTATCAGATTATTTCTTTGCGCTGGCAAGAGTAATCAACTTCCGATTAAAGGTCAGTGATGTGGAATATGTTCGCAGTGCCAATGTGTTTAGAGATGGAAAGCGGAAGGAGGAAAAGTAAATGAAAGGAAAATGGGTTAGCGGTCTGGCCATGTTAACGGCATTGTCTGTGGTCGGAGCTATGATTAAGATTCCAGCGATAGTCGGGAGCGTCGCACTGGATGCATTCCCTGCACTTTTGGCATCAGTTTTGTTTGGGGCAGGGGCAGGTGCAATAGTGGGGGCATTTGGGCATCTAATATCGGCATTAATTGGTGGGTTCCCATTAGGTCCCTTGCACTTTTTAATTGCTGGCGAAATGGCCCTGTTGGTTTGGGTTTTTGGGGTCATGTATAAAAATAATAAATTTTTAGCATGTGTTGTTTTCATCATTGGAAATTCCTTGGTTGCTCCGTTACCATTTATTTATTTAATGAATGTAGGATTTTATTTGGGGATTATTCCTTCCTTGCTCATTGGTTCCGTCATTAATACGGTCATCGCAATGGTTGCAATTCCCCGTCTCAATTCACTTGTATCTCATAGATTGCACAATCAGGATGTTAAACAATGAGGGATATCGTAACCATTCCTTTTAGTGAGGGGGACTCCCTTATTATTGCATGTGACAATAGCGGAGCCATTGGAATGAAGGCGCAGGACCATGTTCATGTCTCCTATGATACGGTCGCTTATTACGCATTCAGAGTTGCCGTAATGGAATGTATTGCAGCAGGAGGAGAACCTGTTTCAGTGCTGCTCCATAATTTTTGCGGTAATGAACCATGGGATCAGTTAGTTAGTGGAATAGAAAAGGGACTGTCTGAACTAAAGTTATCAGATGTAAGGATAACTGGAAGTTCAGAAAGTAACTTTCAACTTCTGCAATCTGCGATAGGGTTAATGGTCTTGGGAAAGAAGTCGTCTGCTAAAATAACTGATCTTGCTTTCACTAAACACTTGAAAATAGCTGTTATTGGTTTGCCGCTAGTTGGCAACGAAGTGATCGAACGAAACGACCAGGTTGCACCGCTAGCTATTTTTCATGAGGTGAGTTTGATTAAGGGAGCAATGCTGTGGCCGGTAGGTTCTAAAGGGATCCTGTATGAACTCAATCAAATGTACCCAAATGAAATGATAACACAAGAACGGGTGGTTACTACTGTTGATATCATTAAATCAGCTGGCCCATCCACCTGTTTCATTGTGTGTTTTCAACCCGATCAAGAAGAAATTATCCGAAAAATCACAGGGGAATTGTTATATACCATAGAAATAAGAAAATAGCACCGTCAGGGGTGCTATTTTCTATTACTGCTGAATTCTTTCAATGAGAGAATTAACTCCCTTGCCAACCTTATATAATACTTGATCCAATTTTTCTTTCCAACCTGGAGCATTTTCTTTGATCTTTTGCCCGATTTTTTGAGCATTTTCATTTAATTCTTTGCTTATTTTCTTTGCCTGTTCATTGATACTCTCCATTGAAGTGCTTTTTCCTGCGAGTTGGTCATTGATTGAAACAACATCAAAACGCTCTTTAGGAAGATGTTGAACGGATTTCTTCATAATCTCCTTAAAGATAGGCACCACATTAGCCGAGCTAGGACTTGGCAAGTAATGTTCCCGATCGGTTTGGTCAAACCCTATCCAGATGGCGCCAACCAGATTTGGCGTATATCCCACCATCCATTGGTCCTTCGTTCCATTAATATTATTAAAAGGCAGCTGGGTTGACCCTGTCTTTCCGGCTATTTGGACATCAGGGATACGAGCTCGCCTTGCAGTTCCTGTTTCTACTACATTTAAGAGCATCGCTGTCATTTCATCTGTGACTTCTTTTGATGTTACTTTTGTGGTTTTTGCTTCATGCTCCGCAATCACATTTCCAGTTGGACCAACTATCTTAGTAATTAAATGACTGTCTTCTCGTTTTCCGCCATTTGGGAAAGTTGAAAAGGCGTTAGCCATTTGTAAGGGGGAGACCCCTGTACTCATTCCGCCCAGTGCAATGGCGAGGTTCTTATCTGCTTTTTCGACAGGGATACCGAACTTTTTCAATGAATCGATTCCCTTATTTAAACCAATCTTATTTAAAAGCCAAACTGCAGGGATATTCAGTGACTTTTCAAGCGCCTTGTACATTTCAACCTTTCCTTCGTAGGTTTTTGAAAAATTCTCTGGTTTATAATTTCCGAACTTGATGGGTTTGTCGACGAGCTCGGATGAGTACTTGTAGCCTTCTTCAAGGGCAGGTGTATATACTGCCAGTGGTTTGATTGATGAGCCAGGCTGTGCTCGTAATTGTGTTGCCCTATTAAAGCCTCGGAATATATGCTCACCACGTCCTCCAACTAGGGCACTCACTCCGCCTGTTGCAGGGTCCATTAGAACAGAGCCACTTTGAACAAGTTTTCCCCCTCTACTGCGCGGGAACAAATAGTCTTCACTATACACTTTTTCAAGATCAGTCTGAAGATTTTGATCCATCGCTGTGTAAATTCGATAGCCTCTAGTTAGGATTTCTTCTTGGGTTAAACCATATTTATTGATTGCCTCATTCAGGACTGCATCCACATAATATGGATATTTTCTTTCCACATTGCTTCCGCCGCCATCCTTAAGACGGATTTTTTCTTTTTTCGCTTTGTTATATTGTGAACTAGTTATCATCCCTTGTTCTTTCATTTTACTTAATACAGTATTTCTTCTTTTCATAGCTAAATCGTAGTTGTTATATGGATCTAGGTAATTCGGTGAATGCAGCAATC
>Ga0182747_1003505_pt1 | contig 10514 bp, 10 predicted proteins | sample eDN3rd30CBELigBY_FD_128526 | JGI IMG/M metagenome (GOLD analysis project Ga0182747, IMG submission 128526) | Enriched backyard soil microbial communities from Emeryville, California, USA - eDNA 3rd pass 30_C BE-Lig BY (version 2) (version 2) | ecosystem: Environmental > Terrestrial > Soil >...
CGCCGGGAAAGGGCAAGGGCCGAAAGGAATTGTCCCGAGATTGCAGAGGAGACGGATCCGCGCCGGGTTTCGGCAGGCAAGACCGCATATCCCGGCAAGAGCGCGCCGCCGTCGGATTGTTCTGCCGGCAATTGGCCGCCGGGGAAGGCGGATGAGCCTTGCGACCTCGCGCATGACCTCTAGGCTGAACCACATTCTCCCAGATGCCCAGTCGGACGATGCAGACGATTTACGAAGAAAACAGCCCCTATCCTCAGCAGTTCTCCCCCGAGATGGATCTGCCCGCCCATGATGGTCCGACGCGCACCTATCTCATCGCCTCGACGGCCCGGTCCGGCAGCCACATGCTGGGGCACCTGCTGAAGGATGCGGGGCCCTTCGGGGTGCCGCTGGAATACCTCCATCACGGAAACCTCAAGCTGTGGATGCACCGCTTCGGGACCGACGACCCGCAGGCTGCGCTGCGCGAGGTGATCCGGCACCGGACCGGAGCGACGGGGTGGTTCGGGCTCAAGGCCCATTGGCACCAGTTCTTCCCGTTCCGCAAGAACCATGGAATCGAGGTTCTCGGGGATCTTCGCACGGTGCTCTGGATCTATCGCCGCGACATACTCGGTCAGGCGATTTCATATACGATCGCGGCCCAGACCGGCCAATGGATTTCCGGCGCGCCCCGAAAGGCGGAACCGAGATATGATTATGACGCCATCGCGCGATGCCTGAACAATCTGCGCGCCGAAAACAATTACTGGAGCATCTTTCTGTCGAAACAGAATTTGCCGGTCCTACGCATCGCCTTCGAGGATCTGGTCGATCCGATCATCCGCCCCGGCCTGATGACCCGAATCCTCGCACGTCTGGACGCAAGACCGCAGGAACCCCAGCAGGCTTTCGAGCCGGCCCGAACCCAGAAGCAGTCGGCCAGCATCAATGAAGAATGGCGCGAAGCCTGGCTGTCGGAGGTGCCGGAGGAGCGGTTGCCAATGACAACGCTTGCCTAGCGCGGGCGCGCCCCGGGATCCGTCAACCGATGGGAGTGCTGGTCGGGGCGAGAGGATTCGAACCTCCGGCCTACGGTACCCAAAACCGTCGCGCTACCAGGCTGCGCTACGCCCCGAACCTCGGGCTATCTAGCCGCTTGATCGCGCCGGGGAAAGGGGAAATCCGACATCCGCGCTAGTTGCAGCGCACCGCCGCGTCCTCTTGCGGCAGGCGGGGATGGGCCAGCACCATGCCGGGGTGCAGACCCAACCGCTGAGCCTCGCCCCCCGCGACCTCCAGCACCATGAGGCGGTCCGGTGAGGGGTCGCCCACGGCCGCGCCGGGAATCGGCGTCTCGTCCAGCGGGCGCGCCATCGGATGGATGTGCCGGACCTCGCCCCGCTGGTCGATGAAAACCATATCGAGGGGGATCAGCGTATTGCGCATCCAGAAACCGACGGGCTGGGGCTGCTCATAGATGAACAGCATCCCATGGCCCTCGGGCAGATTCTTTCGGAACATCAGGCCGCGCGCGCGCTCCTCGGCGTCATCGGCAATTTCGACCGTCACCTGAACGGTCTTCTCGCCGTCAAGGAACAATGCGCTCCCCTCCGAGCAGGTCACATCCGCAGCGGGGGTGGCGGCGAATAGGGAATTAGTGGTCGTGAAGATCAGAACAACAGCTGCGGCCTGCCATTTCATACCGCGCCCGCAACCAGCCGCAGTTTAGCGAGCGCGGCCGCTCCCCCCGGTTGTAGCCCACGCGCCTCTGACGCTGCTTTTTCCCATGAGAGAACCTGTGCGGCCATCAGCCCCCTGCGGCCATCGACCACCCGGAGGGCGATCGCCTCGCCCACGGCGAGGTCCGAGAACCCCGAATGGCGCAATACCTCGACATGCAGGAAGACATCCGCCTTCTGTTCGAAGATATTTGCAAAGCCGAAGCCCTTGGCCTTGTCGAACCATTTGACCCGGGCGGGAAGCAGGGGAAGCTTCGCAACCTCCTCCGGCGTGGCAGAGCAGAGATCGGCAATGGCCGGCATCGGCTCGCTCGCGGGAGCATCGATCTCCAGAATCTCGACCGCCTGGATGCCGCGCGGGGTCCGCTGCACCATGGCGCGCACGCGCGCGCCCTCGGCGACCGAGCTTTGACCGAAATTGCGCAGCACATTGGCATGGAGCAGGATGTCGGAGCCACCATCGGGATCAGTCAGAAAACCGAACCCCTTGCTGCCGTCAAACCATTTCACGATCCCGGCGACTTCACGCAGCTGATCGTCGTTATCAGTCATTTCGCTCACATACCCAATAGACGAAACCCCGACCTCCAGCCCCGGCCGCTTGGTCCCGTCCTTGACAACGCAGGGATGAACTGAACGGACCGACGGAAATTAGGTCAGGCTTTCCATACCATGAATAAAAGCATCTTCCGCATCAAGGGCTAAGACGCCGGACGGTCCATAAAGTTTCCCCGACCGACGGAGATCCGCCGATTAGGTTGCCGCTTTCGTTGGCATAATCCCGTTTCAACCACTGGAAGCGGTCATGCAGGCGAAAGGCTCCATCCGCCCAGAACTCGATCTGGACCGGCCGAATCCTGTAGCCTCCCCAATGGGGGGGCCGGGCAGGTCGCAACCCAAGATTGATTCCCTGCCGCGCCACCTCGGCCATCAGCGCGGCCCGGCTTTCCAGCGGCCGGCTCTGCCGCGAGGCCCATGCGCCGATGCGCGACTGCAGCGCGCGCGAGGCATAATAATCATCCGCCACCTCCGCCTCGACATGCGAAACATGGCCGCGGACCCGGATCTGCCGGCGCAGCGATTTCCAGTGCATCACGAAGGAAGCGACGCCCGTGGCCTCGATCTGCTGCCCCTTGGCGCTCTCGAAATTGGTGTAGAAGACAAAGGAGCCGTCGTCGCCCTGCCCCTCGATATCCTTCAGCAGCACCATGCGGACATCGGGCAGTCCGGCCGGATCGACGGTGGCCAGCGCGATGGCATTGGCATCGTTCGGCTCGGTCTTCGCCGCCTCGGCCAGCCAGGCCCGCGCGATGTCGAAGGGATCATCTCCCGCGAATATTCCTGTGCGGTCCGTCATGCGCTGGTCCTCGCTGACACTTGATGCCTCTTTGCAGTTGTCTTAATCCTGCCGGAACCGAAGAAGCGCGAGGGGCAGCATCATGTCAAGTCAAGCCGGTATGGGGCTGATGAAGGGGCGTCGCGGCCTCATCATGGGTCTCGCGAACGACAAGTCGATTGCATGGGGCATCGCCAAGGCGCTCGCCGATCAGGGGGCCGAGCTGGCCTTCTCCTATCAGGGCGATGCCCTGAAGAAGCGGGTCGAGCCGCTGGCCGCGCAACTGGGCTCGGACCTGCTGGCCGAATGCGACGTTTCGGACGAGGCTTCCATCGACGGCCTCTTCGCCACCGTGGCCGAGCGCTGGGACAGCATCGACTTCATCGTCCATGCGATCGGCTTCTCGGACAAGGACCAGCTGCGCGGGCGCTATGCCGATACGACGCGCGACAACTTCCTGATGACGATGGACATCTCGGTCTATTCCTTCACCGCCGTCGCCCGCCGGGCCGCCGCGATGATGCCGAATGGCGGCTCGATCGTCACGCTGACCTATTACGGCGCCGAGCGCGTCATGCCGCATTACAACGTGATGGGCGTCGCCAAGGCCGCGCTGGAGGCATCGGTGCGCTATCTGGCCGAGGATCTGGGCAAGGACGGCATCCGCGTGAACGCCATCTCGGCCGGTCCGATCAAGACGCTGGCCGCATCCGGCATCGGCGATTTCCGCTATATCCTGAAATGGAACGAGTTGAACTCGCCCCTGCGCCGCAACGTGACGCAGGACGAGGTCGGCAAGTCGGCGTTGTATCTGCTGTCGGACCTCGGCTCGGGCGTGACCGGAGAGACGCATCACGTCGATGCCGGCTATCATGTCGTCGGCATGAAGGCGGTGGACGCGCCCGACATCTCGACGGTCAAGAAGGACTGATCCCCGGCCATGAGCGCCGAACAGGTCATCGCGCTTGTCTCGGCGCTTACGCTGGCGATCCTGGCGCCCGGCCCGGCCATGATCGCGACGGTGCAGACTGCCTTCGCCCATGGGCGACAGCGCGCCCTGCCCTATGCGCTGGGGCTGGCGACCGGGGCGTCGCTCTGGTGCATCTTCGCGCTGCTGGGACTGGCGGTCGTCTTCAGGCTGCATCCCCAGCTTTTCGCGGCGATGAAGATCTTCGGCGGCCTCTATCTGTGGTGGTTCGCATGGGGTTTGTGGCGGGCATCGACCGACCCTCTGCCCGATGCGGCCAAGGGTTCCTCCAAGGGGTTCTTCGGCGGCATCGCGCTGAACCTCTCGAACCCCAAGCCCGCGCTTTTCTACGCCGCGCTGATCCTCTCGGTCTTTCCCGCGCCGATGGCGCCGCAGCGTCAGGCCTTGATCTATGCGATCTGTCTTGCGACCGAGCTTTTCTGGTATGCGCTGATCGCCGTTCTGATGTCGACAGGGGCCATGCGCAGGCGCTATTTTGGCGCGAAATTCTGGATCGACCGGACCGCAGCCACTGCCATGGCGCTGCTGGGCCTCATGTTGATCGTCAAGCACTGAAAGGATCGAAGGAATGAACGACCGGCTACCGCATGAACGCGGCTTCCACATCAGTTGGGACCAGATGCATCGCGACGCGCGCGCGCTGGCATGGCGTCTGGATGGCCGGGAATGGCGCGCGATCCTTGCGATCACCCGTGGCGGGCTGGTCCCCGCGATGATCGTCGCGCGTGAGCTTGACGTGCGCACGATCGACACGATCTCGGTCAAATCCTACAAGGGCGTGGGCGCCGAGGCCGGACAGGGCGAAATCCAGGTCCTGAAGGCGCCGGACCATGACCTGATGGGCGACGGCGACGGTATCCTTGTCATCGACGATCTGGTCGATTCCGGCCGCACGCTGGAGCATGTGCGCAAGCTTTACCCCAAGGCGCATTTCGCCACCGTCTATGCCAAGCCCAAGGGCCGCCCGATGGTCCAGACCTATGTGACCGAGGTGAGCCAGGATACCTGGATCTTCTTCCCCTGGGACATGGCGCTGCAATACGTCCAGCCCTATCGCGGCGAGGATTGAGGGATACGCGGGGCGGGTGGCCCTCAGGCATCCCGCGCCGGCTTCACGCCGAGGGAAGCGCCGCCTCCGGCGTGCCATCCCTGAGCTGGCGCTCGATTTCGATCAACCGTTGTTTCCGCCACAGACCGCCGCCATAGCCGGTCAGCGACCCGTCGGCGCCAAGGACGCGGTGGCAGGGGACCATCAGCGCGATCTGGTTCGCGCCATTGGCCCGCGCCACGGCGCGCGCGGCCGTCGGCCTGCCGATGCGCCGCGCAATATCGGAATAGCTGCGCGTCTCTCCGGCGGGGATTTCGCGCAGCGCCTCCCAGACCTCGCATGTGAACGGGCTTCCGGCGAGGGCCAGCGGAGTCTGGAACCTGCCCGACCGCGCCGCGAAATAATCGGAAAGCTCGGCCGCCGCCTGATCCGAAGGGGCGAAGGAGCCGATCCCGATCGCCTCGCGCGAGGCAGCCTGCAGGCGTTTCAATTCAGCCGGCAGGGCCTTGCGGTCAAGAAACTCCAGCAGATGCAGATGGCTGCGGCTGCTGACCGCGATCATGTCGCCCAAGGGTGACGGAATCCATGTCGCCCGCAAGAGGCGGTCCGCGCGCAGGTCCGATGGCGCGCAACCCAAAAGTCTGGCGAAGGCGGCCCGAAAGGCGCTGGGGGAATCGAAGCCCGCCTCGTGCTGGGCGGTGATCACCTTTTCGCCCATCGCCAGCGACTCGAACCCCTCGCGCAGGCGGCGCTGCCGGGCCATTTCCAGAAAGGTCATGCCGAAATGCCGCTTGAAACTGCGGCGGACGGTCGAGGGATCGAAGCCCAACTGCTCGACATGCCCCTCGGACCAGCGCAGGCCGGGCCTCTCGTCCAGCGCGGCCAGAAGCGCCGCGATCACCGGATCGGCGGTTGCCGCTGCCCGGAGCGGATGGCAGCGCAGGCAGGGGCGATAGCCCACCTCGATACATTCGCCGATTGTGGCGAAGAAGGTGCAGTTCTCGGCCCTGGGTTTTCTGGCCGGACAGGTCAGGCGGCAGAACACCCCGGTCGAAGCAACACAGACATAGGCCTGCCCGTCATAGCGCCCGTCGCGGGCAAGCAGGGCGGAATAGAGGGTATGGAAGTCGGGAAGATCAAACAGCATGGAGGATCTCTACTCCGGCTCGAGACCCGATGACGCCGGTTTTCGGGCGCCTATTTCGTTTTTTCCACGACAGGCACCAAGACCCTACCCGTTCCCCCTGACGAACCGTGCCGCTTCCTCCGCCGCCCGTTTCAGCGCCCGGCTCTTGTTCTCGGTCTCGACGAACTCAGCCTCGGGGTCGCTGTCATAGACGACCCCACCACCCGCCTGGATATAGAGGGTCTGGTCCTTGATGACCCCCGTGCGCAAGGCGATGCACATGTCCATCTCGCCATTGGCGGCGAAATAGCCGACGCCGCCGGCATAGACGCCGCGCTTCTCCGGCTCCAGTTCGTCGATGATCTCCATCGCGCGGACCTTGGGCGCGCCCGAGACGGTGCCTGCGCGCATCCCGGCGAGCAGGGCGGAAAGCGCATCCTCGCCCTCCCGCAACTCGCCCACCACGTTCGAGACGATGTGCATGACGTGGCTGTAGCGTTCGACGATGAACTGCTCGGTCGGCTTCACCGTGCCCATGCGGGCGACGCGACCGACATCGTTGCGGCCGAGGTCGAGGAGCATCAGATGCTCGGCCCGCTCCTTCTCGTCGCCGAGGAGGTCGGCCTCAAGCGCATTGTCCTCCTCGGGCGTGGCACCACGCGGGCGGGTGCCGGCGATCGGGCGCACCGTCACCTCGCCGCCGCGCAGACGGACGAGGATCTCGGGACTGGCGCCGACGATCTGGAAGCCGCCGAAGTTCAGATAGAACATGAAGGGCGACGGGTTGGTGCGGCGCAAACTGCGATAGAGCGAGAAGGGCGGCAGCGGGAAATCCATCGCCCAGCGTTGCGAGGGCACGACCTGGAAGATGTCGCCCGCGCGGATATAATCCTTCGCCTTCTCGACGGCGGCGAGATAAGCCTCCTTCGAGAAGTTCGAGCGCAACTCGCCGACTTTCAGGTCATGTCCAAGCGCGCGCGGTTCGGAAGGCTGCCGGTCGAGCGAGCGCAGCGCCTCCATCAGGCGCTCGGCGGTCTGGGCATAGGCTGCGCGGGCGGGCAGCCCCTCCTGATGCCAGGCGGGCGCGCAAAGCAGCACCTCGCCCTTGACCCCGTCCAGCACGGCCACGACCGAGGGACGCATCATCACCGCGTCGGGCAGATCCAGCGTGTCGGGATTGACGTTCGGCAGGCGCTCGACCAGCCGGATCATGTCATAGCCGAGATAGCCGAACAGCCCCGCCGCGCCCGCAGGCACGCCGTCTGGCATGTCGATGCGGCTTTCCGCGATCAGCGCGCGCAGGCTTTCGAGGGCGGGACGCCCATCAGCCTCGAACTCCTCCGAATAGCGGGCGTTCCGGTTGATCCGCGCCTTGCCCTCGCGGCAATCCCAGATCAGGTCCGGCTTCATCCCGACGAAGGAGAAGCGGCCACGCACCTCGCCCCCGGTCACGCTTTCCAGCATGAAGCTGTTCGGCGCGGCCTCGGCCAGCTTCAGCATCAGGCTGACCGGCGTGTCGAGATCGGCGGCAAGGCGGATGGTCAGAAGCTGGTTGCGCCCCTTGGCCCAGCCGCGTTCGAATTCGGGAAAATCGGGAGAGATGTCCATCATTGCATCTGTGCATTGACCGCATCAACGGCGGTCTGGTTCACGGTCACGCCGCTGCGGGTCTGGATCGCGCGGGTGAAATATTCGAACACGTCCTGGCGCAGGGAATCGCCCAGCCGGTTCTGGATACCGTCGCGCATCTGGGCGGCATCGGGTCCGTCCGTTTCGGCGGTATGGACCTGATCCAGCGTGACGAGGAACACCCGGCCCTCGGCATCGACAACCTCGGTCATGCCCGGATCGCGGATTTCAAAGGCGCGGCTCACGACATCCTGCGGGACGCCGTTGATGAAGCCGCCACGGCTCAGCGCGGTCACGGGCTGGCCCTTGTCGGGGGCATCGACCGGCGAAACCGCCGGCGCGGTGGCCGCGGGAACGGCGCCGACGGCCTGTGCGACGGGCGCGGTTGCCGCGGGGGCGGCGGGCACCGGCTCTGCCGCGGCCTCGGTCGCCATCTTGCGCTCCTCGGCCAGCGCGATCAGCTGGCGCATCGTCTCGTTCTGGGTCCAGTCCTCCAGCACGCGCTCGCGCACCTCGGCGAAGGGGATCAGCGCCGGCGGCCGGATCTCGTCAAGGCGCATCGCGAAGATGCCGCCATCCTCGAAGGTCATGACCTCGGGGAAATCGGACTGGGCGATCTCGGCGGCCTTCTGGCGGAATTCGGGATAGGCGGTAATGCTGTTCGGCGAGGCTTCCTCGGCCCCGGTCCAGTCGATCTGGCCAAGCCGCATCCCGGCCTCCTTGGCCAGTTCCTCCAGCGTGGAGCCGCCCGCGATCAGGTCCGAGATGCTGCCGGTCTGCTCGTCGATCTGGCGGCGCGCGCGGTCGATCGCCGCCTCGACCCGCAGGTCGTCGCGCGCGGCCTCGAAGGGGACATTGACCGGCTCGAGGATCGCGTTCATGGCGAAAAGCGCAGGCCCCAGATCGCTGCTGGCCGGTCCCGCGACGCCGGGCTGCTCAAGCGCAAAGACCGCATCGCCGGCCGCGCCAAGCTGGGCCTTCGTCACTTCGCCAAGATCCACGTCGGAGAGCGTCAGCCCGCGCTCGGCGGCGAGTTGTTCAAAGTTCACCTCGCCTTTTTCGATGCGGGCCTTTGCGGCCTCGGCGGCGGCGACGGTCGGGAAGACCAGACGCTCGACCATGCGGCGCTCGGGCTGCTGATATTCGTCGATGCGGCTCTGGTAGAGGTCGCGCAGGGCTTGCTCATCGACCTCGACATCCTTCTCCAGCATCTCGGGGGTCAGCCAGACATAGGTGATCTTGCGGGTCTCGGGCGAGGTGAAGCGCGCCTCGTTCGCCTTGTGCCAGGCTTCCAGTGTGGCGTCATCGGGGGCCGCGATCGGTGCGGGCAGATCGGCGGCGGTCAGTTCCTGCCAATGGATGTCCCGCGTCTCGAGCAGCCAGCCCAATGTCCGGTCCGACACCGCAGCCGGGGCGGTCACGCCCGCAAGGGTGGCGCGCTGCAGGATCAGCCGCGCCTCGTCCATGCGCAGGTCATGTTCGAAATCGGCCTCGCGGATGCCCTCGCGGTTCAGCGTGTCGGCATAGCGCGCGCGGTCGAACCTGCCATCCAGCCCCTTGAAGGCGGCGGCATTGGTGATCTGCTCGGCCACGGCCTTGTCGCCGACCGAGATGCCGAGGCGGTTGGATTCGTCCTCAAGCGCGGCCGAAACCATCAGCCGCGACAGCGCCGCCTGATCGAGACCGATCGCACGGGCCTCGGCCGGGGTCAGCTGGCGACCGGTCCGGGCCGCGAAATCCTGCATCTCGGCCTTGAGGCTGCGCGCATAATCCTGCGAGGAAACCTCGACATTCCCGACCGATCCGATATCCGCCGTGCCGCCAGAGAAATTGGTGACGCCGAAGCCGCCAAGTCCCAGGACCAGCATCCCCATCAGCAACCAGACGATGGTCGATTTGCCCTTGCCGCGCATTAGCCTGTCCTGCCCCTTTTTTCGTCCCTGCAGTCTTTAGGGTGCGAAAACCCCGTCGGCAAGTGCCGCAACCCTCCGGGGGGCCGCGACCCTTCCTCACAAACGCGCGGGCGGTGCTAGGCGCGGAACCCGGCCAGACGCTGCATCAGCGTGCCGATCCCCGCCGCGTCGGCATTGGCGAAGGCGATGCGGACATGGCGCGCGCCCTCGGCATCGCCCTCGGGCATGAACATGGTGCCGGGCAGCAGCAGGACTCCCGCCTCGCGCACCAGCCGCTTGGCAAGCTCGGGCGAGGACAGATCGAAGGGATGTTCGACCCAGGCGAAATAGGCGCCGCAGCCCTTGACCTTCCAGCCCTCCAGCGCGGCCATGCCCTCGGCCATGGCGCGGCGGCGGTTCAGGATCTCGGCCCTTTCGCCGGCCAGCCAGTCGCCGAGGTTCTCCATCCCCCAGGCCGCGCCGATCTGGCCGATCTGGCTGGCGCAGATGGCGACGGTGTCGAGGAATTTCTCGACCTCGACCATGCGCGCCTCGCTCGCGATCAAGGCACCGATGCGGTGGCCGGTCAGGCGGTAGGCCTTCGAGAAGCTGTAGAGGTGGATCAGCGTATCGCCCCAGTCGGGATCGGCAAAAAGCCCATGCGGCGCGCCCGAGCGCGAGTCGAAATCGCGATAGGTCTCGTCCACGATCAGCGCGAGGCCACGCGACCGTGCAAGCTCGAAGAACGCCCGCAGCGTCTCGGCCGGGTATTCC
>Ga0182747_1003509_pt1 | contig 10511 bp, 10 predicted proteins | sample eDN3rd30CBELigBY_FD_128526 | JGI IMG/M metagenome (GOLD analysis project Ga0182747, IMG submission 128526) | Enriched backyard soil microbial communities from Emeryville, California, USA - eDNA 3rd pass 30_C BE-Lig BY (version 2) (version 2) | ecosystem: Environmental > Terrestrial > Soil >...
AAGTTTCGGAACTCCACCCCTTTTATTTCGGAACTCTTAGCTTTTTTGAACCATAAAGAAAAACCCCGCAGACGTTAATCTGCGGGGCTTTCGAATAATGGAGGCCGAGGTCGGAATCGAACCGGCGTAGACGGATTTGCAATCCGGAGCATAACCACTTTGCTACTCGGCCTCAAAGTTCGGATCTAGCGGCTTGCGCTTTGCTATCTCCTTGAAACACTGAACCTTTTTCAAAGTTCGCTGCGTTTCGATGGGCGCATTATGTCTGCATTCCGCAGACCTTGCAACCCCCTTCACAAAAAAAATATTCAAGGGGTTCAAGGGTTTAGCGCAAGCGGCCGAGTTTACTCCACAAACCCACCACGGTGTTCTCCACGGTTCCACTCGCCGCCATGCCGATACGCTCCTGCAAACTCTTGCGTTCGGCATAGTGCAGGTGGAACAGGTTGGCGTTGCGCGCGCGGTCGCTGAGGTACTCATCACTGGTTTGCAACTCATCCACCAGCTTGCGGTTCAGTGCGGCAACGCCCAACCAGACCTCCCCGGTGGCCACCTCGTCGATGTGCAGCTGTGGGCGGTAGCGGGCGACGAAGTCCTTGAACAACTGATGGGTGATGTCCAGGTCTTCCTGGAACTTCTCCCGGCCCTTCTCGGTGTTCTCGCCGAACACGGTCAGGGTGCGCTTGTATTCACCGGCCGTCAGCACCTCGAAATCGATGTCGTGCTTCTTCAGCAGGCGATTGACGTTGGGCAGCTGCGCCACCACACCGATCGAACCCAATACGGCAAACGGCGCACTGACGATCTTCTCGCCAATACAGGCCATCATGTAACCGCCACTGGCGGCAACCTTGTCGATGCACACAGTCAGCGGGATGCCAGCCTGACGGATGCGCGCCAGCTGCGAAGCGGCCAGCCCGTAACTGTGAACCAGACCGCCGCCACTTTCCAGGCGCAGCACCACTTCGTCACGCGGGGTGGCGAGTGTCAGCAGTGCGGTGATCTCATTGCGCAGGCTTTCGGTGGCAGAGGCCTTGATGTCGCCATCGAAGTCGAGCACAAACACTCGGCTCTTTTCCTCGGCCTTGGCCTTGCCCTTCTTCTGCTGCTTTTCAGCCTTCGCCTGCTGCTTGCGCAACGCCTTGAGCTGGGCCTTGTCGAGCAGGCCGGACTCCAGCCGCTCGCGCAGCTCTTTATAGAACTCGTTGAGACGGGTGACCTGCAGTTGGCCACCGGCCTTGCGCCGCCCTTTACCGCGCAAACCGGCAATGGCGGACAACACCACCAGGATGGCAATCACCAGGGTGGCGGTTTTAGCGAGAAAGCTTGCGTATTCGGCAAGAAACTCCACGTTGACTCCTTATAAACCAGCGCCTGTGCGGCGCGAAACTGTAGCAAGCATACCGGTGCTCTGATGGCGCTACCAGCGGGGGCAAAGGCTGGCAACACAGTTCAAACAACCTTTTCAAACGCTTGTATGCTTTTTCGTTGACAGCCCGTGTGGCGCATCCTAACCTCGCAGCAACTTCAAACCGCCGGACACCTTCGTGGGCAACCTCTACCTGATCCGACATGGCCAAGCTTCCTTCGGTGCCGATGACTATGACGTCCTCTCGCCCGTGGGCATTCGTCAGAGCCAGGCGCTGGGCGAACATCTGGCACAGCTTGACCTGCGCCTGGACCGTTGCCTGGCGGGCAGCCTGCGGCGTCAGCAAGACACCGCCCGGCTCGCGCTGGAGGCGATACAGGCCAACGGCTGCGCAGTACCACCAATTGAGACCGACCCGGCGTTCAACGAGTTCGATGCCGACGGTGTGATTCGTGCCCTGTTGCCTGCCCTGCTGACCGATGAACCTCAGGCCCGGCACATTCTGCGCAATGGCGCGCAGAACCGCAGCGAATTCCAGCGCCTGTTCGCCCTGATGGTGCAGCGCTGGCACGCTGGGGATCATGCCGACGACGGCCTGGAGACCTGGCAGGCGTTCACCGCGCGGGTCGACACCGGCCTGCGACGGCTGCTGGACAGCGCTGGCAGTGGCGACAACATTGCCGTGTTCACCTCTGGCGGTACCATTGCCGCCCTGCTCCATCTGATTACCGGTATTACCCCCAGCCAAGCGTTTACGCTGAACTGGCAAATCATCAACACGTCGCTCAGCCACATCAGGTTTCGTGGCCGCGACGTGGCACTGGCCTCCTTCAACAGCCAAGCCCATGTGCAGCTGTTGAAGGTGCCGGAACTCATTACCTATCGATGAGCCCGGCCTGTTGTGTCCCTGCGGACGCTAATAATTACTTAATAAGGAATACACCATGAGCGATGTAGCTAAAGCCGTCGAAGCGATGAAAGCAAAGTTCAATCCCGCCGCTGCCGCCGGCCTGGACCTGGTGTTCGGCTTCGACATCACCGATGAAGACAAGAAGTACGCCCTGATCGTCAAGGACGGCACTTGCGACCTGCAGGAAGGCGAAAACCCGGATGCCAACTGCACCCTGGTCATGGACAGCGAAACCCTGAAAGGCATCGTCAGCGGCGAAACCGACGGCATGCAGGCTTTCATGGGCGGCAAGCTGCGCGTCGAAGGTGACATGATGCTGTCGATGAAACTCAGCGAGCTGTTCCCTTCCTGAGTGAAGGGCACGCCGAGCGACAAGAAAACCGAAGCCTGAGCGGCTTCGGTTTTTTTTTGCCCTGCATGCAGCATTCGGTGCAGTGATCGGCCAGCAACACCCACACCTATATGACACTTGGCACGCTTGTCCCAGCGCACCAAGATCATTAGATTAACCAATAATCCTTGCGCTATAAAATAAGGAAAACGCATGACGCTCACCGACCAGTCCACCCAGGTACGCCCCGGCGAAGAACTCGACGCGGCCGTCATCGATCCTTACCTCAAGGCCCATATCCCAGGCCTGGCCGGCACGCCGAACATCAGCCAGTTCCCCGGCGGCGCCTCCAACCTGACCTACCTGGTCGCCTACCCGGATCGCGAATTCGTCCTGCGTCGCCCGCCCTTCGGCCACAAAGCCAAGTCCGCCCACGACATGGGCCGCGAGTTTCGCATCCTCAACCAGCTCAACGAAGGGTTCCCGTACTGCCCCAAGGCGTATGTGCATTGCACCGACGAAGCCCTGATCGGCGGCGAGTTCTACGTGATGGAGCGGGTCAATGGCATCATCCTTCGCTCGGACATTCCTGCCGAGCTGGGCCTGGATGCCACGCGCACCGAGGCGCTGTGCAAAAGTTTCATCGACCGCCTGGTCGAGCTGCACCAGGTCGATTACAACGCCTGCGGCCTGGCCGACCTGGGCAAGCCGGAAGGCTATGTGCAACGCCAGATCGAAGGCTGGACCAGCCGTTACGAGAAAGCCCTGACACCCGATGCGCCGCGCTGGGAGCAGGTCATCGCCTGGCTGCGTGACAAGATGCCCGCCGACCACCCGCGCCCGGGCATCGTGCACAACGACTATCGCTTCGACAACGTCATCCTCGACGCCGACAACCCGATGCGCATCATCGGCGTGCTCGACTGGGAGATGGCCACTATCGGCGACCCGCTGATGGACCTGGGCAACAGCCTGGCCTACTGGATCGAGGCGAGCGACCCGGCACCGATGCAACTGATGCGCCGCCAGCCGAGCAACGCCCCCGGCATGCTCACCCGCCGCCAGTTCGTCGACTACTACGCCGAGCGCGCCGGCATCCGCCTGGACAACTTCGATTACTACTATTGCTATGGCCTGTTCCGCCTGGCGGGCATCGTCCAGCAGATCTACTACCGCTTCTACCACGGCCAGACCCAGGACAAACGCTTCGCCCAGTTCATCGAAATGAACCGGCTGCTGGAGCAGACGAGCCTGCAGGTGATCGCCAAGTCCACACTCTGACGACAGACAACAAGGAAAACAGCATGTCCAAGACTCACCTGTTCGACCTCGACGGCAAGATCGCTTTCGTCTCCGGCGCCAGCCGCGGCATTGGCGAGGCCATTGCCCACCTGCTGGCCCAGCAGGGTGCCCATGTGATCGTCTCCAGCCGCAAGCTCGAAGGTTGCCAGCAGGTGGCCGACGCGATCATCGCCGCCGGCGGCAAGGCCACTGCAGTCGCCTGCCATATTGGTGAAATGGAGCAGATCCAGCAGGTGTTCGCCGGCATCCGCGAACAGTTCGGGCGCCTGGATGTGCTGGTCAACAACGCCGCCACCAACCCGCAGTTCTGCAACGTCCTGGACACCGACCTCGGGGCCTTCCAGAAGACCGTCGACGTCAATATCCGCGGCTACTTCTTCATGTCGGTGGAAGCCGGCAAGCTGATGCGCGAGCACGGCGGCGGCAGCATCATCAACGTGGCGTCGATCAACGGTGTTTCACCCGGCCACTTCCAGGGCATCTATTCGGTGACCAAGGCGGCGGTGATCAACATGACCAAGGTCTTCGCCAAGGAGTGCGCGCAGTTCGGCATCCGCTGCAACGCCCTGCTGCCAGGCCTGACCGACACCAAGTTCGCCTCGGCGCTGGTGAAGAACGACGCCATCCTCAACGCCGCACTGCAGCAGATCCCGCTCAAGCGCGTGGCCGATCCCAAGGAAATGGCCGGCGCCGCGCTGTACCTGGCCAGCGATGCGTCCAGCTACACCACCGGCACCGCGCTCAACGTCGACGGTGGTTACCTGTCCTGATCAGGCCTTGATCGCCTGCAGGGTGTAGCTCAGCGGCAGGCGCTGGGGCGCATGGCGCAGGCGCCATTCACCATCGGCGCCCTTGTCCATCTGCCCCGGCAATGCCTCCCAGGGGATGCTCTGGTGCTCGACCAGGGCGGTCAGTTGCAGGCCATGCGCGAGCAAGGCGCTGATGACCTCACCGAGGCCATGGTTCCACTCGTGGGTTTCGGTCTTGGTCAGGCGCTGGTCGCTGTCGACGTAGGTCTGGTCGTTGTGCCATACCGTCGGCGCCTCGTGTTCGAAGTAGGAATACTCCAGTTGCAGCCGGTCTTGATGGTCTTCGTTCACGGCCATCAACATCGGGTGGCCATCGCGCAGGAACAGGCGGCCGCCAGGCTTGAGCAAGGCCGCCACGGCGCGGGCCCAGGGCTCGATGCGCGCAAGCCAGCACAATGCACCGATGCCGGTGTAGACCAGGTCGAAGGTACCCGCAGGCAGCACGCGGTCAGCCTCGTAGACGTCGGCATGCACGTAGTCGATTGCCATGCCGCAGCGCTGGGCAAGGCGCCTGGCTTCCAGCAGCGAGGCTGCCGAGTAGTCCAGGCCACTGACCTCAGCCCCCAGCCGCGCCAGCGACAAGGTGTCGGTACCGATATGGCATTGCAGATGGGCCGTGCGCAAGCCATGAATGTCGCCCAGCCGCGGCAGGTCGAATCGCACGGTTTCGGACAGGTGCTCGGGCTGGCGGACCAGGCGCTCGACTTCATAATCCTTTGACGCCGCGTGCAGCGGAGCGCGCTCATCCCAGCTGTCACGGTTCAGTTGCTGCGATCGATCCAAAGTAGCCATCCGTGCTCTCCTTCAAGTATCTACCACCCGCCTCATGAGCAAGCTGGCCCGTCCCGCCTTACAGGCAGGTGGCCGCCGCCGCCCGCCGCTGCAGGGCCACGTTATCGTTTTTCTGCGCGTAGTAATCCACCTGGGTACCGCCCGCCCGCGGATAGACGTCGACGAACGACTCGGCTTCGCGGGTATAGACCGTGAGCCCACCCTGCTTGCGCTTCTCCAGGTAGCCGCTGGCATCGTCCCCGAACACGTCTTCCTTCTCCCAGCTGAACTGGATGCACTGGGCCACCAGCTCCGGGGCCTTCAGCGAAGCGAGCTGCGCAGTCGGCTTGCCGCCGCGTGCCGCATCCATGGTCGCCGAAGCGCAACCGACCAACACCAGTGCCGCAGCCATCGGCAAGATTGCTCGCATATTCCATCCTCGGGGCAAAAAAAGAATGCGACTCTAGCACTTCAACCGGCCCCGACCAACGCCGCCATGCGCACCGCGTTGCGCCGGCGGCCTTGGCCTGATACAGCGCCGCATCGGCCTGGGCCAGCAGGCTCGCAGTGCTGTCGTGGAGGCCTGGCACGCCGCACCATAGCCTGACACTGAAACGCAGCGGAATCTCGTCCCCGGCGAACTGCGCCGGGCTGCAGCCGACAGGCATGCCGTTCATCGCCAGCTGCACAAAAAAATAGCCGGCAAGGAAACAAAATGGATCGATTCCAGTCTCAGGCAGTGTCCCGTAAACCTTTGCGGATCAAGGACCTATAACGTGATAACGCGCCTTGCCAGTTGCTCGCTGATTGCCGCCTTCCTGCTCGTTGCCGGCTGCAACCACCATCACTACGACGATGACGATGATGGCTGGCGCGATGGCGATCGCGACCACCGTCATCACCACCGTTACGATCGCGACGATGATCGCCGCTACCGTGACCGCGACTACCGCTAGAACGTCTTTCCACTCCACATCCAATTTGATGATTCTTCCGAGGCTCTTAACATGCGTCTGACTTTGCCTTCCCTTGCTCTTGGCCTGCTGATGTGCCAAGGCGCTTTCGCCGGTGACGGTAGTGCCGCCATTGGCGGTGGCCTGGGGGGTGCCCTGGGTAACGTGGTCGGTAAACAGATCGGCGGCAGCACCGGTGCGGCCATCGGTGCCGGCCTGGGTGGCGCTGCGGCCGGCGCGGTAGGTGCGAACAAGCACAGCCGTACCGAAGCCGCCATCGGCGGTGGCCTGGGCGCGGCCGGTGGCTCGGTCATCGGTCGCAAGGTGGGCGGCTCGAACGGCTCGACCATCGGTGCCGGCCTGGGTGGCGCGGCCGGCAGCGCCATCGGCAACCACATGGGCGACAAAAAGCACCATCACTGATAGAGATGCGCTCAGGGCCGCCCTGCGGCCCTGATGTTTATCAATACCCCCTTCATCACGACCTGCCAGACTGGCTGCTACTGTCTACTGTGCCCCTCGTGTGAAGGAACATCCCCGCCCCATGAACCAGGAACTGCTCTGGGTCCTCGGCCTGCTGGCCGTCGTCATCGTGCTCTTCGTCATCAACCGCCCACGCATGGACGTGGTCGCCCTGCTGGTGATTCTCTCCTTGCCCTTGTCGGGCATTCTCAGCGTCGAACAAGCCCTGGCGGGCTTCAGCGACCCCAACGTGGTGCTGATCGCCGCGCTGTTCGTGATCGGCGAGGGGTTGGTGCGCACCGGCATTGCCTATCGCATTGGCGAATGGATGAGCGAACGCGCCGGCAACAGCGAAGCACGCCTGCTGGTATTGCTGATGGTGTCGGTGGCCGGGCTGGGCTCGGTGATGAGCTCGACGGGGGTGGTAGCCATCTTCATTCCGGTGGTGCTGAGCATTGCCGCGCGCCTGCAGATTTCCCCCAGCCGGCTGATGATGCCGCTGAGCTTCGCCGGCCTGATCAGCGGCATGCTCAGCCTGGTGGCCACGCCGCCCAACGTGGTCGTGCACAGCGAGCTGGTGCGCCACGGCCTGCCTGGCTTCAGTTTCTTCAGCTTTACCCCGTTCGGCCTGGTGGTGCTGGTGCTGGGCGTCGGCTACATGCTGCTGACCCGCCACTGGCTCAATGGCGAAGTGCGCAAGGACGGCCGGGTGGAAAGCCGCCGCACCCTGCTTGACCTGGTACTGGACTACAAGCTCAATGGCCGCGAGCGGCGCCTGCGAATCCGTCCGCAATCGCCACTGATCGGCCATACCCTGGGCGAGCTGGAATTGCGCACCCGGCATGGCGCCAACGTGATCGGCATCGAACGCCAGCACAAGTTCACCACCCGGGTGATCGCCGCCGACTCCAGCACCGTGCTGCACCAGGGCGATGTACTGCTGCTCGACCTGTTCGCCAACCGCGACGATTTGCGCACCCTGTGCCAGACCATGCAACTGGAACCCCTGCACTTCAAGGCCGCGTATTTCATCGATCAGTCCCAGGAGCTGGGCATGGCCGAGGTCTCGCTGCCCCCAGGCTCGAAGCTGATTGGCAAGAGCATCCTCGAACTGGCCTTCCGTACCCGCTACGACCTCAACGTGGTCGGCCTGCGCCGCGACCAGGCGGCAATCGAAGAGCAACTGGTGGAAGAGAAGCTGCGCCTGGGCGACACCCTGCTGGTGGTCGGCCCCTGGAAAGCGGTACGCCTGCTGCAAAGCCAGCCAAAGGACTTCCTGGTGCTGAGCCTTCCCGCCGAGATCGACCAGGTCGCCCCTGCCCGTACCCGCGCACCGTTTGCCTTGCTCAGCCTGGCAGTGATGGTCGGGCTGATGGTCAGCGGCACGGTGCCCAACGTCATTGCCGCACTGATCGGCTGCCTGCTGATGGGCGCTGGGCGCTGCATCGACATGAACAGCGCCTACCGCGCCATTCACTGGCAAAGCCTGGTGTTGATCGTCGGCATGCTGCCCTTCGCCCAGGCGTTGCAGAAAACCGGCGGCATCGACCTGGCGGTGGGTGGGCTGGTGAGCCTGCTCGGTGGTGCCGGCCCGCTTGCCATGCTGGCCTGCCTGTTCATGGTGACAGCGGTGATCGGCCTGTTCATCTCCAACACGGCCACCGCCGTACTGATGGCGCCCGTGGCGATCAGCACCGCGACGCAACTGGGCCTGTCGCCCTACCCGTTCGCCATGACCGTGGCCCTGGCTGCCTCGGCGGCGTTCATGACACCGGTGTCTTCACCGGTGAACACCTTGGTACTCGGCCCTGGCCAGTATCGCTTCGCTGACTTCGTCAAGGTGGGTGTGCCCTTCACGTTACTGGTGATGGTGGTGACGGTATTGATGGTGCCTTGGTTCTTTGGCTTGTAACGGTAGAGCGCGAGCAGTAGTGGCAATCCGGCATTATCCTGAAAGATCGCGGCAGATTGACATCAAGTACTCGGTGCAAACACACTGAGACGTCATTGCCCCAGGTGCCTAGAGCCGTTGTCCTGGATTTCGTTTCCGCTTGTCGGTCGAGCCTATGGTTTTTCCAGCACAATCGCGCCTGTTGCCCTACCTCACGCTGTTCGGCCTGACCTTCGCCCTGAGCGTGGGTGGAATTCTGGCCCGGCCAATCGAATCCCTTTCACTTTTCTGGCCTGTCAATGCCGTGCTGGCCGGTGTGCTGTTGCGTTATCCGCGCCAGGCCGGGGTAGCCGGCTTCAGCCTGGTCTGGCTGGCCATGGTCGCTGCGGACCTGGCCTGCGGCAGCGCCTGGGTGCCGGCCCTGTGGTTCAACCTGTGCAACCTGAGCGTGGTGGTAACGGTTTGGCTGCTGCTAACGCGATTGCCTCGCCTGCACCGGCGCATGCGCAGCCCGTATGGCGTGCTCAGCGTGTTCGGCGCCTGCGCGGCGGGCGCCACGGTGGCGGCCAGCCTGGCCTGTGTGATGGCCGCGCCCTGGTTCGAGCAGTCCCTGCGCGCGACGTGGCTGGCCTGGTTCAGCGAACAGTTCTCGACCAGCGTCCTGGTGCTGCCGGTGTTGCTCACGGCCCCTTCGGCCCGCGCGTTGCTGCGCAGCACCCAGGCGATCCGGCTGGCGCCGTTGCTGGTACTGCTGGGCTCGCTGGCGTTGAGCATCGTCTTTGGCGGGCCTGGGGCCATCGCCTTTCCGATCGCAGCATTGCTATGGTGCGCCTGGACCTACTCACCCTTCCTGGTCTCGCTGCTGACGCTGACCGCTGGCAGCACGCTGATCGTCGCCGTGGCGCAAAACCTCATGCACTTCAGCCTGCCGCAAAGCGAACCTGGGGTCACGACGCTGATGTCGGCACGCCTGGGCATTGCGATGCTGGTGCTCGGCCCGCTGGTGGTCGCGTGCGTCAGCCAGGCCAACCGCAGCCTGTTGGCGCGCTTGGCGCACCAGGCCACCATCGATCACCTGACTGGCGTGCTCACCCGGAGCGCCTTCACCCGCCGCGCCAATGCCCTGCTCGAAAGCCGCCAACAGCATGCACAGGCATTGCCGCTGACGTTGATGATGCTCGACATCGATCATTTCAAGTCGATCAACGATCGCCATGGCCATGCAGTCGGCGACCAGGTGCTGCGCCAGTTCGCCCGCACCCTGCAAGACCAGCTGCACGAAGGCGAGCTGCTGGCGCGCATGGGCGGTGAAGAGTTCGTGGTAATCCTCCCAGGCCTGGCACCGGAGCGCGCCAAGTTCACTGCCGAACGGCTGCGCCGCGCCGTGCAGGACTTGCATGTGGTGCACGGCGATGCGCGCCTGCAGATTACCGTCAGCATCGGCCTGGACGGCTGCGCTGCCGACACTGAGGCACCGAGCCTGGACGCCTTGATGGCGCGCGCCGATGAGGCGCTGTACCGCGCCAAGGCCCATGGGCGCAATCGGGTCGAACAGGCCCAGGCACAGCGCCAGAGGGTCTGACTCAGCCGGCCAGCAAGTCCCAGGACAGCTTGGCGATCAGCACGCACAGCAGCACCAGGAACAAGCCACGGACAAAGCCGGCACCCTTGCGCACCGCCAGCCAGGTGCCGGTCAGGGCGCCAAGGATGTTG
>Ga0182747_1003512_pt1 | contig 10505 bp, 5 predicted proteins | sample eDN3rd30CBELigBY_FD_128526 | JGI IMG/M metagenome (GOLD analysis project Ga0182747, IMG submission 128526) | Enriched backyard soil microbial communities from Emeryville, California, USA - eDNA 3rd pass 30_C BE-Lig BY (version 2) (version 2) | ecosystem: Environmental > Terrestrial > Soil >...
CTGAAGGATTGGCGGCGCGTCGCGACCCGATACGACCGGTGCCCGGAAACCTTCTTCTCTGCGATCTTGCTAGCCGCAACCGTCTTGTTCTGGCTCCGAAACTCAATGAGTCTGGACCCTAGCGGCGCCGGTGGCCAGATCGTGAAGGGTGTCCTGAACGCAGAAACGATCGAATTCAACCCGGCCGATCACAAGGATCTCGGTCCGGGACCGACCTCGCCGGTCTGGTTGTATAATCCGACCGACGCGAACGGGCGGATCGACCGGACCTGCCCTGCCTGCGGGCAGGCGCGCGGTCTTCTCCTGTTCGGGATGCGGGCGGCACGCCTGACGACCGGCATCACCGGTATCCTTTACACATCCGAACAGAACGAAGAGCGCCCCGAGGCGAAACCCCGTTTCCTGATGTTTTCGGACTCGGTTCAAGACGCAGCGCACCGGGCGGCTGTGGCCGAAACCCGAAATGCACTGTCGGTCTACCAGAAGGCTCTCTACGGTGCACTTCGGTCCGCGGAAACGGGCGCGATGACCCTGCACGAGGTAATCGAGGACGTCCCACGTGCCCAATTGAATGAACTCGGCCCAGACGGGTTCACCGCGCTTTTCATCCCGAAAGAGCTGACCTGGCGCCGCCGCTACCGGGAGCTGGTCGAAAACGGGACCACCATCACGGACCCGGTGTTCCTCGACCATATTCGGATCCGGCTCGGGTGGGAGTATTTTGTCGACCTGAGCTACCGGGCGCATTTCAATCATACGCTTGAGTTGAACGGGATGGCGGCGGCGGACGTGCCAACGGATCTGCTGTGCCTGTCCGCGGAGCGGCTTGCACGGGAGCTGCGAAACGACCTGCCGGGCGCGCCAGAGTTCGACCGGGACCTTCTGACCCGGCTCCTCGCCGGGGTGACCCAGCGGATGCGGCGCCAAGGGTCCGTGGCGCACCCCTATCTCGAGAGCGCGATCGCGAACGGGAAAGGAAACTATGGGCTGAACTGGTACGCAGCCGCCATCCAGGTGGGCGTGGGGAAGACCGGTTCCCTGCCGAACCCGGACGGCCGGCGGGGTCTCGCGCCGATCCCGGTGACTCTCGGTGCCGCCCCAACCGGGTTTGAGCGTATCACCCGGACCGGAACCGCGAGTTGGTACCGGGACTGGCTGTTCCGGCTGATCGGACCGTCTAACCTACGCTACGGTGCGGACGCAGACGCGATCTACCCGCTCCTCCTGCGGCGGCTTGAAGCGGACGCCATCGTCCGGCGCGTGAACGGCCCGGAGGGGCAAAACCGGCATGCCTGGCTCCTCGTGCCGGAACGGATCACCGTATCCACCACAACAATCGGACTTTGCTGCGACTTGTGCGGTCGGCGCGAGACCGGGCTTTCGGAAAACGCAGATGTCCTCATCGGCTCCCCCTGCACGCGGATCGGCTGTGACGGGCACCTCGCCGCTGTCGACCAGCCTGACCGGCCCGCCCTTCGCCGCGCCCTCCGCTCGGACCGAAATCACCGGGTAGTGGCCCGAGAGCATACCGGTATCCTGGAAACGGATGAACGGCTACGGGTCGAGACTGGGTTCATCAAGAGCGAAACCCGCTGGGCCCCGAACCTGATCTCGGCCACCCCGACCCTGGAGATGGGCATCGACATCGGGGACCTGTCCACCCTGCTCTTGAGCTCGGTCCCCCCGGAAGAGGCGAACTACGTCCAGCGGATGGGGCGGAGTGGGCGGCACGACGGAAACGCGCTGAACATGGTGCTGGCGAACGCACGCACCCATGACCTCCAGTTCTGGGAGGACCCGACCCCAATGCTGGCGGGCCAGGTCCGCCCTCCGGGCGTGTTCCTCGCGGCCGAAGAGGTGCTTCTGCGCCAAGTGACCGCCTTCACCCTCGACAACCTATGTGGGCGCATCAAAGGAGAGCGGGGATTACGGGAAGGTCCGGGACGTCCTGAAGCGCCGAGCCTCCGGTGCGACCGAGGGGTTCCCGGTCGAATGGCTTGAACTGGTCCGGGAAACCGGACGGATCTGGCGGACCGGATCCGGTCTTACCTGACCGGAACGGACTTGAAATCGATCGGCTGGCGCGTCGGGGAGGCGTTCGACGCGGCCACGACCGAGCGGGCCCGGCTGGTGGAAAAGCGCGACGAGGCGACCAAGGAACTCGGTCGGCTCAAGAAGCGCCGAGCCGAGCTGACCGATGAAGAATATGAGCGTCGCGAGCAGGACCTGACCCGGGACCGGACCGAGATCAACCACTTGATCCGGAGTGGGATCGACGAAGTGCAGGTGATCAAGTTCCTGACGGACAAGGGGATCCTGCCGAACTACGCCTTCCCCGAAGAGGGGGTGAAGCTGACTTCGATCCTGTCGCGGCGCAACGACGGCACGACAGCACGAGACGAGGACGGGCTTCTGCACGTCGAATACTCTCGCCCGTCCAGCTCCGCCCTGTCGGAATTCGCGCCGGGCCAGTTCTTCTACGCCAACGGGCGCCAGGTGCAAATCGACCGGATTGAGATCGGCAAGGAAGATCTGAATCGCTGGACGTTCTGTCCGGCCTGTTCCCATGTGGCACATCGGATTGAGGGGGCGGAGACCCGCACCTGCCCGCAATGCGGAGACGAGATGTGGTCGGATAGCGGATCCGAGCATGACGTGGTCCAGCTCAAATCCGTAATCGCGATCGACAGCGAGGAAAAGGCGGCGATCCGGGATGGGGATCAACGGGACCAGCGACAGTTCGATCGGGTCCTCATGCCGTTCCATGGACCGGAAGACATCGCCTCCTCCTGGTTCACCAGCCGGGAAAACGGCGCCCCGTTCGGCTTCGAGTTCCTGCCCCACTGCACGTTTCGGGACTTCAACTTCGGCACCAAGTCCACCCTACCCGGGCCGCGGATCGCGGGAGAACGTCGTCCCGCGCAGCCGTTCCGGATCTGTCGTCACTGCGGGTCGCTTCAGGGTCCCCCCCGTGGCGAGGATGATCGGGGCACCCACCCGCCGAACTGCCTTGTGATGCGGAACGAGGACCTGCTTCGGGACCAGTGGGAAACCGGCGTGTTCCTGATGCGCAAGTTCGACACAGAGGCGATCCGGATCGTGATCCCGGTGGTCGGGGACGCGGATGACGATGATCTGAAAAGCTTCGTCGCGGCGATCAACCTCGGGATGCGGCGTCATTTCGCGGGAAAGGTAGACCATATCCGGTCCACCATTTTCCAAGCGCAGTTGAACGGGATGACCACTGTTCGCAGCCTCTACCTCTACGATTCCGTCCCGGGCGGGTCAGGCTATCTGCGTCAGATCGCGGAACATCCGAGTACGATGCGCGAGGTTGTCAGCCGCGCGGCGGAGGCGCTTCGGGACTGCCCCTGTAACCAGGAGCCGGACCGGAACGGGTGCTTCCGCTGCGTGAAGCCTTACCGGTCACAGTTCGGGCCCGGCGAGCCGGATCGGGATCGCGCGCGGCAGATGATGGAGGCGATCCTCCAGAAATGGGACAGCCTGACCCAGACCGAGACCGGGATCGATGCATCAATTCGGGGGGCGCTGGTCGAAAGCGTTCTGGAGAAGCGGCTGCTGCGGGCCCTCTCCGGCTTCTACGGAGACGCGGCGCTGACCCCACAGGTGCTGCCGGGTGGACGGCGTGGGTTCGTCCTGCGCGCAGGGCGGCCGGACACACCGCGCCTCTGGACGATCGAGCCGCAGGTGCAGATTGATGCACGGTTCCGGAGCCTGCCCCGCAAGCGTGTTGACTTCCTGTTCACCCCGGTTGGCCGCAGCGGCGGTCTGCCGATCGTTATCGAAATGGACGGGATCGAGTATCACGCGGGTGCGGTCGCCCAGGATCTGCTGGATCGGATGTTGATGATCAGGTCTGGTCAGGTGCGGGTCTGGACCCTGTCCTGGCGCGACCTTGACCCGGAGGAAAAAGGCTATCTGAACCCGCTCTCCGAAACCGCCCTCGGGACGCATATGACTGGGCCGCTTGGACGTGCGTTGGCGCACCCGCTGCTCGCTCCACATGCTGAGGTGGTCCGGGCGCTGCAGACGATCAGCACGCTCGATGCGCTGAGGCGCCTTCTCGATGGAGACACGGACGGGGATGCGGTAATCCGGTCCATCCTGATCCGGGGCCTCGTGAAGGGCGGGCGTCCCATCGACCAGCTGCCCCGGCAGGCTGCCATCTCCGAAGCGGGGCGTCTGTTCCTCGCCGGCACGGAGGCGGCGGAACAAGTCGGGGTCGGGGCGATCGACCTCTATCTGGCCTGTAAGAAGATATCGCCGATCAAATGGGCTCAGTCGGACCGGGACCTCCGGCTTTTGCTCCGGGCGGTCCTACCGGAACCGGGCGAGGTCCCGGCCGCGAAAACCCTCTACACGGACGCGTGGCGCGGGCTCTGGCGGATCGTGAACCTGTTCCAGGGCGCGCGTGGTCTTCATGTCGAGTTCGACGGGCTCGATACGTTGGCCCCGCCCGACATGGCAGACCCGGTCTACCAGGGGGATCAGGGCCCCCGGTTGACCGCATGGGAAGAGGCACGCGCGCTGTGCGACGACGCGTTCCACCCGCTGATTGACGCGCTGATCGCGGCTGAGGCGCCCGGGCCTGACCACTTCGGGGACGATCTGCTTGCGGACGGGCGCGTGGTGGGCGCGATGGAATTCGGATGGTCGAACACCCGCGTCGCCGTTGCCGAGACATCCCATGAGAGGGTCGGCTGGGCGCTAATCCCATTTGATCCGGAAACCGACCAGATCGGGGAGACGGTCTCGAGAATTATCACGACCCTTCAGGAGGCTCGGACATGACACACACAATGAACAAGCGGGTCTCCTACGACATCGGGTGCATGAAGAGCCTGCGGAAACTTCCGGACCGGGTTGCGCTCCGTTTCATGGACCTGATGACCAAGTATATGTCGGACCCGTCCGCGAATGGGCTTAATCTGGAAACGGTTGAGGGATCGAAGGACAGCTCGATCAAGTCCTTGCGGGTCGACCAAGGATACCGTGCTATCGCCTTCGAGGTCGGTCGCGACATCATGTTCGTGCACGTCAACGAGCACGACAAGGCCTACCGATGGGCGGCGGGGCGACGGGTCAAGCTCGACCCGGAAACGAACCGGATCCGGGTGATCGAGGAGGTGGACGCGGTTATTGAACCGGTGGCAACACCGGACATTTCCGCTCCTCGCCTCTTCGATGAGATGACTGACGCACGGCTGCGCGCCCTCGGTGTGCCGGAGGAGGAGCTGACGGCCGTCCGCCAGATTCCCACGATTGAGGCACTGGAAGGCGCGGAGGACCGGTTCGATCCGCTCACCTATCAGATCCTTTACGCGGTCGCGGCTGGTTATGCGGATGAGGAAATCCAGGCCCTGACCGGGGTCGGCGCGGAACCGGACGCGGAGCCGCCGCAGCCCGCCGCAGAGTTGACCTTCGGGAAGCTGATCGAGACGGAGCAGAGCCGTCAGACCATCTTTATCCCCGAAAGCGAGGCGGAACTGCGTCGCGTCTTCGAGGAGGGGCTTGAGGGGTGGCGCGTTTTCCTGCACCCCGAACAGCGCAAGATCGCCTACCGGGACTACAACGGGCCGGTTCTGGTCCGGGGCGGGGCCGGTACCGGCAAGACCGTCGTCGCGATGCACCGGGCCAAGCACCTCGCGGACCAGATCGAAAGAGACCCGACCCGGGCGGGTCAACGGGTCCTTCTGACTACCTTCACGACCAGCCTGGCGCATGACATCGACGCAAACCTCCGGACCCTGTGCCCGGCGCATCTGGACGTCCGCCCGCCCCGGATCGAGGTGATCAACCTGGATCGGTGGGTGTCGCAGTTCCTCAAGCGCAAGAACTTCGCGCGCGAGGTCGCCTTCTTCGGTGAGGCGCGCGACCGGCTGGACCAAGTCTGGCGGGAGGTGTTCGACGATCACGAGCTGCCCGAGGGGCTGTCCGATCCGCTCGTCCGCGCGGAATGGGCCCAGATCGTGCAAGCAAAGGGCCTGACTGACAAAAAGGGTTACCTGAAGGCGTCCCGGGCCGGGCGGGGCACTCCGCTTGACCGCAAGAAGCGGGCGGTGTTGTGGGACATCTTCGCCGATTACCGGGCCCGGCTGATCAGCGAGGGGCTTGCAGAACCCGATGACGCCTATCGTGAGGCGACCGAGATCCTGACCGCAGAGGCGCCGAACCTGCCATATGCAGCGGTGATCGTGGACGAAGCGCAGGACATGGGCGAACAGGCGTTCCGCCTGATCCGCGCGATCGTGCCGGACACCCCCACCGGGGATCGCAACTCCCTCTTCATCGTGGGTGATGCGCATCAGCGGATCTACGGGCGGCGGGCCGCCATGTCCGCCTGCGGGATCAATGTGCGCGGCCGCTCAAAGCGACTCCGCCTCAACTACAGGACGACGCAGGAAATCCGGGCTTGGGCGGTATCGGTTCTTGAGGGGGTCAGAGTCGACGATCTTGATGAGGGAACAGACACCCTGCGCGGTTATGTCAGCCTCATGCGCGGGGTCTCACCAGAGCTGATCGGCTGCCGGTCCGAGCCGGAAGAGCTCGACGGGTTGGTGGCCTGGGTCCGGGTCCTGCCGCCCGACCAGATCCGGCTCTCTGATATCGGGGTCCTCTGCGCGCGCCGCGCCGACGCGGACCGGGTTCAGGTGGCACTACGCGCGACAGGCATTGAGACGGTGATGCTCCAGTCCGGCGCGGATGACCGGTCCGTTCCGGGGATTCGGATCACAACGATGCATCGGGCAAAGGGACTCGAATTCTTCGCAGTAGCGATCCCTTTCTTGTCCGATACAGCGTTTCCTCCGCCGGGCGCCCTACGCACCGCGGTCGACGGGGCGGACCGGGAAGACATCTTAGCCCAGTACCGATCCCTTCTTCATGTGGCAGCGACGCGAGCAAAGAAAGCTCTCCGCATTTCTTGGTCGGGGACGCCTACTGGCATGATCAAGGGCTAGGGGTGCGTAGCAGTTTTCTGTCAAAGTATTAAGCAATACCTCGTATGCCGCCGTTCTCCGGTACGGTTGATGGTGGCGGAGCAGGTCGTCCAGAAGCATAGTGGGTCGCCACCGGCGACGATCGGTACCGCAGTTCTGGTCGAAGCCGAAGACGGGAGCTACCAGGTGTCATGCGAGCGCGCTGATCTGGCTGGATCGTATCAGGTTGCGCCAATCATGAATCGGGCGAATGGGAGCATCGGCTTTCCTGTCTATGATGCCGTCGGTGAGGTCCTGCGCGCAGATGACCGGAGGACGTTCATCATCGAGGCGCGACCTCGCCGCTTGCACCAGCTGAATCCGGTGCTACAGTGTCACACAGGAATGTCACACTGCGGTCTTGCCCTCAATTTAAATTGTAGCAATATCAACGCACTAGCGCACGGGGAGATTTCACTCCACCCCCTACCGCCGGAGCCAAAACTTCCGCAAAGCGTTGAAGTTGCTACGATAACGACCTGCGGGTCCGTATCCCTCTTTCGTTCTACTCGACATGATCGGCCACCACGCGGGCAATCTCGCGCAGCGGCGCCTCTCCGCCGAGATGCGATTGCGAGAGCATGGCCGATGGACGCCCCGGTTTCGACGTATTAGGAATGATACAAAACATCTGCACGCAGGAATCAACCTAAGCGTGTAGACAGCGGGCAGAGACGGGCGTGCAGATACAGGATTCCAAACACTTGGCGGGCCAGAAGCTCGCGACGGTCAAGCCGGTGCAGATTCGCGGGCGCTTCTTTACCGCCATCGCGCTGCATCTGACCGGCCCGGCAGACCGCGATTTTCTGGCGGCGCTGGACGACAGGCTGCGCCAGACGCCGCTGTTCTTCGAGAATGCCCCCCTCGTCCTCGACCTCGAAAAGGCGCAGGGGCTGGAGAGCGAGCGCGACCTTGCCCTGCTGGCCAAGGAGATGCGGGCGCGCCGGCTGTCGATCTTCGGGATCCAGAACGGAACCGCCGGACAGGCCGCCGCTGCCGCTGCGGCCGGGCTGATCTCGCTGCCGGGGGGACGCAATGTCCCCCTCGACCGGGTGAACCGTCCCGAACGCGCCGCCCCGGCGCAGGCCGCGCCCGAGGTCGAGAAGGAAGCGCCCCCGCCCGCGACCCGGCTGATCGACCAGCCCGTCCGCTCGGGCCAGACCGTCTTTGCCGATCGCGGCGACCTGATCATCATGGGCCCGGTCAGCTCCGGGGCCGAGATCATCGCGGCGGGCAATATCCATGTCTACGGGCGTCTGCGCGGGCGCGCGCTGGCGGGGGTCAATGGCGACACCTCGGCGCGCATCTTCTGCCACAGCCTCGACGCCGAATTGCTGGCCATCGCCGGCCTCTACCGGACCAGCGAGAATCTGGGCCCGGATATCCCACGGGAACATGTGCAGGTCTGCCTTGAAGGCGAGAAACTGCGCGTCCTGCCTCTGAAGTAACACTGATCGAAAGGAAGCCTGACGTGAGCAAGGTCATCGTAGTCACCTCGGGGAAAGGCGGCGTCGGCAAGACCACCTCCTCGGCCGCCATCAGCGCAGGGCTTGCCATGCGCGGACACAAGACGGTCGTGATCGATTTCGACGTGGGCCTGCGCAACCTCGACATGATCATGGGCTGCGAACGCCGGGTGGTCTTCGACTTCATCAACGTCATCCAGGGCGACGCCAAGCTGAAGCAGGCGCTGATCAAGGATCGCCGGCTCGAGAACCTGTTCGTGCTGCCGACCTCGCAGACCCGCGACAAGGACGCGCTGACCAAGGAGGGCGTCAAGGCGGTTCTGGACGAGCTGCGCGAGGAGTTCGACTACATCATCTGCGACAGCCCCGCCGGGATCGAGCGCGGCGCGCATCTGGCGATGTATTACGCCGATGAGGCCGTGGTCGTGACCAACCCCGAGGTGTCCTCGGTCCGCGACAGCGACCGGGTGCTGGGCCTTCTGAACAGCAAGACCTTCCACGCCGAAAAGGGCGAGGGCGCGGTCAAGTCGCAGCTTCTGCTGACCCGCTTCGATCCGCAGCGCTCGGCCTCGGGCGAGATGATGAGCGTCGAGGACGTGCTGGAGATCCTGGCCATCCCGCTTCTCGGCATCATCCCGGAAAGCACCACGGTGCTGAAAGCCTCGAACGAGGGCACGCCGGTTTCGCTCGACGAGAAATCGCCGGCCGGCAAGGCCTATATCGACGCGGTCGGCAGGCTGGTCGGCGAACAGATCGAAATGCGCGTGAACCCGGCCGAACGGCGCGGCTTCCTGCAGCGGCTCCTCGGGCGGACGGCCTGATCATGTTCGGTTTTTCCTTCCGCCCGCGAAAGAACGGCAGTGCGCAGACCGCCAAGGAGCGTCTGCAGATCCTGCTCGCCCATGAACGTGCAGGGGGCACCAGCCCGGACTTCCTGCCGACGCTGCAGCGCGAGATCCTCGAGGTGGTCCGCCGGCATATGGAGATCGACGGCGATGCCGTCGATGTCAAGCTTGAGCGCGGGGCAGAGCTTTCCAGCCTCGAGATCAATATCGAGCTTCCATCCGGCTCGAAGCCCGCTGCACAGAAAAGCAATTGAGGGAAAACGAAAGGGCCCGGACATGAAAGTCCGGGCCCTTTTGGATCTGGCTTGCGGTTCGGGTCAGACCTCGTCGCGGCCCGATGCCAGGATGCAAATCAGCGTGATCACCGACGCGGCCAGCATGTAATAGCCGACATATTCAAGGCCGTAGGTCTTTTGCAGCCAGGTCGCGGCATAGGGCGCAAGCGAGGCGCCAAAGATGCCCGCGAAGTTGAAGGTGATCGACGAGCCGGTATAGCGCACCCGCGTCGGGAAGGGTGCGGCCAGCGCCGCGCCGATCACGCCATAGGTCAGGCCCATCAGGAACAGGCCCAGCGTCACGAAGACATAAAGCTTGCCCTCGCCCCCGCTCATCAGCGGCGCGAGCGCGAAGGAGAACGCACCGATCAGGATGGTGACGACGATCAGGAACGGACGGCGGCCATAGCGGTCGGCCAGCTTGCCCGCGATCGGGATGGCGATGCCGAAGATGACCGAGCCGAAAAGCTGGATCTTCAGCGCGTCAAGGAACGGGATCTCGAGCACCTTGACGTTGTAGGACAGAAGCCAGGCCGAGCAGATATAGAACAGCACGAACGTCACCAGCGCGACGAAGGTGCCCAGGAACAGGCTGCGCTTGAAGTTCCTGAAGACTTCGACGACAGGAACCGCGACGCGCTTGTCCTTCTTCACCGCCTCGGCGAACTCCGGCGTCTCGGTGATCGAGAGGCGGACCCAGAGGCCCAGCACGATCAGCACGATCGAGGCGAGGAAGGGCAGACGCCAGCCCCAGGCCAGCAGGTCCTCCTGCGACATGAAGTGCAGGATCACCCAGAAGAAGCCCGAGGAGAGGAACAGCCCGACCGGCGCGCCAAGCTGCGGGAACATCCCGTACCAGCTGCGCTTGCCCTCGGGGGCGTTCTCGGTCGCCAGCAGCACCGCGCCGCCCCATTCGCCGCC
>Ga0182747_1003516_pt1 | contig 10502 bp, 8 predicted proteins | sample eDN3rd30CBELigBY_FD_128526 | JGI IMG/M metagenome (GOLD analysis project Ga0182747, IMG submission 128526) | Enriched backyard soil microbial communities from Emeryville, California, USA - eDNA 3rd pass 30_C BE-Lig BY (version 2) (version 2) | ecosystem: Environmental > Terrestrial > Soil >...
GATGGTGGTCTTCAGGTTATCTCCTTCACGCTCCATCTGTTTGTCTCCACGTACAGTGATGAGGAGGTAGACATCGCCTTGTGGTCCACCATTGCTGCCGCTGCCTCCCTGACCAGCGATGCGGACACGGGAGCCTGTCTTGACGCCTTTGGGAATAGTGACTTCCAGCGTCTTCGATTTGGCCACCTGGCCGGTGCCGTCGCAGGTCGGGCACATGGCGCCACGGGCGATGCCGGTGCCACCACAGGTTGTGCACGGTGACGGGGTTTGCAGGGTCAGCTTGCGGGCTGTTCCCTCGAAGGCTTCCCGCAGGGAAATCTCTGCTGCGACCTCAATGTCGTCGCCACGAAGCGGCCGGGGGCGGCGGAACCGCTCACGTGGACCGGCGGTTGCATCTTCATTCCCGAAGAGGAGATTGAAAAAGTCGGAGAAGCGGCCGTTGGTTTCACGATAACCGCCGCGCTCACTCCATTCCCACGAGCCGCTTGGCGCTGAGGGCCCACCACCGGTGAACCATTGCTCGAAGTCCTGATAGGACTGCTGGGACTGACCGCCACCGGTCGTTCCGGTTCGGGTGTAGTCGTCCGGATTGACGCCGGCATCCCGGTATCGTTGCCAGTCTTCACCGAACCGGTCGTACATCCGGCGCTTCTCGGCGTCTGAAAGCACTTCGTACGCCTCGTTGACGTCCTTGAACTTTTCTCCAGCTTCGGGATCATCCTGATTCAGGTCGGGATGAAGTTCCCGCGCCTTTTTGCGGAAGGCGGTCTTGATCTCGGAATCTGTGGCGCTCCGGCCGATTCCCAATACGTCGTAGTAGTCTTTGAAATTAACAGGCATCGCATATATCCCCAGTACTATGAACTGGGTATAGTGTAAACCTTGAGTCGATACGACGCAAGGTGGTTAGGCGTGGCTCGCAGGAGGGGACTGGTTACCGAGCAGGGCCATGATCCGGGTTTCCCCGGTTCGCATTCTCCGGTAGGACCTTGTCAATATCCATGCGGCGAACGGAAGGATGACGATCATGCTGTAGGGCAGGAATACCGCGAGGAGGGCAACCAGAATCGACAGGGCGTCTTCCAGCATGCTGATGAAGGGATTGCCTATCCCCCTCGTCCTGACTGAAATATGCGGGCGATTGCTGGACTTCAGCCAGTGAACACCCGCGGCGATGAGAAGTCCGACGATGAGGGCAATGACCGGTTGGAGATCATCGTCCTGACTGGCGTAGGCCATAAAGGTGATGGCACCGGCGGCGGGTCGGATGGCGGTGTGCAGAAGATCGTTCAGATGGTCGAGGCGGGAGATCTTGTCCGGGATGAGTTCGATCGGCAGGATCAGGAGCAGGATGATGAGCCCCCAGTTGGAGGAAATGATGTCGTAGGGCTGACCGAGTTCGATGACAGACGTGAACCGATCCGCCAGGGCCAGGATCAGGAGTGGCAGATAGGCATTAAGCCCGGATGCTGCCGAGAGGCCCGAGCCGGCGAGAAGAGTGGCGATCAACAAGACACCTCAATTGCGTGACGTGAAGGTGCATTGCCCCTGCAATACACGGCGATTCCCGATTATACGGGAATCGCCTGGAAAATTGCGGGAAGTCCGCGTGAGGATGACACAACAAGTGGCGCTGGAAATGACTACGGGATGTCCCGCCCTAAATCGTTTCGCGGATACCCGTTAGTGCATCTGCCGGTGGACGCAAACCAGCTTTCCCTGAATCTCGACATTGTCGGCGGCGGTGTAGATGGGGTCCATCGTGCTGTTTTCCGGCTGGAGCCGTACACGCTCACCTTCGAGGTAGAAGCGCTTGAGGGTGGTTTCGCGTTCTTCCTTCAGCCAGACCGCCACGGTTTCGCCGTTTTCGCAAGTGGCCTGTTGCTTGAGGACGACGATATCCCCATCATTGATGAGGGCATCGATCATCGAGAGCCCCTTGACCCGGAGTGCAAACAGGCTTTGCCCACTGCTGGGCACAAGTTCCGGACTCAACTCGATCATGGAAAGCACATCGTGCTCCGAAAACGACTCCGGCACGGGGATCGGTTGACCGGCGGCGATGGAGCCGATAACCGGGATGCTGATAACACCACTGCGGGCGGAGCCGCGCCCGACCACTTCAATGCCGCGGGATATATTCTTGTTGCGGCGGATCATGTTGCGCTCTTCGAGTACCTTTAAGTTGTAATCAACGACACTCGTGGATGAAATACCCAACTCATGCTGAATGTCACGGATCGTAGGTGGGTAGTCGTTGTTATCCAGGAATTCGCCGATATAGTCGAGAATGGCTTGTTGGCGCCCGGAGAGTTTTTTCATGGTTTGTCCCTTGTTGGTCAGAGCCCCGGCAGGGTTCTTCAGGCTCCCGTCATGGTCACTACTTGAGTATAAGTAAGAACACATGTTCGTGTCAATAGACAGGGGCATGTGATACGTCAGCAGCGTGCAGGAAATTCGTCAACAACGAACGACATCGGTGCGCGAATGGATAAGAAGCACTGTGGCATCACATCACGCAACGAACAAACTTGAACTACCAGAGATATTGAATCAACTCGCATCGCAATGTCGATACAGCGTGGCGATGCAACGGGCGAGGGAGATCGGGCCATCCGGTGATCCGCAGCAGGTGAAATACCTGCTCGATGTTACGGACGAGGCGGTCCAGCTCGGCGTGCAGTTTCCCGATCTCTCGATTGGCGGCGCCCGGGATATCCGGGATTTCGTAAATCGTGCAGAGAAAGGGTTCCGGCTGCAGTCGGCGGAACTGCTCCTCGTCATGGATACCTTGCGCGCCGGGCGGGAACTGCGGCGCTTCTTCCAACGCCTGCCGGATGCGGATACCCGATATCCGAACATGCTGGAGTTTGCCGAGGCAATCGACAATTTCTCGCCGTTGGAAACAGACCTGAATCGTTCCATCGGGCCAAGAGGAGACGTGCTGGATGGTGCCAGCCCGGAACTTTCCCGCATCCGCAAGGCAGTCCGGGTGGCGCATAGCCGGCTACAGGACAGGTTGCACAGTTTCATTTCGGGCGGCAGATTCGGCACCGCCCTGCAGGAAAATATCGTCACCATGCGTGAGGGGAGATACGTGATCCCCGTACGTGCCGATGCGCGTGGCGTGGTGAAGGGGATCGTCCACGATACGTCGGCCAGCGGTCAGACGCTCTTCATCGAACCGTTCGATGTGGTGGAGTTGAACAACCGGTGGCGCGAGCAGCAGATGGAGGAGAAGCGGGAGGTCGACCGCATTCTCGATTCGCTCAGCCAGAAGATCGGCGATGAGGCTGAGGCCATCCGGCGGATGGTGGAGGCCATTGCGGCGATCGACCTCGCGATGGCGAAGTCGCGTCTGGCGTCTCGAATGCAGGCAACGCGGCCCCGATTGCATGCCCCGACTCCTGGGCAGCGGGTGAAGTCGGACGATGCCAATCACCCATCTCATTACCTGCGCCTTGTCCAGGCACGGCATCCCCTGATCGAAGCGGACAAGGTTGTGCCGATCGATATCGAAATTGGGGAGCGTTTCCGGGTCCTGCTGATTACCGGGCCGAATACGGGCGGCAAGACGGTGGCGCTGAAAACGGTTGGCCTGCTGACGCTGATGGCCCAGACCGGTCTCTTCATCCCGGCCGACGACACATCGGTGGTGAGTGTCTTTCCCTCTGTCTACGTTGATATTGGTGACGAGCAGAGCATCGAACAGAGCCTGTCCACGTTTTCCTCGCATATCCGCAACATCATCGCCATGCTGGACCATGTCGGCTCGGATAGCCTGGTGCTCCTGGACGAAGTAGGGGCGGGGACTGATCCGCAGGAGGGCTCGGCGCTGGCCCGGGCGATTATCAGCGAATTGCTTCGCAAGCGGGCGATGGTTCTTGCCACCACCCACTATTCGGAGGTCAAGGCCTACGCCTATGCAACACGAGGTGTCGAGAACGCCAGCGTGGAGTTCGATGTCAAATCGCTCCGGCCGACGTACCGCCTCATGATCGGGATACCCGGAAAGTCCAACGCCCTGGCGATTGCCACGCGTTTGGGTATGCCGAAGAACATCATTGCCGAAGCGGACAGTATGCTGGATCCGGGTGACGGCGATACGGCGCAACTGATCGACGATATTCGGAGTCGACGCGACGAAATCACGCGGGAGTTGAGCAGCGTCAAACGGGCTGAAGAAGAGGTGCGGGAACTTCGGAGACGGGCTGCACGGACCTTGCGCGAGGCCGAGGAGATGCGCCGGAATGCCCGGGATGAGGCCATTGCCGAAGTGCAGGGTGAGCTGGAATCTGCCCGTGAAGCGGCCAGGCAAATCAGCCGGCAGCAGGTGGCCAGGCCCACGGGACAGGAGCCAGATCGTCAGCAGATGGCCAGGGCACTCAAGGAAGCGGAAGAAACGGTCAAATCCGCCCAACGCAGGAAGCAGCCGCGGGAACGCCAGATCCAGATCGAGCGCGCCCCGATCCGGGCCGGAGACCGGGTCCGGATCATCGCTTTTGACGAAGAGGGCGAAGTGCTGAATATTGAGGGCAGGGATGCCGAGATCCAGATGGGATCGCTCAAGGTCCGGCAACCCGTTGCCAGCCTGGAGAGGATTGGGAGGGCGAGGCAAAGCCAGCAGCGCTCCGCCGCGTCCTATGCCCGCGAGGCGCAGGCGTCCATGGATGCCGTGCCGCTTGAACTCGATCTGCGGGGCAAACGCGTTGACGAGATTGGGCCAATCGTCGAAAGCTACGTGAACGATGCGTACCTGGTCGGGATGCCGTTTGTCCGGATCATTCACGGCAAAGGGACCGGGGCACTGCGACAGGTTGTGCGCGATCTCCTGCGGGAGGTTCCGGTTGTGGCGAAGAGCGAGCCCGCGGGCGCAAATGAAGGTGGCGAGGGTGCGACGGTGGCGCACCTCCGGAAGACCTGACCCCGGAACTGACGCTACATATCGGGAAAGAGCCTCTGGAGCCAGCCTCCGGAGGCTCTTTCTCGTGATTATTGGGCGTCAAGCAGAGTTATGAACAAACGGCAAGGAAGAGGCGACCAAGTAGATGATGAACACTGGAGTTTTGGCAGGAGTGGGAACGACGTGAGGATGGTGGCGATGGGGGATGACGAGTTGATCGGGAGGATTGCTGCCGGTGACCGCCATGCATTGACCGATCTCTACCAACGTCACCGGGGCCCTTTGTCCTCCTATCTTCGCGTCTTTACCACAGATGCCGGTGTGATCGAGGAAGTCGTCCAGGACACCATGCTGGCTGTCTGGAAAGGAGCGCATCGATTTGCGGGACGCTCCAGTGTTCGCAGTTGGGTGTTTTCGATCGCCAGGCGTCGGGCGGCGGACGTCTTTCGCCGTAAATCACTTCGGATCGAAGCGGACCCCGAATGGATCAACGTCGCCGACCCAGATCCTGGTCCGGAGAGCAGGGCGTTGTCTGGGGAGGCTGAAGATGACTTGCTCATGGCAATCAGTTCGCTTCCGACCGTCCAGCGTGAAGTGCTGATGTTGGTGTTCATTCACGGGCTTTCCTACCGGGAGGCTGCCGAGGCGATAGCTGTTCCTGTTGGCACAATCAAGAGCCGGTTGAACAAGGCGCGACAATCCCTGCGCGTCCAGATACAGAGGAGGGCCGACGCATGAAGCGACATGTCCAGGATTTGCTGCCAGCTCATCTCAACGGCACACTCGAGAGCGGCGAATGGGAACGCGTGACGGATCATCTGGCGCATTGCGAAGCATGCACGCTTGCGTTGGAGGAGTGGACCCTGATTGCATCAGCTACCCGATCGGCCTTTTCAACCGAGAGCGTGGACAGCGTGGGTGATCTTCACCGGGTCTGGTCCCTGGTGGATGAACACCCTGACACACCACCAAATGCCCGACGCGTATGGAACCATATAGCGCCGAAATACGAGGAGAAGAACGAGATGTCGGCACACACACTAACGCCCCCGCGTTACCCGGGAGAACGACGCCCGGCGTCGTATGCATGGTTTTCAGCTGGACTGGTGGCCCTGCTGCTGGTGGTGGGTTCGGTTGCCTGGTATGCGAGCCAACCAGGAGGCAGTGGACCAGAACCACTACCTGCCCGTCAACTTGCTGGAGGCGTGACGCCAGCCCCGTCCAGTTGCGCGCCTGACCAGTCGCCAGGCCTGCCGGATGTAGCCGGGACACCAGCGACCGGATCAACATCAGTGATCGATCTTACGGAGGGCCAATATGAAGGCTGGGGGTTCCTGCGTCCAGAAGGGTTGCCGAAGGACGGAGTTCCTGTTGATGCGTCGACACAGGAAGGGATCCAGGCAACGGTTAACAGCCTGACATCGTGTATGAATGCAGGCGATGCCAGTGCTATCTGGGCGCTGACGTCTGCCGACTACATGAGGCGTTTCGCTGCCACGGGACGTGAGCCGTCCGAAGTCAATGCCCGTGCCATTGTCCCGATGGTCGGTCCCGCGACCGGTGAGACCCCGGTACCGGAGATTCAGAATGCGATGGTGTTTGCAGATGGCCGGGTTGGCGCAGAGATTCGGCCAGGATTCGACAATCCTTCAAACTCCTTTGACTACTACATGTTCGTGCTTCAGGACGGCCAGTGGTTGATCGATGCAGCGGTCCATGTGCAGGAATTCGTGCAGATCCTGTTGATAGTTGATGACAGTGGATTCTCTTCCTCCAAGGTGATGGTCCCACCCATGGCGGCTGAACTCGTCCTGACGAATGAGGGCGCAACGAGCCACAGCTTTGTGTCTAGCGATCTCGGGTTACGAGTGGAGGTTGCGCCGGGAGAAACCTCTACGATTTCCTTGAAAGCCTCGCCCGGTCAGTACACATTCACAAGCGACATCCCGGGAGATGACGGTGACGGATTCAGGGGAGAGATTTTCTTTGAGGGATCGTTGTCTGATCCAGACGCGACACCGGAGGTCTCCGGGCAGGACAATGGATCAAGGGCGCCAGGTCCTGCTTTGGCTTCGGTGACGGTCCACGTCCAGGCTCCGGAATCGTATGCGCCGGATCGCATTGCGGTCCTTGCCGATCGCGATGTTGAGATGACACTGGTGAATGAACGTGAACTTGAGGCCAACTTTACGATTGATGCGCTCGGAATCTCCGTCGATATCGCGCCGGGAGAAACGACAACGATCGTGGTAAATGCACCCGAAGGCGTCTATGCGTTCTACAGCGACATCCCGGGACATGCGGAGGTCGGTATGAGTGGCGTGTTGTTTGTGAAGGATGCGCCAGCGACACCGTAGCCAACCTTCGTCTCATATTCTCTGGCAAGACAGGCTCCAAATCCGGGAGCCTGTCTTGTGTCATGCCGTGCAGATTCCTGCGTCGGGAGGGATCGTGGAGGGGCTGCGGCTCTATCAGGATGACGCAAAGATCTCTCGACTTCGCTCGAGATGACGGGGGTTTTGGGAGTGAGGCGGGTGTTGATCTTGGGCTTTGGGTTCGGGGAGGATTGGTCAGGATGCTTGCCTGACCAATCCTCCCCAAATGCTCATCAGGTTTCCGTTTGACTACGACGAAGGAGATCGTAGAGGACGATGGCGCCGGCGGTGGCGGCGTTGAGCGAATCGACATGCCCCAGCATGGGGATGGAGATCACCATCTGGCAACGTTTGCGGACGATGGGTGCGAGACCAGTCCCTTCGGCGCCGAGGACGAGGGCGACAGGTGTCGGAATATCGGCTTCAAACAGGCTGTTTGATTCCTCGTCCTCATCGAGGCCAATGATCCAGCGACCGGAAGCCTCAAGCTTGTCGAGAGCCCGGGCGAGGTTGGGCGTGAGGGCCACCGTCATGTGCTCGATCGCGCCAGCCGACGAGTTGACCACAGCGGGAGTGACGCTGACTGACCGGTCCTGTGGCAGAACGATCCCGGCGACGCCTGAAGCGTCGGCAGCACGCATCAGGGTGCCGAAGTTTTGCGGATCGCTGAGGTGATCCATCACGACGACGGTGCCTTCAGTCTCCAGGATGTCTTCCAAATCGACGTAGGGGAACTCCCCGGAGTCCAACGCTACGCCTTGATGATTACCGCCTTTGGCCAGATCATCCAGCAGCATGCGTGGCACGCGTTCAAGCAGGACTTCCTGATGCTGGGCCAGCTCGATGATTTCCTGGATGCGCTCGTCATCTCTGACGCCTTCAGCGATATAGAGCGTGGTTGCCTGACGTCGTGCCGCGCGAAGGGATTCCCGGACGGCATTTCGGCCGTAGAGCAAATCCCCACGTACATTCACCTGAGGTCGCTGGGGCTTCTTCGGTCGCTCGGAACGGCCACCCCTGGTCCGTTGTCCATCCTTCGATGGTCGGGCGTCGCTCTCAAAGCGTCGCGGCGCCCCACGTTGGGACCGGCCACCGCCCCGGCGATCTCCCGGGCCACCTTGAGATGGTTGGCCGGTACGGCCGTCCAGCGGGTTACGACGTTTTCCAGATTGTCCCTTGTTTGGTGTCTTCAAGTGTTACTCCCAGCTCGGCCAGTTCTTCCCGAATCTGGTCGGCGATGGCGAATTGTTTGGCGGTTCGTAGATCGTTGCGAAGCCGGATCAGTAGATCGATGAATGGACCGGCGGCCATGAGGTCGTCCTTGGTGACCTCTGAAAGATCGAGACCGAGGATCCCCGTCAGGTCCAGCAGCATCGTGCGGGCGTCCTGGACCGACTCCGAGACCTTATGCGTCGATCGCCCACGGTTGATGGCCCGGCCAAGCTCGAAGATGGCAGCGACGGCGCCCGGTGTATCGAAGTCGTTCAACATGGCATCATGAAAAGCCTGAATGCTGTGCTCCACCAGCAGGTCAAGCTCGTTGTCACGGCGGGATTCGATTTCGTTTTCAATCGGGCGCGCCGCGGCCCGGAGGCGGTCGAGTCCATTGTGCGCGGCGTCGAGACCATCCTCTGTATAGGTTAAGGGTGCCCGATAATGCGACGACAGCACCTGAAGCCGGAAGGCCATTGCCCGGCCCTGACTGGCGATCTCGCGCAGGCGGACGACGTTGCCCAGAGACTTCGACATTTTCTCCGATCCCAGTTGCAGCAGGCCATTGTGCATCCAGTATCGGGCGAAAGGCTCATCACCGGAGAATGCTTCCGACTGGGCGATCTCGTTTTCATGATGCGGGAAAATCAGGTCCGCACCACCGCCATGAATATCCACCTGGGAGCCCAGATGATGGGAGCACATGGCTGAGCATTCGATGTGCCAGCCGGGGCGACCGGCGCTCCAGGGGCTATCCCATGTCGGTTCTCCCGGTTTTGCCGCTTTCCAGAGCGCAAAGTCGAGAGGATCGTGCTTGTGTTCACCTGCCGCGATCCTGGCACCGATGAGCAGATCATCGATGTTTCGGTGAGACAGCTTCCCGTATTCAGGAAAGGACCTGACCTTGAAATAAACATCGCCATTGGCTTCGTAGGCATGCCCGCCGGCAATGAGTCCCTTGATCATCTCGATGATTTCCGGGATTTCCTGCGTGGCTCGGGGATTGATGGTGGCTGGCAACACATTAAATGCCGCCATCTCTTCGCCCCAGGTGGCGATCAGGGACTCCGTGAGTTCCTGGGGGTCGATGCCCTCCTGATTCGCCCGGTTGATGATCTTGTCGTCGATATCGGTGAAATTTTGGGCGTATGTGACATCGTAGCCAAGGTACATCAGATATCGCCGGACGACATCGAAGGCGATGGAGGACATGCCGTGGCCGATATGGGCGTGGTCGTACACCGTGACGCCGCAAACGTACATTCGGACTTTGCCCGGTTCGATTGTAGAGAATGGTTCGAGTTGCCGGGAGATGGTGTTGTAGATTTTCAGCGGGGTATCCGTGCGATCGCCGAATTGCATGGTCATGTGACTGTCTCCAATGGGTTGATGGACCAGAAGGGGAGGAAGCCAAAAGGACCTCCCCGAGGATTCCATGGGTTCATCCAGAAATGGGGAGCAGGGGTGCGCGACAGATGATGTCAGCAGCACCCCGGGAGACAGTCGCAGTCGCCCGTTGCCGATGCCGCGCATATGACCGAACCACCGGGATGGGCGGAAATGGTGATTTGTGTCAAATGTCGGGCGTGCAATGGGTCGAGCATGGAGCCTGGTTAATCCTTTTTGCCGGGAGATGCGCCAGCGGCGACCGGTTCCGGTGATTTTGCAGCTGGTGCTGGCGTCTTGGCCTCCGAACCGGAGGAGTCTGCCTTAGTTGTTGTCGTACTTTTACTTTCGGGTTTGGAACTGTTTGAACCTGAATCAGATCCATTTTTGCGGCTGTCATTGATGTACCAGCCGGAACCCTTGAACACGAGACCTGTCGGTTGAAAAACCCGGCGCACCGGTTTCCCGCACTCCGAGCATTCAGTTAGCGGGTCGTCCGAAAACGACTGGTAAACTTCAAACTCGTGCGGGCAGTCAATGCCCCGGTAGACGTACTTTGGCATCTACCTTGAACTCCTGTAAAGACCTGGAACACGCAAACAAATCGGGTTCGATTCATCGCCCAC
>Ga0182747_1003517_pt1 | contig 10502 bp, 12 predicted proteins | sample eDN3rd30CBELigBY_FD_128526 | JGI IMG/M metagenome (GOLD analysis project Ga0182747, IMG submission 128526) | Enriched backyard soil microbial communities from Emeryville, California, USA - eDNA 3rd pass 30_C BE-Lig BY (version 2) (version 2) | ecosystem: Environmental > Terrestrial > Soil >...
GTCTGCCCGCGGGGAAATCCGCCGATTTCGATCTGATGAAAAGCGGTGCGGCCATTGCGCTTTTGCACTGGCGGTCGGGCGCGGCTGCGCTATGCTTGCTTCGCTGCAATGCGGAATCGAGGTTGTTCCGCGAGGGGCGGTTCGATTTTCGCATGTTGTTTGCGTGAGGACGGGAACGTTCACAATAAGGAGAACATCATGGCGCTCGAAAGTCTTATCGTCCTTCTGATTGTCGGTGCGATCGCCGGCTGGCTCGCGGGCCAGATCGTGCGCGGGTTCGGGTTCGGGCTGGTCGGAAACATCGTCGTCGGCATCGTCGGCGCCGTGGTCGCGGGCTGGCTGTTTCCAAGGCTCGGCATCAATCTCGGCGGCGGCATTATCGGTTCGATCATCGCGGCGGCGATCGGCGCGGTGATCCTGTTGTTTGTGATTGGATTGATCAGGCGTTGAGGATTTGAATGACGGAGGCGACTGGAGAACCGGGCAAGCGCGGGACGAAACGCGACACTCCCTGGCTCATCCGCACTTACGCGGGCCATTCGACGGCGGCGGAGTCGAACAAGCTCTACCGCTCGAATCTCGCGAAAGGCCAGACCGGTCTCTCGGTCGCCTTCGATCTTCCGACCCAGACGGGTTACGATTCCGACCATCCGCTGGCGCGCGGCGAGGTCGGCAAGGTCGGCGTGCCGATCTCACACATCGGCGACATGCGCACGCTGTTCGAGGGCATTCCCCTCGACCGCATGAACACCTCGATGACGATCAATGCGACGGCGGCCTGGTTGCTCGCGCTTTACGTCGCGCTTGCCGAGGAACAGGGCGTCGATAAGGGCGCGCTTTCCGGCACGACGCAGAACGACATCCTGAAAGAATATCTCTCGCGCGGCACCTATGTGTTCCCGCCGCAGCCGTCGATGCGGCTCGTGAAAGACACGATCCTTTATTCGACGCGCGCGATTCCGAAATGGAATCCGATGAATGTCTGCTCGTATCACCTGCAGGAAGCGGGCGCGACGCCGCAGCAGGAACTCGCTTATGCGCTCGCCAATGCCATTGCCGTGTTAGACGCGGTGAAGGCGTCGGGCGAAGTGAAGGGCGAGGCGTTCGAGGAGGTCGTCGGGCGCATTTCGTTTTTTGTGAATGCCGGCATCCGCTTTGTCACTGAACTCTGCAAAATGCGGGCGTTCTGCGAGTTGTGGGACGAGATCACCTTTGAACGCTACGGCGTGAAGAACGAAAAACACCGCCGCTTCCGCTACGGCGTGCAGGTGAACTCATTGGGGCTCACCGAGCAGCAGCCGGAAAACAACGTCTATCGCATCCTGATCGAGATGCTCGCCGTTACGCTGTCGAAAGGCGCGCGCGCCCGCGCGGTGCAGCTTCCGGCGTGGAATGAGGCGCTCGGCCTGCCGCGGCCGTGGGATCAGCAGTGGTCGATCCGCATGCAGCAGATCGTTGCCTTCGAGACGGATCTCCTAGAATACGCTGATCTCTTCGACGGCTCGAAGGAAGTCGCGCGCAAGGTCGGCGAACTGAAAGCCGAGGCGCGCGAAGAGCTGATGCAGCTCGAGAAAATGGGCGGCGCGGTGAAGGCCGTCGAGTCGGGCTACATGAAAGAGCGGCTCGTCGAATCGAACACGAAACGCCTGGAGGCCATCGAGCGCGGCGAGCAGACGGTCGTCGGCGTCAATAAATTCACCGAAACCGAGCCGTCGCCGCTTTCGACCGGTACCGATGCGATCCTCACCGTGCCGAAGGAAGTCGAGGACGAGCAAATCGCCCGCCTCAAGGCGTGGCGCGAGCGCCGCGACCAGATCGCTGTGCGCCATACATTGCAGGCGCTTTCGCGCGCGGCAGCGGACGGCTCGAACATCATGCCGGTGTCGATCGCCTGCGCCAAGGCCGGCGTCACCACCGGCGAGTGGGGTGCGGCGCTCCGCAAGGTGTTCGGCGAATATCGCGCGCCGACCGGCGTTGCCTCCGCCGTGAGGAACGACGCCGAAGGTCTCGATGAAATCCGCGAGCGGGTGAATGCCGCGTCGCGGCGCCTTGGCCGCCGCATGAAGGTGCTGGTCGGCAAGCCGGGGCTCGACGGCCACTCGAACGGCGCCGAGCAGATCGCGGCCCGCGCGCGTGATTCGGGCATGGAGGTCGTCTATCAGGGCATTCGGCTGACACCCGAAGAGATCGTCAACGCCGCGCGTGACGAGAACGTGCATGTCGTCGGGCTGTCGATTTTGTCCGGCAGCCATGTGCCGCTGGTGCGTGAAGTGCTGGAAAGATTGCGCAGCGAGGGCATCGGCGCGCCGGTCGTCGTCGGCGGTATCATTCCGCCGGAGGACGAGGCGCTTTTGAAGAAGGCCGGGGTTGCCGCCGTCTTCACGCCGAAGGATTACGAGGTCAACCGCATCCTCGGTAATCTCGTCGATATCGTCGAGCGGGCCGCCGGCAAGAACGCGGCCTGATCAAAGCCCGACGCGCTGGCGGACATCCTTTGCGCTCCAGCCTTGCACGCGCAAATCGCGCAGCGTCGTCGAGCGCGTGCGCTTGGCGAGCTTCTTGCCGTCTTCGTCGAGAACCAGCCTGTGGTGGTGATAGACCGGCGCAGGCAGCCCGAGGACTTCCTGCAACAGCCGGTGGATCGACGTGCTTTCATAAAGGTCCATGCCGCGCACGACATGGGTGACGCCTTGCAGTGCGTCGTCGAGCACGCAGGCGAGGTGATAGCTCGCCGGCGTTTCCTTGCGGCCGAGCACGACATCGCCCCATTGTTCGGGATGCGCCTCGATCTCGCGCGGATTGTCTTCGTTGGTTTCATGCCAGAACAGCGGCTTGTTTATGCGCTCTAGCGCCGTCTCAAGGTCGAGCCGCAGCGCATAGGGCTCGCCGCGTCCGATCCGCTGCACGCGCTCCTCGGATGTCATGCTGCGCGCATTGCCCGGATAAAGCGGCGAGCCGTCGGGATCGTGCGGCCAATCGGGGCCGCGCGCCGTGACGAGCTTGGCGATTTCGTTGCGGGTCTCGAACGAGGTGAACAGCAGGCCTGCTTCCTCGAGCCGCATCAGCGCCGTGCGATAGTCGGAGAAATATTCCGACTGCCGCCGCACCGGGCGCTCGAACAGGATGCCGAGCCACTCCAAGTCCTGCCGGATGGCGATCTCGTATTCCGGCCGGCAGCGCGTCGGATCGATGTCCTCGATCCGCACCAGGAGGCGCCCGCCTGCTTTCTGCGCCATGTCGTAGTTCAGCAGCGCCGAATAGGCGTGTCCGAGGTGAAGGTAGCCGTTCGGGGAGGGCGCAAAACGAAAGACTGGCTTGGCAGGGGATTTCGACATGACAGCTCAATATAACGCGCAATGTTCTTGACGGAAGTTTAGCCGGAAGGACAAGTGAGAATTATGTCTCGCCGTATCGAAACCGAAAGCGACCTCGAATCCGGGCTGGAGCTGCTCCTGAAGCTCGATCCGCGCCTCAAGGAGGTATTCAAGGTCTCCGGCCGCCCGCCGCTCCGAAAGCGCGACGGCGGCTTTCGCGGCCTCTCGCGCATCGTCGTTTCGCAGCAGCTTTCGGTCGCGAGCGCGGCGGCGATCTGGCAGCGGGTCGAAACGAGCTTCGATCCGTTTCATCACGACACGGTGCTTCAAGCGCGTGCGCCGCAGTTCAAACGAGCCGGCTTGTCGCGGCCGAAGATCAAGACATTCCGGGAAGTCGCGCGAGCGGTGCGGGACGGCAAGCTCGACCTCGACGCGCTGCATCACATGCCGGCGGATGAGGCGCACGCGATGATGACGGCGGTGAAGGGCATCGGGCCGTGGACCGCCGATATTTATCTTCTCTTTTGCATCGGCCATGCCGACGCCTGGCCTGCCGGCGATCTTGCGGTGCAGGAAGCCATTCGCCTCGCCTTCAAGCTCAGGAAACGGCCCGACGTGAAGCGCATGCACAAGCTCGGCGAAGCGTGGCGGCCGGTGCGCGGCGTTGCGGCCTATCTGTTCTGGGCTTATTACGCTGCGGTCAAAAAACGCGACGGCATTCCCCTTGCCGCGAACGGGGCAAGCCCCGCGCGCGGTCCCATTCAAATGGAAACCAAAAAATGACAATGCTCACTGGCCCGCGCATGGCGCCGCAGTCCGGCAAGGCCAAGCAGCTCGTCGTGCTGCTGCACGGCTATGGCGCCGACGGCAACGACCTGATCGCGCTCGGCGGCGAGTGGCAATCGATGCTGCCGGACACGGCCTTCGCCTCGCCGAATGCGCCGGAGCCGTGCGCCGGCGCGCCGATGGGGCGGCAGTGGTTTCCGCTCACCATGCGCGACATGGAAGAACGCTGGACCGGCGTGCAGCAGGCGGCGCCCGCCCTGCATCAGTATCTCGACGCCGAGCTTGCGCATTGGGGGCTTACACCCGATCGCCTCGCGCTTGTCGGTTTCAGCCAGGGCACGATGATGTCGCTCTATATCGGCCTGCGCCGCGCGGCCGCGCCGCTCGCGGTCGTCGGTTATTCGGGCATGCATGTCATGCCGACGATGGAGGTCGATGAAGCGGGCTTCATCGGCTCGATCAAATGCATGCCGCCGGTGCTGCTGGTGCACGGCGACCGGGACGAGCTGATTCCGCCGCAGGAGATGTTCATGGCGGCGCAGACGCTCGCGGCGCTCGAAGTGCCGGTCGAGTGGCATCTCTCGCAGGGTCTCGGTCATGGGATCGACGGCGATGGTTTGCGGCTCGGCGGCGCGTTTCTGGCGCGGGCGTTCCAGCCGAAAGGCTGACCGCTACGCCGGGAGATGAGGCGGGGCGCGGCTTTTCAAGCCGCTTCACAAAGCCATCATCGAATCGCTACAATATGAGCCGAACTCGGCCAGCGGCCGGATCAACCGGACGCCGAACGGCCCGTGTTCAGGGAGTCGTTCTTGAACGTTGCCGTGTCGCCTGCGGTGTCGTCCGGCGGTGCATCGCCCGATTCGCATCCCGGTTCGCCACCTGGTTCCTGGCCTGCGCTGGTGCTCAACGCGGATTTTCGTCCGCTGAGCTATTACCCGCTCTCGATCTGGTCGTGGCAGGACACCATCAAGGCGGTGTTTCTCGATCGCGTGAATATCGTCGCGCTTTACGACCACGCGGTGCACAGCCCGAGCTTCGAGATGAAGCTGCCGAGCGTCGTCGCGCTCAAGAGCTATGTGCGGCCGCTGCGGCAACCGGCCTTCACGCGCTTCAATGTTTTCCTGCGCGACCGCTTCTCCTGCCAGTATTGCGGCTCGCGCGACGACCTCACCTTCGATCACGTCATCCCGCGCTCGAAGGGCGGCGAGACGACATGGGAAAACGTCGTCGCGGCGTGCTCGCCGTGCAATCTGAGGAAGGGCGGCTTGTCGCCGAAAGAATCGGGCATGTTTCCACACCAGTCGCCGTTCCAGCCTTCGGTCGGCGACCTGCACAGGAACGGCCGGCTATTCCCGCCGAACTATCTGCACGAGAGCTGGCTCGATTATCTTTACTGGGATACGGAACTCGAGCCGTAGTTTCTCACGCTCTATTGCTTACGCTTTGCGGCGCGCGACCCACAGCGCGAACAGCGTCAGCGTCCCCGCGATCAGCGCGTTGTAGCCGGCGAGCGAAATGCCGAACAGCCGCCACGGCGCTTCGTCGCAACGCACGACGCGCGACTGGTTCATCTGCTCGATCAGGCTGCCGCTGCCGAGATTGACGACGGCCGCCGAGCAATCCGCCGGACCTTCCCAGAATTTCCATTCGACGCCGGCGTGATAGACGGCGAGCGCAAACGCGATCGCAAGCACGAAGGCGAGCACATAAAAGCCGATGCGCGCGAGCGTCTCGTTCTGCGCGAGCGAAGCGACACCGAGCGCGAGCGGAACAGCGACGTAGTACGGCACGCGCTGGTCGAGACAGAGCGGGCACGGCGAAAGGCCGACGACGAGTTGAAAAAACCAGGCGCCCGCTAACGTTAATACGGCGGCGGCCGCGATCGAAAATGCGGCGGAGACGAAATTAATTTTCATGACAATTTTCCTGCGTGGAACTTTTTATTCATAAACCTTTTATTTATAACGCTTTCGGTTTCAATCGTCCGATAGTTCCGATCATAAACAAGTGATCGCCGTCACATTTTTGACTCATCGGGATGGCGATTCGCCGCAACAAGAAAATCATAACGCGAATCGTAACTGCGTAAGCGGGGAGTTCGCAAAAAACGGGTGGATGCGTCGCCACAGGGGCGGGGGTCAACTGTGGAGATACAATGCGAACCTTTCTATCGATACTCACCGTCGCCGCGGCACTGATCGCGGCCGACACGGCGATGAACGTGGCTGAAGCCGGCCAGCGCGGCATGGCTTCCTACTACGGCTATCGCAGCAAGACCGCGAGCGGGGAAATGATGAACCCGAACGCAATGACCGCCGCACACAAGACGCTGCCGTTCGGCACGCGCGTGCGGGTCACCAATACGCGGACCGGCCACTCGGTCGTCGTCCGTATCAACGACCGCGGGCCGTTCATTCGCGGCCGCATTATCGACGTCTCGACCGGAGCCGCGCGTGTGCTCGGCATGATCGGCTCGGGCGTTGCGCCGGTGACGGTCGAGGTCGTCTCGTAAGAAGTCCCTTTTCAAGGGCGTTCGCCCTCGCGGCGGACGAAAGGGTGGATGCAAAGGGCCGATCCGGCGACGCCGGACCGGCCCTTTGATTTTTGAGGAAACGGGACGCGGCGAAGCGGAAAATCTTCGCGAGCCGCTATCCACTTTTGCGGAACCTGCCTCTATATTCCCGCCCGCGTCGCCCCCGTGGCGGAACTGGTAGACGCGCCTGACTCAAAATCAGGTTGCCGCAAGGTAGTGCCCGTTCGAGTCGGGCCGGGGGCACCATTTCTTCCCGATCAAAGAATCAGGCCGCGACGGCCATTATCTTGCCGCGGTGCGCAAGCGTTATTCACATGCGTCATGTGCTCGCGCTCGCCGTGCCGATTTCGCTGACGATGAAACCGTTCCTCGCCAAAAAGAATCATTCCCCGGCCGAGGTCGAGGCGATGTATCTTGCCTGGTCGAAGGCGGTGCTGCTGCAGCCATCTTATGGTGCCGGCCCTATACGCATGACGGAGACTTCTGATGAACGACGGCGCGGCGCCCGAGTTAGAGATCAAAACCTGGCTCAACACGGCCGAGCCGCTGACGCTCGCGTCGTTGCGCGGCCGCGTCGTCTTCGCCGTCGCCTTTCAGATGCTTTGTCCCGGCTGCGTCAGCGAGGGCCTGCCGCAAGCGCAGCGGGCACGCGCGATGTTTCCCGAGAATGACCTCGCGGTAATCGGGCTGCACACCGTGTTCGAGCATCACGAGGCGCAGGGCACGGAAGCCGCGCTCAAAGCGTTTTTGCACGAGTATCGCATCGGCTTTCCGGTCGGCATCGACATGCCGAACCCGGATTATCCGTTGCCGAAAACGATGCAGGCCTACGGCATGCGCGGGACGCCGACGACGCTATTGTTCGATCGCCGCGGCCGGCTCCGCGTGCATCAGTTCGGGCATCTTGAGGACATGCAGCTTGGTGCTGCGATCGCAACGCTGATCGAAAGCGGCAAAGCCGCGCTCGGCGAGGCTGCCGCGCCCGCCGCCGAAGGCGGGCGCTGCACCGTGGATGGCGCGTGTAGCTGATCAGTAGATGCCGCGGTCGCCGTAGGGATCGCGATATTGCGGCTGGATGTAGCGCGGCGGCGTGCGATAGCTGCGATCGTAATAAGTGGCGTAGGGATCGGAATATTCGGGCTGGTTGTAGCGCTGCGCTGCACGGCGTTCGGCATATTGCGGATCATTGGACGGCGGATTGCCGTATTGCGAATTGCCGTAATAGCCGCGGTCGTAACGCTGACCATAACCCTGACCGTAACTCTGACCGTAGCCTGGCTGATAGGTCTGGCCGTAACCCTGCTGGTACTGCGGCGCCTGCGGCTGCGCATCCTCGCGCTCGGCGAGTTTGGTGCGGCCGCGCTTCAGCGCGATCTGCTCGCTGCCGGTAAGCACCACTTTGGTTTTCAGAACGCCTTCGCGCTGGACCATCGAATAGAGCTGCTCGGCGTGACCGACCGAAAGCCGGACGCAGCCGTGGCTGACCGGCATGCCGAGGTTCTTGCTGTAGGTGCCGTGGATGGCGTGGCCGACCTTGGTGAAGAAGATCGAATAGGGCATCGGCGCGTCGTCCCATTCTTTCGAATAGTGATCGCGTTCCATGCGGAAGGCCTGAAACTTGCCCGAAGGCGTCGCGTGGCCGGTCTTGCCGGTCGAAACCGGCCAGTTGTAGAGCGCCTGGCCGTCCTTGCTGACCGTCAGGCGCTGTGTGCTTTTGTCGACGGTGATCAGAAGGTCGGCGCGCGCGGGAACGCTCGCGGCTGCGACCGACAGGAGGGCGATGGTGGAGAGGCAAGCGTACTTCATACGCATGACGGGCTCGCTTTCTTGAACGTGTTCAAAGACTGGCCTCTTGCCGGGAACCTGACGCGGCGCTCGCGCGAAATTAAGGCGGAAAATTCCGTGTTTTCGCAGAGCCGACAGGAAGAACGGCTAACGCGCCGGAAAGTTGCAATGCCAAGATTGCGGGTTTGATTTGGCTGCGGTTCCGCCCGAAACCGCGTTTCGGGGTCATGCCCTAGTCAAGCTCGGCTTCGTCGTCCTTGACCTGCTGCATCGCCTTTTTGGTGGCGCGATCGAGGCGGCGCTTTTTGCTCTTGCGGTTCTGGCCGGCGATCAGCCGGGCGAGCGGTGGGCCGGCGAGCAGCACGATGATGAAGCGGAAGATTTGCAAACCCATGACGAGCGGTACATCGACCGGCGTCGAGGCGGCGATGATCGCGATCGCATCCATGCCGCCGGGGCTGGTGCCGAGATAGGCGGTGAGCGGATCGACGCCGAGCGTGTGCACGAGCAGGAGAGCGAGCAGAATGCTGAAGCCGATCAGCGCGAAAATCGCGATCAGGGTCTGCGGCAGCGCGCGCAGCGCATGCGAAAGAATCTGCGGCGTGAAGCCGAGCCCGATGTTCCAGCCGAGCAGCGCAAAGCAGCCGGCGAGAAACCAGGTCGGCAGCACGATGGTCATGATGCCCGTGGCCTGTAACGCGATGCCGGCGATCATCGGCACTAAAAATGTGCCGCCGGGAATGCGCGAAATCCGGCCGATCAGGCCGCCCACGATCGCGAGAACGAGCGTCTTCGCGAAACCGATGCCGTCGAACGGTCCGAACCAGACGAGCTGCGGAAGCGGCGCATCGCCAAGATGAATCCAGAAGCGCGCGATCAGCGACGCAAGCCCCGCGACGATGACGACGCGCAGATATTGCATGAAGGCGACGAGCCGCGCGTCGGCGCCGAACTCGCCCGCCATCAGCATCATGGCGCTCGCCGCGCCCGGCGCCATGCCCCAGATCGCGGTGGTGCCGGGAATGACGCCGAGCCGGCCGATCAGCCAGCCGAGCAGGAGGCTCGCGATGAGAATCGCCGAGCCGATTCCGAGAAACAGCGGCCAGGATTGCGCGAAGCTGCCGATCAGTGAAGGCGGGATCGAGTGCGCGACGAGGCAGCCGATCGCGGCCTGCGAAATGAAGAAAGAGAATTTCGGCAGCCGCAGCGCGCCGCCATTGGTGGCGATGACGACGGCGGCCACCATCGGGCCGATCAGGAAGGTCGCCGGCAGCCCCGCAAGTTCGAGGCAGGCGACGATGGCGGCCGAGAGCGCGGCGAGCGCGCTCCATTGGGCGGGGACGGGAAGCCGCTTGATGACGGCGCTAAGGGCGGGCATTTCGCCCGTTTGGTATCACGGAACAGGAAGCCGGCACCATCAACGGCCCGCATGGCTGCTATTCTTGTAGCTGCCGCTTCAGGCGGGCGGGTGCAAAGGCTCTATTGCCAGAGGTTGGCTTTGGCCCATTGATCCTCGGGGATCGCTTCGCCGAGCTTGTATTCGAAGGCGAGCACTTTCAGGTGGTCGCTGTCGGCTTCGCACTTGAACGAGAAGCCGTACCACTTGCCCTGGCTGCGGAAGGCACCGCCCTTGCCGTGAATGGTGTGGCCGTCGGTCGTGGGGTCGGCGGTCGCCGCAAGCACCGCGCGGTCGGGCTTGAACGGATTGGGATCGCGCTTGATCCGCCGCATCGCCTCGATGTCGCAAATCTGTTCGAGCCGCGTTTGCGGATCGAGTTTGAGCAATTGCTTCTCGAGCCGCTTCGAGTTGGCGGCGAAGGCAATGGCCGGGATCACGGCCGCTACGATTGTGATGCTGGGGAGAAGTTTGTTCATCGCGGGATTTTTCGAGGCAAAGTCATCGGCGTCAAAAATGTCATTCCCTAGGCAAATGGCGACGCACGAATGCGCCGAAGGTCGCGATTCGGATCAAAACAGCTTGATCGCGGCGTAAAAACCGCCGACGAGAACAGCGACCGAGACGAATAGCACAAGGCCGAGACGCTTCTCGATGAATTCGCGCGCCGGCTCGCCCCAATAGTAGA
>Ga0182747_1003519_pt1 | contig 10499 bp, 14 predicted proteins | sample eDN3rd30CBELigBY_FD_128526 | JGI IMG/M metagenome (GOLD analysis project Ga0182747, IMG submission 128526) | Enriched backyard soil microbial communities from Emeryville, California, USA - eDNA 3rd pass 30_C BE-Lig BY (version 2) (version 2) | ecosystem: Environmental > Terrestrial > Soil >...
CTGTCGCTGCCGATGGTCCTTGTCGGACTGGCCTTCGTCATCCGCGCCCGCAGCCGCCCGCCGGTGGCGCAGGCTGTTCCATGACCCCGCTGGGGCGGCTGATCGCCTCGCGCATCCGCCTGTCGGGGCCATTGCGGCTTGACGAATACATGCAGCTTTGCCTGCTGCATCCCGAGCATGGCTATTACGCGACCCGTGATCCCTTCGGCGCGGCCGGTGATTTCACCACCGCACCCGAGATCAGCCAGATGTTCGGCGAGATGGTCGGCCTTGCGCTGGCGCAGGCCTGGCTCGATCAGGGCCGCCCCGCGCCCTTTACCCTGGCCGAGATCGGGCCGGGGCGTGGCACCCTGATGGCCGACATCCTGCGCGCGATCCGCGCCGCCCCCGGCATGGCCGAGGCGGCCGAGGTCGTGCTGGTCGAGGCCTCGCCCCATCTGCGCGAGGTGCAGCGCGGCAGGCTGGGCAAGGTCCGCCATCTCGATACGGTGGCAGAGCTGCCGCGCGGGCCTTTGTTCCTTGTCGCGAACGAGTTCTTCGACGCGCTACCGATCCGGCAGTTCCAGCGCATGCCTGAGGGCTGGGCCGAGCGGATCGTCGCCCTCGACCCCGACGGGCGGCTGACCCTCGGCCTCGCCGCGCCGCAGCCGGGGCCAGCGGCACCGCAGGGCCAGATCCGCGAGACCTGCCCGGCCGCCGGACCGATCATGGCCGAGATCGCAAGCCGCATCGCCAAGGCGGGCGGGGCGGCGATCCTGATCGACTATGGCAATTGGGACGGGCAGGGCGACACGTTCCAGGCCTTGCGCGCGCACCGGCCCGAGGATCCGTTGCTGAACCCCGGCGAGGCCGATCTGACCGCGCATGTCGATTTCCGGCCGCTGGCATTGGCCGCGCATGCGGCGGGGGCCAGCGTCTCGCACATGGTCACGCAGGGCGAATGGCTCCTTCAGCTTGGCATCAGGGCGCGGGCCGCCCGGTTGCAGGCGGCGGGGGATGCGGGTGCGGCGGCTGCGCTTCATCGCTTGACCGCGCCCGAGGAAATGGGCCAGCTATTCAAGACGCTCGCGATCTGGTCGCCGGCCGCCGTGCCGCCGCCCGGTTTCAACCCCTTGGAGCCCCATGCAGACCACGCTTGAGATCCTGACCCATCCGCTGCTCGAACCAATCCGGCACGGTTTCTTCACCCGCCGCGGGGGCGCGTCCTCGGGCCTTTTCTCGGGGCTGAATTGCGGCTTCGGCTCCAGCGATCAGGCCGAGATCGTCGCGATCAACCGCAGCCGGGTCGCCGAGGCGATGGGCCTTCCCCCGAACCGCCTTGCCACCGTCAACCAGATCCATTCGGCCGAAATCGCGATCCTTCGCGCCGGCGACGAGCCCGCCGATCTTGCAAAGGTCCGCGCCGACGGCATCGTCACGAACCAACCGGGCGTCGCGCTGGCGGTGCTGACCGCCGATTGCCAGCCGGTGCTGCTGGCCGATCCCGAGGCGGGGATCATCGGCGCGGTCCATGCCGGCTGGCGCGGGGCGCTGGTCGGTGTGCTGGAAGCGGCGGTCGGCGCCATGGCCGATCTGGGCGCGACGCGGATCCGCGCGGTGATCGGCCCCTGCATCAGCCAGCGTGCCTATGAGGTCGGCGAGGACTTCATGGAGGAGGTTCTGGCCGAGGATTCCGGCCATCACCGCTTTTTCGCCGGCGGACCGAACGGCCGGCCGATGTTCGATCTGCCCGGCTTTGGCCTGATGCGGCTGCGCGAGGCCGGGGTCGAGGCGGAATGGACCGGGCATTGCACCTATAGCGACCCCGACCGCTTCTATTCCTATCGCCGCAGCACCCATCAGAACGAAGTGGATTACGGGCGGCTGATCTCGGTCATCCGGCTGTGAGGCGCGGGGGCGGATGCAAGGCCCTTGCCCCCTGCTGCCGGTGACGCGCGACGGAAGCCGCCCGGCCGCCTGATGTGCATGGCGACGGGGATCCTGCGGGGCTTCGTCGCGATGGCGGTGCCGCTGGCGCTGTGGCGGCTCGCCCTGCCGCTGACCGGCTGGGCCGCGCTGGCGCTGCTGCCGCTTGGGATCGCGATCTGGTGGGGCATCTACCTTCCGCTGCGTGACCGCAGGCGGGCCGAGCTTGCCGTCGCCATCCTGCCCGGCGCGCGGCTGGGCCGCTGGCTGACCGGACGCTTCGGGGCCGGGCTCAATGCGACGCTGGGCCTGCTGGTGGCGCTGCCGGTCCTCGGCTGGCTCGCCCTCGGGGGGCAGGCGCCGGTGATCATGGCCGTCGCGGCGGTCGGGCTGATGGCGGGTATCCTCTCGACCCTCATGACGCGGCTCCTTTCGACGACGCTGACGGATCCCTATGCCCGGCTCGCCGGGCAGCGGATCGGCAGCGTGGTCGCTGCGCTGGCGGGGCTGGTGCCGCTTGTCTGGATCAACTGGGCCGTGATCCCGATCCCGAATGAGATCACCTCGGCCAGCCTTGCCGATGCGGTCTCCGCCGCTCTGGCCGCGCGACCGGCCAGAGACGGCTGGCCCGCCGAGGTCATGGGGCTGTTCGCGGCCCTCGACACCGTGAAGCTGTGGCTTGCCGCGCAATATCGCCAGACGGTCTGGGTCGGGCTGGTCTTCAGCATTGACGCCGCGCTCGTCTCCTTCGTTGCGGCCCGGTCATCCGTCGCCGTGCTGGAGTTCACGCGCAGCATCACCGGGGCACGGGCATGAGGCGCGACCGCCTGTTCATCCGCAGCTTCTGGGGTGCGATCCTGATGATGGCGGCGCTGGTGATCGGGCTTTCGGCCGTGGCGCTGCTGCGCGACCATCCGGTTCTGGCTCGCATCCTGCCGCCACCCGCGCCCAGCCTGCATGAGATCCCCGAGACCCGGCTGGGCCAGATGATCCGCGAGGCGGGAGAGGCTGCCTATCGCAGTCAGGCCGCGCGGCTCGACGATCTTCTCGCCTCGGCCTATGCGCCGGTCTATGCCGGGATCCCGGCCTATGCGGATTTCCACTACAGCCTTCTTGGAGAATATAGCGAGCTTGGCGCGGCGGCGCTCGGCCGGATGGGCGAGGCGATGGAGGGGCGGCTTTTCCCCGGTCTCGCCCACCGGCTGGAAGGCGTCGCCGCCGATCTCGACCAGGGGTTTCTCGACATCTTCAGCCAGACCCTCGACCGGCAGATCGGGGCCGAGCTTGCAGCTCTGGAACGGCCCGCCGTGCTTGGCGAGGTGACGCGAGGGATCGAGGACGATGCGATTGCCCGGGTCCGTGTGACCGCGCCGGTCGCGGCCGCGATGACGCTCGCAGCGCCGCCCGCGATCAAGGCGGCCTCGGCGCTGATGGCCAAGAAGCTTGCCACCAAGATCGCCGGAAAGGCCGCGGCGAAAGGCGCGGTCAAGGCGACGGGGATCGGTGGCGGCGCGGCGGGCGGTGCGGCGATCTGCGCGCCGGGCGGCCCGATCGCCAGTATCATCTGCGGCGCGGGGGCTGCCGCGGTGATCTGGTTCGGAACCGATGCCGCGATTGTCAATCTCGACGAATATTTCAACCGCGAGGAGTTCGAAGCCGAATTGCGCGCCATGATCGACGAGAATCGCGAGGCGGTCCGGGCCGAATTTCTGGCCGCGCTGAACGCCGGCTTGATGGCACGGGTATCTCGTCCACCCGCGCCCGGGCAGCCCCGCGAAGCCTCTGGCGTCGCGGGGTCGTTCAGGGATCAGGCGCGGCCGTAGGCCTCGGCCATGGCGATGTTAATCGCCGTCGCGGGCGTCGCGTCGCCCCAGCAGGCAAGCTGGAAGCAGGGATAGAACCGCTCGGCCGATTCGATCGCATTGCGGATCATCTGGTCGATCTGCTCGGGGCTGGCGATCGCCTCGCCCGAGAGGACCAGCCCGTAGCGCCAGACCATCAGCTTTTGTTTCGCCCAGAAGGTGAAGCCGCCGTCCCAGACCTCGTCATTGGCGAGGTTCAGCACCTCGTAGAGGGCGGGCAACCGCTCGGCCGGCGGGTCCATGTCAAAGGTGCAGATCAGTCGCAGGACTTCCTCGCGCGGGGACCAGGCGAGCGTTATGGAATAGCTGCGCCACTGCCCCTCGACCGCCATGGCGATCTGATCTTCGGCAAGACGGTCGAAATCCCATTCGTGATGGGCAGCAACCGTCTCGACAATGTCGATGGGATGGATTTCGTCACTATGGATGAAGTCACCTAGCTGCGTCATGTTCCCCCTGCCTTTCCAGAGTAGGGCCAGCCCACCCCAACTCTGGTGGGCCTTGACTACACCCGGCGTAGTTTCCCGAATGTGCCTACAAGATATCGTGTGACTGTTCCATCAGGGTGTAAAGAGAAAATAATGTTACCGCCTCCGGTTTTGCTGCATCTGCATCCGGCGACAGGGACACAAGGGGAACCAGGTATGACTGGCTGGGAAAGCAGGGATCACGGCGGGGACATGGACCGGGCGGCATCGGATTTCGGCGGTGCGGCGTGGATCGACCTTTCGACCGGGATCAACCGCCGGCCCTATCCCGCAAAGCCGCTTTCCGCCCATGCCTTGCAGGATTTGCCCCTGCGGGCGGACGAGATCGGGCTGATCCGCGCGGCCGCAACCCGCTATGGCGCGGCAGAGGGCGAGCTCCTGCCCATTGCCGGGGCCTCGGCCGCGATCCAGCTTTTGCCCCGCCTGCTGCCGGGAAACCGCGCCTCGGTGCTCTCGCCCACCTATAACGAACATGCGGCAAGCCTCACCGCGGCCGGATGGCAGGTCGAGGCGGTTCCCAACCCCGATTCGCTTGCGGGTGACCTTGCGGTCATCGTCAATCCGAACAATCCCGACGGGCGCTGCCTTTCGCCGACCGAGATTGCCCGTATCGCGGCGCGGGTCGGGCATCTGGTCGTCGATGAAAGCTTTGCCGATGCCCGGCCCGACCTCTCGGTCGCGGCGGCGCGGCCCGGAAATGTCACGGTGCTGCGCAGCTTCGGCAAGTTCTGGGGCCTCGCCGGGCTGCGGCTGGGCTTCGCGATCGGCGCGCCGGATCTGCTTGCGGGTATGGCCGAGCGCGCCGGGCCATGGTCCGTCTCCGGCCCCGCGATCGAGATCGGGACGGCGGCGCTTGCCGATGCCGACTGGTCCGCCGCGACGGTGACATGGCTGGCCGAGGCGAGCCTGCATCTGGACCAGATCGTCACGGGGGCGGGCTGGCCCTTGGTCGGGGGCACGCATCTTTTCCGGCTTTACGAGACGCCGGATGCGCAAGCGGCGCAGAACCGTCTGGCCCGCGCCGCGATCTGGAGCCGGATCTTTCCCTGGCATCCGCGCTGGATCCGCCTTGGCATCCCGGCGGACCGGGCCGAGTTCGACCGCCTCGCGAAGGCGCTCAAAGAACCCGGTTGACGTGACCCATCTTGCGGCCGGGGCGCGCCTCGCCCTTGCCGTAAAGATGGACCTGCATGCGCGGGCGGCGCAGCAATTCGGGCACCCGGTCCATGTCGTCGCCGATCAGGTTCTCCATCTCGACATCGGCATAGCGCTGGCCATCGCCCAAGGGCAGGCCCGCGACCGCGCGGATATGCTGCTCGAACTGGTCGACGGCGCAACCCGCCTGCGTCCAGTGGCCGGAGTTGTGGACGCGCGGCGCGATTTCGTTGACGATCAGCCCCTCGCGGGTGACGAAAAGCTCGACCCCCATGACACCGACATAATCGAGGGCGTTGACAATCCGCGCCGCCATCAGCACGGCATCGGTCAGCAGCGATTGCGGCAATCCGCAGGGCACGGTGGTGGTGCGCAGGATGCCCTCGCGATGGACGTTCAGGCCGGGATCGAAGGCCGCAACCTCTCCATCCGCGCCGCGCGCGACGATCACGCTGATCTCGGCCGAGAAATCTACGAACCCCTCCAGCACCGAGGGCGCGCCGGTCCATTCCCGGCTTTCGCTGTCGCGAAAGCGGATCTGGCCCTTGCCGTCATAGCCCATGCGCCGGGTCTTGAGGATGGAGGGCGCGCCCAGTTCGGCCAGCGCGGCGGGCAGGTCTGCCTCGGTCTCGACATTGCGATAGGGGGCGGTGCGAAGGCCGATGCCGCTGAGGAAATCCTTCTCGGTCAGGCGGTCCTGCGATACGGCCAGTGCGCGGCGGTTCGGGCGGATCGGCCGGATCGATTCCAGCAGGTCCAGCGCTGCGGTCGGCACGTTCTCGAACTCATAGGTGATGACATCGACCGCGCCGGCAAAGGCGCGCAGCGCCGCCTCGTCCTCATAAGGGGCGTTCGTCACGCTATGGGCGACATCGCCCGCCGGGGCCGCGCCCGGCTCATAGATATGGGTGCGATAGCCCAGACGGCTCGCCGCGACCGAGAGCATGCGCCCCAGTTGCCCGCCGCCAAGGATACCGATGGTCGCGCCCGGTTTCAGCTCAGTCATCCTTCGGCTCCTCGGGGATGGAATCGGAGAGGGCCTGCCGCCAGGCATCCAGCCTTTCGGCCAGCGCGGGGTCGGAAACCGCAAGGATCCCCGCCGCCATCAGCCCGGCATTGGCCGCACCTGCCGCGCCGATCGCCATGGTCGCCACCGGATAGCCCTTGGGCATCTGGAGGATCGAATAAAGCGAATCGACCCCGGAGAGGGCCTTGGTCTGGACCGGCACGCCAACCACCGGCACCCGCGTCTTGGAGGCCATCATGCCCGGCAGATGCGCCGCGCCGCCAGCCCCGGCGATGATGACCTTCAGCCCGCGCGAAACGGCGGTCTTGCCATAGTCCCACAGCCGGTCCGGCGTGCGATGGGCGCTGACGATCTTCGCCTCATAGGGGATCCCCAGCTCGTCCAGAATGGCGGCTGCCTCGCGCATGGTCGGCCAGTCTGACTGGCTGCCCATGATGATTCCGACGGGTTTTTCCAAGACCAGACCCCATGTTCGCATCGTTGCCCCCGCCCTAGCGCGGGCCGGGCAGCGATGCAATCTTACGCGATGATATCGGGGGTCAACTCATCCTCGAGCCGCGCGATGCGGTCCTTCAGCGCCAGCTTCTGCTTTTTCAGCCGCTGGAGGGTCAGCGAGTGGATCAGGCTTTGGCTGGACAGGGCGTCGATCGCCGCATCAAGGTCCCGGTGCTCGCGCCGCAGCACCTCGAGCCGGGTGCGGGCGATCTCTTCATGGGACATTTCATGCAGGGCGTTCATCTGGGGCCTCGGTTTTTCTGTTCCGTTTATAACCCACCGAATACGCACTGTTAATGGCCTTGCTGGCGGGGGCCGCGAATACCCCGCCCTTGCAGAGCGCCGACCCCGCCCACATATTGACGAGGCCGGGTCGCCATCCTGGGATCCGGCCGACAGTCGCTTTGATGCAAAGGGCTTGGGAAGATGACCAAGATCAGTCTGGCCGCTCATCCGTTCCTGCTGGGGTTCGACCAGCTTGAGCGTCTGGCCGAACGCGCCGCCAAGGGCGCCGAGGGCTATCCGCCCTATAATATCGAACACCGGGGCCCGAACGGGTTTCGTATCACGCTGGCCGTCGCGGGTTTCTCGGACGACGATCTCGCGATCACACTCGAGGACCGGCAACTGGTGATTCGCGGGCGACAGACCGAACTGGACGAGGGGCGCGTCTTCCTGCACCGGGGCATCGCCTCGCGTGCGTTCCAGCGCAGCTTCGTCCTGGCCGACGGGGTCGAGGTCGTGGCGGCGGGACTGGAAAACGGCCTGCTGAACATCGACCTCAGCCGTTCGGTGCCCGACAGCATCGTGCAGACCATACCGATCAGCCGCAAATGAAAGGGGATCGCAAATGAACGAGAAATTCAGCTTCGGACCGGAAGCCTCGGGCAATCTGGTCTATATCCGCCGGGTCGAGATCGACACCCTGCCCGAGGATGTGCGCCGTCAGGTGCCCGATGCCGACGCGCTTTACGCCGTCCATGGCGTCGATGGCGCACGTCTGGCGCTGGTGGCCGACCGCAGCATGGCCTTCATGCTGGCGCGGCAGAATGAACTAACCCCGGTCAGCGTCCACTGAACGCTGCCGGATATCGCATCTGTGGCGCCGCCCTCCCGCGAAGGATGGCGGCGCAATGCGTTTGATGCCCCGCCTCAGTAGCCGGAGGAGCCGCCTTCGCCGGCCGCTGTGGCTGCGGGCGCGGTCGAGAGGCGGCGATAGGTGAAGGTGCCGCTCGCCTCGGTGGTACCGTCGACGCAGGTGGCGGTGAAGGCGACAAGCCCGTCCACACCCACCGCTTCCTCGTAGGTTGCGACCTTGCCCCCGATGCAATTCGCGGCGAGCGATTGGCGGACGACCTCCTGATCGAAGCCGGCGGGATTATATTGCCCCATCAATTTGCCGTCCGCGACGGTTACGGTCAGATGGTCGGGATCGCTGACGGCCTTCTCCTGCGTGCTTTCGCAGGCTGCCAGCAGCGCGCAGGAAAGCAGGGCAATGCCCAGGCCCTTGCTGAGACGGTTCGGCACATTTCCAGTCATATGCTTGATCTGCATGATATTCCCCAGAAGTAACGGACACGTGTTCAGCGAACGATTTCGCAAGCTCACGGTTCCGTCAACGAAGGCGGGGAATACCTGCCGGCCTCAGCCCGGAAAGCCGTATCTTTCGACCATGGCGCGGACCGCGCGGTCATTGCCGTCGCCGGACAAATTGCCGCTGCGCAGGTTCTGGGCCTGCGATCCCGGCCATTCGGTGATGCGGAAACGCCCGCCGATCTTGGCCGGGCGCGACCCCGCAAGGCGGTGCATCCAGTAAAGCCAGACATCATCGGCCGAAGGCGCAAGCGTCTCGAACAGATCGGCGCGGGTCACGTCGGGATGGAACACGCCCGGCGCGTAGAGCACCCCGCCCACCCCGGTCGGAAAGATCAGGGGCGAGGTTTCGGGGCGGCCGATATTGCGCTGCCAGTCGCCATAGGGGCGCGGCCCTCCGTCCTGCAGGGTGATGTGATGGGCGCGATGGCAGACCACCCCGGCAGCGGCATGGCGCACCAGCGCCTCCAGCCAGTCGGGACCGTAATAGACATCATCATCGGCTGTCACCACATAGGCATCCGGCGCCTCGATCAGGGTGGGCACGATCTTCTTGTAGGACCGCCAGTTCGGACAGGTCCGCACCTCGATCCCCGGCGCCGCGGCCTCAGGTGGCAGCGCGTCCGCGTCCCTTCGGTCCAGCCACAGGATCACCCGGTCGGGCCGCACGGTCTGGTTCGCCAGCGATTGCAGGACAAGCGGAAGCGAGGCGAAGCGGGCCGCGTAACTGGTCAGGCTGACGATCAAAGGTGCATCAAGCCCGTGCGGGCGAGCATCGACATGGCGGGACGTGATCTCGGCCTCGGCGCGCGAAATCCGGCGGCCCTGCTTCCAGCGCCGGAAGGCGTCGGCGATCATCCCTGCCATGCCTTCCTGAGCCAGTCGATATTGCCGATCCGGCGATACCAGGTGTGGCCCCGCCCGGCAAAGACGTCCTCCATCTTCGGCGCGCCGGCGAAAAGAACGATCTTCGCGCCCTCGGGCAGGCGCGGGTCACCGAAAAAGCTCAGCACATTGCGCGGCACGCAATCGTTCTTGAAGCTGACGCACCAACCCTGCGGCCAGTAATGCAGTTGCCCGTGCAGCGCCAGTTGCGCGCTTTGGAACTGCTGGCTGATCTCGTAATCCCGGGTCGCGGCCTCGGGGTCGGCCAGATAGGCGTCGAGGATATAGGAATGCGCCCCGACCTCGTAGCGAAAGACCGAGGAGTTCCCGACCGAGTTCAGGAAGCGGTCACGCTCGGGATTGATCTTGCGCAGGGGCTTGGGTCGGAACAGATCGTCGTCACGGATGATGAAGAACGTGCCGGGCAGGTCGAAAAAGGCCGAGAGGTCATCGACCACCACAAGGTCGAGGTCCAGAAACAACGCCGTCATGCCGGTAAAGCCGCCAAGGTCGTGGCGGAACAGCGCCAGCTTGCGCCAGCGGGTGTCGCCATGACCCTTGGGCAAGCCCAGTTCCGGCAGCGGCAGCGCCTCGACGCCCTCGTCGATCCCCTCGGCATCGTCGGTGAAGCAGATGAAGCGATGCGGCCGGGCGAGGTGGCGGCGCACTTGCCGGTAAAGCCGGTTCACATCGGCCGCGCCATAGAGCGTGCCCCATTTCATCGTCAGAATCAGGACAGGCTCGGTCATCTGCTTTTCCTGCGCTGCTGCATCGCGCCCCCGGATAGGCGAAGGGGTCACGCCGGTCAACGCTGGCGCGGCCCCCGTCATTTTGCAAGGCGCCTCATTCGAGGCCGATCAGCCCCATCTGCTCAAGCTTCAGCAACACCTGCTGGGCGGCGTAATCGACGTCATAGCCCTCGGTCTGGATGCGCAGTTCCGGGCTCGCGGGTTCCTCATAGGGGTCCGAGATGCCGGTGAACTCCTTGATCTTGCCTTCGCGGGCCAGCTTGTAGAGACCCTTGCGGTCGCGGCGCTCGCATTCCTCGATCGAGGTGGCGACATGGATCTCGATGAAGGCGCCATAGGC
>Ga0182747_1003520_pt1 | contig 10498 bp, 7 predicted proteins | sample eDN3rd30CBELigBY_FD_128526 | JGI IMG/M metagenome (GOLD analysis project Ga0182747, IMG submission 128526) | Enriched backyard soil microbial communities from Emeryville, California, USA - eDNA 3rd pass 30_C BE-Lig BY (version 2) (version 2) | ecosystem: Environmental > Terrestrial > Soil >...
AACTCTTGCACCCAGTTACTTTAAGTGAATTGATTCGCAATCTTACTGGGTATTTACCTAAAAAAGCTGAATTACTTTAGATATAGAGGCTAAAGGAAAATAGAAGGATTTACTTTCCTCTTTCGTCCCTTAAAATACATAGTAGGAGATTGAGCAGCATGTTATTGCATCAAATATTGAATGGAATGCTTCTTTCGATAAAAATAGGAACATGTAGAAGTATAATGGAAACATGTAGTTTTAGTTAAGGAGGGTTGATAAAGTTGGGGGAATTTCTAAATTTTTCATATAAGGGTTTTAGGTACAAACTTTATGTTCCGAGCGAATATCAAGCGGAAAAAGATACTCCTTTGATGGTGATGCTTCATGGATGTGAACAAGATCCGGATGATTTTGCTGCTGGAACAAATATGAACGAGCTTGCTGAAAAAGAAAACTTTCTCGTACTCTATCCTGACATGAATCACCTGTTTAATCCTTCGAATCCGGCTGCTTATAACCCTTTTGGCTGCTGGAACTGGTTTTTGGATAAAAATCAGCACCGTGGAGAGGGACATCCCAAGTTAATTAATGCGATCATTAATCAGATTAAAGGTACATACCGCATTGATTCAAGTAAGGTGTACGCAGTTGGTTTATCTGCAGGTGCGGCACTTGCTTGCATTCTTGGAGTTACCTATCCAGATGTATTTAGCGGTATCGGAGTGTGTGCGGGACTTCCCTATGATGCTGCGAATGTATTTTTTCTAACCGATCCAATGGCTAAGGCTGCTAAAGAAAGCATGCAAAAAGGCGTTTCTGACCCCTATGCATGTGGTAACAGCGCCTTTCAGGAAATGGGAAAGTTCAAGAAGAAAATGCCTGTTATTGTTTTCCATGGTATCTGCGATACAGTTGTACATCCCATTAATGGACAACAGGTTATCATACAGTGGGCACAAACTAATTTTCTTGTAGAAGGTGGTACAGGAAGAGCTGATATTACACCTCACCAGGTCAAATCAGACCTTATCAATGGAAAAAGTTGTACTAAACATGTATACAGTGATGGGGGCGGTGAACTTTTAATGGAACTATGGATAATCGATCAAATGGGGCACGCATGGTCTGGCGGGAGCTTAAATGGTTCATATACCGACCCATTAGGGCCAAATGCAACAGAAATCATTTGGAATTTTTTCACCAAACACCATCAGCACACTGTTGATAATCTGGTTGATAATCTGGTCGAAACACCTAAAAAGAACTTTTTTCGTGACCTTTTTACAAAGCTTTTTAAGAAAAGAGGATAAAACTATTCATCTTATTCTCTTAAGTCCACCTACTCCAACCACATCCTCGAATGCCACCCGATTAAACTCGCAAGGCTTTACTGCTTCACGAAGTTGATGAGTAATTGGATCAACGTAATGAAATCAAACGTTGCATATCGAATGCTAAATGTAAAAAAGACGCAGGACCTTTACGCTTTTGTATGTTCATCCGAATATGTTCAAAATGTACAATATTATGTATATAAATTTGCACCGTATTTGTGGTGCTTTTTGTTTAATAAAATAGCCTAGTTCCGTATGACTAAGCTACGAAGTGGTCTGGCACTCTAGGAGGCAGACCACTTTAGAAGGAAAGGAGAAGGATATAAAAACATTGCATATATAGAGAACTCAGAAAATAAGTCTCGCTACTATTTCTGTGAAGATATTTCGAAGATTCATCCTTTGTCTATTCATTTACCAATCGCCTCCAGGAGCTTAATTGAATTATTCTCCATTTCGCACATTGATTCAAGCGGGTACTCTAAATAACACTCGTCCGAGCACATAAATTCATGTGTCCTCCCCCAACAAATTACTCTCATCCAACATTTACTTTAGTATGTGCTGTGAACGATAGAGACCTGGGGTTGTTCCGATATTTTTCTTGAATACTTGATTAAAGTATTTTTGATTTTCGTAGCCTACCTGTTTACAAATCTCGGATACCTTTAAATTGGTGGTTCTTAACAGTTTTTTGGCATTATTTAATCTGACCTTTGTAATATATTCAAAGATGGTGCTGCCAACTGCCTTAGAAAACAAGTTACAAAGGTAGGCAGGGTTCTTATGGAATAGCTTGCCTAAATCATCTAAAACAATTGGTTCTTTATAATTAGCATTAATGAAACTTTTTAAATCGATGATTATTTTTTCATTATATGACACGTGATTTTCATTTAAATTAGCAGTGGATTGCCCAATAAATTGTTCTAGCCAAACTCTGATTTCTTCAAAAGACTGCAGTTGATTTAATTCTTGGTAAACTAAGTATCGTTCGCCGCCGCTTTTATTTATTTCATATTCACTTTCGATATATTCCAAGAAATGATTAACGATTTTAAAACAGACGTATTTTGTTTTTTCTGGGGGGAGGCTACTCTTTTGGCAATCGAGAAAAACTTGGTCCATGAAAAGATTCATGTTGCTAAGAAGGTCTGGGCCTTTTCCATTAAAAAATGTATCAATTTTTTCAATAATACGATTACCAAAGGAATGATTGAACGTTTCTAATTCTTTATAATAGGTTATTAACTGGTTTGAAAATATACCATTTTTCAACGCTTCTTTTGCTTCACTATAGGCTTTCTTTATGCCCGAAATAGTTACATAGATATTACTTACTCCAACCATCGGTCTTATGTTCATTTCATGAAAAAGCAATGACACAAGATCCTGAACCAAGTCATTCCCTAGCTCTGAACCAGCGTTTGAAATCATGATGACGATTTCACTATCAATCGTATAGACAAAGTTCTGTATCTTCCTGTTTTCCAATAGGCTTTTTAAACACTCTAAGGAAGCTTGAATTTTTTCAGTGGCATTTGAATCATCCCAGTCAACCCCCCTCAATCCGATGTTTAAAAAAGAAAAACTTTGTAGCTTTTGGTCCTTTACCGGCACAACAAATCTTTGGCCTAAAATGTAATCAAGGACACGCTTTTCTTCTAAAGCCATTTGATATTCATTAATCCGCTCAGTTGCTTGTTTTTCATTTTTTATTTTTTCTAGTTTTAAAATGGCATTTTTAATAGAATGAACAATTTCTTCTACTTCAATAGGTTTAACTAGATAGTCGATTGCCTCGAGTTGAATAGCCCTTTTGGCGTAATCAAACTTTGAATAACCGCTTATAATGATAAAAACAGCATCAAGATTAAGAGCCTTTGTCTCTTGAATTAAATCCAATCCATTTAATTTAGGCATTCTTATATCTACTAACACAATATCAGGCTTTTTATTCATGATTTCTTTAAGTGCTTCTTCTCCGTCTAAGGCAGATCCTACAATTTCAATGTGATGATCCTTCCAGTTAGTGGCTGATTTTAAGCCTTCAATTACAATTTTTTCATCATCAACAATTAAAAGTTTATACATAATTGATAACTCCTTAAAGATTGTTATGAGTAATTCCGTCGTTCTTTAGGCCAACCTTAAGATAAACGGTAGTTCCATTTCCTATTTCACTCTTAATCTTTAATCCATATTCTTTTCCATAATAAAGTTTCAATCGTTCATTAATATTTTTCAAAGCATAGCCCTTTTTGTTAATATCTACTTCATTCATGTCAAATCCTTTTCCTGTATCACGAATAATGAAAAGTAGACCATCTGCGACCTTAATGCCTTCAATCATGATGGTTCCGCTTTCCTGATGTTCTAACCCATGGTAAACAGAGTTTTCTACAATGGGCTGTAACAGCAATTTAATGATACTTTCTTCCATGATTTCAGGTTCAATCGTAATTGTGTAGTGGATTTTTTGGTCAAAACGAATATTTTGGATATCCATATAACTCTTTACTTGATCCATTTCATTCTTTACGGAGGTAATATGACTTCCATCATTTAAGGTAAGTCTAAAAATTTTTGACAAATTAATCGCAATTTTTGCTATTTGTTTCGCTTTTACTTTCTCTGCCATCCAATAAATAGTGTTCAATGTGTTATATAAAAAATGTGGATTAATGTGGCTTTGCAAGGCTAATAGCTCTGCTTCCTTTTCCTTAATCTGTGATTTATATAACCTTTTAGTTAAATCATTATTCCAATTATAAAGGTGAACAATCTTGTTCCCGATTTCTCCAAGTTCATCCTCATTATTAAAATGAATACCTACTACAGTCTCTCGTTTTTCCATTTTTTCAGTAACCATGCGCAGCAAACTTAACTGATTTGTAATTCTCCTGGTAATAAATAAGGCAATAATTAAGGAGAACATTAATGCCATCACTAATAAAGAAATCGTTACTAATCGAAGTTGATTGACCTCACGAACAATATTTTCATAGGGGATAATACTAACAACATCCCAATTTGTTTTTTTGTTTGTATGATAATTAAAGAAATATTGCGTTCCATTCATTACTTTTTTAATGGTTCCGCTTTTCTCACGACTTTGAATGATTTTGGCTACCTGAGATGAAGAGAAACTATGATTGCTAGAGAACAAAATTTTATCCCCATCCAGTATTAAAATATCGCCTGGAGGGTTACTATTTTTAAACATATTATCAAAATACGCTGGATCAAGATCGATCAGAACCAGCCCCATTTGTTCCTTCGTTCCAAGATCTCGAATATTTCTTCCGTATAGTAAAGATTGGTTAGCACCTTTAACAAGTTTTGTATTACTTCCATTTAACCATTCACCCTGCCATTCGCTATGGAGTAAACGCGGATAGATATTGGACTTTTTTATCGTTTGATAGATATCATTCTTCAAATTTTGTTCCCCGCGGTTTACTTTCAAAAAGCCGTGATTTGCATTCCCAACGTAGATGGCATTAATATAGGGATTGTTTACCACCGTTATATTATTCAAGTTTTCTAGAGATGACGTCTCCAACCTGTATAACTTTGCATCTGTTTTTTTATAGAATAAATAGTCCTGAATTTCATCCGAAAGAAAAATGTCATTAGATAGATTCTCTACATTGCTTCCAAATGAGTTAATATTCCAATCGACAATAGTTAAGAAATTATCAATCGTGGAAGATACTTTATTTTCTATTACTTTATTAAAATAAATGAACGTAAAAGGACCAATAACAAGTAAAGGGATTAGGGCTGAAAACAAAGCTAATAAGATAATTTTACGCTTAATTGGAGAGTCGATGAGTCTCATTAGGTTAGTCATTATGTTTCTCCAGCTTTAAGAATTTTGTCCATGGTTGTGCTTACTCTGGTGATAGCACTAGGAAGCACCTGGCGTGGGAGCGGCTCTGAATGCATTTACAGTCTTATCCATAACAACCTGAGCATCACTTCCCGAATCAAGAATCGTATTTTGAAGCGACTCTTTTTCTATCAATACTGTTGTTACGGTAAGCGGTTCTGATGCTTCGGTAGTTAACAAAGCTTCTACTTGCGCAGAGAAACAAGAATCACTTATCTTGGCATGAACCTCCGTGGCAACAACATGATTATTAGAAATATAATTTCCATTACCCGAAACAATACGTATGATTACAGGTGTTGCACCTACCGGCTTGATGTTCTGAGTATTAATTACTTCAGAAAAGTGATTAGCAATTACAGAATTATTATTGCCACTGATATAGAGGAGACCATACAAATCATCTAAACCATTGTCTATTCCCAGAAAAGGAGTCCAAGGTTCATGGTCACGTAAAAAGTGATTTGAAGAAACCAAATTTTCCGAACAATTCCCCCTGAATACCACCATTCCTGGATAAAATGAATGAAGTCTATTATTTGTGATACTAGAACGAGTCACACCATCAAAATAGATACTGCTCGCACCTCGTGGAAAAACATTATTCGCTGTAATCAAAAGTCCACCAAAATTTTGAGCGTAAATTGAATATCCTTTAAAACCGGCTCCTATCAAGTTATCGGTTATTTTTGAAGCCTGTCCCCAACCTCGCAGCTCTACACAGTTTCCACATTCAGCTATGAAATTATCATGTATAGTCAGTGCATCTGCATGATAAATAGTAATTCCATGCTCTAAATACACCAACCCCATGCCTGTAATCCGAAATGAGTCACAAGCACTTGCAACATAAATTCCCGTTTTCCCGTTGGTGTATGTGTTCTCCGGATTTGTTTCTCCCGAGCCATCTTCAATAAAATGCAAACCATCAATACAAAAGTCAGAAAACTCTACTGAACTTATTCGGGGATTTCCACTTCGTTTAACATAAAATGCAGCTCCTTTATATTCCTCGTCACTTACTTCAAGGGGAATATCTACGAGTATGCGACTTCCTCCCGGCCACAATTCATGCAAATCCGCCCATTCATTCTCAGAAGTATTAAAACGAATACTCGAAGATGTAAACCCGTGTCCAGAACCCATAATTTTAAGATAACTGATGTCTATAACTACTTGACTACTAAGATGATAATCTCCCGGTGGAATATAGATAACCGCACCCGGCTTTCCGCCTTTATTCAAATCAGCGTCCGATTGCCTACTTTTAATATCTGCTATAATGCTATTGATTACCTCACCAATATTCTCATAGGGATTACCGACAGGCCACTCTGTTACGTCGTAATAATTTTTACTAGCCATAAATAAATTCTCCTATCAATTTAGTATGTTTGTTCATAAACTACTTATTCCTTGATATAGCTGGAAGTAAAGCCTTACGAATTCGTACTTTCCTTTTTCTGATTATTTTCGCTCAGAAGGATTATTACTAGACAAGAAAAATCAGCATTTTCATATTATTCCCATCATTTAAGGTAAGTTTAAAGATTTTTGACAAGTTTAATGCAATCTTTTGCTATTTGTTTCGCTTTTGCCTTCTCTGCCATCATCAAACATACTTTTACCTCACTCCACCATTTGCCTTTTTTTCATTCAAGATCAAGTCGTTATTCTTTTACTGCTCCTAAAGTCATGCCACTTACAATATAACGCTGTATGAAAAAAGAAAATATCATAACAGGCAGACTAAATGAGATGGCAGCAGCTGTCATTGGTCCTAAATCAAGATTATAAGCGGTTAAAAACTCTGAAATCCCTACTGTTGCCGTTTTGGCATTCGTACTGGTCATGAGTAGCGAGAACAAGAAATCATTCCATGCTAACATAAAAGTAAAGATAGCTGTCGTTGCCAGTCCAGGGAGTGACACCGGAAGAATAATTCTGATAAAGGCTCCGATCCAGCTGCATCCATCCACCCTGGCCGCTTCATCAAATTCTTTTGGAACTGAGTCAAAAAAACCAATCATTAACCAAATAGCAAACGGAACATTTAAGCTGGTATACACCAATATTAAGGCAAAATGGGTATCAATTAAGCCCATACTTTTTACAATCATATACATAGGAATTGCAATACTAATCATAGGTACCATTCTGATCACTAAGGTGAATAACAAAAAGTAGCTTCCTGTTATGGAAGAAAATCTAGAAATTCCATATGCAGCCATGGCCCCAAAAAACACACTTAAAATGGTGCTGGCACCCGCTGTAATTAAGCTATTTAGAAAATATTTTCCTATAGGCAAGTAATCAAACATTTTTATATAATTTTCCAGTGAAAATTGCGAGGGCCATAAAGTCGGCGGCACCGAAACTGCCTCTGCGGATGGTTTCAATGATGTTAATAATAGATAGATATACGGACCTAAGAATAATAAAGCCAGCAAGCAAGTGGTAAACAAAACAATCAGCGTCCATATTTTATGTTTAACATGTAAAGTTGCAAACCAAACTGGTTTTTCTGCAATCGTTTCTTTTAATGGTATATGGGCCATTTCTATTTCACCTCTCCTATCATCATGAATGTCTTCTCCTAGGTGACCACATTTTTGTAATAAAGAAAGAACTTAGGAATAATAAAATGATGATAAAGATGACTGCCATTGCGCTTGACTGCCCAACCTCTCCATAACGGGTCAATGTCTTATACATATATGTACTTAGCAATTCGGAAGAAAAACCTGGTCCCCCTTGCGTAAGCACCCAGACAATATCGAATGTTCTGGCAGCATCAATAATGCGAATTAATAATGCTACTGTTGCTACTGGGATAAGAGAAGGGAAAGTAATGTAACGGAACTTATGCCATTTATTGGCCCCATCCATTTCAGCGGATTCATATAAACTAATCGGGATGCCTTTAATACCTGCTAATAGAACGAGCATAATGAAAGGCGTTGTTAACCAAATGTCTGCAATAATCGTAGAATAGAGTGCAAAACGGGAGTCTGATAACCAGAGTATTTGATGCGGGTCAGAAAGTATTCCAAGTTTATAAAGCCCCCAGTTGATAATGCCGAATTGGTCATTAAGCATAAATTTCCAAATGATTCCTGTAACTAAAGGTGCCAGCATAAGCGGGCTTAACAATAGTGTCCGAATAAATTGGCTTCCTTTAAAAGCATTGCTTAGAAGCAAAGCAAGGATAAGCCCGATGATAAACTCGAAACCCACCGCTACTCCTATATAAACGACTGTGTTCCAAAGCGCTTTTAAAAATCGTTCGGAAGTCAACGAGTTTGTATAGTTTGCAAAACCAACAAATTCTCGCAATGAAGGATTAATGATATCAATCTTATAAAAACTGTCTCTAATTAAAAGAAAGATTGGATAGACCAGAAATACCAACATAAAGATCCCTGCAGGAAAGAAAAAGATCGTCGATAGTGCCCCATTTTTCAGTCTCAAGAAAACCGCTCCTTTCTATCAATATATTTTTTAGAACCCCTTCATGGATTAGATATCTGTATGAAGAGGTTCTATTAAGTACGTTTCAGTTTATTGTGGCGGCAATAAATCTTTGATTACATCTGCTGCCCAATCTAGTGCTTCTTGAGGTGTTTTTTCTCCAGAAAGTGCATATTGCACGGCTGGGATGAGTGCTTCACTTTCGATTTCTTGCCATTCCTTAATAGCAGGTCGATTTTGCGTTTGTGGTCCGCTTAATGTCGTCATAAGCGGTTTCAAATGTTCATAGCCCTGCTGTGTACTATAACTTTCAAATACGGATTTTCTCGCTGCTACCCCCAATGATTTCATAAATAGTTCATTCTTTTCATAGATGAAGTTGAGGTACTCTTTGGCAATCTCTTGTTTTTTGGAAGAACTAGGGATAACCTGGTACCAAGGACCTGGGACAGCACCTATTCCTGCTCCGCCGCCAATCATTGGAGCACTTCCAACTTTTCCTGCTACCTTTGATTGTTTAGGGTCATTTGAAGGGACATAGAAGTGACCCCAAGCAAGCATCATGGCAGATTTTCCATTCCAAAATAGCTCAGAAGTTTCTGCAGATGCCATTTCTAGTGCACCTGATGGAACCGATTGATCTTTTTTCAAAAGGTCAACTAAAAATTGCAAGGAATCAACATACGGTTTTGTATTAACAAGAACTTTGCCATTATCACCAACAACCAATGGTTTCGCACCTGCTTGGGCTGCATGATCCAGCCAGCTGGCTACCGCATCCCCATTGTTCGCACCAAATACCGTAGTTCCGTACAAATCTACTTTTCTATCATTATCTGTATCTCTAGTAAAAAACTTGGCTACATCCCGATATTCATCCCATGTTGTTGGCGGATGTAAATCATATCCATACTTTGCTTTAAAATCGGCTTTATTCTTTTCATCTTCGAAAAGGTCTTTACGGTAGATTAAATTTTTGGCGTTCGTCCATACCGGCATTCCATAAACCTTATTCTGATAACTTCCGCCTTCTACTAATCCTGGGAATAAATCATTTTTAAGGTCATCTGTCATGAGATCTTCTAATGGCAGAAGTCCGCCAGCTAGAGCAGGAAACCAAAGTATATCGATGGTTGCAACATCGAAAGCCCCTGCCCGTGAAGCTACCTCTGCCTTAAGTTTGTCATAGACTCCTGTATATGGAACGGATTCAATTTTAACTTCGTAGCCTGTTTTCTGTTTAAATTCTGCGGCTGTTTCTTTTGCAACCTTAAAGGCCGGGCTTCCCCCTTCAACGAGGACCGTAATGGTTTTATTATCACCTTTTGTTTCTGAACTTCCTGTTTTTTCTCCCGAACAACCCGATAAAAAGATAGATAATACTAAAAGTAATGAAACTACCGTTAGGATTCCCTTTTTCTTCACCTTAACCAGCCTCCTTGATTTTTGACTGCATTCTTAATAAATGGTAATCCCCCTAATGGGCTATTAGGCTACCATACATTCATTGATAATTTTCCTCTAATGTTTCTATTCTTTTTCAAAAACTTGATAACGATTTCATTTCTTGAAGTAAAAATGATTATCTTTTATTTCCTTTTGCCCCCTCTAACGTTTTTGTAAACTCTCTTTACACTTTTATTGTAATAATTAAGGGGTTTTAATAAAATTCTAACTTTTTTAGAAAAGGTTATATATATTTAGAACTTTTTCAATAACAAACTTCCCAGGATAATTAGTAGCTTGTTCCACTTTTTTATGAGGTGACAGGCACAGGGCATAAGAGATAAAGGAAACACGAAGAGCAAAAGCAACC
>Ga0182747_1003523_pt1 | contig 10495 bp, 6 predicted proteins | sample eDN3rd30CBELigBY_FD_128526 | JGI IMG/M metagenome (GOLD analysis project Ga0182747, IMG submission 128526) | Enriched backyard soil microbial communities from Emeryville, California, USA - eDNA 3rd pass 30_C BE-Lig BY (version 2) (version 2) | ecosystem: Environmental > Terrestrial > Soil >...
CCAGCGGGCAAGCAGCCGTCCGTCCGCCGACTTCACCGCCAGCGCCGAATTGTCGAGTTCCACCGTCACCGGATGACGGGTGCTCGTCTTGCCGTCGAAATAGATCGCGGGTCCGGACCTTATCATGCGTGTTCCTACAGTCCCCCGACGTCGAGCGCGTCAGCGAGGCCTTCGCCGAGAGCGCTGCTCGCTTCGCCGCGCGCGACCACGCCGTCGAGCGCGGAAAGACCCCACAATTGCGTCATCTCAAAGCTCAGCCGCCAGAACCGGAAGGTGACGATCGTGTGGAAGATCGTCGAATAGCCGAGCATCATCGCGACATAGCCGATCAGGCCGAGCACGATGCCGCTGATCTCGCCAGCCTCCGACGAGAGCTTGAGATCCCTGACGCTGACGCTGTGGAGACCGGCCAGGAGAAGGCCAACCACGCTCGCGGCGATGCCGAACAGCATCGCATAGCCGAGGAAGCGGAAATAGATTCCGTAAGCCTGCCCGTTGCGGAAATAGGAATGCGCGCTGACGCCGCCCATGCGCAGGCCCGAAACCCACCATCGCAATACGATGGCGCGAAACATCGGGTAGAAGATGAGCCCGGCGAAAGCCCCCCACCCCGCGGCCATGAGCACGAAGCCGACCGCCAGGGCCAATGCGTCGTTCTCATCCAGCGCGCTGATCTTGGCGATGTCGAGGGACAACAGCGTCTGCAGCACGGGCAGCCAGTCCACGCTTATCACGGTGAACACGACCGCGGCGGCCAGCGGAGCGACCGCCAGGATCCAGAGCAGGATGCCGCGCGCGAAAAGTCCCCAGCCGGAACCGACGAACTGCCCGCCAAGGTCGCCGTAATGCGTGTGGCGCATCTTGTAGCGTTCGAGGCTGGCCGCCGCGAAAGGGTATGCGAGCCCCACCGTGAGCACGATGACCAGCGACCAGAAATTGGACAGTAGCGAATAGCGGACGGCGGAGCCGGTCTGGAAGAAGCGGACGCCGCGATAGACCGTTCGCGTCAGCCGGTAGCGCCGCGCGCGGAACACTGCGAACTGCCCCAGCAGCGCCAGCACGATAAAACTGACCGCACCGATATAGGGGATCAGGTCCGGCATCAGAGCGGCGACATAGAACAGCAGATAGATCGGCAGCAGCAGCACGATCGCCATCAGGAAGCCGATCAGGAGTTCGCGCGCGGTGCCGGTATATTCGAGGCCGTCGCCGTTGACCTCGACATGCCCCCACAGGTAGCGGCGGATGTCATTGGTCAGCCAGAAGCGATAGAGCCCGAGCGTCACCATCAGCAGCAGCGCGCCGCGCAGCAGCAGCCCGAAGAACTCGCCGTCGCGGCCGAGGAAGCGCGGCACGCCCATGTCGAGAGGCGGCGGCGGCCAGCCGGGACCACCCCAGCCGGGACCACCCCAGCCAGGACCACTGGGGCCTCCCGGCGCTCCGGGTGCTCCCGGAACTGCCGGCACACTGGTCACGGGAGGCGGTCCACCCGCATTGATCGCTGTCATGCCGCCCCCAACACCTGTCTCGTTCGGCTATTCCGCCGCCACCGCCGGAAACGAATAGTCCTTGAAGCGGTCGCGCAGCGCCGTCTTCTGAATCTTGCCGGTAGCGGTGTGCGGTATCTCGTCGACGAACGCAACGTCGTCGGGGATCCACCACTTCGCGATCTTGCCCTGCATGAAGGCCAGCAACTCGTCCCTGCTCGCGGTCTGGCCCTGCTTCAACACGATGACCAGCAGCGGCCGTTCGTCCCATTTCGGGTGGCGGATGCCGATGACGGCCGCCTCCGCGACCTTGGGATGGCCGACCGCGAGATTCTCCAGGTCGATGGAGGAAATCCACTCACCGCCGGATTTGATGACGTCCTTGGCGCGGTCGGTGATCTGCATCGCGCCGAACGGGTCGATGGTGGCGACGTCGCCGGTATCGAACCATCCGTCCGCATCGAGGATCTCGCCGCCCTCGCCCTTGAAATAGGAGCGGGCGACGCAGGCGCCGCGGACTTTGAGCCGGCCGAAGGTCTTGCCGTCCCACGGCAGTTCCGTGTCCTTGTCGTCCACGATCTTCATTTCGACCGTGAACGGCGCCGAGCCCTGCTTGGCCTTGACGTCGAGCAGCGCCTCGTAGTCGGCCCCGTCATAGTCCGGCTTGATCCCGCACACGCTGCCGACCGGGTTCATCTCCGTCATGCCCCAGGCATGGGCGACCGTTACGCCGTAATTTTTCTCGAACTTCTCGACCATCGCGCGCGGACAGGCCGAGCCGCCGATCAGCACCCGGCGCAGCGTCGACAGCCTGAGGTCGTGCGCCTCCATATGCGCGAGCAGCATCAGCCAGATCGTCGGCACGGCGGCCGTCATGGTGACGCGCTCGCCTTCGAGCAGATTGTAGATCGACTCCCCGTCGAGCTTCGGGCCTGGCAGCACCATCCGCGCGCCGGTCAGCGGGGCGGTGAAGGCGATCGACCAGCCATTGGCATGGAAGAACGGCACCACCGGCATGATGGTGTCCTGGGCCGAGAGATTGAAGGCGTCGGGCTGCGCCATCATCATCGCGTGCAGCACGTTGGAGCGGTGCGAATAGACGACGCCCTTCGGATGCCCGGTGGTGCCGGAGGTGTAGCACATGCCGGCGGCGGCGTTCTCGTCGAGCGATACCCAGCGGAAATCGCCATCGGCCTCCGCGACCCAGTCCTCATAGGCCACCGCATTGCGCAGGGAGGTCGCGGGCATGTGCGCGGCGTCGGTGAGAACCACGTAGCGCTCGACAGAAGGGAGCTTTTCCTGCAGCTTTTCGAGCAGCGGAATGAAAGTGATGTCGGTGAAGACGAGACGGTCTTCCGCGTGGTTGATGATGTAGGCGATCTGATCAGGAAACAGTCGCGGATTGATCGTGTGATAGACCGCGCCCATGCCGGTGATGCCGTACCAGGTCTCGAAGTGCCGCCAGGTGTTCCAGGCGAGCGTCGCGACGCGGTCGCCTCCCCGGATGCCCTGCTTCTGCAAGCGCTGCGCCACCTGGAGCGCCCGCTGCCGCACCTGCCCGTAACTGGTTCGATGAAGGGGCCCTTCAACCGTGCGCGAAACGATCTCGCGGTTTGCGTGTTGTACCCCTGCATGATCAATAATGCGGTGGCATAAGAGGGGCCAGTCCTGCATCAAACCCAGCATCAAGTTTCCTCCCGGTGGCGGCGCCGCTGGCTTTGCGGATTTTTTCGCGCGCCCTGGTTCCCTCGCCTGCGCCGGCTTGGGGCGCAAGCTTCGCTTTCGCAAGTTTTTAGTTCGCCTGCCCGGCGAAGCAACATGCTTGCATACTGCCCGCGCGCGACAAAACCGCAACGCCGTATGCGGGCAAGGCTGGCGCTGGTCGCAGCAGGCGCCGCGCTGCTGATGGGCCTCGGACTGGGCACATCCTTCGAGGCCGAGGCCAAACCGCGCAAGCAGCAAGCGAAGGGCATCAGCCTGCTGGCATCGGTGCCGGCGCCAAAACCCCGCCCGCGGCCGGGCACGGCCACCGCTCCCGACGCGCCTGAGCGCAGCGCAGCAAAGACGGCCGAAGCCCCGCCGCCCCCGCCGCCGCCCGCATGCCTGAAAACGCTCGCCGGCGCGGCGCTCGTCGTTGCACGGGCGCCGATCAACGGCCCGAACGGCTGCGGAGGGCCGGACGTTGTGAAGCTCGAAGCGGTCTTCACCCGTTCCGGCCGCCGCATCGCGCTGGAGCCGGCGGCGGACCTGCGCTGCGGCATGGCCGAGACGGTCGTGCAGTGGGTGCGCGAGGACGTGGTGCCCGCGATGCGGATCGGTGATGCGCCGCTCGCCGGCATCAAGGTCGCGGCGTCCTATCACTGCCGCCCGCGCAACAACATCGCCGGCGCACAGCTCAGCGAACATGGCCTCGCCAATGCGCTCGACGTGACCGCGCTGCGCCTCGCCGACGGCAAGCTGCTCGACCTCACCGACCGCGCGGTGCCGAAGGCGTTTCGCGCCCGCATGAAGGAGACCGCCTGCGCGCGCTTCGCGACCGTGCTCGGCCCCGGCTCCGACGGCTATCACGAGGACCACATCCATCTCGACATGCGCAAGCGCCGCAGCGCGTTCAAGCTCTGCCGCTGGGAGATTTTCGAACCCGCGCCCGCCCCCGTGGTCGCCGCCGCAAAACCGAAACCGTTGCCGGTGACGAAGCCGCTGCCGGTGAACCCCATCACCGCGCCGTCAAAGACGGCGAGCGCTGCCAAGCCTTCCGAGACGAAACCTTCTGAGGCCAAGCTCCCGGAAACGAAGCCACTCCCGACCGTGTTGCGCGGCCGGCAGGCGGTGGCGGGTCTCGCCGCGCCGGTGCAGCCCGCGGCGGCGGTCGTGCTGGCCGTTTCCGCCCCGATGCCCCCGCCGCGCCCCGCGACGGCAGCATCGCCGGCCGTTGCAACGCCGGCCGCTGCCAAGCAATCCACATCCCGGACGAAACGGCGGAGCAGCAAGTCACGGCGCGGACAGCCGGATCCGTTCCGCGATTTCAAGAAGCTGTTTCAGCTTTGAGTGCGGGCCGAACGATCTCCGTCGGAACATTTCCGCTTCCGCTCGCCGCCGCGAAGGCGAGGTCTCGGCGAAATTCACGGCCGTCATTCCGGGGCGGCGCGTGAGCGCCGAGCCCGGAATCCATAACCCCTGTCTGTGTTCATGGATTCCGGCCCTCGCTTCGCTCGGCCGGAATGACAACGGAGTGTTTCGCGAGACCTTGCGCAAGCGGGAATTGTCATTGCGAGGAGCGCAGCGACAAAGCAATCCAGCTACTTCAACAGACTGGATTGCTTCGCTTCGCTCGCAATGACACTTGGCTAAGGTCACTTGGATAATCGTCCCTGGATTCCCGCGTGCGCGGGAATGAGCGGTGGTTGGGGCGGCCGGACTCGAGATAAATCCTGTTCATCAGCCGCAGCGCCTGATGCCTATCAGCCTTGGTGCGCAACAGCCCAATGCCTATGAGCCCCTGCGCGGGTCGATCGGCGTCGAGCCTTTCAGACCCAACAGGTCCTCCAACAATTTCGCACCGGCCAGCACCCGCGCCTCGCCGCGCGGGGCTGAGACGATCTGCAAGCCGACCGGCAGCTTTTCCGTCGTGAATCCGCACGGCAGCGAAAGCGCCGGCGAGCAGGCGAGCGTGATCGCGTAGACGATGGCGAGCCAGTCGACATAGGTCTCGAACTTCACCCCGGCGCATTCCGCAAGGTAGCGCTCCTCGACCGGGAACGCCGCGACGATGGTCGCGGGGCAGAGCAGCAGGTCGTAGCGGTCGAAGAAGGCCAGCATGCGCCTTGCGAGCGCGACCCGCTGCACCTGCGCCTTCGCGATCTCGTCGGCGGTGAGCGCGAGGCCTTTCTCGATGTTCCAGATCACTTCGGTCTTGAGAAGATCGCGGTGCTCGCGCAGCAGCTTGCCGCGCGCCGTCGCAAAGCTGAAGGCGCGCAGGATCTGGAAGCACTCGTGCGCCTCGGAGAGGTCCGGATGCGCCTCTTCCACGACAACGCCCGCATCGGCCAACTTGCGCGCGGCCGCGCGCGTGATCGCCGCCACTTCGGGATCGACCGGCGTGATGCCGAGATCGGCCGAATAGGCGACCCTGAGCGGCTTCCAGCCGGAACGCGCAGCATCGAGAAACGACGGCGAGACGCGCGGCAGCGACAGCGGATCGCGCGGGTTCTCGCCGCACATCGCGTCAAGCAGCAGCGCCACGTCCTCGACACTGCGTCCCATCGGGCCTTCGACGCTGAGCGTGCCGTCAAGCTGCGTGCCCGGCGTATGCGCGACGCGCCCGACGCTCGGGCGCAAGCCCACGACACCGCAGAAACTCGCCGGATTGCGCAGCGAGCCGCCCATGTCGGAGCCATGCGCGAGCCACGCCATGCCGGTCGCAAGCGCGACCGCCGCGCCGCCCGAGGAACCGGCCGCCGAACGCGCCGTGTTCCACGGATTGAGCGTCGCGCCGAACACCTCGTTGAAGGTGTTGGCACCGGCGCCAAATTCCGGCGTGTTCGACTTGGCGTAAACGATCGCGCCGTTCGCCTCGAGATTTTCGACGAGGATGTTGGACGCCGCCGGCACATTGTCGGCGAAGATCGGCGAGCCATGGGTGGTGCGCACGCCCGCAACGTCCGTGAGGTCCTTGATCGGCACCGGAAGGCCGGCAAGCGGCCCACGCTCCGCGGCCGGCTTCTTCATGAGTTCGTCTGCATGGCGGCGCGCGCGGTCGAAACAGAGCGTCGGCAGCGCATTGACGACCGGATCGACCGCCGCGATGCGCTTCTCCAGAACATCGAGCAGATCGTGCGGCGTGACTTCCCCGCGCCGGAGGCGGTCGACCACCGCACAGGCATCCATTGCGATCAGGGCGTCGGCGTCAGCCATAGCGTCTTCTCCTCAAGCGCTTGCCGGCGAACGCGTACAGGCCGATTCGGCCGATGCGGCGCGCCAGAACCTCTCGCCGCAAACTGGCCCATCCGACGATCCGGAACAAGCGGTCCGGCAGGATAAGCCGGGGGAGCGGGGGGAGATCGTGACGCACTCGTGAAGCCACCACCCTTGCGCGCGGTACGATATTGAGCCTTCATAGGCTCAGAACGCCCGCCGCTGAGCGGGTGCGCCTTGGGAGGACTTGCGCGTGTCAGCCGAGTCTGCGGCCGTCGCCGCCGACAGCGTTGGACGTTCGCAAAGCGAGATCGAGCGTGCGTCGGCATGGCGCGCGGCGGGTCGCGCTCTGTGGTCGCTTCTGCTGCTGGCGATCCTTGCCTTTCTGGTCATCTATCCCGTCGCCATGCTCCTCCTCGGGGCGCTGACGAACACCAATCCCGTCGTTGACGGCTTCGGCGTGTTCGACCTGTCGCTGACGAATTTCACGACCGTCCTCGCCAATCCCAACGTCCATCTCGCGCTGTTCAATTCGCTGGTCGCCTGCGGCGGCGGCACCGCGCTCGCGGTCGTCATCGGGCTGACGTTCTCGTGGATCGTCGTGCGCACCAATACCCCGTGGAAGGGCCTGATCGCCGCCACCAGCATCATCCCGCTATTCGTGCCGCCGCTGGTCGGCGCCGTCGCCTGGGCGATCCTCGCTTCACCGAAGAGCGGGCTGCTCAACGCCTTCCTCAACAGCGTCGGCATCGAATGGCGCTTCAACGTCTATTCGATGACCGGGCTGATCGTGATCTTCGGGATCTATTACGCGCCCTATGTCTACATGTTCACCGCTTCCGCGCTGCGGAACATGGACCCGGCGCTCGAAGAGGCGGCGGAGATCTCCGGCGCGAGCGCATTCTCGACGCTGTTCTCCGTCACCTTCCCGCTGATCGCCCCGGCGATCGTCTCGGGAATGCTGCTGTCCTTCATCGTCATGCTCGGCATCTACGGCATCCCCGCCGTGCTGGGCACGCCGGGCGACGTGCCGGTGCTGACGACCTACATCTTCAAGCTCACGGCCTGGACCCCGCCGCTCTATTCGACGGCGGCGGCGGTCGCCATCATCCTGATGGTGGTGACCGGCTTCCTGGTCTGGCTGCAGGCGCGCGTCATCTCCCGCCGCGCCTATACCACGGTCGCCGGCAAGGCGTTCCGGCCGGCGGTGATCAATCTCGGTCGCTGGCGCTATTTCACGCTCGGCCTCGCGCTGCTCTATCTGTTCATCGTCGTGATCCTGCCGACGCTCGCGCTGATCGTTGCCGCGTTCCGCAAGTTCATGTTCGTGCGCAACCTCTCCAGCCTGTTCGACATGCGGCAATATTCGTTCATCCACTTCGAGCGGCTGTTCGACAATCCGCTGGCGCTGCGCTCGATCTGGAACACGATGGAAGTCGGGCTCATCACCGCGATCGTCGGCGGCGTGCTGGCCTTCGCCATCGGCTACACCGTGAACCGCACCCGGCTCTCCGGCCGCGGAATGATCGACGTGATCTCGACGCTGCCGGTCGCTATCCCCGGCTTGGTGGTCGGCGTGGCCTATCTCTGGGCGTGGATCGGCCTGCCCGGCGGGCTCTACGGCACGATCTGGATCCTGGCGCTGGCCTTCATCGCCCGCTTCATGCCCGACACGGTGAAGGCGCTGTCGACATCGCTGATGCAGATCCATCGCGAACTGGAGGAAGCCGCCTGGATCTGCGGCAAGAGCCTGCTCGGCACCATCCGCACCATCGTGCTGCCGCTGGCGCGGCCGGGCGTGATCGCCGCGATGACGCTGCTGTTCATCCTCGCGATCCGCGAACTCGGCTCGTCGCTGTTCCTCTACACCAGCAACACGATGGTGATGGCGGTGCTGCTGCTCGACTACTACGAGGGCGGCAATATCGGGATCACCGCCGCCTTCAGCCTGGTGCAGACCTTGCTACTCGCGGTGCTGATCGGCATCGCCCATGTGCTCTCGCGCGGCGCCGCCGATTCCGGCGTCGGAAAGGCGGGGTGAATCGGTAGAATATTGTTTGAGCATCGCTACTTCCGAAAACCGGCGTCCACTTTTCGGAGCGATGCTCTAACGCACGCAAAGACGTGCGCACGCAGAACGACGAATGAAAATCACAGGGAGGTTGAACGCATGTCTGAGTTTCGCATCTCACGGCGCCAGTTCACGCTCGGCGCTGCATCGGGCGCCGCCGCCCTCGCGACGGGCGCACGGCCCGCATCGGCGCAGAATTTCGGCCCGCCGGAACTGATCGAAGCGGCCAAGAAGGAAGGCCGGTTCGTCTACTACACGGCCAATTTCACCGAGGTCGAGCAGGAGACGATCAAGCAGTTCAACAAGCGCTTCCCCTTCGTGCGTGTCGAGATGGTGCGCGCGCCCGGCGGACAACTCATCACCCGCGTGCGGACCGAGGCAGCCGCCGGCAAGCTCGCGGCCGATCTCGTCGATCATTCCGACCGCGCGCTGATGCAACCGCTGGAAGACCTGTTCCAGGACCATACGCCGCCGAATGCCGCCGACTACCGCACCGACATTCTTATCTCGAAGAAGCTGTGGCCGCGCGTCACGCTCGGCTGGTCGATCGCCTACAACACCGAACTGGTCAAGAAGCCGCCGAAATCCTGGATGGACCTGACCAAGGCCGAATACGGGCCGAAGCTGATCGGCCAGGTGATCGCGCCTTCCGGCGGCACCACCTGGACGCGCGTGATGTTCGAGCGCCAGGTGCTCGGCGAGGACTATCACAAGAAACAGGCGACGACGCAGCCGGTGCTCTACCCCTCTGGCGCGCCGCTGTCGGACGCGCTGGTGCGCGGCGAAGTGGCGATCGCGCCGCTGCTCTACAACATCATCTACGTGAAGAAGCGCGACGGCGCGCCGATCGACATCTTCTTCCCGCCCGAGGGCGTGCCGGTGAACTTCTATGCCAGCGGCATCACCAAGACCGCGAAGAGCCCGAACGCCGCAAAGCTGTTCCTCAACTGGTGCCTTTCGGCGGAAGGCCAAGCCTTCATGATCAAGGAACTGGGCAACCTCACCGCCCTCACCAACCCGCCATTCTATCCGCCCGGCTGGGATCCGAAGGTGGTGAAAACCTGGGCGCCGAACTTCGACCAATACGTCAAGCTGAAGGCGGAATGGATCGAGGACTGGAACAAGACCTACGGCTACCGGCAGTAGGTCACCAGTTCGCAGCCGGGCGCGCCACGCTCCCATCCTCCCCGCAAGGGGAAGGTGGCTCCGAACGCGCAATGCGCGTGAGGAGCCGGGTGGGGCCGTCCCGCCGGCGCCAACCCCACCCGGACGCGCGCTTTCGCGGCGCGTCCACCCTCTCCTCCGGGGAGGGATAAGAGGTCCGCATGTCCGCTGAACTGAAAGTCGAGCATCTTCACAAGCAGTTCTCGGTCGGCCGGCCGGCCGTGAACGATGTGAGCTTCCGCGTCGCCGCCGGCGAAATCGTCGTGCTGCTCGGCCCCTCGGGCTGCGGCAAGACGACAACGCTGCGCTGCGTCGCCGGGCTCGAGCATCCGACCAGCGGCACCATCGCGATCGGCGGCGCGGTGGTGTCCGACCCCGCGCGCGGGCTGCTGACGCCGCCGCGGCTGCGCAATATCGGCATGGTGTTCCAGTCCTATGCCGTCTGGCCGCACATGACCGTGTTCCAGAACGTCGCCTATCCGCTGCGGCACCGGAAATTCCCGCGCGCCGAGATCGAGAGCAAGGTTGCCGCGACGCTCGAACTCGTCGGCCTTTCCGAATACGCAGCAAGGCCGGTGGTGGCGCTCTCCGGCGGACAGATGCAGCGCGTCTCGCTCGCCCGCAGCCTCGTCTACGAGCCGCAACTCTTGCTGCTTGACGAGCCGCTCTCCAACCTCGACGCCAAGCTGCGCCTGCGGCTGCGCGACGACCTGCGTCGCATCATCAAGCAGACCAACGTCACCGCGATCTATGTCACGCACGATCAGGCCGAGGCTGTCGTTCTCGGTGACCGCATCGGCGTGATGCGCGAGGGGCGGTTGCTGCAGATGGCCTCGCCTGCCGAGATCTATAATCATCC
>Ga0182747_1003526_pt1 | contig 10490 bp, 8 predicted proteins | sample eDN3rd30CBELigBY_FD_128526 | JGI IMG/M metagenome (GOLD analysis project Ga0182747, IMG submission 128526) | Enriched backyard soil microbial communities from Emeryville, California, USA - eDNA 3rd pass 30_C BE-Lig BY (version 2) (version 2) | ecosystem: Environmental > Terrestrial > Soil >...
GACTTGCTCCTTCGGTAGAGATGGCAATTTTCAGCTTCCCTCGATCTAAAAAAGCCATATTATAAAAATTGCTTGCTTCCGGGGAATCAACAACATTCACAAGCTGGCCATCAAAACAACTTTTTCTCACCAAAGCATTTACATTTCGATTATTTGTTGCAGCAATCACGAGAAAGGCATCTTTTGTATCGCTTTGTACAAAATCCCTTTCCCTCCACTGAATTTGATGATTTAAAGCATATGTATGTAATGTCTCCGTTAAGGTTGGGCTTACAACAATGATTTCCGCATTTTGCCCCAACAGCATTTTTGTTTTTTGTGTGGCAACTTTACCGCCGCCAACTACCAGCACTCGTTTATTTTCTATGTTCAACACAATCGGATACATCGTTTTCCCTCCCGCCATGGATAAAAAACATAACTCGAACCGAATTTTGGCCCGAGTTGTTGTCTTTATTTTATGAAAACTATTTCTAAATCGCAAATAAAGGTTGTATCGAAATACAACCTTTATCGTAATCTAAGCTTTATTATGGAAATCGCGACCATCCGTAACTGCTTCAACGTAGCCAGCACGAATCACGAAATCTCCGAAATATTCGTTGTCAAAGCGTTCTTTCGCATAGTGTTCAATAATTGGACCAAGAGTTGATAAAATTTCTTCTTCTCCAATATTTTCTTTATAGATTTTATTTAATCGATTGCCAGTATGACTAGCTCCTAAATAGAAGTTATATTTCCCTGGCCCTTTACCGATAAATCCTATCTCACCCATTGCTGCACGAGAACAGCCATTTGGACAGCCTGACATACGGATTGTGATATCTTGATCACGCAAGCCATTGTTATCTAAGATTTCTTCAATTTTTTCAATTAACGAAGGCAGATAACGTTCTGATTCTGCCATTGCTAAACCGCAAGTTGGCAATGCCACACAAGCAATTGAATTGCGGCGTAACGCTGAATAATTATCACTCTCGGTTAATTGATATTTTTCAATGATTTCATTGATTGCTTTTTTAGTTCTTGCTCCAACGTTTGCAATCACGACATTTTGGTTTCCAGTGAAACGGAATTCCCCTTTATGCACTTGAGCGATTTCACGTAAAGCTGTTTTCAATGGATAGTTGTCAAAGTCTTTTACACGGCCATTTTGAATAAAGAGTGTGAAATGGTATTTCCCATCTTCCCCTTTGATCCAGCCATAACGGTCACCCGTATGCTCAAAATTAAATGGTTTAGCTTCTTCAAATGCAAATCCGAGACGAGACTCGATTTCTTGTTTAACCGTGTCTAGACCTAGACGATCCACTGTATATTTGAATCGTGCATATTTACGTACAGAACGATCCCCGTAGTCACGTTGAACCGTCATAATTTTCTCGCAAACATCTACAATTTTATCCTTTGAAACGTAACCGATTAAACGGCTAAGCTGAGGATAAGTTGCCGTATCGCCATGCGTCATCCCCATACCGCCGCCAATTGCCACGTTAAAGCCAACTAGTTCATTATCCTCCATCACCGCGATTAAACCGATATCTTGTGAGAAAACGTCTACATCGTTTGCTGGCGGCACCGCGATACCAATCTTAAATTTACGCGGCAAGTAAAGCGAACCGTAAATTGGTTCTTGTTCTTCCTGTGTATCTACCACTTTTTCTTTATCTAGCCAAATCTCATAATAAGCATTTGTACGAGGCAGTAGATGCTCGCTTATTTTAGATGAGATTTCAAAAATTTCTTGATGAACTTCAGATTGATATGGATTGGCATTACACATAACATTACGGTTTACGTCACCACAAGCTGCAATCGTATCGAATAAAACGCTATTCAATTCTTGCATATGTTTTTTCATATTCCATTTTAGGATACCGTGGAATTGAATTGTTTGACGCGTCGTAATCTTAAATGTGTGATTTCCATACTTTTCAGCTAGTTCATCCATTTTTAGCCATTGTTCTGGTGTTGCGACACCGCCCGGCATACGAACACGCACCATGAATTGATATGCAGGTTCCAATTTTTTGCGTTCACGTTCTAAACGTACATCACGGTCATCTTGTAAATAACTTCCGTGAAATTTCATTAAACGGTTATCCCAATCCGAGATACCTGAGCTAAGTTCGTCTTCCATCGATTCAACAAGAGAACCACGCAAGTAATTACTTTCTGCTTTTATTTCTTCGACATCACTTGGTTTACCTTCTTGAGGTGGTAATACAATTTTTTGTACCATTCGTACTTCCCCCTTAATATACATCTCGTTGATAGCGTTTTTCTTTGCGTAGATCTTCAAGATATTGTTTGGCTTCTTCTTCTGTTTTGTTGCCTTGTTCTGCAATGATATGTAGCAATGTGTTATGAACGTCTGCTGCCATATGATCCTTATCTCCACATACGTAAAGATGAGCACCTTGTTCTAACCATTCAAAAATTTCAGCTGCATGTTTTTGCATTTTATGTTGTACGTAAACTTTTTCTTCTTTGTCTCGAGAGAAAGCTACATTCAGCTTTGTTAAAACACCAGATTTTAACCAGCCTTGCCACTCTGTTTGATATAAAAAGTCTGTGACAAAATGCTGATCTCCAAAAAATAACCAGTTCTTGCCTTCTGCACCGCGCTCTTCACGTTCTTGAATGAATGAACGGAATGGTGCAACACCTGTACCTGGTCCTACCATAATCATCGGTTTATCATCGGCCGGCAATTTGAAGTTAGGATTTTGCTGTACATAAACTCTTACACTATCGCCAACTTCTAAGCTGTCTGCCACTTGCGTTGAGCAAACCCCTAGGCGTTCACGGCCATCTACTTCATAGCGTACTGCCCCAATTGTTAAATGTACTTCCTCCGGGTATGCTGCCAGGCTGCTAGAAATTGAATATTGTCTTGCCGGAAGCTTTCTTAAAACATTTACAAAGCTTTGTTCATTCCAGCTGAAAGGAGCGAATTTTTCGACAACATCCAATAAATCGCGGCCATGTGTATAGTTTTTAAATGATTCACGATCGCTAAGCAATGCATGGAATTCTTCATTTAACGTAAATTCACCGATTTTTTGCATTACCGGTTTTGATAGCACCGTAATTTCAAGTAAATCAGTTAAGGCTTCTTTTAATGTAACAGCTCGATCGTCAACATTGACTGAACTTTCAGCATTAAACCCTAGTGCATTGATTAATGCATTAACCAAATTTTCATTATTGGTTGGGTAAATCGCTAAGCTATCACCTGGCTCAAAAACAATGCCTGAGTTTTCTAATGATATTTCTAAATGGATCGTTTCTTTGTTAGATCCTTCGGCATTAAGATTGATTTTCTCTAAAATTTCAGCTTTAAACGGATTTTTACGAGAGTAAACTACGTCAGAATCTAAAACTGTTGGAGCCGCTTCTTGAATCGTTTGTGGACTAACTTCTCCTTCTTCCAACTTTACTTTTACAGAGTCAAACCATTTCGCTGCTGGTTCATCATAATCAAGATCGCAATCCACACGGTCTACTAATCTTTGAGCACCTAATTTTTCAAGCTGTTCATCGAAATCCTGCCCTGTTTTGCAGAAAAACTCATAAGAACTATCCCCTAAAGAAAGAACTGCAAATTTGACATGATCCAATTTTGGAGCTCGCTTTCCATAAAGGAAGCTATGGAATGAAATTGCGTTATCAGGCGGCTCGCCCTCACCATGTGTACTTGCAATCACAAGCAAATGGTCCAATTTTTTTAGGGCATTTGTTTTGAAATCACTCATAGATGATACATTTACTTCAAAACCAACCTGTTTTAATTGCTCGCCGTACTTTTTAGCAAGCCCCCCAGCGTTGCCCGTTTGAGAAGCATAGAGAATCGTAATATGCTTTGCTGTTTTCGTTTGTGCAGCAGCAGGCAATGCCACAACATTTGTTGGCGGTTGTACTCCTCCAGCTGGAGCCTCTGGTATTTGTGCTCCTATACTGGCAGTTGCACTTAAGTAGCCTGTTAACCAAATTTTTTGGTTTTGTGTTAATGTTGCCAAAACTTCATTTAGTTGCTGGACTTGTTGTTCGTTAAAAGGGCTATTTGTTGCTTCTAACTTCACTTCATACACACCTCTTCACCTAAATTATTTTAATCGAATTTTTTCATTTTTTTCGATTTGTACTATAATGTTATCTTGGACAATTAAGGTAATTGACCCATATTTCATCGTACTCATGATTTTTTTTAGATTTTCTACTGCCTGCTCGAAATTTTCTTGCTTTTTATCCATTTGGAACACCCTCCCTATACGTATATAACGTTTCTTTTACTCGCTCTATTAACACCTGACGCACGTTATCGTCATATCCCAAACATTCGCAAAGTACTGCTTCATCATCATTAAATCCGAGCTGTGCCATTTTCTTTTGAATACCGATTTTCAATAGACCAGTGAACAAAATATATGGAACAACATATACCGGGTTCTTTCGATTGTTTTGCAAGTGCTCTAACGCGTTTTCAAATGAAGGACCTTTCCCGTATAAGAAACAAATATCAACTTTTGCATAGTGGTACTTTCCTTTGAGGTTATCTGCAATTTGCTGAAAATCGTATTGAACGCTTTCATCGCTGCTTCCACGTCCAATGAGCAACACATCAATCTCCTCATTTTGCTTTGTGCTCTTTTGCTGCACTCTCTCATGTAAACTATTAATCAATTTTTCATGGATGCCGAAAGGTTTACCTAAAGTGAATGAAACATCTGGATAAAGTTCTTTTGCTTTGTCAAGCTCAAGGGGAATATCTTGTTTTGCATGATTTGCTGTTAATAAAAGAATGGGAACGATGGCAATGTCTGTTGCACCTTTTTCAACACATGCAGAAACACCTTCTACGATGGAGGGATCGGCTAACTCAAGGAAGCAAATTTCCTGGATATCTACATCAATTTGAGGTTTTACTGATTCGATAAATTGTCTCGCTTCTTCTACTCCAGCTTTTACACGGCTGCCATGTGCAACATATAATACTGCTTGCAAACTTTTCCCCTTCTTCCTTAAATTAAAATTTCTTCTCGCATAGATTCTTTTGTTTTTTCAAACCATGCAATTTTTTCGCGCATTTTAACGACTTCGCCAACAAGAATCATACTTGGATTTTGAATTTCTTCTTTTTGGGCTATGTCTACTATTGTTTCTAATGTACCCGTAATCGTTTTCTGGTGTTCTGTTGTACCCCAATGGATAAGGGCAACTGGCGTGTTTGGGCGACGATTGTATTTCATTAACTGCTCGGTAATATACGGCAGATTCCCTACTCCCATATAAATGGCCAGTGTATCGACTGATTCTGCTAAACCTTTCCAGTTAATCGTGTCATCTTTCCCTTCGCGCATATGACCTGTTACAAGTGCAAAACTGGAGCCCAGATCACGGTGAGTAACTGGTATTCCTGCATAGGCAGGTGCTGCAACACCTGAAGTAATACCAGGAACAATTTCAAATGGAATTCCTGCATCCACCAAAACTTCCGCTTCTTCTGCACCACGGCCAAATACAAAGGGATCTCCACCTTTTAAGCGTGTAACTACTTTATCCTGACCAGCATGCTCAACTAGCAATCTATGGATTCTGTCTTGAATCACTCCATGCAATTTTGGCAGCTTTCCAACAAAAATCAGCTCCGCATCAGGCTTTGCATAGTCTAACAATTCCTTATTTACTAGCCGGTCGTAAAGAATTACATCTGCTTGTTGGATACACTTTAAACCCTTCACTGTAATTAAATCCACACTTCCCGGTCCGGCACCAACTATATAAACTTTCCCCATTATGAACCCCCTACGTAGCACAAAATAATACTTTAATATAAACATAACAATTCTTATTGGTCAACTATGTTTTTGATAAATAATGATTTTTCTGTATTTTTAAATTAATTTTTTAATAGATCGCAATCGACCTACTAGTCAAACACTGTGAAGCATAGTACACCTTGATTAAATATGTACTTATTTAATCCTTAGTAAACTTATATAAATAATAAATTTTATGGTTTTATATGTCAATATCCTCCTTCTAAAAATTCCAGCTGCAGCCTCTTTTTAACCCGGTTGGAATTTTAATTATAAAAAAAATGCTTGAAGGTATAATCCCCCAAGCATAACTGTTAGCGATCAAGTTCTTGATAACGCACCTGATAGCGACCGCCATCTGCTACCATAGAATGGTATAGCGCTTTTAATGCTAAATTCTTCTCCAGACCCATTTCACTTTTAATTCTCTTTAACTCATCATGAAGCTCACGTTCTTCATTTACCAATTTCAGCATAGTTGCTTTAGTATATTTCATAGAAACTCATTCCTTATTTAAGTAATTGAATAATACATACTTTTAAATAGTTAAACTCCGGATAATCCTCTAATGTCGTAAAATCCTCGGGAAGCTGATGTTGCTCAACAATTTTATATCGCTTATTTTTGTCTTTAAAAGCCTTATCTATAAAGGTTTTAAATTTTTTCATATTAAAACTCGCATTATTTGTTGAAGCAATAATGATGCCATTAGATGCAGTGATTTCAATAGCTTCTCCTATTAGCTTCGGATAATCCTTTGACGTACTAAACGTCATCTTTTTCGTACGGGCAAAGCTTGGCGGATCCAGCACAACAACATCAAATTTCAATTGGTGCCTCGCTGCATAGGAAAAATAATCAAAGACATTCATCACCTTAATTTGTTGCTGCTCATAATCAATGCCATTCACACTAAATTGCTCAATTGTTAATGGCAAACTTCTTTTAGCTAAATCGACACTTGTTGTTTCATACGCCCCGCCTAATGCAGCTGCCACTGAAAATGCGCCAGTATACGAAAATGTATTTAACACTGTTTTTCCTTCAGAAAAACGTTCTCTTAGGGCAAGTCGGACATTTCTCTGATCAAGAAAAATACCAGTCATTGCTCCATCATTTAAATTGACCGCATAGTTCATGCCGTTCTCTTTAATAATGAGCGGAAATTCGCCAACCTCCCCGGCAACATAATCATCCTGCTCCACATATTGCCCATTCGTATCAAAACGTTTTTTCTCATAAATACCGCGCAGGTTAGCGGCAGCCTCTTTTAAAGCAGCAAAAATAGGTGTACGGAATAAATAGATTCCCTTGCTATAAAAGCTGACCATATAAAAACCGTCAAAATAGTCGATTGTCAGTCCGCCAATGCCATCGCCTTCACCATTAAATACACGAAATGCTGTTGTATCATCCTTTTGATAAAATGCCTCTCTCTTCTTGAAGGCTTGTCTAAACTTCTCTTCGAAAAAGGCTTCGTTAATTTCCTCGTTTGGATTATTTGATAAGACCCATCCGATACCTTTATTTTGTTTTCCATAATAGCCAGTTGCGATATATTTGCGATTTGGCCGAACAATTTTAAGGAGCGTTCCTTCTTCTATCGAATCATCAATTGATTCAGCTGCCTCCTTTAAAATAAGAGGATATCCCTTTGAAACCTCTGCCACAAAATTCGGTTTAAGTATTAATTCAACTACCTGATTCATCCAGTCATCCTAACTATAATTTTTTAGGGAACCGGTCCACACTACATTCCGAACATTCAGAATTGTTTAAGGACCTGGTCCATATATAATTTAAAAATAAAACAGAATACGACGCAAATGGTTCGCATTCTGTTTTGAACAATTTTATTTTACTACAATATTCACTAGTTTTCCTGGGACTGCAATGACTTTTACAATTTGCTTGCCTTCAGTGAATTCCAGAACTTTCTCGTCAGCTTTTGCTATTTCTTCAAGCTGCTCTCTTGTTACATCTTTTGCTACTTTTACTTTTGCACGTAATTTACCGTTTACTTGAACGACTACTTCGACTTCATCATCCACAAGTTTCGACTCATCGAATGTTGGCCATTCTTGGTAAGTTAAAGTACCTGTGTGTCCCAGGATTTCCCAAAGCTCTTCAGCCACATGAGGTGCAATCGGCGCTAATAGCTTCACAAAGCCTTCAGCGTACGCTGTTGGGAAAATTTCAGCCTTATAGCAATCATTGATGAATACCATCATTTGAGAAATAGCTGTATTGAAACGAAGATGCTCGTAATCATCTGTAACCTTTTTCACTGTTTGGTGATACGTTTTTTCAAGTGCTGCATCTGAGCTAGCTTGAACTTTATCTGATAAAGCACCTTCTTCAGTTGTGTATAGACGCCAAATACGATCTAAGAAGCGACGCGCTCCATCTAAACCATTTGTCGACCATGCAACAGAAGCATCCAATGGGCCCATGAACATTTCATATAAACGTAGTGTATCCGCACCATGAGTATTCACGATATCATCAGGATTTACGACATTTCCTTTTGATTTAGACATTTTCTCGTTGCCTTCACCTAAGATCATTCCTTGGTTGAATAACTTTTGGAATGGCTCTTTAGTTGGCACTACCCCTAAATCGAATAGAACTTTATGCCAGAAGCGAGCGTATAGCAAGTGAAGCACTGCATGCTCTGCACCACCGATATAAATATCTACCGGCAACCAGCGTTTTAATAATTCTGCATCAGCAAGGGCTTCGTTATTATTCGGATCGATGTATCGTAAGAAATACCAGCTTGATCCTGCCCATTGCGGCATTGTGTTCGTTTCACGGCGACCCTTTTTACCTGTTTCAGGATCCACAACATTTACCCACTCATCAATATTGGCTAGTGGTGATTCCCCTGTACCCGATGGACGAATGTTTGATGTTTTTGGCAATTCCAACGGCAACTCTTCTACAGGAACTGTTGTCATTGTGCCGTCTTCCCAATGAATTACCGGGATCGGCTCACCCCAATAGCGTTGACGAGAGAATAACCAGTCACGTAAACGATAAGTGATTTTCTTTTCACCTACGCCATTTTCTTCAAGCCATTTAATGGCACTTGCAATGCCATCTGCTTTATTTAACCCATTTAAGAAATCGGAGTTAATATGTGCCCCGTCACCAGTGAAGGCTTCATTTTCAATATTTCCACCTTCAAGTACTGGAATGATTTCTAAACCGAACTCTTTCGCGAACTCATAGTCACGTTCGTCATGAGCAGGAACCGCCATGATTGCACCTGTACCATATGAAGCTAATACATAATCTGCAATCCAGATTGGAATTTGTTTTCCGTTAATAGGATTTACAGCATAAGCACCTGTAAATACACCTGTTTTTTCTTTCGCTAAATCCGTACGCTCAAGATCGGATTTCATTTTTACTTTATCTAAATATGCTTCTACTGCCTCGCGTTGCTCTGCAGTTGTAATTTCATCCACTAATTTATGCTCTGGTGCCAATACGCAATATGTTGCACCAAATAAAGTATCCGGACGAGTTGTGAATACTTCGAATTCGCCTTCTGATCCGGCAACAGCGAACTTCACCTGCGCTCCTTCAGATCGTCCGATCCAGTTGCGCTGCATATCTTTAATAGACTCTGGCCAATCTACTTCTTCTAAATCATCAAGTAAACGGTCTGCATACTTCGTTATACGTAAAACCCATTGACGCATTGGTCGACGTTCAACTGGATGTCCGCCTCGCTCGGATTTCCCATCAATTACTTCTTCATTTGCAAGTACTGTACCTAACGCAGGACACCAGTTTACCGGAATTTCGTCCACATAAGCTAAATCCATTTCAACAAGCTTTGTAAAAATCCATTGTGTCCATTTATAATAGCCAGGATCAGTTGTATTGATTTCACGATCCCAATCATAAGAAAATCCTAATTCTTGAATTTGACGCTTGAATGTTGCTATGTTTTTCGCTGTAAATTCGGCAGGATCATTTCCTGTATCTAATGCATATTGCTCAGCTGGCAGACCAAAGGCATCCCATCCGATCGGGTGCAGCACATCGTACCCTTGCATACGTTTAAAACGCGATAAAATATCCGTTGCTGTGTAACCTTCCGGGTGACCTACGTGTAAACCAGCCCCTGATGGATACGGAAACATATCCAATGCATAGAACTTTGGCTTAGAAGTGTCGTCCAGTGTTTTAAACGACTTGTTCTCAAGCCAGTATTGCTGCCATTTTTTTTCGATTTGTTGATGATTAAAACTCATGTACTTTCTCCTCCTTAATATTGTTTGGGCACGCTGTGTCGACACGAAGGAATGTGTTATAAAATACACCTTGGCGTATTTTCGCCGGTGATTTTAACTTTATTCAGCAAGGTTTGAACCTTACTGATATAAAGTCAAATAAAGCTGTATCAAAAGTAGATTATCCTAATAATGGTAAAAATAATCATTGCTTAATGCATTGATACCAGTGTAATTAGAAGTAAATAGCTACTCGAGACGAAGTTGACGAAATATTTAAAAAACAAAAAAACCCGTCCCTTTCCTTAGAAAGGGACGAGAGATATTTGTAACTCCCGCGGTACCACCCAAATTAGTGACACTACACTCAGCTTAAATTCCATAACGTGGAAAAAACGGTTTTAGCTACTAGCTTCACTA
>Ga0182747_1003527_pt1 | contig 10488 bp, 12 predicted proteins | sample eDN3rd30CBELigBY_FD_128526 | JGI IMG/M metagenome (GOLD analysis project Ga0182747, IMG submission 128526) | Enriched backyard soil microbial communities from Emeryville, California, USA - eDNA 3rd pass 30_C BE-Lig BY (version 2) (version 2) | ecosystem: Environmental > Terrestrial > Soil >...
AAGAATACATCTGGTTAACTATTAACAATTGAAGGGAGTATATATGGAAAGATACAAAGTAATTTTATTTGATTTAGATGGTACACTCTCAGATCCAAAAGTAGGAATAACTAAATCTGTTCAATATGCTTTACATACAATTGGAATAGAAGAACTGGATACTGAAAAACTAACTTGTTTTATTGGACCACCATTGCAAGATTCATTTACTGAATTTTACCACCTTGATGAAGATCGAAGACAAAAGGCAATAGAATTCTATAGAGAACGGTTTAAGGAAATCGGAATGTATGAAAATGAATTATATACAGATATTCCGTTACTATTGAACTCGTTAAAAAATCAAGGAATGATATTAGTTGTTGCAACATCAAAGCCTACAATTTTCGCAGAGCAAATACTGAAGTATTTTAAGATTGAACACCATTTTGACATGATCGTAGGAAGTAATCCTGATGGAACAAGGTCGTCAAAAACCGAAATCATTCGTTACATTTTGGATCAATATAAAGATTATCATCCGAGTGACTTTGTAATGATTGGAGATAAAATGCACGATATCATTGGGGCTATTAATAACGGTATTGCCTCTATTGGTGTTACTTATGGATATGGGTCATATGAAGAACTTAGTCTTTCTAAAGCTGATTACATTGTTGAGAGTGTGATTGATCTAAAAGTACTTTTGCAGGGAGAATAAAAGAAGTCTATTAAATAATGAAGATAGATTAATAAATAACATTAAATATAATGAAAGAATATTTCATTTGGAAGGGAGTTTTAGAGATGGAACAATTCTTATATCAATTAAAATTAAAGCCTTACTACTTAGTAAATGAAAATTGGACAGAAAAAGAAGAAGGAATTATCAACCGTCATTTTCAACAGTTAAAGAAATTTACTGAAGAAGGGAAAGTTATACTTGCAGGACGAACATTAAATGAAGATGAGAGTGGATTTGGTATTGTGATTTTTGAAGAGGAATCTGAATTGAGTGCGAAAGAATTCATGGAAAATGACCCAGCCATTCGAGAGGGTATGATGGAAGGTACTTTATTCCCATATCGTGTAGCGTTAATGCGAAAATAACTTTTTAAATTAAGGTTTTTCAATAACATAAAAAATCCATTTTGAAGATCAGTTATTCTTCAAAATGGATTTTTTGAATCAAATTACATTCAGGTGAATTCCCATAATAATCCGATATGATTTACTTTATTACATTAAACTCTTCCATTAAGATTTCCTCTGTTTGAGGCATTGTTATACCGAGATGCCAACAACCCATTCCACCTAATCCATATTCATAGACGAGTCTGAATTTTGCTAGAAGGCTACGAGGATCTTCAAACCAGACTTCGTGTAACAGTCCCTCATCGTCAACGTATCGAAACCAAGGTGTTGCAGCTGTTTCATCATATTGGATTACACTTTCGTAACGAGTATATAAATCGATTGCATGCTGGGTGGAGTAAGCTGTTCCTTCTCTTTTATTTTCATAGAATGTCCAGTCATATGCATATTGAGGAATCCCAAGCATAAGTTTGGAACTTGGCACAACGGAGACAGCATAATCTAATGTTGCTCTCACTTTATCAATTGGAGAAATTGGACCAGATGGACCACCTGGCCAATGCCAATTATAGGTCATTAAAAAGATTCGATCTACATATTCACCGAGGGTCTTATAATCATATGCACTCGAGTAATCTGGTACATAATCTCCTTGTTTAGGTGGTACAGCAATCATGACTTCCATACCTTTAGGATGAAGCCTATTAGCTAATTCTTTAATAAATTGATTTAGGTTTTCTCTATCTTCAATTGGGACTAGTTCAAAATCGATGACGATACCCTTGTAATCATGACTGTCCAAAAGGGAATAAATATTATTAATTAAGTTTTTTCTAATTGTAGAGTTACTCATTATATTACTCGTTAATTCAGGATCAAATCCTACGTCACTTAAATTCGTTAAAGTAGCATAAGGTGTGATATTTTTTTGCCAAGCAAGAGTATTTGCTCCGTTTTCTTCAACCAGGTTAATATTACCTTGTGCATCAGGGCGATATTCAAACAAAAAAATACCAGATAGTGTATGTTGATAGTGATCCAACATCCAATCATTTGTATCTCGGTCTTTAGGTACTAAATATGAGCCAGCCCAAATATTAGTCTTTGAAGGTCGAGGGATGTTTAATTTTTGTCCTGGAGTAATGATTCGACTTGTCAAATTATTATAAGTCATTAATTTATCTTCACTTATCACATGACGGTTGGCAATTTCCCAAATACTATCCTTAGGTTGAACAATATAAGTAGAACCTGGAATCATTAATGCTTGACCTAAAACAAGTTGAGCATTACTTTTTAATCCATTCAAATTGGCTAGTTCATCTATATCAATTTCATATTGCTTAGCAATCTTTGAGAGACTATCCCCATACTTTACTTCATGAATGATTTGAGCGTATGAATATGTCTGAATTGAAAATAGAAATGTAAACCAAATAAGGAACATTAAAAAAATCCTTTTATGCAATAGAATCCACCCCACACAATTCTTCCTAGTTAGTATGAGTAGTTTTATTTGTTTAAACCAAATTTTTTAATAGCATTCAAATAAATGAGTATCCAATGATATGTGGTTGTAATTTACAATTATATATTTAAACCATGTAAATCTGTAGTATATTAGTTTAAAGATTAAAAAGGTGGAGAAATTAAATGGCAGAGTTTGCATTTTATAAGGACTATAAACACGAGGAGGACCTAAGGAGAAGTTTTAATGAACTCGCTAATTCCATTTTCGGCATAAATTTTGAAGAATGGTATCAAAAAGGATTTTGGAATGATCGGTACATACCTTACTCTTTTGTAGATGAAGGAAAAGTTATAGCAAATGTTTCAGTAAATCTACTAGATTTCATCGTAGATGGTGAGAAAAAGAGAGCCATACAAATAGGAACAGTAATGACCCATCCTGACTATCGAAATAATGGACTTTCTGCGAAATTAATGAATAAGGTGTTGGAGGAATATGAAAATCAGTATGATTTCATGTATCTTTTTGCTAACCAAACGGTACTTGATTTTTATCCTAAATTTGGTTTCCAAAAAGCGATCGAAGTACAGTTTACATATGAATATACTCTATCAAACCCAAGTGCAATAGGATTGAAAAAGCTTGATGGAACAAGCAAAACGGATCTTGATTTTATATACAAACTTGTTTCTGAAAGATTACCTGTCTCCAAACAATTCGGAACAGCGAATACTGAAGGACTTCTAATGTTCTATTGTATATATGTTTTTAACGAACATATTTACTATGACGAAGAAGAAGAGGCAATTGTCATTTTTACAATGGAAGATGAAAAAATTGATATTTATGATATTGTAAGCAGAAAAGAAGTGAATTTAGAAAGCATTCTTTCAAAGATATCAAATGGTGTTACAAAAAAAGTTGTATTCCACTATACTCCTGATTATCCAGGGATTGAACTTCAAAGCGAGGTTTTCCATGGTGATGATGTGTTATTCGTTCGAACAAGCGGTAGTATTGAGTTTCCAGCAAATGTTAAACATCCAATTACAGCCAAAGCATAATAAGCAAAAGAGCATTATCCCTAAGGGAATAATGCTCTTTTTTTAACTGCTTAGATTGTGCTTTTATTCTGGAATGTAAGGTAACTCTAACTCATTTGGTAAGTTGATGACATGTGTATCTGTGTAGGATTTAATACCATCTAATCCATATTCACGGCCAACACCTGATTGTTTTACACCACCGAATGGGAAGCGAACGTCTAGTCCTTGAACAGCGGCAGTATTTATCATTGTTGTACCTGCTTCAATACGACGTGCTACTTTAATCGCATGTTCTTCATTGCCCCAAACGGAACTTGTTAAGCCAAAGATACTTTCATTGTGTAATTCGATTACTTGTTCTTCATCGTCAAATGGAAGAATTGGAACAGTTGGGCCGAATTGTTCTTCTACTACGATGCGATCATGACGATCTGCACCCAACACTAGCGTTGGTTGTAAGAAGTATCCGTTTTCCATTAATTCTGGATTTAATATTGTTCCCAATGGAATGATTTTTGCGCCTTTATTTTTTGCATCTTCCACTAAGCTTTTCACATAATTTACTTGGTTTTTGTTATTTACTGGACCCACTGTTACTTCCGGATGGAACGGGTCGCCAACTTTAATCCACTTATTAGCAGCTTCAATATATTTTTCCACAAACGCATCATAAATAGAACGGTGAACATACACGCGTTTTGCAATCATACAGATTTGACCAGCAGTCAAGAAGTTGGAAATAACCATTCTACGTAATGCGCGTTCATCATTTACATCAAAGTCGTCTAACACGATTGCCGCGTCATTACCACCAAGTTCTAATGTCATATTTTTAATCGTTTCAGAAGCTGCTTTCATAATATGTTTTGCTGTATTTGTACCACCTGTAAAAGCGATTTTTGCAATTTTCGGGTTTGATGTTAATTCAACACCAACTTCTGCATCCCCGTTTACTAAGTTCAATACTCCAGCAGGGAACTCATCAGCAATAATTTCAGTTACACGACTAACTGCTAAAGGTGCAAATGGGCTTGGTTTAAGTACCATTGTATTACCTGTTAACAATGCAGGTGCAATTTTAATAGTTGAAAGTGAAATTGGATAGTTCCAAGGTGTAATGGCTGAAACGACACCGATTGGATCGTGAGTAATGATAGTTCGACCAGTTTCATGTTTTGTATCCTCAGGCGCTGTCACTTTTTTCACGTTTTCTACGGCAAACTCCATCCACATTAGAGATATAGCAATTTCACCTTGTGCATCATAAAGAGCTTTCCCGTGTTCGCGTGATAATAATTCCGCAATTTCAGGCAGTTGATCTTTTATTTTTTGAATCGCACGGTTCATTCGTTCAATACGATCGTCAACATCACTCCACTTCCAAGTTTTAAATGCTTCATATGCAGCATCAATTGCTTGGATCGTTTCTTCTTTCGTATTATTTGGAGCGTAACCAACGATTTGATCAGGATGTGTTGGATTTTCACGCGTAATTTTTGATTCTGTTTGTATTTTCTCGCCATTAATAATAGCGCTAACTGTAATTGGTTCTTTTGTCACGAAAAATCCCTCCATTGATAATAATTATCACTTACAACAAGTATAGTATTCCTATCGGAAATATTTATCAAGAAAGATGCTCACGCTATAGAATGTCTCGGTTTTATTCATTTATCCGCTTTTTATGCTTTCCACAAAAATTTACAAGAACATTTTTTGTGATTTTAATATTAAATTAGGATAATAGGTGTAAACGGAGTATAATATTGGAAAATGTACAAAAATAGGGGGGTAGTAATTGACTATCAAAGGACTTAATCATTTTTTATTTTCTGTATCAAATTTAGATGATTCAATTGAGTTTTATCGACAGGTATTTGATGCGAAACTGTTAGTAAAGGGGAGAAGAACAGCCTATTTTGATCTGAATGGCATATGGCTCGCACTTAATGAAGAAAAAGATATTCCACGAAATGAAATAAACCAGTCTTATACACATATAGCGTTTTCAATAGATGAAAATAAATTTGATTCAATGTATCAAAAACTTCAGCGGTTAAATGTAAACATCCTTCCGGGTAGAACAAGAGATGTACAAGATAAAAAATCTATCTATTTTACAGATCCTGATGGCCATAAGTTTGAATTTCATACAGGTACGTTGCAAGACAGGCTTGACTATTATAAAAAGGATAAAACCCATATGGAATTTTATAATTAGTTTAAAGAACGGAAGGGGTAGTAATTTACTTTGGGAATGATTCAACCAAAACAATTCGTTAATAAACAAGGTGAATCCATTACAATAAGAACGGCTTTACCAGAAGATGCAAAATGGATAATTGAATATACGAAATCTATTTTTAATGAAGCGCCTTATTTGATTACGACTTTAGATGAATTTCATATAACTCATGAACAACAAGAGCAATTTTTAAAAACGATACTTGATGATGAAGGAAAATTGGCTTTGTTGGCAGAGTATCAAGGGAATATCATCGGCTTTTTAGACTTTCATAATGGCAGTAAACTACGAAATAAACATCAAGGTTCTTTCGGGATGAGTATTGCAAAAGCATATAGAAATCAAGGTGTCGGTAAATCTTTGCTAAAGGTTTTGTTGGATTGGGCAGAAGAAAATCCTTTAATCGAAAAAGTTTGCCTAGAAGTGTTTGCTGAGAATGAAAATGCGATCGCATTATATAAGAGGACTGGCTTTGTTGAGGAAGGTCGTAGTAGGAAAGCTGTAAAAATCAATGAAGAGCAGTATCATGATTTAATTTTAATGGCTTATTTTACAAAATGATTGGTGCGTTCGGAAATTATGAGCATGATTGAGTACTATATTCAAAAAACAGCATCCTCGGTTTTAGTTGAGGAGCTGATTTTTTAATAATAAGCACTAATCTACCATGAGAAACGCTCTCGAGGACAGAAAATCGAAAACGAAATAAAAAATGTCCTTGAAAAGCGGTCTCGAGGACAGAAAATTGAAAATGAAATAAAAATTGTCCTTGAGAAGGGATCTCGAGGACAAAAAAATCGAAAATGGGATAAAAATTGTCATTGAAAAGCGATCTCGAGGACAGAAAATCGAAAAAGAGATAAAAAATGTCCTTGAGAAGGGGTCTCGAGGACAGAAAATCGAAAATGAAATAAAAATTGTCCTTGAGAAGGGGTCTCGAGGACAGAAAATCGAAAAAGAGATAAAAAATGTCCTTGAGAAGCGATCTCGAGGACAGAAAATCGAAAATGAAATAAAAATTGTCCTTGAAAAGCGGTCTCGAGGACAGAAAATCGAAAATGAAATAAAAATTGTCCTTGAGAAGGGATCTCGAGGACAAAAAAATCGAAAATGGGATAAAAATTGTCCTTGAAAAGCGATCTCGAGGACAGAAAATCGAAAAAGAAATAAAAAATGTCCTTGAGAAGGGGTCTCGAGGACAGAAAATCGAAAACGAAATAAAAATTGTCCTTGAGAAGCGGTCTCGAGGACAGAAAATCGAAAAAGAGATAAAAAATGTCCTTGAGAAGCGATCTCAAGTACAATAAATCAAATAATAGGTGAAAATCCACTCTGAGTAGCCGTTTCAAGCATAAAAAATCAAAAAAATCGAAAGTTAGACCTCGATAATAGAAGTTACTTCAGTATTCCCCTTTAATAACAAAGAATGATCCACGAATCGTTCCGGCAAGTTTTGATTTTTGTCGAGCAAATTTAAACTTTCCTTCTAGTTCTTTAGGAACTTCCATTCCTTCAGAAAGCTTGAACCCAACAGCTCGTTTTGGATTTTCTCCATCAAGCGTATATAATACATTCACTCCAAGACCATCTTCAAAAAAGACAAAAGCCCAATCGATATTCTCTACTTTAAAACGTGTTGTTTCTAAAGGCTTCGCAGCAAACTCAATATCACGTTCTTCTTTTAAAATTCTAAACACATAGTCAAGAGTGTCCTGACTTTCACTAGCAGGTTTGACTGTAAATACATGTTTATATTTATTCATAAAATAGCGTGCTTCATTTGCGCGTAAACATGCCAACGCTTCTGCTACAGGAGATGATTCTAATCCAATGGTAGATACATTTTTAAAATCAACAATATACGACATATTGATATGACACCTCATATTTTATTATTTTCTAACAACAGGAATCCACATCTCACCATATAGTGAACCCTCACGTTCACCCATGATCACAGCTGTATTAGGTCCTCCTACATAAGCAACATCTGTTACTTCAGGCAATACTTGACCAAAGGCCATACCAGTTAAAGTATTTGCTAACTCCTCTGTTGATTGTCCTTCGCCTTTTACAACGATATATTCTGCTTTAGGGAATTGAATTACTCGAGTTACCTCAGGTAAAGTTTTATCTGTCATGACACCAGCATAATGCATCATTTTGTTATTTACTGCTTCATTCACTATAAAAAGATAATCATTTGACGCTACAGATTTTAAAGTATCAAGTGTTCCGTCTTGTTGAACTTCATTCCAAAATTCTGACTTTTCTTTCATGATACCTGCAAAGTCAGTGTAATGACTTTTAAGTTCAGTCCCAAAACCTACGACAGTAAAGCTATTTTTTTCTTCTAAAGTATAATTTGTCATAAATAACCATCCTTTTTGTGTTTATTGATTCAAATGACTTGTTAACTTCATTTGTTAACTTTATCATAAATGTTAACCGTGTCAAAAAATGATACTGTTTAGGAGTGCTTATGAAAAAAGTTGAACGAATAAATATAATAATGCGTTATATCAATAACCGTTCCCACTTTACAATATCAGAAATAATGGAGGAATTTAACATTTCACGCTCGACTGCCATTCGAGATATTCGTGAAATTGAATCAATGGGGATGCCTCTTGTCGCTGAAGTTGGAAGAGATGGCGGTTATTTTGTCATGCATAACTCTATCCTAGGTGAAGTTCGTTTTACTGATAACGAAGTAAAAGCGTTATTTATTGCTTTCATGGCTACACGCAATCAACAACTCCCATACCTTAAGAGTCGCCAGTCTGTAGCGGAAAAGTTACTTGGCCTCTTGTCAGAAAGCCAGCAAGATGAGCTTGTTTTGTTAAATCAAGTTTTACTCTTTGAAGGGACTAACCCGAATAATCCAGACCTACTTGACTTGTCAGACCTTCCTCATCCCATGTTAGAAAAGCTCATCCAACTTCTTTTATCGGATCGATATTTAATGATTACATTGGAAGAAGGGAAGATTGAAGCTTCTTATGCAATTTATCTCCTACACCTTTATCGCGAAAAGAGTATTTGGTTGATTGAAGGATTTGATTTGAAGGATGAAAAGAAAAAAATTTACCAAGTAGATAACTTAATAGACATCCAATTGTATGAAATAAAAAAACGGTTAAGTTTTAAACAAATAGTTGAAAAAATAAAAAAGAAAGAACATGAAATTAACTTGATTCTTGAGCTTGGCCCAGGAGCAATTGCACAGTTTAAAAAATACCATCCATTAAACGTGTCCATTTCCTATACAAATCCATACCAAGCTACAGCCATTTTAAAAACATATATCGATGTGGAGCAAAGGGAAGAGTTGACTGAAATGGTTAATTGGCTGTTATTTTTAGGTGATGAGATATCGGTAAAAGAAATGCCCAATGAAGTTCTGGAAATGATACAAATGAGAATAAGTAAAGTTTTTCCAAAGTAAGTACTGTTTATAAGCGCCTTTTTATTACGCTTAGTTATTTGTGTTTGTAACTAGACAGGTAGGTAACTCAAAAATAAAAATATATGAAACTACGAATCTTAATAATTGAGAATCGTTATCATCTAATGTATAGTTAATAATAATGATATGGAAAAAGGAGAATACCTTAATGCAATTATACTGGCCGAAAATAAAAAAAATTATTGAGGAATCACCAGAAGTTAGAACATACATGCTCGAAGTACCAGAAGGTTTTACATGGGAAGAAGGTTCTCATGCCCACTTAGCTTTAAAAGGATTCAATACAGGAGAAAAACCAAACCGCAGTCTTATTCGCCATATGTCCATTTCCACTTTACCTTATGAAAATGCTGTTGGTATTACGACACGCATAAGAGAAAAATGCTCTGAGTTCAAATCAATCCTAAGAGACCTTAATGTAGGCGATGAAGTTGCACTATTTAAAATCCATTCAAATGTACCTTTGAAACGAGTAAACAAAAATGTTTACTTATTGTCAGCAGGAGTAGGTCTAGCAACATTCAGACCACTAGTTCTTGATTATTTCAATCGAGCAGACAACGTTAATCAAATTCATTCCTTAAATGTTGATTCATCAAAGGATTTTTTATTCTCTGATATCTTTAAATCTGATGCAGATAAGAATTTTACGGCGGAGTTTGTTGATAACCGACATGACTACTATGAAAAAGTGAAAAGCCTTGCAGCAGACAAGGACGGACTATTTTATGTTGTTGGGAGTGACGAGTTCCTTGTACAAAACATTGAAGTACTGCGCGGGCAAGGGGTCATGCCTGAACAGATTATGCTGGATAAACGAGAAAAACAACTAGCTGAGTTTTTCCCATCTGAAGCGTCCCTATAATACCTTTAGTCCTTGCTAATCAGTTTAGCAAGGCTTTTTTTGTACAGATTTTCAGCATATGGTGAATGAAAGACACCTCCGTAGGGTAATTAATGTTCAGATGTCCTTCATATGCTAAATGAAGGACAAGTTAACCAGATTCTATTTCAAAGATGTCCTTCATCGACCAAATGAAAGACACCTCCGCAAGAAATTAACGCTCAGATGTCCTTCATCGGCCAAATGAAAGACACTTCCACCAGAAATTAACGCTCAGATGTCCTTCATCGACCAAATGAAAGACACCTCCACCAGAAATTAACGCTCAGATGTCCTTCA
>Ga0182747_1003529_pt1 | contig 10485 bp, 15 predicted proteins | sample eDN3rd30CBELigBY_FD_128526 | JGI IMG/M metagenome (GOLD analysis project Ga0182747, IMG submission 128526) | Enriched backyard soil microbial communities from Emeryville, California, USA - eDNA 3rd pass 30_C BE-Lig BY (version 2) (version 2) | ecosystem: Environmental > Terrestrial > Soil >...
GTCGTGGTCGACCAGGGCGCCATCAAGGGCTCCCGACGCAGCAATCCCGCCACGTACACGGGCCTGCTCGAACCCATCCGCAAGGCGTTCGCCAAGGCCAACGGCGTCAAGCCCGCCCTGTTCAGCGCCAACTCCGAGGGCGCCTGCCCGACGTGCAAGGGCGCCGGTGTCGTCTACACCGAGCTGGGTGTCATGGCCACGGTGTCCAGCACGTGCGAGGAGTGCGAAGGGCGCCGCTTCCGTACCGACGTCCTGGAGCACACATTCGGCGGCAAGAACATCGACGAGGTGCTGGGCATGTCGGTCTCGGCCGCGCTGGAGTTCTTCGCCGACGGTGACGCGAAACTGCCTGCGGCCCACAAGATCCTGGTCCGTCTGGCCGATGTCGGCCTGGGCTACATCACTCTCGGTCAGCCGCTGACGACGCTGTCCGGGGGAGAGCGGCAGAGGTTGAAGCTGGCCGTGCAGATGGCCTCCGACGGTGGCGTGTACGTACTGGACGAGCCCACGACGGGCCTGCACCTGGCCAACGTCGAGCAACTGCTGGAGATGCTGGACCGGCTGGTCGACTCGGGCAAGTCGGTCATCGTGATCGAGCACCATCAGGCGGTCATGGCGCACGCGGACTGGATTATCGACTTGGGTCCGGGCGCCGGTCACGACGGCGGGCGAGTGGTGTTCGAAGGCACGCCGGCCGACCTGATCGCCGACGGCTCCACGCTCACCGGTCAGCACCTCGCCACCTACGTCACACCTGGTGCACACTGACTGCGTGGCCCCCACTAAAACTCCCAGTGCGCCATCACGACGTTCCATCACGAATCTTTGGGACTTCCTGGTCAGGCGCGGTATCGCAGATCTGAGTCGGACGCCGTCGGAGGTCATCGACACCGGCCACACCCGTGAGGTGCACCGCTACATCAAGGCGAAGGGCGTGCGCGGCAAGGGGATTCCGGTGCTGCTGGTGCCGCCACTGGGCGCCCAGGCATCGTGTTTCGATCTGCGTCGGGGACTGTCACTAGCCGAGGATTTCGTGAACCGTGGTCGCCCGACCTACCTGGTCGACTACGGGCCGCTCGCCGGCCAGGACCGCCTGGTGGGCATCGAGCACTTCATCAACGACGTCCTGCCACCGGCGATCCGCACGGTCTCGGAGGACGCGGGTGGCCGCGACGTGCACCTGGTCGGCTGGTGCATGGGCGGTCTGCTGTCGCTGGGCACCGTGGCGATCTATCAGGACCTGCCCGTGCGGTCGGTGGCCATGGTCGCGAGCCCGTTCGACATGTCCAATCAGCCTCTGCTCAGACCTGTTCAGGCCATCGCGAAGGTCACGGGCGGCAAGCTGATCGGCAGTGCGCTGAAGGCCGCCGGTTCGGTCCCGGCGCCCCTGGTCAGCATCGGTTTCAAGGCCACCGCGTTACCGACGTACCTGAAGAAGCCGCGCACGTTGTGGACCAGGCGTGAGGACCGCGAGTTCCTGGGTCAGATCCAGGCCGTCGACCACATCATGAACAACATGCTCGCCTACCCGGGGCGCGCGACGCTGCAGGTCTACCAGCGGTTGGCGTTGCGCAACGAGTTGGCGACGGGGAAGGTGCAGGGCCCGAACCATCTGATCGATCTGTCGACGGTCCGCCTTCCGGTCATGAACATCGCGGGACGCACCGACGCCCTGGTGCCGGTGGCCGCCGCGCATCACGTCGGTGACCTGCTGACGAGTTCGCGCGACGTCCGATTGCCGATCGCACCCGGCGGTCATCTGGGCGTGCTGACCGGCACCAAGGCGCCGGAGACCACGTGGGCCGAGATTCACGATTTCCTCGAGAAGCACGACCGGGCACGCGGACCCCGGCGGTAGGCCGGCGCTCACGATTCGGTGAGCGCCGCTGTGGCGACGATCGCCTGGAGGGCCGCCACGTGCCCTTCGAACGCCTGTCGGCCCAGGGGAGTCAGACGGGCGCGGACCCGGTGCCTGCGGCCCTCGAGCCGGCGTTCGGTCACGACGTAGTCGGCCTCTTCCAGCGTCGCCAGCTGCTTGGACAACGCCGAGTCGGACAGCCCCAGCTTCTCGCGCAGGAAGCCGAACTCGGCCCAGTCGGCCGCAGCCAGCGTCGACACCAGGGACAGGCGCGTACTGGGGTGGATCAGCTCGTCGAACCCTGACGGTGCCGGTGTCATGCTCCGAACACCTTCCGTGCCGCGCGCAACAGAGTCGGGCCGCCCAGCGCGACGATCGTGCCGACGAAGACTCCGGCGCCGAGGGCCGGGTGCTCCATGCCGTCGGCGTTCAGGGCGAAGCCCACGCCCACCGTCACCGCGACCAGCACGATCAGCAGAGCGAACATGGCCGCCGTGGTCCGGCGACCCGCCACATCACCACTGACCTGTAGGTCCGAGGTGCGGCGGCGGCCGGACAACAGACGTCCCGCGAGGGAGGCGTGGACGGCACCCAGCACGACCGTGACCGCGATGGTCAGCCAGGGGATTTCCAGTTCGTTCAGCACGCTGATGCCGACCCACCAGGCGGCTATCGAACACCAGTACCAGGTCGGCAGACCGACTTCCTGAGCGACGTCCTGACGAGTACGTGCTGCTCACCGCGCCGGTGCTGGTAGGCGGCGGCACGCCGTTCTTCACGGCTCTGGACGGCTGGGTGAACCTCAACCTCGTGGAGACCCGCACCTTTCCCGACGGCGTGCTCCTGACCAGGTACGAGACCAGTTCTGATACCTGAAGACATGGGCACCCGGTACGCCGCGTCACGGCGCCTGACCGCGTCGCCAGGCGCGATCTGGAGCGTCTTCACCGATACCCGGCGGCACGACGTGGGCCGACGAGGCGCCGCGAGCCGTCAGTCGCCGACGCTGCCGTCGATCATCTCGCGCAGGATGTCCGCATGGCCCGCGTGCCGGCCGGTCTCCAGGATCACGTGCAGGTACACCCACCGCAACGTCAGCTCCCCGCCCCGCGGTGCGTAGTCGAGGCTGTGCTGGGCGGCGATCTCGCGGGAGCGATCGCACTCCGCCTGGTAGGCGTCGATGACGTCGTCGAGCTTCTCGTTCGGCTCCAGCCGCAGGTCGGCCTCCGGGTCTGCGTCGGTCCACGGCGGCGTGGGCAGCTCCGAAGCGGGGATCTGCCCGATCTGCTCGGCGAACCCGCCCAGTTCCACCCACCGCAGGTGTTTGATCAGGCCGCCGAGGTTGGTGCCGGTCGGCACCGGGCTGCGCCGGGCGTCCTCCTCCGACACCCCGCGGGCCTTGCGCACGACGGCGTCGCGCAGGTAGTCCAGGAACGTCTCGAGCTGCTCGCGCTCGCTGGCGGCGACCACGCTGCCGAGGATCTCACTGGGTCTCGTCATGGCCCGAACGTAACACGCGGGCCGACCCTCGCACCGCGGGAAATCGGGGCCCTTCGCAGCTCGGGCAGTGTGGAGCCCGACGTCGCGGAACGGGAGTAGTCGCCTCTACTTTTATCCCCCCGTTTCGTTGGCCGATAATGCACATTATGTTAAGTACTGCGTGTTCAGGCCAGCTCCACCCCATGTGAGGCTAGGTCCTCGACTTGGGCGCGATAGCAGGCCGAATTGTCTTCGTGCCCTGATATCACTGGCACATGATTGACATCGACCAACTGAAGGCGGCACTGGCGGCGGGGACATCCCAGGATGCTCCCGGTTTTCCACAGATCGCCGACACTTCCCTTGCATAGCTCCTGCTGACGGATCACCATCGCGCCATGACCACCACCCAGTATGATTCTGGTATGACCAGCAAGATTGCGGTGAGCCTGCCTGATCATCTCGTGGAGCAGGCGAAGCACGCGGTGTTCGAGGGGCGGGCTGCATCCGTGTCTGCTTATGTGGCTGAAGCGCTGGAGGCCAGGCAATCACAGGAGTCACTGCGCCAGATCCTTGAGGACTGGAACACCGAACTCGGTCCCCCGACGCCCGAGGAATACGCGGTTGCCGACGCCGCACTCGACGCCGTCAGCCAAGTGTCCCGCTGATGCCTGTTCAAGGGCTCACCCTCGACAGTGGTGCGCTGATCGGAATCGAACGCGGATCGCCGACCGTACGCGCCCTCGTGGAGCAGGCCGTTCGGCGCGGATGGCAGATCGACATCGTGCCCGGGGTCGTCGCACAGGCGTGGCGTGGCGGTACCCGCCAAGCCCGGCTCGCCCGGTTCCTGCAGTCCCCTGACGTCGAGGTCGGGATGTTCGACCTCCCCACGGCACGTGCTGTGGGCGAAGTCTGCGGACGTACCGGTCATTCCGACGTCATCGACGTCCACGTCGCTGTGCATGCCCGACTGCACGGACATGCAGTCGTGACCTCCGATGGTGGAGACCTGCGCAGCGTCGACCCGTCACTCCCCTTGATCGAGATTTAGAATCAATGACATGACCGTGTTGCAGGACGAGTTGTCGATCACGCTGGAGCGCACGCAGGGCGCGCAGCATGATGCGGCCCGGATCTGGGCCCGGGCGACCGCCGTGCGCGACGGGCGCCCGGACCGGCTCGACGCCATCGGCCCCGCTCTCGACGGAATCCGTAGCCGTCTGGCGCTGCCGGATGCCTCGCTACACCTGGCCAGACGCGCCGGAGTGGCGGTCGGCTTCGCTCTCCTGGTCCCCCGCGGCGGCACCCTGGAGATCACGTACCTGGCCGTCGACCCCAGCCACTGGGGTGAAGACGTTGCCACGCATCTTTTGGACAACGTCGAAGAGCACGCACGCCTGCTCAGATTCGGCACGATCGATCTGTGGGTCATCGCCGACAACACTCGTGCCATCGCCCGCTACGAGCGCGCCGGCTTCGGCTTGACGACCGACGTCCAGGACGCGGCCGGACGCCTGGAACGGCGGATGGAATACACCCTGTACTGACTCCCGGGCAGCCCGTAGCGTGAGGGAATGGCTTCTCGTCTCGCAGCGCTGGCCTTCGACGCTCACGACCCGCAGCGGCTCGCCGAGTTCTGGGCCGGTGTCCTGGAGCGCGAACTCGATCCCGACACCGACCCCGAGCTGGTGACCCTGCTCCCCCGCGCCCAGCACGATTTCGCCATCGACTTCGCCCCGACGGACCAAGCCAGGTGGGGGCCGAACCAGATGCACTTCGACATCACCAGCACATCGACCGACGACCAGCAGCGAGTCGTCGAACTGGCGCTGTCCCTCGGCGGCCGGCACCTCGACATCGGCCAAGGCCCCGACGCGCCACACGTCGTCATGGCCGATCCCGAGGGCAATGAGTTCTGCGTGATCGAACCGACCAACAACTTCCTGGCGAACACCGCACGCATCGGCGCACTGTCCAGCGACGGAACACAGGCCGTCGGCTACTTCTGGGCCGAAGCGCTCGGCTGGCCGCTCGTGTGGGACCAAAACCAGGAGACCGCGATCCAGTCACCCGGCGGCGGCACCAAGATCGCCTGGGGTGGTCCCCCGGTGGCACCCAAACTCGGCAAGAACCGGCTGCACCTCGACATCGCTCCGCCACAGGGAGCAGACCAACAGGAAGAGGTCGAACGACTCATCGCCCTCGGCGCCCGGCGCATCGACATCGGTCAGGGCGATGTCAGCTGGGAGGTCATGGCCGACCCCGACGGCAACGAGTTCTGCGTTCTCGCGCCTCGTTAGACTGCCCGTGTGGGAGACCACGCGGATGCCGAGAACAGAGCGGCCCGGTACCGGGCCGGGATCGATGATGCGTCCGAACCCGAGGAACCCGCCACACAGAAGCGCGGCCGTCGTCCCGAGGACCAGGTGCTGTGGGTCGACCATCAGATCCGTCAGGCGATCGACCGCGGAGACTTCGATGATCTGCCCTATGCCGGCAAGCCGCTCCCCCACATCGATACAGCGCGACGCCCTGATTGGTGGCTCGAACAACTCATCGAGCGCGAGCGCATCAGCGGCATCCTGCCTGAGGCACTGCAACTGAGGAAGGACGACGCCGCACTCGACGACGAACTCGACGCCATCGCTTCGGAGGCTCAGGTGCGAGAACGGCTCGAGCAATTCAACGCGCGGATCGTGGCGGCCCGTCGCCAGTTGCAGGGCGGCCCTCCGGTCATCACTCCCCTGCGCGACGTCGATCGTGACGTCAATGCGTGGCGCGAACGCCGCCGCGCCCGCTGATCAAATGGTGAGACATGTGCCCACGGAGCGGACAACGTGGCAGAGTTGGTCCCACAAGCGCGTCCCCCACGAGGAGTTTCCATGAGCGAGCAGTGGTCGTTCGAGACCAAGCAGATCCACGCCGGCCAGGAGCCTGATTCGGCCACCGGTGCGATCGCCACACCGATCTACGCGACGACGGCGTACCAGTTCCGCGACACCCAGCACGCTGCGGACCTGTTCAGCCTCGCCGAGCCGGGCAATATCTACACCCGCATCATGAACCCGACCCAGGACGTCGCCGAGCAGCGCATCGCGGCTCTCGAAGGCGGCGTGGGAGCACTCCTGGTGGCCTCGGGCCAGGCTGCCACGACCGGCGCCCTGACGAACGTCGCCGAGGCCGGCGATCACATCGTCGCGTCATCCAGCCTGTACGGCGGCACCGACTCGCTGCTGCGCCACACGTTCCCGAAACTGGGTATCGAGGTCTCGTTCGTCGCCGATGCCAACGATCCTCAGCAGTGGCGCGACGCGGCCAAGGAGAACACCAAGGCGTTCTTCGGCGAGACGGTCGGCAACCCGCGCGGTGACGTGCTCGACCTGGAGGCCATCGCGGAGGTCGCCAAGGAGGTCGGTGTCCCGTTCGTCGTCGACAACACGATCGCCACGCCGTACCTGGTCAACCCGCTCGCCCATGGCGCGAACACCGTCGTGCACTCGGCCACCAAGTACCTCAGCGGCCACGGCACGGTCATCGCCGGCGTCGTCGTCGACGGCGGAACGTTCGACTACGCCGCGTACGGCGACAAGTTCCCCGGATTCAACTCCCCCGATGAGAGCTACCACGGACTGGTCTACAGCGAGGCGCTCGGCCCGGCCGCGTACATCGCCAAACTGCGGGTGCAGTATCTGCGCAACATCGGTCCGGCGATCAGCCCGTTCAACTCGTTCCTGCTGCAGCAGGGCCTGGAGACCCTGAGCCTGCGGGTCGAGCGGCACAACGAGAACGCCCTGAAGGTGGCCCAGTGGCTCGAGGGTCGCGACGACGTCGCGTCGGTCAACTACCCCGGCCTGGCGTCCAGCCCCTACAACGATCTGGCCAAGAAGTACCTGCGCAACGGTTCGACCGCGGTGCTGACGTTCGAGTTGCCAGGTGGCATCGACGCAGGTCGCCGCTTCATCGACTCGCTGCAGTTGCACCGCCACGTCGCCAACCTGGGCGATGTGCGTTCGCTGGCCATCCACCCCGCGTCGACGACCCACAGCCAGTTGACCGCCGAGGAGCAACTGGGCGCTGGTGTCACCCCGGGTCTGGTCCGCCTCGCGGTCGGCATCGAAGGCATCGAGGACATCATCGCCGATCTCGAAGTCGGGCTGGCCGCTGCCAAGTAGTCCGGTTCAGTGAGACCACGTGGCACGACACAGGATCTCCCTTCCTCCACCGGTGGGTGGCGGGAGGGAGATCCCGTCGGGTCCAGGCAATTCGCCGATCTGGGCGATATCGCCCTCGACGACGGGGGCTCGATCGCGGTGCGCACCGCCTACGAGACGTGGGGCGAGTACGACGGCAGCAACGCCGTCCTGGTGCTGCACGCACTGACCGGCGATTCGCACGTCCACGGTCCCGCCGGCGAAGGACACCCGACCGCCGGATGGTGGGACGAGGTCGTCGGACCCGGACTTCCGATCGACACCGATCGCTACTTCGTGGTCGCCGCCAACATCCTCGGCGGCTGCCAGGGCACGACCGGGCCCCTCTCCCCCGCTCCCGACGGCAAGCCGTACGGTCGCCGGTTCCCCGACGTCACGGTGCGTGACCAGGTGCGGGCCGAGGTGGCGCTCGCCGATCAGCTGGGCATCGCGGCCTGGCACACCGTCGTCGGTGGATCGGCCGGCGGCATGCGAGCACTCGAATGGGCCGTCGAACACCCCGAACGGGTCGAGCGACTGTTCCTGCTCGCCTCCTCGGCACAGGCGTCGGCCGAGCAGATCGCGCTCTCGACGGTTCAGCAGGCATCCATCGTGCACGGCGGCCCTCTGGGCGGACTCGACGTCGCCCGCCGGATCGCGCACATCGCATATCGCAGCGAGCCGGAACTGGCCGAACGGTTCGGCCGGCAGGAGCAGGACGACGGACGGTTCGCCGTGGCCTCCTACCTGGAACATCACGGCAACAAACTGGTGGAACGCTTCGATGCCGAGTCGTACCTGGTGCTGACGCGGGCGATGGACAGCCACGACATCGGCCGTGATCGAGGTGGCGTCACCGCCGCCCTGTCCAGGGTCACCGCCCGGACCGTGGTCGCCGGCATCGATTCGGACCGCCTGTACCCCCTGTATCAGCAGCGCGAACTCGCCGACGGGATCGTCGGCTGCGCGGGGGTGGACGTCGTCCATTCCATGTACGGCCACGACGGCTTCCTGGTCGAGTTCGACCAGGTCGGAGCGCTGGCCCGCAAACTCCTAGACTCCTGAGGGTGCGGGAAGTCGAGTTCGCTGGTCGGGTCGATCTGGCGCGCTCGATGTCGGTGTTCCGGCGCGGTAAGGGCGATCCGACATATCAGGTGCACGGTGCGGTGCACTGGCGAGCGATGCGCCTCGGCAGCGGCCCGGTTGGCTTCTGCTGGCGCCAGAGCGATCCGCACCGCGCGGAGGTCGAGGCGTGGGGCGAGGGCGCCGACGAACTGTGGGAGTCGTTCGCCGATTGGTTCCCCGACGACCGATTCGCGTCCACCGATCTGCCGCATCCGGTGGTCAAGGACGCACAGCGACGGTTCCCCGGACTGCGGACCCCGCGCACCGGAAGGGTTCTGGAGGCGCTGATCCCGGCGATCATCGAGCAGAAGGTCGTCGGGCGCGATGCGTTCGCGTCGTGGCGACGTCTCGTGACGCGTTATGGCACGCCGGCTCCGGGTCCCGTGCCACGCGGCCTGTACGTTCCGCCCGGCGCATCCCTATGGGCCGCGCTCGCCGCCTGGGACTGGCATGTCGCCGGAGTCGACCCCCGGCGTTATCGCACAGCACAGGCCGCGGCGCGGGTCGGCGACCGGTTGGACGCGCTCGCCACCACAGATGACATCGCCGCCGTGTATCGCGCCCTGCGGTCCATCCCCGGTGTGGGCGCGTGGACCGCCGGCGAGCTCGGCGCACGTGCGCTGGGCGACGCCGACTCCGTCTCCTGGGGCGACTACCACCTCGCCGACACGGTCGGCGTCGGTCTGACAGGACAGCCTGTCACCGATGATGATGTCCGTGACCTGCTCGAACCGTTCCGCCCGTATCGAGGGCGTGTGGTCCGGCTGCTCGAACTCAGTCCGCTCGTGACGGTCGAACGTCGTGGCCCGCGTATGCCACGTGTCGACCACCGGAGAATCTGATGTCTCGCCGCATGCGTGTTCAGGTCAAACCCGGCAGCCGCCGCGGACCGCTGGTCGAGGTGGTCCAGTCCGACGATGCCGACTTCGTGGTCCATGTGCGTGAACGACCCGTGGACGGCCGTGCCAACGCCGCGGTCGAACGCGTCGTCGCCGCCCACCTGGGGGTGCCCAAGTCACACGTGACCGTCGTTCGTGGCCACCGGTCCCGGATCAAGACCCTCGAGGTGGACCGCTGATCAGCCCTCGAACGGTGCGGGATCACCAGCACCCACGCGCACGACGTCGGCGACCCCGTCGCTGAGGTCGACGACCGTGGTCGGCTGAGGCACGACCTCGGCACCGGACTCGATCACAGCGTCGACCCGCCCGTCCAGCTCGTCGGCGATCTGCCACGCCTCGGTCATGGCCTCGGCCTGATCGGGGAGGATCAGCGTGGTCGACAAGATCGGCTCCCGCAGGGTGGTCAGCAGCGCCTGGACGATCGCGTGGCCGGGAATCCGCACGCCGACCGTCTTCTTCTTCTCCTGCAGCAGACGCCGTGGCACTTCGCGGGTACCCGGGAGGATGAACGTGTACGGACCAGGGGTCGCGGCCTTGACCGCTCTGAACACCGCGTTGTCGACGTGGACGAATTGTCCGAGTTGAGCGAAGTCCTTGCAGACCAGGGTGAAGTGGTGCTTGTCATCGAGGCGGCGGATGGACCGGATCCGATCGAGGGCATCGGCATTGCCGATCTGCGCTCCGAGTGCGTATCCGGAGTCCGTCGGATACGCGATCAGACCGCCCCCGGTGATCACCTCGACCGCCTGATCGACCGCTCGCTGCTGTGGGTTCTGCGGATGGATGTCGATGTAGCGCACCATGAGACGACCATAGCGACAGCACGGTCACCGGGGGGTCCTCCGTCAGGTGAACAGGCTGACGCCGCCCGGTCCGATGAGCAGAGCCAGCACGATCAGACCCACGCCCCACAGGATCTCTCCCTGGAAGA
>Ga0182747_1003531_pt1 | contig 10481 bp, 8 predicted proteins | sample eDN3rd30CBELigBY_FD_128526 | JGI IMG/M metagenome (GOLD analysis project Ga0182747, IMG submission 128526) | Enriched backyard soil microbial communities from Emeryville, California, USA - eDNA 3rd pass 30_C BE-Lig BY (version 2) (version 2) | ecosystem: Environmental > Terrestrial > Soil >...
CCACTGCTGTCGCAGGATTGGCTTCAGGCGGGCGCTTTCACCGGCATCGGTGGGGAACGGCGGTCTTCGGCGTAGCTAGCGTGGCCCGCAACATTCGGCGAAGCACCGTTCGCTGCTCAGGGCAGCGTTTCGAGCTTGAGCTGCGCGTCCGGTTCGGCGCCCTGCGCCAGCGACACCAGGGTCAGGCGGCGGCCGCCCAGGTCCTTGCTGCGGTCGCCGCGACCTGTGTGGAGGCTGAACGATTCCGGCTTGGCCGCGGCATCGGTCGCCCATTCGAAGACGACCTCGGCGTCGCCCGCCCACACGCACTGGCGGCCGGGCTTGCAGCGCGAGTCGTTGGTGACGCGCACGTAGCGCAGCGTGCTGCGGTCGGCGAGCGCGACCCGCTCGCCGGTCGCGAGGGTGAACGTTTCGCCGTCGGCCACCGCGCGCTGGTCGCTGGCGTCCGCAGGCGGCGTCGAGCATGCGGCGAACAGCAGGGGCAGCAGGCCGGCGACGGCGGCGGCGTGGGGCAGGAGCGTACGCATGCGGAAACGTCCTTGAACGGGGGAATGCCCGATTCTAAGCAGGCCCGCCTCGGTCGGGGGTGAATGCAGGCAGTGGCGCAAGCCGGTTGGCGTCAGGCGCCGCTGGCGCTGTCTTCGCTGCGGCGTGCTTCGCCGCGACGCGAGGCGAGCCGGTCGGCCAGTCGTGTCGGCTCGGGCAGGCGATAGCCGCGGGTGAAGCGCATCACCAGGTCCGCGGCCGACGCCATCGACACGCGGTGCCCGGGCGAGACGACCAGCGGATTGCACCGGAGCTTGCTGCGCAGCAGCCAGCCCAGCTGCGTGCCCTGGTTGCGCAGCGGCGTGTAGGCGCCGCGCACCTCGTGCGGCTCCGAGCCGCTGCCGACCAGGATTTTCTTCGCCACGCCGATGCTGGGCAGGCCGGTGATGACGCCGAAATGCGCTGCGATGCCGAGCCGGCGCGGATGGGCGATGCCGTGGCCGTCGACGAAGGCCAGGTCGGGCGCCTGCGGCAGCGCCTCGAGCGCCAGCAGCAGCGCCGGCAGTTCGCGGAACGACAGCAGCCCGGGAATGTAGGGCATCCGGGTGGGGATGCGTGCGACTTCCGAGGCGAGCACCTGCAGGCTGTCGGCGTCGAGCAGCACCGCCGCCGCGCGGGTGGTCGCGCCGTCGTCCTCGAATCCCACGTCGAAGCCGGCGATGGTGCGCAGCGGCCTGGCATAGCCGTCGCGCAGCGTGACCCGGTCAGCGAGCTCGACCTGCAGCGCGCGCGCCGCGGCGATGTCGCCGTCCCAGTCCGCCATGCCCGCGACCGCCGTGCCCGTGGTGGGGGTGCCGGCCACCTCAATAGCGCCGACGCGACAGCACCGGCGGCGCATCGCCGTCGATGCGGATTTCGAACAGGTTGCCGTAATCGCTCTCGTCGATCGGCGCGACTTCGCAACCGCACAGCACCGAGACGATGCCCGGCACGGTGTTGCTGTGGCCGACAACCAGCACGGTGCCCCTGGCATGGCTGCGGCGCAGGCGCGCAGCGACTGTCTCCGGCGGCGCGTCGGCGTCGTACGAGGTGATGCTCAGGTCGTGCTGGGCGGCGGTCGGCGCCGCGGTGTCGCTGGTCCTGCGGTACTGGGTGGCGTAGGCGGCGACCACGTCGCGGGAACGCAACAGCCCGGCCAGCGCCTCGGCCCGGGCGAGGCCCGCGTCGCTCAGCGAGGGGTCGCGCGGATCATCGGTGGCTTTCTCCGCGTGGCGCACGACCACGTAACTCACCGACGACGATGGCGAGGACAGCGAGGTGCAGCCAGCCAGCGCAAGCACGCAGGCGGCGATCAGGAGGCGGAACGGAACTGGCATCGGTCGGGTCTCGGTTCGGGTCCGGTGGAAGGAAGCGGGCGTGCAACCCGCTGGCCCCGGTCCGGGGCATGCGCGCAATGCGAAGCCCGGCGGCGCTGCAGGCGGATCGACGGCCCATTGTCCGACATCGCGGCCATCGATGCGGGGCCGCCCGCGGGACGGGTGCGGCCGTGGCGGCGCAACCCGGTGCCCGTTCGTCCAGGCCCGGTCCGCCGTTCACGGCTCGAGGCAGACCCGGTTGCGCCCTTCCTTCTTGGCCCGGTACAGCGCGGCGTCGGCGGCGGTCATCAGCCTTATCCGGTTGTCGCGCACCGGCGACAGGTCGGCGATGCCGATGCTGACGGTGATCCGCTGCGGCTCGCCGCCGGGCGAGAAAGTGGCCGCGGCAACCGCCGAGCGCAGGCGCTCGGCGAAGCTGTAGGCGGCGCCGGCGTCGCACTCGGGCAGCAGCACCGCGAACTCCTCGCCGCCGATGCGCGCGGCGATGTCGTCGTTGCGCGCGTGGTGGTGGACCAGGTCGGCGATCTGCCGCAGCACCTCGTCGCCGGAAATGTGGCCGTAGCGGTCGTTGACCGGCTTGAACAGGTCGACGTCGATGATGCAGATCGTCAGCGGCCGCTGGTGGCGCAGCGCGCGCGCGATCTCGCGCTCCATCTGCTCGATGAAATGACGCCGGTTGCACAGGTCGGTCAGCGGGTCGCGGGTGGCGAGCTGGTAGATCTCCTCGTGGTAGTTCGCCTCCACGCTGGTGTGGCTGATGAACTTGAGGATGCTCTCGCCGACGGTGACGTGGTCGCCGTCGGCCAGCGTCGCCTCGGCGACCGGCACATCGTTGACGCGGGTGGCGTTGGTGGCGCCCAGGTCGCGGATGCGGTAGTCGTCGCCGTCGCGCCAGATATGGCAGTGCTCGCGCGACACGCTCTTGTGGGAGATGCACAGGTCGGCATCCTGTGAACGCCCGACCAGCACGCGCCCGTCGTCGACGTCGGCACGGCTGCCCAGGCCCATGCCGTGGATCACGACCACGCATGCCGAACGTGGCGGCGCGTTGTGCGGGCCGTCGCTGAGCAGCGTGCGTTGCGTGGTTTCGGACGGGCCGTTGCGGTTGTCCATGCGGCTCGGGCGCAAACAGGACGTGCAGTGTAGCCATAATCCCGCGGCGGGGCAGGGTGCTTCCGGTAACATGCGGGGCCTGCGCACAGGGGAGCAGGCCATGACCACGCCCGTCGGGGACGATCCCGATCGTACCGAACTGCTCGCCACGCGCGGGCCGTCGGCGGACGCCGCCGACCGCGACACGCTTGCGCCGGGCGCGCGCCTCGGACGCTACCGCATCGAGGCCCTGCTCGGTCGCGGCGGCATGGGCGACGTGTACCGCGCCGAACAGCTCGAGCCGGTGCGCCGTACGGTTGCCATCAAGCTGCTGCGCAGGCGGCGCCTGGACGCGCGGCACCTGGCGTACTTCGAGGTCGAGCGGCAGCTGCTGGCGCAGATGCGGCACCCGGCGATCGCGCAGGTGTTCGACGCCGACACCACCGCCGACGGGCATCCGTTCCTCGCGATGGAGTTCATCGCCGGCAGCCCGCTGACGCGGTTCTGCGAAGAGCATGCGCTGTCGCTGCGGCAGCGGATCGAACTGATGATCCGTGTCTGCGAGGGCGTGCAGCACGCGCACCAGAAGGGCGTGGTGCACCGCGACCTCAAGCCCGGCAACCTGCTGGTGGACCAGGTCGACGGCCGCGCGCTGCCGAAGATCATCGACTTCGGCATCGCCACCGCCTCATCGATGGCCGAGGGCCGCGAGGTCGCCGGCACGCCCGATTACATGAGCCCGGAGCAGGCCGGCGGCGACCAGTCCCTGGTCGACACCCGCAGTGACGTGTACTCGCTGGGCGTGGTGCTGTACGAGGTGCTGACCGGCCAGCGCCCGGAGACGGCCGGCGAAACGCTGGTCGCCAGCACGCGCACGCTGCGCCTGCCCTCCGAGCAACTGGCCACGCTGCCACCCGGCGACGCCGACCGCATCGCGCGCGGCAACGGGCTGCGCCTGGCCGACATGCGGCGGGTGCTGCGCCACGAACTGGACTGGGTGGTCGCCAGGGCGATGCGCCACGATCGCAACGACCGCTATCCATCCGCGGCCGCCCTGGCCGACGACCTGCAGCGTTTCCTCGACGGCAGGCCGCTGTCGGCGGTGCCGGCCTCGCGTCGTTACGTCTGGGGCAAGTTCGTGCGCCGCCACCGCGTTGGCCTGGCGGCTGCATCGCTGGTCCTGCTCGCACTGCTCGGCGGGCTCGCGGTGTCGCTGTACGGGCTGCAGCAGGCGCGCGCGCAGCGGACCATCGCCGAGCAGCGCAGCGCCGAGCTGGAGAAAGTGGCCGCGTTCCAGCAGTCGATGCTCGAAGGCATCGACATCGAGGCAATGGGCGCCGGCATGGCCAGCGGCCTGCGCGGGCAGGTTGCCAGGACCTCGCCGGCGACGCGCGCAGCGGTCGAGGACACGCTCGCCCATGCCAGTACCGCCGACATCGCCCGCAACCTGATCGACCGCAACATCCTTGCCGGCGCGGAAACGGCGATTGCCCGCGACTTCGCCGGCGAACCCGCCCTGGCCGCCAACCTGCGCGAATCGGTGGCCCGCGTGCGCGATGCGCTGGGACTGCCGGAGGCCGCCGCCGCCGGGTTCCGCGAAGTCGCGGATTACCGCGAAAAGGCGCTGGGGGCGGCCGCCAGGCCGACCCTGGAAGCGCGCCAGCAGCAGGCATCGGCGATGCTGCTGGCCGCCCAGGCGAAACCGGCGATGGCGCTGCTCCGGCGCACGCTGGCCGATGCATCGGCGCTGCCGCCCGATGATCCGCTGCGCATTCGCCTGGAAATGGACCGCGCCGGCGCGACGTCCGCGCTCGGCGACCGCAAGGCGGCGCGCGAAGCGCTGGAGGCGTTGTACGCACGCAGCCGCGCGACCCGCGGCGAGCGCGACCCGGTGGTCATGGAAGTCATGAACAGCCTGGCGATCCTGCTCGGCCGCATCGGCGAGGCGAAGCTGGGCCGCGACTACATGGAGCGCCTGGTCACCATGCGCCGCGAAGTGCTCGGCGCCGACCACAAGGACACGCTGTCGGCGCTGCACAACCTCGCGGTGATGCGGATCATGACCGGCGACAGCGAAGGCGCGCTGTCCCTCCAGCGCCAGCTGGTCGAGACGCAGACGCGCCGCCTCGGCGCCGAACACCCGCAGACGCTCACCGAGCGCGGCAACCTGGTCAGCATGCTGATCGACAGCGGCAAGGCGGAACAGGCGCTGCCGATCTCGCTGGCCGTGGTGGAGGCCGATACCCGCGTGCTTGGCGCCGACAATCAGCAGACGCTGCGCGCCAAGCTCAACCTGTCCAGCCTGTACGCGCGGCTGGGACAGTTCGACAAGACGCTGGCGATGCAGCAGGAAGTCATCGATGCGCGGACGCGGCTGCTCGGTCCGCGCCACCCGGACACGATCTACATCCTGGTCAACCACGCCGCCACGCTGATGCAGGCGGGCCAGGCGAAGCAATCGCTGGCGCTGCTGGGCAGCGTGCTGCCGCTGGCGCGCGAGGTGCTGGGCGACCGCCATCCGCAGTCCCAGGCGGCGATGGACATCCGCGGGCAGTCGGCCGAGGAGGCCGGCGACACGGCGCTGGCGATCGCCAGCTACCGCGAGCTGCTCGCAATGCGCAGCGCTTCGCTGGACGCGGGCGATCTCAAGATCGCGGACGCCGCGTGGAAGCTGGAAGGAGCGTTGCTCGTCGCCGGACAGGATGACGAGGCGGCGCGCCTCCGGGCCCGCTACGTCTTGCCGCTGCTGGAGGCGCCGGAGGCGGAGCTCGACGAGCGGCAGAGGAAATTCGTGGCCGATGTCCGTCGCATCGAGGCCGAAGAGGCCGCGGCCGCGCAGGAAACGGCAAAACACTGACGTTGCAGCTGCAGGAGCGGCCCATGGCCGCGAGCGCTTCGAGAGCGCTGGCCTGCCGGAAGGGAATTGCGGCCATGGGCCGCTCCCGCGCACATGGCTACTCGGCGGGCTTGGCCGCCTCGACCGGCGCATTCGTCGCCGCACGCCGCGCCAGCTGCACCTCGCGGTGGGCGATGTAGGCGTTGGCGATGAAGATGATCGCCGCGCCGATGATCGTCCAGCGGCTCGGGTCCTCGCCGAACAGCAGCCAGGCGGCGAACGCCACCAGCGGCAGCTGCATGAAGCTGATCGGGGTCAGCGCGGAGACGTCGCCGAGCTTGAGTGCGCGCGTCCACAGCAGCTGCCCGCCGGTGCCGAACGCGCCCAGTGCGATCACCCACAGCCAATCGATGCCCTGCGGCCATTGCCATGCAGGCAACGCCGGCAGCAGCGACAGCGGCACCCAGAACAGGTAGGTGTACAGGACGATGGTGTCGGCCGGATCGACCCGCGACAGCTGCTTGATCTGGATCGCGACGATGGCGCTGAGCACCGCCGCCGACAGCGCTACCAGCGTGCCGAGGCTGAAGGACGTGCTGCCAGGCTGCACGATCACCAGAACGCCGATGAAGCCGATGATCACCGCGCTCCAGCGGCGCATGCGCACTTTCTCGTGCAGGAAGATCACCGCGGCGATGGTGACGAACAGTGGCGCGGAGTACGACAGCGAGATCGCCTGCGCCATCGGCAGGTGACCGATCGCCCAGAAGCCGCAGAGCATCGAACCCACGCCGATCGCGCTGCGCAGCAGGTAGCGCGGCAACTGCCGCGTGCGCAGCACCGCCGGGCCGCTGCGCCACAGGAACGGCAGCAGCGCGAGCAGGCCGAAGAAGTTGCGGAAGAAGGCGATCACCGTGGTCGGCAGCGTGTCCGACGCCAGCCGGATCATCACCGCCATGGCGCCGAAGAACATCGTGCTGCCGATCATCAGCAGGGCGGCGCGGGCGTGGGGCGTGGAGGGCATGCGGGGGCGCCGGGGTGGTGGGGCTGACGCGGGAGTGGCCGGCGGATTCACCAGTCCGCACCGACGATGCGCGGTTCGGGCTCCAGCGCGATGTCGAAGCGTGCCTGCACGGATGCGGCGATGCGGTGTGCCAGCGCCAGCAGCTGCGCGCCGCTTGCATGGCCATGGTTGACCAGCACCAGCGCGTGGTCCGCGGACACGCCGGCGTCGCCATCGCGATGGCCCTTCCAGCCGGAGGCATCGATCAGCCAGGCGGCCGACAGTTTGCGGGTCGCGTCGCCTTCGCCGCGGAACACCGGCAGCGCGGGGTGCGCAGCGTGCAGCGCCTCGGCGCGGGCGGCGGGCACGATCGGGTTCTTGAAAAAGCTGCCCGCGTTGCCGAGCACGGCGGGGTCGGGCAGCTTGCGCCGGCGGATCCGGATCACCGCTTCGGCGACCTGCACGGCGGTGGGCTCGGCAATGTCCATGGCGGCCAGTTCATCGCGCAGGCCGGCGTAGTCGAGCACCGGTGCCTTGTTGTGCGAGAGCGCGAATTCGACCGCGGTGACGATCCAGCGCGCCGGGTCGCGCTTGAACGCGCTGTCGCGGTAGGCGAATCCGCATTCCCCGGGGCCGAGCCGCTGCACCCGGCCGGTGGCGCGCTCGAACACTTCGACCGCATGGACGCGCTCGCGGACCTCGACCCCGTAGGCGCCGATGTTCTGGATCGGCGCCGCACCGACGGTGCCGGGGATCAGCGCCAGGTTCTCCAGCCCGCACAGCCCCAGCGACAGCGTGTGCATGACGAAGTCGTGCCACGGCACGCCGGCGCTGGCGCGGGCGATGACGATGCCATCGTCGCCCCGCGCGGTCTCGACGTTGCATGCCGTCAGCGCCAGCACCGGTCCGGGCGCGTCGGCGGCGAACAACACGTTGCTGCCGCCGCCGAGCACCAGCAGCGCCGGATCGGCCGCATCGACGATGCCGGTCGCGAACAGCCGCGGCAACGCTGCGGCATCGTCGACTTCGACCAGCAGCGGCGCGCGGGCAGCGATGCCGAAGGTGTTGCGCGTCGCCAGGTCGGCGTCGTCGACCAGCCGGTAGCCATCGCTCATCATCGGATCACTGGTTGGGCAGGTTGCCGCGGCTGGGGGCTTCCTTGCGCCGGCGGATCGCCTCGACGCATTCGCCGATCAACGCCGGGCCGCGATAGACCAGGCCGGTGTAGCACTGCACCAGCGAGGCTCCGGCCGCCATTTTCTTGGCCGCGTCCGCGCCGGACAGGATGCCGCCGACGCCGACCAGCGGGATCGATTCGGGCAGCCGCGTGCGCAGCATCCGCAGCACCGCGGTGGACTTGTTCATCAACGGCTCGCCCGACAGCCCCCCGGTTTCCCGCGCGCGCGGGTCTTCCTGCACGGAGATCCGCGAGACGGTGGTGTTGGTGGCGATCACGCCGTCCACGTGCATGTCGCCAAGCACGCGCGCAGCGGCGTCGATGTCGTCGTCGGACAGGTCCGGCGCCACCTTGACCAGCATCGGCACGTACTTGCCGTGCCGTGCCGCGAGCCGCTCCTGCTCCTCGCGCAGGGTACCGATCAGCCGCCGCAGCGCCTGCTCTTCCTGCAGCTCGCGCAGGCCGGCGGTGTTGGGCGAGGAGATGTTGACGGTGATGTAGTCGGCGACCGGATAGACGTGTTCGAGGCAGAATAAATAGTCGGACGAGGCCAGTTCGTTGGGCGTGTCCTTGTTCTTGCCGATGTTGATGCCGAGCAGGCCGTCGCGGCGGCGCGCGCGGCCGACGTTGCGCAGCAACGCCCGGATGCCGTCGTTGTTGAAGCCCAGGCGGTTGATCACCGCGCGGTGGCGCGGCAGGCGGAACATGCGCGGTTTCGGGTTGCCCTCCTGCGGCTCCGGCGTGACCGTGCCGATCTCGACGAAGCCGAAGCCCAGCGCCAGCAGTGCGTCGATGTGCTCGCCGTTCTTGTCCAGCCCCGCGGCGAGCCCGACCGGATTGCGGAAGGTCAGGCCGAACGCCCGCGTCGGCAACGGCCTGGGCTGCCGCGCCAGCAGCGGCGACAGGCCGCTGCGATATACGGCTTCCAGCGACGCCAGCCCGAGTCCGTGCGCGCGTTCCGCGTCGAATCCGAACAGGAAGGGGCGGGCGAGTCCGTACATCTCAGGCCGTCATCGGGGTTGGGGCAAGCATAGCGGCGAAACGCCCCCTTCGGAGAAGGGGGCGGTGAAGCGCGCAACGTTGCACCGTGGCGGCAATGGGGGAGCGGGAGCGCGCCGCGTCATGGAGCCGCGGCGTTACAGGTCGAACTTGATGCCCTGCGCCAGCGGCAGCGCGTCGGAGTAGTTGATGGTGTTGGTCTGCCGGCGCATGTAGGCGCGCCATGCATCCGAACCCGACTCGCGACCGCCGCCGGTTTCCTTCTCGCCGCCGAACGCGCCGCCGATTTCCGCACCGCTGGTGCCGATGTTGACGTTGGCGATGCCGCAGTCGGAGCCGGTCGCGGCAAGGAAGGCCTCGGCGGCCTTGAGGTTGGTGGTGAAGATCGCCGACGACAGGCCCTGCGGCACGTCGTTCTGCATCGCGATGGCGTCGTCGAGCTTCGCGTACTTCATCACGTACAGGATCGGGGCGAAGGTTTCGGTCTGCACCACTTCGGCCTTGTTCTCCAGCCCGGTGATGATCGTCGGCAGGACGAAGTTGCCCTTGCGGTCGGTCAGCGCCTTGCCGCCGCTGGCGACGGTGCCGCCGGCCGCCTTGGCCTTCTCGATCGCGCCCAGGTAGGCCTGCACCGCGTCCTGGCTGTTGAGCGGGCCCATCAGGTTGGCCGGGTCGGTGGGGTCGCCGATCTTCTTCTCGACCTGGCCGTAGGCGGTGACCAGCCTGGCCAGCACGTCGTCATGGATCGATTCGTGCACGAACACACGGCGGGTGCTGGTGCAGCGCTGGCCGGCGGTGCCGACCGCGCCGAACACGATCGCCGGGATCGCCAACTTCAGGTCGGCGGTTTCGTCGACGATGATCGCGTTGTTGCCGCCCAGCTCCAGCAGCGAGCGGCCCATGCGCTGGGCGACGCGCTCGCCGACGTGGCGGCCGACCTTGGTCGAACCGGTGAAGCTGACCAGCGCGATGCGGCGGTCGTCGACGAAGCTGGAGGCCAGCTCGGTACCGGCGTCGTTGAACAGGAAGAACAGGTCCGGGAAGCCGCCCTTGCGCAGCGCCTCGTTGCAGATCTTCATCGAGGCGATCGCCGACAGCGGGGTCTTGGGCGAGGGCTTCCAGATGCAGATGTCGCCGCACACGGCCGCGATGAACGAGTTCCACGCCCACACCGCGACCGGGAAGTTGAACGCCGAGATGATCCCGACCAGGCCGATCGGGTGCCACTGCTCGTACATGCGATGGCCGGGGCGCTCGGAATGCATGGTCAGGCCGTAGAGCTGGCGCGACAGGCCGACCGCGAATTCGCCGATGTCGATCATCTCCTGCACTTCGCCGTCGCCCTCGGGCTTGGACTTGCCCATCTCCAGCGCGACCAGCGAGCCGAGTGCGTCCTTGTGGGTGCGCAGCGCGTCGGCGCACAGGCGGATCGCCTCGCCGCGGCGCGGTGCGGGGGTCGTGCGCCAGACCTTGAAGGCGGCCTGCGCGCGCTCGACGATCAGCTCGTAGTCG
>Ga0182747_1003532_pt1 | contig 10481 bp, 9 predicted proteins | sample eDN3rd30CBELigBY_FD_128526 | JGI IMG/M metagenome (GOLD analysis project Ga0182747, IMG submission 128526) | Enriched backyard soil microbial communities from Emeryville, California, USA - eDNA 3rd pass 30_C BE-Lig BY (version 2) (version 2) | ecosystem: Environmental > Terrestrial > Soil >...
CCTCGACCCCGAGGTCGCGTGGGCCGCGCTGCCGAAGGTGCTCGAGGGCCTGTGGCTGAACGTGCGGGTCATGGCGGTGTGCGCCGTGCTGATCGTCGTCGTGGCGATGCTGCTGGCGCTCGCGCGGACCCTGCGCGGACCGGCGTTCTTCCCGCTGCGCGCGCTGGCCACCGGGTACGTGGACGTGTTCCGCGGACTGCCGCTGATCCTCGTGCTGCTGCTGGTCGGCTTCGGCCTGCCGGGGCTGCGGCTCCAGGGCGTCCCGACGTCGGCGGTCGTGCTGGGCGGCCTGGCACTGGTCCTGACGTACTCGGCGTACGTCGCCGAGGTGTTCCGCGCGGGCATCGAGTCGGTGCACCCGTCGCAGGTCGCCTCCGCGCGGTCCCTGGGCCTCACCCGGGGGCAGACGCTCCGGCACGTGGTGCTGCCCCAGGCCGTGCGCCGGGTGATCCCGCCGCTGCTGAACGACCTGGTGTCGCTGTCGAAGGACTCCGGCCTGATCTCGATCCTCGGTGCCGTGGACGCGGTGCGCGCGGCGCAGATCCAGACCGCGACCTACGCCAACTTCACGCCCTACGTGGTCGCGGGCGTGCTGTTCGTGCTGCTCACGATCCCGCTGACCCGGTTCACGGACGCGTTGGCGAAGCGCGGCGGCTGGCTGGGGTCGCAGAGCGGCCTCGCGGGTGCGGGGGCGATGCGATGAGCGCGCCCGACGCCCCGTCCCCCGACGTCGTCCCCGCCGGCAGCCCGCTGCTGCGCGTCGACCGGGTGCGCAAGGCGTTCGGCGACCACGTCGTCCTCGACGACCTGTCGCTCGACGTCGCGGAGCACCGGGTCGTCGTGCTGATCGGCGCCTCCGGCTCCGGCAAGTCGACGCTGCTGCGCTGCGTGAACCTGCTGGAGGAGGTCGACGACGGCGTCATCGAGGTCGCCGGGCAGGAGGTCACCGACCCGCGCGTCGACGCCAACGCGGTGCGCGCCCGGATCGGCATGGTGTTCCAGGCGTACAACCTGTTCCCGCACCTGCGCGTCCTCGACAACGTGACGCTGGCGCCGCGGCTGGTGCACAGGGTGGGCAAGCGGGAGGCCCGGGAGCGCGCCGCCGCGATGCTCGAGCGGGTCGGACTCGGAGCGAAGGCGCAGGCGTTCCCCGACGAGCTGTCCGGCGGGCAGCAGCAGCGGGTGGCGATCGCCCGGGCGCTGGTGACGCAGCCGGCCCTCATGCTGCTGGACGAGGTGACGAGCGCCCTCGACCCGGAGCTGGTCGGCGAGGTGCTGGACCTGCTCGGCGAGCTCAAGGACGAGGGCACGACGATGGTGGTCGCGACGCACGAGATGGCGTTCGCCCGGCACGTCGCCGACGAGGTCTGCTTCCTGCACCAGGGCCGGATCCTCGAGCGCGGCCCGGCGGAGCAGGTCCTGGGCGCCCCGCGCGAGCAGCGCACCCAGGACTTCCTGCGCCGCTTCACGGGCTGACCGGCTCGCCCGCTCCCCGGCCGGAGACGCGTGGAGCGTCCTGCCCGACACGCGCGGCGTGTCGGGCAGGACGCTCCACTCGAGCCCGCTCGACGGGCGTCAGGCCTCGCCGGCCGCCTCGGCCAGGGCGATCCGCACCATGTCCTCGCGCGGCACGACCTTGACCCGCTCGCGGCCGTGCGGCTCCCCGAGGGACCGCTCGTACGCGTCCAGCAGCTCCCAGCCGGCCCAGTGGATCGGCCGGGCGCCCCGCGCGGTCAGGAAGTCGACGACCGCCTGCGGGTCCGCCTCCGTGGCGGACAGGAACGGGTTGCCCGGCTCCGTGATGTCGCCGGCGTCCTCGACCAGGTGCCGGATCGTCTCGCTCGCGTCGGACTTGGTGTGCCCGATCAGGCCGACGGGGCCGCGCTTGATCCAGCCGGTCGTGTAGACGCCGGGCACGGGCTCGCCGTCGACGTCCACGACCCGGCCCTCCCGGTTCGCGATGACGCCCTTGGCCTCGTCGAACGGCACGTCCACCAGCGGCGACCCGAAGTAGCCGACCGCCCGGTACACGGCCTGCACGGGCCAGTCGTGCGTCGTCCCGGTGCCCGCCACGGTGCCGTCGCCGGCCAGCGCGGTGCGCTCCGTGCGCAGCCCGACGACCTTGCCGTCCTCGCCGAGCACCTCGACCGGCTTGTGCAGGAAGTGCAGGTGGATGCGGCGGCTCGCCGTCAGCTCCTCCGGCTCCTTCAGCGTCCAGTCGGTCAGCGTCTTGACGACCTGCTTGGTCTGGTTCGACGAGTGGATGGCGGCCATCGAGCCCTCGTCGAAGTCGAAGTCCTCCGGGTACACCACGACGTCGACGTCCGGGACGTGCCCGAGCTCGCGCAGCTCCAGCGGGGAGAACTTGGCCTGGGCCGGGCCGCGGCGGGCGAACACGTGCACGTCCGTCACCGGGCTGGCCTTGAGGCCGTCGTAGACGTTCTGCGGGACCTCGGTCGGCAGCAGGTCGTCGGCGTGCTTGGCGAGGATGCGGGCGACGTCCAGCGCCACGTTGCCCGCGCCGAGCACCGCGACGTGCTGCGCGGTCAGCGGCCAGGTGCGCGGGACGTCGGGGTGCCCGTCGTACCAGGACACGAAGTCGGCGGCACCGTAGGAGCCCTCCAGGTCGATGCCCGGGATCGGCAGGTCGGCGTCCTTGATCGCGCCGGTCGCGAAGACCACCGCGTCGTAGTGCCGGCGCAGGTCCTCGAGCTTGAGGTCCACCCCGTAGTCGACGTTGCAGATCAGCCGGATGTCGCCCCGCTCGAGCACCTTGTGCAGGGCGACGATGATCTGCTTGATCCGCGGGTGGTCCGGGGCGACGCCGTAGCGCACCAGCCCGAACGGCGCGGGCAGCCGCTCGATGAGGTCGATGGACACGTCCAGGCCCGAGCGGCTGAGGATGTCCGAGGCGTAGATGCCGGCGGGGCCGGCGCCGACGACGGCCACGCGGACAGGGCGGTTCGAGGTCACGCAGGTGCCTTCCTTAGGGGACGCCGCCCAGTGTAGGACGCCCTTACCTCTGCCGATCTGCCGCGACATCCCGCCGTTCTCCCCGCGTGGGCCCGGACGGGGTCGGGGCGCGTCGGCGGGCGGCGCTAGCGTCGGGTCGTGCGCACCCCCTCCCCGTCCTCCCCCGGCGGCCCCGTGACGGCCGCCGCGACCCCCGCAGCCCCCGCCGCGACCGGCGCGCTCGACCCGCGCGGGCTCGCCGCCGGCGTCGGTGCCTACCTGCTGTGGGGCGTCCTGCCGCTGTACTTCGAGCTGCTGAAGCCGTCGGGCGCCGTCGAGGTCGTCGCGCACCGGGTGCTGTGGTCGCTGGTCTTCTGCGCGGTCGTGCTGACGGCCACCCGCACGTGGCGGGCGCTCGGCGTGGTGCTCCGGAACCGCCGGACGATGAACCTGGTCGCGGCGGCGTCCGTGCTGCTCGCGGTCAACTGGCTGACCTTCGTGTTCGCGGCGCTCGGCGGCCACGTGGTCGACGCCGCCCTCGGCTACTTCATCAACCCGCTCGTCACGGTGCTGCTCGCCGTCGTCGTGCTCCGCGAGCGGCTGCGCCGGACGCAGTGGGTGGCGCTCGGGTTCGGCGTCGCGGCGGTGGTCGTCATCACGGTCGGGCTCGGGCGGCTGCCGTGGGTGGCGCTGACGCTCGCCGGGTCGTTCGGCGTCTACGGGCTGCTCAAGAACCGCGTGGGGCGCAGCGTCGCCGCCGCTCCGGGTCTCGCCGCCGAGACCCTCGTGCTGGCGCCGGTGTCCGCGGTGTACCTGGTCTGGCTGGGGACGACGGGCGGCTCCACGTTCACCGCCACCGGCGTGTGGCACGCCCTCGCGCTGGCCGGGACCGGGATCGCGACGGCGCTGCCGCTGCTGCTGTTCGGGGAGTCCGCGCGCCGCCTGCCGCTGAGCGTCGTCGGCAGCCTGCAGTACCTGGCGCCGGTGCTGCAGCTGGTCATCGGCGTGCTCGTGCTGCACGAGACGATGCTGCCCGCGCGCTGGTGGGGCTTCGGGCTGGTGTGGGTGGCCCTGGTGCTGCTCACGGTCGACGGGGTGCGGACCCAGCGGGCCCAGCGGCTGCGCGCGGCAGCCGCCGCGCCGGCGGTCGCGGGCTGAGGGCACCGGACACCGGCGCACCCGGGCCGGCCCGCGCCGGGTCGGCCCGCGCCGGCGCCGCCCCCCGCCGGAGGTCAGACCCGGCGCCGGCGCCCCGCGACGCGCGCGGCGAGCGCCGCGAGCAGCACCACCGCGGTCCCGCCGATGCCCCACCACACCGCGCCCGCGCGCGCCCCGGCCAGCGGGTCCTCCCGCGGCGAGACGTCGACGGTCCGCACGTCCGCCGCCTGCGCGGCGGCGCGCCCGTGCACCGGGCTCGCCGGGCCGGGCGCGGTGCCGTCGTCGACGAACTCCAGCGCGGCGTCCGGACGAACGACGCCCCAGCCGACCAGGTCGTCCCGCTCGCCGGGCTGGGCGCGGGCGGCGGTGACCTCGAGCCGGTACGCCCACTGCGCGGGGGTCTCCTCGGGGTACCGCTCGGCGAGCAGCGCGACCGCCGCGCTGACGTAGGCGGTCGCGAAGCTGGTGGAGGTGCCCTCCCCGGACAGCATGCAGTCGCCGGCCGCGTGGAACGTGGTGAGGACGTTGGTGCCCGGCGCCGCCACGTCGACGTGCGCGCCGTGGATCGCGTCACCGGCGGGCAGGTCGTCGACGTCGACCGCCGTCACCGCGAGCACCCCGTCGTACGCCGCCGGGTACCGAGGGCCGTCGGCCTCGTCGCTGCTGGTGTTCCGGTTGCCCGCGCTGGCCACGACGAGCGCGCCCGCCGCGGTCGCCCGCCGGACGGCGTCGGCCAGCGCCGGGGTGTCGTTCGGCGTGCTCATCGACACGTTGACCACCCGCGCGCCCGCGGCCACGGCGGCGTCGATGCCCGCGGCCAGCCGCGTCGCGTCCGGGGCGACGCCCTGCTCGCGGGCCTGGTCGTCGTCGGCGTAGTAGACGCGGACGGGCAGGATCGTGGCGGCGGGCGCGAGGCCGACGACGCCGGAACCCAGGTCGTCCCGCCAGCGGGCGGCGATCTGGCCGGCGACGGCCGTGCCGTGCCCCGCGGTGTCCGTGCGGCCCGCCGGGTCGCCGGCGACGCCGACCAGGTCGACCCCCGGGACGACGGCGTCGGTCAGGTGCGCGTTGCCGGGGTCCACCCCGGAGTCGACGACGGCGACGAGCACGCCCGCACCGGTGGCCGACCGCCACGCGCGCTCGGCGGCGAGGCGGGTCAGCGCCGGCGGGGCCTCGGCGACGTACTGGGTCTTCTCCTGCGTGCACTGGGTGGTCGTCGCGGCGGGGAGCCGCGCGGGAGGCGGGCCGGCGAGCGCGACGCCGACGGCGGGCCCCGCCAGGAGGAGCGCGGCGGCGAGGCCGGCGAGGGCCGCTCGGCGCGTGGTGCGCTGCGGGGCGCGCTGCGTCGAACCGCCCGCCCGGCGCCGCGCGGGACCACGGCGCGCGCCCGCGGGGACGCCCGTCACGGGGCGCCGGTGCCCGCGTCCGTGGCGCCGGTCGCCGCCGCCGTCCCGCCCGACACCTCGGTCGCGGCGGCCTCGACCGTGAGGTCCGGCCCCGCGGGCAGCAGGTCGGCCCACGCCGGGGGCACCCGGGTCACGTCGTCGGGCGCGTAACCGAGCCGGGCCAGGACCTCGTCGCTCGCGTCCGGCACGGGGTACGCGCGGCCGGAGCCGTCGACCAGCCGCACGGTCGCGGCGGCCCCCGCGGTCGTCTGCGCGCGGACCAGCGCCCCCGAGCCCGGCGCGACGCGCACACCGGCGACGACCTCGGTCGCGTCGCGGAGCACCAGGTCGACCCGGTCGGCGTCGCCGGTGGTCAGCACCACGCACGCCGTCGACCCGACGGCCGGCAGCGTCGGCACGGTGGCCGGCAGGTCGGCCGGGGCCACGGGCGTCGCCGAGGTGCGGACGGCGGCGATCTCCGAGGCGGTGACCTCCAGCGGCTGCGCCGCGAGCTCGCCCGCACCCAGCAGGTACAGCGGGTAGGCGAGGTCGGACAGCGGCGCGAGCTCGCCCTCGGCGTCCACCACGTAGCGCCGGGCACCGTCGCCCACGCCGGTCACCTCGACGAGCGTGCCGACCCGCGTGTCGACGGGCAGCCCGCCCTCGGGCAGCGCAGGGCCACCCGCGCCCGCGACGGTCAGCGGCGCCAGGTCGGAGCCGGCCGGCACCAGGTTGAGCCAGTCCGCACCCGCGGCGATCGGGGTCGCCGTGTCCAGGCCGAGGGCGCGCAGCACCGCGGCCTCGTCGCCGGCCGGGATGCGGTGCCGGGTCCCGTCGGACACCAGGTACAGCGTCCCCGCTGCCTGCACGAGCGCGCCGGCGCCGGGGTCGACGACCGGGGCGGGCGCGTCGGGGTCGATCGTCAGCGCGGTGCCGCCGTCCGGCGCGACGCACGCCTGCCAGCCCGTCGCGGCGAGCCGGCTCGCCAGCGGCAGCTCGTCGGGCGCACCGGCGATGCCGAGGGTGGCACCGCGCGGGGCGTCGGTGATGTCGTCCTCGCTCACGTCCACCACGTGGAACGAGCCCGAGTCGAGCACCAGGCGGGCGCTCGTCACGTTGAGCACCGGGTGCAGCGTGCCCTGGATGCCGACGTACCGGCTGCCGTCGCCCTCGACGATGATCAGCGACTGGTCGTCCCAGCCGTTCGGCAGCGTGGGGCTGAGCAGCCCGAACCCCAGGCTCCCGAGCACCAGCAGCACGGACAGCGAGACACCGGCGACGACGCCGCGCAGCGGCTTGGTGGGCTCGAGCTCCCGGCCACCCGGCGCGCCGCTGGTGAACGCGGTCAGCAGGCGACGGCGGCTGTAGCTCTGCGCCTCGACGAGGTCGCGCTTGGACGCCACGGGTCAGACCAGGCCCGCCGCGACGACGCCGAGCGGCAGCAGCAGCGCGAGGCAGGCGATCTCCAGGAAGTCGCCGAGCCGCGCCAGCCCGACCCGGCGCCGCGGGGCGACCAGGCCGAGGCCGACGACCACCGCGGCGGCCGCACCGGCGACGCCCACGAGCGCGGGGCGCCAGCCGGGGTGCTGCGCGGCGGCCACGACCGCGACGACGACGAGCAGGGCCACCGACAGGCCGACGGTGAGCAGCACGTCGAGCCGGGAGTAGGTCTGCCGGGTCGCCAGCAGCAGACCCGCCGCGGCGAGCACGAGCAGGACGGTCCCGGCCACGCCGGTCGCGACGACCGCGGGCGCGGCGACCAGGGCGAGCACCCCGATCGCGACCCGCAGCGAGACCTGGATCCGGTGCCCGGCCGCGAGCTGCGCCCGGACGCGCGCGGACTGCACCGCCGGCGGGTCGGCGAGGATCTCGGCCTCGTTGCGCGGCGACACCACGCGCAGCGGCGTGCTCGACAGCGCGAGCCAGGGGACGCCGATGCTCGCGGTGGCGACGACGGCCACGACGACCGCGAGCACCTCCCCGGGGCGGGCGTCCGTCAGCGCGATCGCGGTCCCCGCGACGGCGAGGGCGAGCCCGCCGGCCAGCGGCGCCGCGCTGAGCTCCCGGCGGTCGACGAGCGCGGGCATCCCCAGCAGGCCGGCGACCAGCACCCCCGTCCCGGCGAGCGCCGCGGGCCAGCCCCAGGAGGGCGGCGCGGAGGTCGCGGTGAGCCCGGCGACCGCGGCCAGCACGGGCGCGGTCAGCACGAGCACCCGGCCCGCGGCGGGCTCGGTGCCCACCCGGCCGACGACGGCCCCGGCCACCAGCGCGAGGACCGCGGCCAGCGCGGCGACCACCGGCGGCACCAGCGAGGCCCGGTCGGCGCCGAGCAGCAGCGCGGCGCCCGCGAGCAGCAGCGCGCCCGCGGCCCACGCGGCGCTCAGCGCCGAGTCGCGCGGCGTCCACGGGGCGTACTGGTTCTCCACCGCGTCGGCCACGGCCTCCACGACGTCGTCGTAGATCCGCTCCGCCTCGCGGCGCGCGCCGGACTCCAGCGTGAGCACGGCGCCGTCCTCGACGCCCTCGGCCAGCAGGCTGCGGGCGGAGTCGATCGGCGTGCCGTCGGCACGCACCAGGCGGTACCCGCCGTGCGCGGTGGCGGCGTCCAGCAGGCCCAGCGCGCGGGCCAGGCCCGGGACCACCTCGGCCATCGGCACGGCGCCCGGGATGCCGAGGTCGAGGCGGCGGTCCCCGGCGGTCACCGACACCCGCACGAGCGTCCCCACGGACGTCGTGCTGACGGGCGCGTCTGTCATCGGGTCCCCTGTACTCCCTGGGCAGGTCGGCGGTCAGCATAGCGACGGCAGCCGATCCCGCCCGCGGGGCGCACGGGTGGACGCGGCCGTCCGGGTGGACTCCCGGGCGTGCCGCCCGGTCGGCGGTCCCCCGCGCGGAGGGCGTCGTGCCCGGCAAATGGGACGGAGAGTGACAGAACACGCCGGACCACTGGGCCGATCGGGTGATCCGTGACACCAGTCAGCGTGGTTGTCCACAGCGAGGGTGATCTCACCTGACGCGTCCGCGACCTGTCGGTTAGCCTCGTCGCGGTTCCGGGGTCGAGTGAGCTCGGGCACAGACGGCGCCGCAGGGGTGCACGTCAGGCAGGCCCACCGGGCCGTGTAGGGGGAGGTGACATGGCAGCAGAGGTCTCCGCAGCAGACGGCGCGCTCAAGCAGGGCGCCGACGCCGTGGTCCAGAGTCGTGGGGAGCTGCAGCGCGAGCTGAGCGCCCTCGAGGGCAAGCTGTCCGGCATCGGGTCGCACTGGCAGGGCCAGGGCGCCGTCGCGTTCAACGCGCTGATGGCCCGGTGGCGCGACGACGCGAACAAGATCGTGTCCGCGCTCAACGAGTTCGAGGCCAACCTGCTCACCTCGCAGTCGACGTACACCGCGTCGGACGAGTCGCAGCAGTCCACCTTCAGCCGCCTTCAGGGCCGGCTGGGCTGACCGGGAGAGGACGAGACGATGGCTGACCTCAAGGTCAACTTCGGTGGTCTGTCGACCGCCGCCGCCGACATCCAGTCGAGCGCGAGCAACATCGAGTCCCGCCTGGCGGACCTCGACCGCTCCCTGCAGCCGCTCCGGGCCAACTGGTCCGGCGAGGCGTCGACCGCCTACACCGCCGCCAAGGCGAAGTGGGAGGCCGCGCTGACCGACATGAAGGCGCTGCTGGCCGACGTCGGCCGCGCGGTGTCGACCTCCGGCGAGGAGTACCAGTCCACCGAGCGGGCCAACGCCGCCCGCTGGTGAACCACCCCGGCGCCGCGCCCCGCGCGCGACGCCGACCCAGCACGACCCGCGCGGTCGCGCCCGCCGTCACCCACGACGGCAGCGGCGCGACCGCGCGGCCATCGCGTCGCAGGGGGCGACGCGGACGAGACTTCTTGCGGAGGACGGACGTGGCAGGCGACGTCGAGGTCAGGACCCAGGTCCTGCAGGCCCGGCTGGGGCAGCTCGTGACGCTCTTCGACGACACGGACCGGCTGAAGGGGCAGATCGCGCGGCTGCGCGAGGGCCAGTCCGGCGCATGGCCGGAGATCCCGAGCGTGCAGGCGTTCTCCGCGAAGTACGAGAGCGCTCTCCAGGACGCCGAGAACCGGCTCACAGCCATCCGAGAGACCATCGACGCGTGCCGGCAGGCACTGGCCGACAGTGCGCTCTCGCTGGAGCAGCAGGACGCCGCCGTCGAGGAGCAGATGCGCGTGCTCGCCGCCCGGCTCGAGGGCACCCCGGCCGACCCCACGACCGCCGGACCGGGTCGGCTCGCCCGGACGCGGTTCTGATGAGAGGTCGTCGACCCGTTCGGCAGGGCGCTGTCCTCGCCACCGCCGTCGCGGTCGTGGCACTCGTGGCGCCGGCAGCGGCCGGCGCAGCCGTTCCCGGAGCCGAGGACGGGCGGTGGTACTACGAGGCGACGGGGCTCGCCGACCTCCACCAGCGGACGACGGGTGAAGGCGTCACGATCGCCGTGATCGACGAGGCGGTGAACCCGGCCGTCGCCGATCTCAGGGGCGCGGACGTCCAGCCGCACGAACCGTCGTACTGCGCCGCGCAGCCGGGGGGCGAGGCGTATCCCGCCACCTCGACCGAGCCGGTCGCAGAGCACACGACGTCCATCGTGACGATGCTCGTCGGCACCGACGCGGGTGTCGGCGGGGCACCGGGCATCCCCGGCGTGGCCCCGGGAGCCACGGTCCGGACGTACGCCGTCCGGTACGGCGAGGCGCCCTGCGAGACGCCTGCAGGTCAGGAAGACCTCCAGGACGACGCCATCCGGGATGCCGTCGCTGAGGGAGCCGACATCATCGCTGTCCCGGGGGCGGCGAACTTCACGACCGACGGCGTCGCCGACGCGCTGCGCGCGGGCGTCGTCGTCATCGCTGCGGGCGGCAACGACGGCTTCATCAGCGGAATGCCCTCGGTCGCGAACGGCGTCGTCAACGTCGGGACGGTCACTCCGGACGCGACGCTGGCCGACGGCAGCCCG
>Ga0182747_1003533_pt1 | contig 10481 bp, 8 predicted proteins | sample eDN3rd30CBELigBY_FD_128526 | JGI IMG/M metagenome (GOLD analysis project Ga0182747, IMG submission 128526) | Enriched backyard soil microbial communities from Emeryville, California, USA - eDNA 3rd pass 30_C BE-Lig BY (version 2) (version 2) | ecosystem: Environmental > Terrestrial > Soil >...
TATATATTTAGAACTTTTTCAATAACAAACTTCCCAGGATAATTAGTAGCTTGTTCCACTTTTTTATGAGGTGACAGGCACAGGGCATAAGAGATAAAGGAAACACGAAGAGCAAAAGCAACCGAATGGCTGCCTGAGAGAAATATTGAAAAAAGCCCGGATTCGTATTGGAACAAACCCGGGTTGGTATGGAGTCAGGAAAATGTTTATTTTAGTTCGGAAGAGTTAATTTTTGGGTTACCTTTTTAAAACCAGCAGTGAACAGCACTCCACATGTGTGGACTGTTATTGGCAATACAAATAGACGTTGGTGGGTTTACCAGCTCTTTCAAAACAGTTACTAATTTTGATTATCCATTAGTTTCTTAATTTCTTCCATACAAGGCATGCTTAATATTGCACCTTTCCTTGTTGTGACAATTGCTCCAACTGCATTTCCAAATATAATAATTTCTTCCATATCATCCATGTTTAAATTAGCAATAGGTTTATTTTTTTCTAAATATTTATATAAAACGCCACTATAAAAGCCATCTCCCGCACCTGTTGTATCAACTGGATTCACTTTGAAGGATTTAAATTTCCCTACGTTCTCCCCTTTTCGATAAAAACAGCCTTCTGCTCCTAAAGTGACAAATATAAGTTCTGTGTTATACTGTTCAACGAGTTGTCTTGTTCCTTTTTCTAAATCTGCCTTTCCAGTAATGAATTCCAACTCTTCCTCCGAAAGCTTTACGATGTTTGCATATTTCAATCCCTCTTTAATCATTTTCTTTGCATGCTCTAGATTCTTCCAAAGCAAAGCCCTTAAATTAGGATCATAGGAAACAACTTTGCCAGGCTGAGAAGAGTTATAAGGAGTTAAATCAATTAATAACTCTCCAAGAGCTGTTACATCATACATTTGAACCTCTCCTAAATTCTATTAAGCCAGAAGACTACTCTTCTGGCTTTTTATTTGAAATGGAACTATTTAAGTTCTGCTTCGTAATCTATCAAGAAGCACGGCAATAACAATAACGATCCCTTTTACAACTTGTTGCCAGTAATAATCCACGTTAAGCAAAGTCATTCCATTCGTTAACACAGCCACAATCAAAACCCCAATGATAGTTCCTTGTATACGGCCACGTCCCCCTACAAAACTAGTACCACCTAGTACGACAGCTGCTATCGCATCTAGCTCAAATGCTATTCCTACCATGGGCTGCCCTGAGAACAAACGTCCTGCCATCACAACGCCACTAACACCGGCTAATAAGCCACTGATCGAATATACGTTAATCAGGGTGCGATTAACTTTAATCCCTGTAAGATGTGCGGCTTCTTCATTACCGCCAATAGCATACACATGGCGCCCGAACATCGTATACTTTAAAACGATTAACATGATGATATAAACAATTGCCATCACATAAATAGGAGTAGGAATCCCTAGCATTTCACCTGCCCCAATAAACTTGAACTGCTTTGATGCCAAAACTACAGGATATCCTCCGGTTATAACATAAGCCAACCCCCTCAGGTAGGTCATACTTCCAAGTGTCACGATAAAGGCCGGCAACTTAGGTACAGCTGTTAAAAATCCATTAATAGCCCCAGCAACATATCCTACAGCAACTCCTACTAACATAGCGATAACTGGTGGAGTTCCGGCATTTGATAGTAATACAGATATAACACCGCTCAATGCAAGGGTTGAGCCTACCGATAAATCAATTCCTCCTGTTAATATAACTACAGTCATCCCAGCTGCCAGAATGGCTGTGATTGAACTTTGCTTTAGTACGTTTAAGATATTACTTGATTCTGTGAAATTCGGTGCAAAAATAATCATTACTATGATTAATAAGGCAAGAATTATTACCATGCCCAGCTGATTAAAAATCTGTTTTGAGCGTTCCTTAAACGAAACTACGGATGAACTTGACATTTGTAAGTTTGTATTCATTGTTTAACCTCTCCTGTAGCATAGTACATAATTTTTTCTTGTGTAGCTTCATCACGAGATAGTTCAGCTCTTAGTTTTCCCTCATGAATCACTAAAATCCGATCACTAACTCCTAATACTTCTGGTAATTCAGAAGAAATCATCAATACAGCAAGCCCTTGTGCTGCTAATTTACTTATGATTTTATGAATCTCGGTCTTTGCACCTATGTCTACACCACGGGTCGGTTCGTCAAGCAGCAGTATTTTAGGACCAATAGATAACCATTTAGCAATAACAACCTTTTGTTGATTTCCCCCACTTAGGCCCATAACATTTTGTTCCTTTGATGCCGTTCTTACTCCAAGTTCTTTAATGTATCGATCCGCGTCACGATTCATTTGCTTATACTGCAATAGTTTAAAATTACGATAGGTTGGTAATTGTGCCATCAGTATATTTTCTTTTACAGATAAATTTGGTAATAACCCCTGTTCCTTCCTGCTTTCAGGAACATGAGCAATGCCAAGTTTTATTGCGTCAATAGGACTTTTTATATGAACGGGCTTGCCATCTAAAATTATTTGACCCTCTGACAGTTCGGATAGTCCAAAGATTGTTCTCACCAACTCAGTCCGTCCCGCACCGACAAGGCCAGCTAAGCCCACAATTTCACCGGGGTAGATTTTCAGCGATATTCCCTTTACAACCTTCTTGTCAGAGACATTTTTTAACTCAAGGACTGGCTTTTGTTCAGGTCTAACAATACTTTCGATTCTCTCTCTTACAAATAGCTGATTTAACTCTCTTCCTACCATAAGTTTTACAAGATTCTCGGGATTGGTATCCGAAATTGGTCCACTTGTAACCCATTGACCGTCTCTAAGAACTGTAAAGCGATTTGAAATTTTAAAAATCTCATCCATTCGATGAGAGATATAAACAATAGCTACGCCTTTTCTTCTTAATTCTTCAATGATGCCAAAAAGCTTTTCTATTTCTTTATCTGTCAGAGATGCCGTCGGTTCATCCATAATTAAAATCTCAGAATTAAGTGATAAAGCTCGAGCAATTTCTACCATTTGTTGTTGGGCCACACTTAAGGTGGAAACATCCGCTCGAGGATCCAAAGAAGATCCTATGGATTTTAAAACTTGGGCAGCATTTTCATAAATATCATTCCAATTTATTAGGCCCAGCCTATTTTTCTTAAAAGTTGTCCCCATCATAATATTCTCACCAATGGACAAATTCGGTGAAAGGCTTATTTCTTGGTGAATAACACTGATCCCTTTATTTCTTGCCTCCATTGGATTATTCCAATGTACTTCTTGACTTTTATATTCAATCGTTCCTTCATCAGGCTGATACACTCCAGCCATGATCTTCATTAAAGTAGATTTTCCTGCACCATTCTCCCCCATCAAGGCATGAACTTCCCCTTTATAGAGTTCGATATTAACGTTTTGCAACACCTTGACACCGGAAAATTTCTTCGTAACCGCCTTCATCCTAAGGATGGGTAACTGACTTTCTGGTAGACGACGATTTATTTGTTCTTGAACCTGAAATACTGCCATTAGTGCCACTCCCTAAGTCTCTTTTTAAGCCCTATTTTACTAGGATATAAATATAGTGCTCCTGATAGAGCACCATATTTTACCTCCACTAGAGGGAAATCAATTACCAGCCACTATAGGAATCAACATTATCTTTAGTGATAAATTTAGTTGGAATAAGGACTTTTGAGTCAACTTTTTTTCCATCAATGACTTTTAATGCTAAGGCAACACCATCAAGAACCATTTGATTCGGGAATTGTGCTGAAGTACCAGCAAAGCTTCCGCCTTTTTTCAGCGCATCAACCGCAGAAGGCGCACCGTCAACACTTACGACAAAGAATTCATTTTGTCTACTAGCTTGTTCTTGTGCAATTTGTACTCCAACAGCCTCTTCATCATTTATGGTAAATACTGCATCGATTTTTTTGTTTGCTGTTAGTGCACCTTCCATTACGGTAAGAGCCTTTTCACGATTACCCTCACCATTTTGTTTAGCAACAACCTTGATATCTGGATATTTTTTAATTACTTCGTTAAAACCTTTAATTCGATCTGTCACTGCTGAAACAGGAGGTCCATCAATAATAACAATATTACCTTTTCCATTAAGTTGTTTTACAAGATACTCCGCAGCTAATTTACCTGCTTGAACGTTATCAGACATAACCACAGTGTCAATGCCACCTTCTGCAAATCCATCAAGAGCAACAACCGGAATACCTGCTGCTTTAGCCTCACTAACTGCACCAGCAATACCAGCAGAATCAAATGGGCTTAATAATATTAAATCAACTTTTTTTGTGATAAAGTCTTCAATTTGTGCAGTTTGTTTAGCAAGATCTTGATCCGCACTTACAGTCGTTACTTCAGCATTATACTTAGAAGCAACTTCTTTAGCCCCTTTAGACATCGCTACAAAGAATGGATTGCTTAAATTTGGAACTGTTAAACCAATCTTTAGCTTTTTTTCAGTATTAGACTTGTCATCTGTTTTACCTGTATTAGAAGCGCTTTCATTATTGCTGCATGCACCTAAAAAGCATAATGTTAAAATTAATAATACTATGTTAAAAATTTTAAAGTTTTTCATGGTTTGTAATTCCTCCTAAATATAGTTTTGTAAAGTAATAGATACTTCTAGCAAAACACATCCTTGTAAAAAAATCTGTAATACCGTAATATAAAAATGAGTGCTAAAATTAATATTAATTTTAGATATACTCAAGCAGGGTTATGATTTTGGGCTTTTTTCCATTTGGTCGTGGTTGCCCTTAATCGTAACCTTTTTTGTGATTCTTTCATTTTCTCACCCAAAGAACAAGTTAATTAAAACGATTAAAATCTCTTTTATTATTTTCATAACTCTATAAGCATCACCCCCTAAAAATGGTGTGGATATTTCTTAAAACGTTTTCATTTAAATTTTTTGCTTTTTATCTGATAGTAGATCCTTACCTATGGGGGAAAAGTCAGACTACGCGAACAGAAATTCCTGATTCCTCAATGCGGTTAAGTAAGGTCTTTTCTGCAGCACTATCGGTTATTAAATAATTTATCTCATGAATTCCCGCAAACTTCGCAAAACTTACTTGACCTATTTTGGTATGATCAGTGATGAGAATAACCTTTTCCGCGCAATCAATCATCTTCTTTTTTGTTGATGCCTCAATTAAATTTGGAGTGGTTAAGCCATTTTCTACATCAACGCCATTCGTAGCAATAAACGATTTGTCTACACAAATTTGATTAAAGCTGTTTTCAGCCAATGGACCTACCAACGCTAGTGTTTCTGAACGCAGAGAACCACCACATAATAAGACTTCAATTCCAGATACATCCTTTAATTCGTTTGCACATAATATCGAATTGGTAACCACCTGTAAACTCGAAAAGTTTCTTAGTTCTTGAGCAAGATAATAAGTTGTCGTACCCGAATCGAGCAAAATACTTTCACCGTTCTCAATAAGCTTAGCCGCTTCCTTTGCAATAGCCCTTTTCTCTTTTTGAAACTGCACTTCTTTCTCAATGTAAGTCGGTTCGAAGGTCACACTATTGAACAAGACAGCCCCACCATGCGTTCTTTTTAACAATTGTGCTTCCTCTAGTTCCTTTAAGTCCCTACGAATTGTTGATTCAGACAAGTCGAAGTGTTGACTTAATTCTTGTACATCTACTCTAGCATTCTTGTTTAGTAACTCTAATATTGCCGACTTTCTTTCTATACCATACACAGAATCGTTTTCCTCCCATTCATTTGAAATACGCCGCTTGACTGTTTTAGCTCAATTTTGAATGAATTTGATGTTTTATGCTCACTTTTGATTATATGTTCTATTTTACCAATTTACAATATGAATTTATGAATAATTGTGAAAATTTTAATATTAATAAATTAAAATAAAAAAACTATTGTTTAAACGCACAAAAACTTGTGCAAGGTGGACACCAAGTGGACATTGACCACCAAAAAAGGCAGCGGATTTTTCCACTGCCTTTTTCTTTATGTCATATGTTCTATTGAATGTGTTGATACTTCATAGGCAACGATATATTTGAAAAGGGTGTGAATAGTGATGTTGTCCACCAATGAATTTTGTGTCCACCAAAATCAACGTGATTCAAAAATGGTGGACAAATGGTGGACAAAACCACTTTTTTCTTTGTCAAAAAACCTTGCAAACCCTTATTTTACAAGGCTTAATAGACATACAGTTTCAATATGACTCGTATGCGGGAACATGTCCACTGGCTGGATATATTTTACATCAAATTTAGCACTTAACGTTTGAATGTCCTTCGCCAATGTTGAAGGATTACATGAGATGTAAATGAGCTTTTTTGGTTCTGCTTGGAGGATAGTTTGGATTAACTGCCCCTCAAGACCCGTTCTCGGTGGATCAACCACAATAACATCGGGCTTCCAACCCTTTTTGACCCATTTCGGCAGAACTTCTTCCGCCTTTCCAGGTACATATTTTGTATTAGTCAACCCATGCCGCTTTGCGTTTTTCTTTGCGTCCTCAATCGATTCTGGGATGACATCCATTCCACGAACTTCTCCTGCCTGATCGGCGAGCCATAACCCGATGGTTCCCACTCCACAATAGGCATCTACTACCTTTTCTTGACCAATCAGCGCAGCTGCTTTTTTCACTTCATTATAAAGCTTAACCGTCTGAACAGGGTTTAATTGGAAGAAAGTCCTTGCAGAAAGCTCAAATTGAAGGTCTCCTAGTGTTTCTTGGATAAACTCTTCACCCGCTAACGGAAGTGTTTCCTCACCAAAAATAAGGGAGGTTTTTTGTCCATTGATGTTCTGAACAATTGATTTCACATTCGGGAGACGCTTTTGGATTTCCTGAATGATGATGTCCACTTTTGGTAATTCTTTTTGAGTTGTGATTAGGACTATTTGTAGTTCGCCTGTTTGAATGCCAACCCGAGTAACAATGGTTCGAACAATTCCTTTTCTGGACTTTTCATTATAAATAGGAATTTTTAATTCCTCTAAAATCCGTTTAACCGCTGATGTTGCTTCATTTGTTTGTGAGTGCTGCACAGCACATTCCTCAATATTTATCAATTGATGGGAATTAAGGCCATAAAGCCCCGCAAGGACCTTGCCATCCATTGCCTTCACTTGAAAACTGCTCTTGTTTCGATATCTCCATGGGTCTTCCATTCCAATTGTTTCTCGAATATCAAGTTTGCTAATATCAACTCTGGTATGGCGCTCTAGTGATTGGATGATGATATCACGTTTTTCCTTTAACTGTTGATCATATTTCAAGTGCTGCAATTGACATCCTCCACATTGATCATAAACCGGACACAGCGGCAGAACACGATGCGGGGATTTAATACGAATTTTTTTGATTTTTGCTTCAGCAAATTTCGGGCTAATCTTCGTCGCCTCTACGACCACTTCTTCACCGGGAAGTGCACCGGGCACAAAAACAACCTGTTTTTTATAATAACCGACACCTTCCCCATTAATACCGAGCCGTTTAATCGTAAGCGGAAAGGTTTGCTTCAGTTCAATTTTAATATTTTGATCAGTTTTCATCTATTTCACTCCATAATATTCCATAAATTCATATAGATCGTTTCATTTTAATTTCCCCGTATTATAGCATGATTCACACAGAAAAACCGAATTCCAAAAAGAAATTCGGTTTCTGTGGGTGATATATCTATTTTTTCTTCGGAAAATCATCAAGGCTTTTGAATTTGTAGCCTTTTTTCTTTAGATCCTTAATTGCCTTTTCAAGAGCATCGGCGTTATCTTTTGAAACAGTGTGTAATAGTAAGATACAGCCCGGATGGACCTGCCTCATGATATTGTCGTAGGAATATTGCCAGCCTCTTTGCGAATTCACATTCCAATCGACGAAAGCGAGTGACCAGAATACATGCGTATAGCCCTCTTCATTAGCAATCTGCATCGTTCTTTCACTAAATACCCCCCGTGGCGGACGAAGGTATTTCATTTCTTTTTGCCCTGTTAATTCTTTGGTTTTGACGCTGACCTTTTCGAGCTCTTCACGAATCCTTTGATCACTTACGGTTGTCAGGTCCGGGTGATGCCACGAATGGTTCCCGACAATATGCCCTTCTTTAACCATCCTTTTCACAATATCCCCTGCCGAAAGCAAATAATGCCCTGTCACAAAAAAAGTCGCAGGTACCTTTTCCTTTTTTAAAATATCAAGAATCTGAGGGGTATATCCTTGTTCATAACCGTTATCGAAAGTTAAGTATAACGTCTTTGAGTCTGGGTTACTTTTATAAAAAGCACCGTATTTTTCTATTAACTGATCAAGCTCAGCTCCTGCTTCTGCCGGCTGTTCATTTACCCCTTTTTTAAAGCCCCAATGGATCGGCTGATTGGATACAGCCGCATATGTACTCTGCGGTATAAATAAGAGCAGCATACTAAGGATGCACAATAATCTTTTCATCCATGTTCCCCCTATTTTATTTTTTTTAGTGTTTGTTATTAGGTGGAAAAACATGATTGGTTAAAATAGGAATTGTTGGTTGGTGGTAGATTCGTCCTCTTTTTATTCCTGTATAGGGAAGAGTTCTTTTAGGTATATTGGATGCGGTCGTTCTAGAGGAAGGCATGTTAAGAAATTTCCGTAATTCATGATTGGTAAATGAGGGTTTGATCAGAAGAAAGTAATCGTTAATACCATTAATGAAGGCTTCTTTTGAAAATAATAAACATTTAGGACATATCCATTTCGACCTTATATAATCCATAGGAATGTTTAAACATCTTGGGCATTGGACTCCCGAGATAAGTTCGTCTTCTGAAACCTGAAAATAATTAAGGATATCAATTTTTTGAGGTGTGTGTTGCGATAATAAAAGATTAATGATTTGATAAACGGTCTTTTTATTTAGCTTTTTTCCTGTGTGGGCCTCTTCTAATTCATCTACTTTCCTTAATAAATCATAGGCCCTTATGACTTTTTGCTCTGCTTCTTGGTATTCTTGATTGATAATTATTTCTGTAGAGGGTTTACAAACAGTAACAAGGTTTGCAATAGGAATCTGAGGTACTTTATCATACTCAAATGAATGTCTTAATAATATTTCATGGCGGTTTACTTGCGCTACTGGATTCTCATAGATGTCCCTGTTGTCTGCATATTCATGAATCATTTGTTTTTTTTCAAATCGCAGCATTCCTGAGTGGTTTTTTGCATCAATTATTATTATTAATTTTTGGGAAAGGAGTAGAGCATCAATCTGGAAATAGGTATTTCCTATAGGAAGACGAAGACCGTAAAAAATATGGTACTTGTGTACGGGAATTTGATCCAGATAGTATTTTAATGTTTTTTCTCCATTATATCCGGACCTTAAAATTCGTATTTTAGACTTTATTTCTGGCATTTTTCTATGATTTTCTGCTAGCCTTCTTTCTAAAGCCTCCACTTGAAGCAAGAAATTAGGGGGTGCGAGTTCCATTTCAATCAAGATAAATCCTCCTTTGTATTTTTAGTATAACTTCAACAAGATATTTGGTAATCCTAGTCTTTTTTTATACTTGTTATGAAACTTTTGTGTCTGGTCGTCGCTTATGACATATTATCGGACTACTTTTTATCTATTTTTCGAAACTTACGACATATGCTGGATATTATTTGGAAATCAACTCAATATCCAGTTACTTATGACATATTTTTCAGCACTTATGACATCTTATCGGATTCTTATCGCCCATTTTTTCGAAACTTACGACATTTGCTGGATATTATTTGGAAGTCAATTCAATATCCAGTTACTTATGACATATTTTTCAGCACTTATAACATATTATCGGACTCTTATCACCTATTTTTTGAAACTTACGACATTTGCTGGATATTATTTGGAAATCAATTCAATATCCAGTAACTTATGACGTATTTTTCAGCACTTATGACATCTTATCGGACTCTTATCGCCCATTTTTCGAAACTTACGACATTTGCTGGATATTATTTGGAAATCATCTCGCTTTTAGTTCATAAAAAAAATAAGCGCCCGCAACCCGAGCGCCTATCCCACAACTCTCTATTTAAAAACCGGCTCCTTAAACGCCGCTAACTTTTCTAATGAAGATTTATCTACGTCGGCGTGCAGGCTGTTTCCGTGTGAGTCCATTGTCACTACTGCTGTGAAGCCCTCTACACGAAGGTGCCACATCGCTTCGGGAATACCAAATTGCATTAAATCGACACCTTCAACTGATTTGATGCAATCTGCATAATATTGTGCAGCTCCGCCAATTGCATTTAGGTATACCCCGCCATGTTCTTCTAATGCAGCTAACGTCTTCGGTCCCATACCGCCTTTACCGATAACAGCGCGGATGCCGAATTTTTTCATGATATCACCTTGATAAGGTTCCTCACGAATGCTTGTTGTTGGACCTGCTGCCTTTACATGCCAAGCACCGGCTTCATCCTTCAACATAACCGGACCGCAATGATAAA
>Ga0182747_1003534_pt1 | contig 10479 bp, 9 predicted proteins | sample eDN3rd30CBELigBY_FD_128526 | JGI IMG/M metagenome (GOLD analysis project Ga0182747, IMG submission 128526) | Enriched backyard soil microbial communities from Emeryville, California, USA - eDNA 3rd pass 30_C BE-Lig BY (version 2) (version 2) | ecosystem: Environmental > Terrestrial > Soil >...
ACGTCGATGAAGAATGCGTACTGCCACAGCGCGCCGTGGTCGGGCCGCGACTCGATGCGGTTCATGCTGATCCCGCGCCGCGCCAGCGGTTCGAGGATCCTGTACAGCGCGCCGGGCTGGTCGCGGATCGAGACCATCAGCGAGGTGCGGTCGTTGCCCGACGGCGGGAACGAGGCGCGGCCGATCACCAGGAAGCGCGTGGTGTTGTCGCTGCGATCCTGGATCGGGCCGGCGACGACCTTCATCCCGTAGACGTGCGCGGCGTTCTCGCCGGCGATCGCCGCGGCATCGTCGGACTTCTTCGCCCGGCGCACCGCCTCGGCGTTGCTGGCCACGGCCTGTTTCTCCACGCCCGGCAGGTTCTTGCGCAGCCAGTTGCGGCACTGCGCCAGCGACAGCCCGTGCGAGTAGACGCGCTCGATGTCCTCGACGTGGCCGGTGCGCGACAGCAGGTACTGGTGCACGCGCAGCTCGACTTCACCGCAGATCATCAGCGGCGAAGTGAGGAACAGGTCGAGAGTGGACTGGATCGTGCCCTGCCCCGAATTCTCCACCGGCACCACGCCGAAGTCCGCCGCGCCGGAGGCGACTTCGTCGAACACCTCCTCCACGCTCGCCAGCGGCAGGCCCTTGGCCGAATGCCCGAACTGCTTGTACACCGCCTGCTGCGAGAACGTGCCCTCCGGGCCGAGGTAGCCGATCTTCAGCGGCTCCTGCTGCGCCAGGCACGCGGACATGATTTCGCGGAACAGGCGCACCAGCACCTCGTCCGACAGCGGGCCGTCGTTGCGGTCGACCACGCGCCGCAATACCTGCGCCTCGCGCTCGGGGCGGTAGTACTCCACCGCCGCCGCGAGCTTGCCCTTGGCCTTGCCGACCTGGTGCGCGAACAGCGCGCGCTCGGCGATCAGCGACTGGATCTCGCGGTCGATGCCGTCGATCTGCGCGCGCACGGCGAGCAGGTCGGGCTTCGCCGCCCTGGATCCCTTCTGCGTCGCCGCAACCTTGGGCGCAGCGGTCCCGGCATCGGCTTTCTTCGCCGGTTTCTTCGTGGTCGCGCGCGGTGGTGTCATCGATTCATCATTCCGTAGGAGCGCCTCATGGGCGCGATCTTCTTCGCCGGATTCCGCAGGTATCGCGCGCATGGCGCACTCCTGCGCCCGGCTCCGTCAGCCATGCCGCTGCCGGAAATCGTGCATGAAATCCACCAGCGCCTGCACGCCATCCACCGGCATGGCGTTGTAGATCGAGGCGCGAATGCCGCCCAGCACGCGATGGCCCTTGAGCGCGAGCAACCCCGCCGCTTTCGCCTGCGTGAGGAAGCCGGCGGTCAGTGCGTCGTCGTGCAGGAAGAACGGCACGTTCATGCGCGACCTCACGTGCGGCGCAACCTCGTTGCGATAGAAGCCGCCGGAGCCGTCGATGGCCGCATACAGCAACCGTGACTTCTCCGCGCTGCGACGCGCGAATTCGTCGACCCCGCCTTCGGCCAGCATCCACTTGAACACCAGCCCGGCGAGATACCAGTTGTAGCTGGGCGGCGTGTTGAGCATCGAACCCGCCTTCGCGTGCGAGGCGTAATTGAAGATGTCCGCGCGCGGCTGGCCGGCGCGTTCGAGCAGGTCGCGGCGCACGATCACCACGGTGACGCCCACCGGCCCGAGGTTCTTCTGCGCACCGGCGTAGATCAGCCCGTAGCGCGACACGTCCAGCGGTTCGGAAGCGATGCTGGAGCTGAAGTCGGCGAACAGCGGCACGTCGCCGGTATCGGGCAGCGATCCCCACTGCGGGCGGAACTCGACGCCGTGGATGGTTTCGTTGGCGGTGACGTGCAGGTAGGCGGCGTCCTTCGACAGCCGCCACTGCGATGCCGGCGGAATGTCGCGGAAGCCGTCGGCCTCGCCGCTTGCGGCGATGTTCGCGCTCACGTACGCCTGCACCTGCTTCAGCGCGACCTTGCCCCAGTGGCCGCTGACCACGTAGTCGGCCGCCTGCCCGGGCGCGGCGAAGTTGAGCGCAACCAGGGCCTGCTGCGTGGTCGCGCCGCCGGACAGGAACAGCACCGCGTAGTCGTCGGGGATCGACAGCAGGCTGCGCAGGTCGGCCTCGGCCTCGGCCGCCACCTGCATGAACTCGGGACTGCGATGGCTGATCTCGGCGATCGAGGCGCGCGCGCCGTTCCATTCGAGCAGTTCGGCCTGCGCCTGGTGCAGGACCGGTTCGGGGAGCGCGGCGGGACCGGCGGCGAAGTTGTAGGCGCGCGACATCGGCGGTTCCTGTTGGCTGGATGACCCTGGGCTGGATGGGCGCCCGCCGCCGAGCATCGGGCGTGGCCCTCGGTGCTAGGCTCGGGACGGACGACCACCGGCTGCGCCCCAAGTATGCCGCAGCGCAACACGGATTGGCGGGGGAATTTCCGGCCATTCCGCGCGTCCTATCCATACTGCCGCCCCGGAACCTCCCCATGTCCCTGCGAGACGCCCTGCGGATCCCCGCTTCCGCGATCACCGATGAAACCGTCTACCGGCAGCGCCGGCAGCTGCTCGCGGTCTTCGCCGCGGCACCCGCGCTCACGCTCGCCGGCTGCGCCGAGGCCGAGCCGCCCCCCCCGCCAAAGACAGCCATCACCCCCGCGCAGGCCCGCTCGGGCTTCCGCACCGACGAGGAACTGACCGGTCTCGACGACATCACCAGCTACAACAACTTCTACGAGTTCGGCACCGGCAAGAGCGACCCCTCGCGCGCGGCGAAAACCTTGCGCACCCGTCCGTGGTCGATCGCGGTTGGAGGCGAATGCGCGAAGCGCGGCACGCTGTCGCTCGACGACCTGCTCAAGGGCCTGTCGCCGGAGGAGCGCGTGTACCGCATGCGCTGCGTGGAAGGCTGGTCGATGGTGATCCCGTGGCTGGGCGTGCCGCTGGGCGAGGTGCTGAAGAAGTTCGAGCCGACCTCGAAGGCGAAGTACGTCGCGTTCACCTCGCTGGCCGACCCGAAACAGATGCCGGGCGTGCGCTACCGCTCGATCAACTGGCCTTACCGCGAAGGCCTGCGCATGGACGAGGCGATGCACCCGCTGACCCTGCTCGCCACCGGGCTGTACGGCAAGCCGCTGCCGCAGCAGAACGGTGCGCCGCTGCGGCTGGTGGTGCCGTGGAAATACGGTTTCAAGGGCATCAAGTCGATCGTCGCGATCGACTTCGTCGAGAAGATGCCGGAGACCGCGTGGCACGACCTGCAGCCTTCGGAGTACGGCTTCTTCAGCAACGTCAACCCGAACGTCGACCACCCGCGCTGGAGCCAGAAGACCGAGCGCCGCATCGCCGGCAAGGCCAGCAAGCTGTTCGCCGAGCGCATCCCGACGCGCATCTACAACGGCTATGGCGACCAGGTCGCCTCGATGTACGCGGGACTGGACCTGAAGAAGTGGTTCTGAGCGCCGGCGCACCGCATTATCCGTGCGGGAATGGCGGAAGCCACGGCGCCTCGCGTCAATCGCGGCTTCCGTCGCTCCTGCGAAAGTCCGTGCGGAGCTGACCCATGCCGCCACGCAAGACCCCGGCGTCCATCATCGCCGCCAAGACCGTCGTCCACGCGCTGGCGCTCACTCCGCTGGCGATCCTCGCGTGGCAGTTCTGGGACGTCTACAGCACCAACAGCGATGCGCTGGGCGCGGACCCGGTGGCCGAGATCGAACACCGCCTCGGCCTGTGGGCGCTGCGCCTGCTGATGGTGGCGCTGGCAATCACGCCGCTGCGCCAGCTCACCGGCAGGCCGGCGCTGGTGCGTTTCCGGCGCATGCTCGGCTTGTACGCGTTCGCCTATGCCTGCCTGCACTTTTCCGCCTACCTGGTCCTCGATCTGCGCGGCTACTGGACCCAGGTCTTCGAGGACATCGCCAAGCGGCCGTACATCACCGTCGGCTTCGCCGCATGGCTGTTGCTGCTGCCGTTGGCGATCACCTCCACGCAAGGCTGGATCCGCCGCCTGGGCCGCAACTGGGGCCGCCTGCACAAGCTGGTCTACGCCGTCGGCGTGCTGGCGGTGCTGCACTTCTGGTGGCTGGTGAAATCCGACATCCGCGAACCGGCGCTGTACGCGGCGATCCTCGCGGCCCTGCTCGGCTGGCGGGCGTGGAAGTGGCTGGCGAAGCGGCGCGCCGCGGTCCGGGCACCGGCCCGGCCGGAACGACGTCCCGACGTCGCGCGCCAGGCCGGCTCCGGCGGCAAGCAACCTCGCCCGGGCCAGCAGTCAGCCGCTGCCGAACAGCAGCAGCAGCGCCAGTAGCCCGGCGATCGCCACTGCCGCCAGCAGCAGCCACGGCAGGCGCCAGGGCGACGCCGGCTGCGTGGCTTGCGCGGCCTCCTCGGCGACGGCCGCATTGGCCTGGCGTTCCTGCGCCTGGTCGCGCGCGCCCTTGCCCCGCATCGGCGCCTCGACCACGAAACGGTGGTGCGCATCGAACACCACCTGGTCGCCCGGCCTGAGCAGCGCGTCGCGCATCGGCTCGCCGTTGACCAGCGTGCCTTCGGCCGAACCCAGGTCGCGCAGCACGATGCTGTCGCCCACCAGGTCCAGGCGCGCGTGGCGGTCGGCGAACGTGGGGTCGTCGATACGGATGTCCGCTTCGGGGCTGCGGCCGACCAGGCGCGGATGCTCGAGCGTGAAGCTGCGGCCGTGGTACTGACCGCCAACGCCGCGCAGCACCATGCGCGGGTCGCCGATCGCATCGGATGCCGCCTCCTGCAGCGCCGCACCGGGCAATTCCGGTGGCTCGGGCCCGACCACGCGCATCTCCACGCCGTCGACGTAGACCGCATCGCCCACGCGCAGCATGGCCAAGCGCCGGATCTCGCGCCCATTCACATGCACGCCGCGCCCGCCCTCGGCCACCGTCAGCCAGACGCCGCGGCGATCGACGCAAAACCTCACCCGCGCTGCCTGCGTGTCATCGATCAGCCCGAACTGGCCGTCGCGCCCGTCCAGCGGGCCGACGGCATGCACGCCGACACCGAGCGGTAGCTCGGAATGGTGGTCGTCGGCGAGGCGCAGTTTCAGGAGTTCCATGCCGCGGAAATCTAGCATGCCGCCCGGCACTTGGATGGCGCGGCCGGCGGCCACAGAATGCGTGCATCACTCCCACCGGAGCCAGGCATGGCCGGCATCGACATCCAGCACAAGCACTCCCTCCCGCTCGGCAAGGCGCGCAAGGCCGTGGAAGACGTGGCCAGGAAACTGGCCGACCGCTTCGACTTCGAGTACGGCTGGGACGGCGACGACATGCATTTCAAGCGCCCCGGCGTCGACGGCCGGATCGCGGTGGGCAAGGACGACCTGCACGTCACCGCGCGGCTGGGCATGCTGCTCTCGGCGTTCCAGGGCACCGTGGAATCGGAAATCCGCAAGGTGCTGGACGAAAAATTCTCGTAATCAGTCGAAAGGCCGTGGATGCCCGGCGAACAACCGCTGCGACGCCTTGCGTTCGGATCGCTCGATCTCGGCCACGAAGGCGTCGGCATCGCCCAGTTCCTCGAACGCCGCCACGCCGCGCTCCAGGAATCCCTGCAACTCGCTCAACCCGGCCACTTTCGCCGGGCCGCGCGAGAACGCCAGCAGCACGGCGACGCCCGGAAGTTTCAACGCGCGGCCGAAGCCGCTGCCGACGCGACCGATCAGGCTGATCTGACGTGCGCGCAGCCGTGGCAGGCCGACTTCGCGATAAGCCTGCGCGTACAGCGCCTCGTCGAGCTTCCTGCGCCGCGGCGCCAGTGCCTGCAGCGCCTGCGCCATCCGCAGGTCCAGTGCCTGGGTCAGCGCGCCGAGTTCGATTGCATCGGCCACCGTGACCAGCAGCTTCTCCGGCAACAGCCGCTGCATCATCGGCAGCACGCGCGCGATGTCGGCGTCGCGGCGGGTGAAGTCGCGGTCGCCGTAAACGTCGTCGAGGAAGAACTCCGCCGCCGGCCTGCGGCTGGGATCGGCAAGGAAGTGGGCAAAGCTGGCGCGCAGGCGCGTGGCCTGCCAGCGCCGCAGTTCCGGCAGCCAGCGCAGGCCGTTGCGCGGTTCGCGCGCGGGATCGTGCAGGGCCTGGTGGCAGGCAAGCCTGCGCTCGAGCCGGCTGGAAACTGACGGACGTGGCATGCATGCATTTTCGCAGGCCGCGGGTGAAGAGCACCACCAAGCCGCGCGGCATCGATCGGCTACACTCCGGCCGACCTTCCCATCGGCGCCTGCATGCTCTCCCTCCACCCGGCCCGGCAACGCGGCAAACCTTCCAATCGCGCCCCGGCCCGGATCGGCCTGGCCATCGCCGGCGGCGGTCCGATCGGCGGCATGTACGAACTCGGTGCGCTGCGCGCGCTGGACGAAGCGCTCGACGGCCTCGATCTCACCGACCTCGACAGCTACGTCGGGGTCAGCAGCGGCGCCTTCCTGGCCGCGGGCCTGGCCAACCGCATGTCGACGGCCGAGATGTGCCGCATCTTCATCACCGGTGACAGCGACGACGCCCGCTTCCGCACCGACACCTTCCTGCGCCCGGCCCTGTTCGAATACCTGCAGCGCGCCGCCAGCCTGCCGCGGCTGACGCTCGACTGGTGGCGCAGCATGCTGCTCGAGCCGCGCGACCTGCCCTGGTCGGACCTGGTCAACCGCTTCGGCGGCCTGGTGCCCACCGGCCTGTTCGACAACACCGAGGTCGAACGCTTCCTGCGCGACATCTTCACCCGCCGCGGACGCAGCAATGATTTCCGCGAACTTGACGCGAAGCTGTTCGTGGTCGCGGTCGAACTCGACAGCGGCGAACCGGTGCTGTTCGGCAGCGACAGCTGGAACGACGTGCCGATCTCGCGCGCGGTGCAGGCCAGCGCTGCGCTTCCCGGGCTCTACCCGCCGGTCGAGGTGCGCGGCCGCCACCTGGTCGACGGCGCGCTGCGCCGCACGATGCACGCCTCGGTGCTGCTCGAACGCGGCATCGACCTGCTGATCGGCATCAACCCGCTGGTGCCGTTCAACGCCGGCCTCGGCGACGCCCGCGGCGGCTCGCCGGTCGACGACGACACCGCCGGCCAGCGCCTGGTCCACGGCGGCCTGCCCGCGGTGCTGTCGCAGACCTTCCGCACCCTGTTGCAGTCGCGCATGCAGGTCGGGCTGGCGCGGTATGCGCGGCAGTACCCGGACATCGACCAGATGGTGTTCGAACCCAACGCCCACGACGGCGAACTGTTCCACACCAACGCCTTCAGCTTCGCCGCGCGCCGCCGCGTCTGCCAGCTGGCATGGCGCAACACCATCGACGACCTGCGCAGCCGGGCCGGCGAACTGCGCCCGGTGCTCGCCGCCAACGGCATCCGCCTGCGCGACGAGGTGCTCGACGACGACAGCCGCACCCTGCTCGACGGCCTCGCCGGGCGCCCTCCCCGCAGCACGGAAACGACCGCCAGGCTGCGCCGGGCGCTCGACGAGACCGAACGCGTCATCGCCCGCCGCAAGGCCGCCCGGAAGAACGCCCGCGGCCGCTGAACCGTTCGCCATGTCTCGTGTGAATGCTCTAGACAATGGGGCGATGCTGCCGCGCAATCACACACACGATTCCGCCCGGAGGGCACATGGCCAAGTTCAAGAAAGCCGCGAAGAAGACCGCCAGTTCGCGTTCCAGCTCCAGCGTCGACATGCAGGCGCAGGCCGAGAAGCTTTCGAAGACGTTGAGCGAATCCGCGCAGCAGATCTGGCTCGCCGGCGTCGGCGCATTCGGCCGCGCCCAGGCCGAGGGCACCAAGCTGTTCGAAGGCCTGGTCAAGGAAGGCCTGAACCTGGAACAGACCGCGCGCAAGTTCGCGGGCACCCGCACCCATGTCGTGCGCGACGTGGTCGAGAACCGCGTCGACCAGGCCCGCGAACGCGCCACCGACACCTGGGACCGCCTCGAGAAGGTGTTCGAGGATCGCGTCCAGCGCGCGCTGACCAAGCTCGGCGTGCCCGGCCGTGACGATCTTGCCGACCTGAGCAAGCGCGTCGAAACGCTGACCGCCGAACTGCGCCGCCAAGGCGGCGGCTCGCCGGCCCGCAAGGCCCCCGCGCGCAAGAAGGCCGCCAAGGCCGCGCCTGCGAAGAAGGCGACGACGAAGGCCGCCGGCAAGCGCGCGACGCCACGCAAGAAGGCCCCCAGCAAGGCCTGACGTTTCCGCCACCGCCCGCGCATCGCCGCGATGGCCACCGCCTGGCCCGCCAATCCGTTCAACGACCGTATGCTCCCCTCCCCCTTACGGTTCCGGGTTGGCGGGCTTCTCCATGCCGGTTCGATCATTCCTGCCTGAGAGCGGCTCCCCGGCCGCGCCCGCCTGAAGCAAGGGGCGCGCAACCGGAACGCGCAGCGACTATCCTTTCGTCCCCGCCAGCGGACGAAATCCCGTGATCGAAAGCGCCCAGTGGACCATTGCCCTGGCCGTCGCCGTGCTGATCGGCGTCGCCGGCACCCTTTACTTCCGCCTGGTGGTCATGCGCCGTGACGAGACCGAAGCCGGGCTGGCTGCACTGGCGGCGATGTCCTGGCGCGAGTTCATCCACCTGGTGCTCGATGCGCTTGGCCAGCGCGGCTATTCGCGCGTGCTCAACCACGAGGCACCCTCCGGCGACAACGACTACACGCTGGAGCGCGACGGCAAGCATTTCCTGCTGTCATGCAAGCACGGCAGCGCCTTCGTCCTCAGCAGTGCGCAGGTCACCGAACTCGCCAACGAGATCCGCCTGACCAGCGCCGCGGGCGGCATCCTTGCCACCCAGGGCAGGATCAGTGCCGAAGCACGGCCCACGGCGGCCATGCAGCGCATCGAACTGCTTGATGGCCCGTCACTGTGGCCCGAGTTGCGCGACCTGATCGATCCGCAGCAGCGCGCCATGATCCTCGCAGGCGTCGTGCGCAAGGCGCGCCAGCGCACCTTGCTGTCGTGGTTGCTGGCGCTGGTCGCCGGCATCGCGGTATTCCTGCTGCTGCCAACGCCGGCGCCCGTGGCAGCGCCCGCGCCGGCGGCCACCCACGAGGCCGCCGCTGCCGCCGAAGCCGCTGCCAAGGCAGCGGCGGCAACGTCGATCGCGGCGCCCGCTCCCGACGACGCTGCAGCGCTCGAGAAGCAGCGCAACGACGTGGCCGAGGCGATCTCGACCCTGCCCATGGTCGACCGCGCAGTGTGGTCCACGCAGTCCACGCTGCAGGTCTTCCTGCTCGACACCCGGGTCGACGCAATCCCGCAGATCTGCCCGCTGCTGCTGCACTACGACGCCCTCGCGCCCTCGCGCGTGCAACTCACGCCGCCACCCGGCAGCAGCGAACGGACGCGGTTCAAGCAGTGCAGGAGCTACTGAGGGCCGCTCCTGCAAGGGCCGGCAACGTGGCAGCCCTGCCCTTACCAATGCACCCCGCGCATCAGTGACGCAAACGCGATCTGCTCCCCGCTCGGCTCGGCCTCGCCCCTGAGTGCCTTCTTGTCGCCCTTGGCCGCAGCCGAATCCGGGAACAGTTCGAACGCGGTGTTCATCACCACCTCGTAGGCCTTTGGCGCCACCGCGTTGATCAGCGCCGCGAAGATGCCCAGGCGGGTTGCGATGCGGCTGGGCCGTTCGATGATCGCCTTGACCAGCAGGTCGGCGGCCTCTTCCGGCGTCAGCGTGGGCACGCTGTCGTACATCTTGGTCGGCGCGATCATCGGCGTCTTCACCAGCGGCATGTTGATCGTGGTGAAGCTGATGCCCTTGCCCGACAGCTCGCCCTGCGCGCAGCGGCTGAAAGCGTCGAGCGCCGCCTTCGAAGCCACGTAGGCGGAGAACCGCGGCGAGTTGGCGAGCACGCCGATCGAACTGATGTTGATGACGTGGCCCTTGCGGCGCTGGGTCATCGTCGGCATGAAGCCCATGATGAGGCGGATGCTGCCGAAGTAGTTGAGCTGCATCGTGCGTTCGAAGTCGTGGAAACGCTCGTAGCTGGCCTCGATCGAGCGCCGGATCGAACGCCCCGCGTTGTTGACCAGCACGTCGACGTGGCCATGCTCCTTGAGCACCGTTGCCACCAGCCGGTCGCAGTCGGCCATGTCGGCAAGGTCGGCGGTGTAGGCGAACACCTTGCCGCCTTTCGCCTTCATCTCGTCGCGGGCCTTGAACAGTTCCTCCTTGCCGCGCGCCACGATCACCGTGATCGCGCCGGCCTCGGCCACGCGCTGCGCGGTCGACAGGCCGATGCCGGACGAGCCGCCGGTGATGACCACCACCTTGCCCCGCACCTTGCCCTTAAGCGTGCGGTCGATGAACAGGTCCGGGTCGAGGTGTCGCTCCCAGTAGTCCCACAGCCTCCAGGCGTAGTCCTCGAGCCGCGGCACGGCGATGCCACTGCCCTTGAGCGCCCGCTCGGTCTCGCGGCTGTCGAAGCGCGTGGGATAGGTGATGAACTTGAGGACACTCTTCGGGATCCGGAAGTCGCGCAGCAGCATGCCG
>Ga0182747_1003536_pt1 | contig 10478 bp, 13 predicted proteins | sample eDN3rd30CBELigBY_FD_128526 | JGI IMG/M metagenome (GOLD analysis project Ga0182747, IMG submission 128526) | Enriched backyard soil microbial communities from Emeryville, California, USA - eDNA 3rd pass 30_C BE-Lig BY (version 2) (version 2) | ecosystem: Environmental > Terrestrial > Soil >...
CTAACTCCCTTCTGTTATTTCTTTTCTCTTTTATAAAAAGGTGTTGGAACGACAGTAGCCTTTAAGCGTTTACCGCGAATCTCCACTTCAACAACGGATTCAAGGCCTGTAAATTCCGAATTAATTAGAGCAAGACCAATATTTTTCTTTAAAGTTGGTGATTGAGTGCCTGTTGTAACCTCACCAATTAACTGATCCCCACTATATACTGGGTATCCATGACGTGGAATCCCACGATCAATCATTTCAATTCCTACCAATTTTCTTGGTAAGCCCTTTTCCTTTTGTTGGATTAATGCTTCTTTCCCAATAAAATCAACTTCCTTGGATAATTTCACGGCAAAGCCAATCCCTGCTTCTAGTGGTGAAATTTCTGCAGAAAGTTCTTGGCCATAAAGTGCTAATACTGCTTCAAAACGCAGTGTATCGCGGGCACCTAATCCAACAGGAATTACTCCGTCTTCCTTACCTGCTGCTAAAATATCTTTCCAAAGATCAACTGCATCCTCTGCATCACAATATACTTCAAAACCATCTTCACCGGTATATCCTGTTCTTGATACTAAGGATTTTTTCCCATTAAGGATTACTTCTTGCTGGAATTTGAAAAAACCAATCCCACTCAAATCCGTATTCCTAGCGAGCTTTTGCAGTACTTTTTCTGCAAGTGGTCCTTGAAGGGCAAGCTGCGCTGTTTTTTCTGATAAGTTTTCTAAAGTAACATCTCCAGTTACATGGTCTTCAAGCCACTTATAATCTTTTTCAATATTTGATGCATTAACAACTAACAGGTAATGATTGTCCTCAATTTTATATACAAGCAGGTCATCGACAGTACCGCCATTTTCATAACACATGGCCGTGTACTGGGCACCGCCATTTTTAATTTTTGAAATGTCATTTGTCATCATTTTTTGTAAAAAATCCAAGCTATTCGTGCCCTTTACTTCCACTTCACCCATATGGGAAACATCAAATAATCCTGCACGTGTGCGAACAGCTTCATGCTCTTCTTTAATGCTGGAAAATTGGACTGGCAGCTCCCAACCACCGAAATCAATGGTTTTTCCTCCCCATTCCTTATACACATCAAAAAGCGGAGTTCGTTTTAATTCAGACATTCTTAATCCCCCTTCAATCTTTGGCACATACTATTCTTAGGATAACCATAAAAAAGGACAGAAACCTCCCATGTAAAAATAAGAAGGTCTCTGTCCTTGCACCTGAAAGTTTACCTTTAAAGGCTTTCCCCTTTGGTGGCTGTAAATGTCTAATCAGCACTCTCCAGAGCTGCGTCAAACAAGAGTTCTTTTGCCTGAGAGATTCACATTTCTGCTTGCTCCTTCGGCGCTACAAAGGTAGTCTCTCCCCTTGTTATCATTCGCATTATAATATTATCCAAATTGGTCATACTAATTATACTTATAAAATAAATTACTTTATTAAAATATTTAAAACATTCAAGACTATAATCATCCTACCATTAAAATAATACATTGGGCAATAATTTTATTTGAAAGAATAAAGCTGGAAATTGAAAAAAGGAGTTGACACCATGTCGATCGAAATTGAATTTGATTCCTCCTGGAAGGATGATTTTTTACATAGAATCGATAACGATGGTCCATGGGGGAATTGGGAGCTTTTTAAACTAGCAATTGGAGTAGAAAAACATCTCGTTATTCCTGATTTCAACGGTTTATTGGCACCAAGTCATTTATCCAATTTAACCCCGCTTCCACACCAACTCGAAACAGCGAAACAAGTAATTGAAAATATGAACGGAAAAGCTATCCTTGCTGATGAAGTTGGACTCGGAAAAACAATAGAGGCTGGATTAATTCTAAAAGAATATATGATACGCGGATTGGTGAAAAAGGTATTAATTCTTGTCCCTGCTTCTTTAGTTACACAGTGGTCGACCGAGCTAAATAGCAAATTTTTCATTCCTGCTATATCACAAAGAAAAAGCTATGTGTGGGAACAGTGCGATGTCGTCGTATCCTCGATTGATACAGCAAAACGTAATCCACATCGCGACATTATCTACCAACAAGACTATGATCTCATCATTATTGATGAAGCACATAAACTGAAAAATAACAAAACAAAAAATTACGAATTTGTTCAAAATCTGAAAAAGAAATTTTGTTTATTGTTGACGGCAACACCGATTCAGAACCGAATCGAGGAAATTTTTAATCTGGTTTCGTTATTAAAACCAGGTCATTTAGGGAGCGAAACGGCATTCTATGAAAAATACAAACGAGATGCACGATCCTTAAATGATGATGAACATTTAAAAGAATTAGTAAACAAGGTCATGATTCGGAACAGGCGGGCAGATACAGGAATCGAATGGACAAAACGGCATGTTGAGACGATTCCAATTGAATGTACCCCTGAGGAGAAAGATCTTTATGAGTCAATTACAGACTTAAAAGGCGAAGGGAATTGGGTACAAACTAGTTCATTCTCAGTCATGACGTTGCAGCGTGAGGCATGCAGCAGCAGAGAGGCCGTTTTTTATACATTAAAGAATATGCTGCAAAAAAAGGAAAATCCAACTCCAGCTTTCGAAGAACAAATTCAATATTTAATGAAAAAGGTCGAAGCTGTTCAGAAAAATTCCAAAGCGGAAAGAGCATTAGAGTTAATTCAAAAGGTAAATGATAAAGTGATTATTTTCACAGAATATCGAGCCACTCAAATGTACTTACAATGGTATTTAAAACAGCATGGAATAACATCTGTCCCTTTTCGCGGCGGTTTTAAGCGCGGGAAAAAGGACTGGATGAGAGAATTATTTCAAAAGCATGCACAAGTTCTAATTGCGACAGAAGCGGGCGGCGAAGGAATTAATCTTCAATTTTGCAACCATATAATTAATTTCGATTTGCCATGGAATCCAATGCGGCTCGAACAGCGGATTGGTCGTATTCATCGTCTTGGGCAGGAAAAAGATGTCATGATTTATAACTTTGCAATAAAAAACACGGTCGAGGAGCATATCTTAAAGCTTCTTTATGAAAAAATCCATTTATTCGAAAAAGTAATCGGCGAACTGGACGATATTTTAACAAAGTTGGAATTTGGCAATATTGAAGACCACTTAATAGATATATTCGGACAATCCTCTACTGAAGGGGAAATGCGCATAAAAATGGAAAACTTATCATCAATGATTGAATTTGCAGAATCGATGAAGAAAGGAGATTCCCATGCAGCAGCAGGAAATTCATAACTTTCTATTGACCTATTTTCAGGCTAATGATTGTGAAATTGTGGAGAATGGCCCTGGATATTTAATGGTTCAGTTAACAGTGGAACTTGACAAGGAATTAATGAACCGCCCTTTTTACTGGCATTATTTAGAAAAAACAGGCGGGATTCCAAATCCGATGAGGCTAACCTTTATCACGAATCAAGATGCAGCTCCTGAGAATATAAAAGGGGAAATCATTCATTTTGGTTCTCCTCGTCTACATCAAATTTTTGCTTCAACTAAGAAACTAGCCAGCTATATGCGGCTTTACGAAAATCATCGACATCAGAACAAGCAGACCCCCTTGCTGCCATGGCTATGTATGAATGTTAAAATCTCTTATCAATGTGATCGAAAGCGTGATATTTTTAAGTCCATCGGTTTACAACTCATAAACGGAACAATGGTCGAAGATTTCCATGACAGGCTTCTGCAAATACCGTTAACACCGAAAATTCCAGATTATTCCTTTACCTTATCACCATTAGTGAGGCCGCAGAGTGGGATGTCAAGGATAGAAGCGTATCTAACTTCCGAAATTGAGAAAGATGACCACTCCTGGGCTGAAGACGCAAGAAAACGGTGGGAGCAGGATTTACGACTCTTAAACCATTTTTATGAAGATGTCGAAGAAGAAAATGAAAACTTCGAAACGGAAAAACTAGCCCTAAAAGAGCAATACGAACCAAAAATATCCATATCCTTCATCAACGGAGGCCTCTTCTATCTAACCGACAAAGCCATATAAAGACACAAAATATGGGTGGCAGTCATCATGTGAAAATTCCACATGGTGACTGCCACCCTTAAAATATTTTGCTGAAAAAATAAAAATATTTTTTGAAAATAAAGAAGGATAAGCAGGAACGCTGTCGAATATTATCAAAAGAAAAGGCTCTGTTAGGAAATAATGGTTATTTTGGCACCCTGTTGATTGGAGCGGAAGGCGCGAGACTCCTGCGGGAGTACGGGGCTGGAGAGACCCCGCAGGCGCTAAAAGCGCCGAGGAGGCTCTCCGCAACGCCCGCGGAAAGCGAAGCGACTGGAGCGGAAATCAGCAGGAATGTTTAACAGAGCCAAAGAAAAATAATAAAGGCGGTGGTACCTATTGTTAGCGCGATAGAAATCTTAGCAAATCGAATTATTGCCGATGCGGCACGGAATCAGGCAACAGATATTCACATTATTCCAAGGAAGAATGACACACTCATTCAACTACGATTAACCAACAAACTCATTCCCCGACTATCCCTTCCTAAAGACGAATGCGACAGATTAATTTCACATTTTAAATTCACAGCCAATATGGATATCGGTGAAAGAAGACGGCCACAAAGCGGAGCATTTTTTTGTGAAGTTGGCGGACAATTAATGGGTTTAAGACTATCCACGCTTCCTTCTAATAACAGAGAGAGCCTTGTCATCCGGCTGCTCCCACAGCAAGAACAAATCCCTTTTCACCAACTCTCACTATTCCCGTCAATGACACGAAAACTACTCGCCCTTCTCAAACATGCTCATGGACTTATCATTTTCACCGGGCCAACTGGCAGCGGCAAAACAACTACACTTTATTCCCTTTTAAATGAAACTGCCCACCTATTTCACCGCAATGTCATCACGCTCGAGGATCCCATCGAAAAAAACTATGACTCCGTCCTGCAAATCCAGGTCAATGAAAAAGCAGGCGTAACATATGCGGCTGGTCTAAAGGCAATTCTGCGTCATGACCCAGACATTATTATGGTCGGTGAAATTCGCGATGCTGAGACGGCAAAAATCGCAGTAAGAGCTGCCTTAACAGGCCATCTTGTCCTCTCCACAATGCATACTCGCGACGCAAAGGGGGCAGTTTATCGCCTGCGAGAGTTTGGTGTGAATTGGTTAGAAGTTGAACAGACACTGATTGCCATTACCGCACAAAGATTGGTGGAACTCTCGTGCCCTTTTTGCGAGGGGGATTGCACACCTATTTGCTATTCCTATAGCAGATGGAAACGCGCAAGTGTGTTTGAACTATTATCAGGAAGAAATTTACACGGGGTAATGAAGGCAGCCCAAGGTGATAAAATAAATACGCGTTACCGCACCTTAAAAGATGTAATAAACAAAGGTATTGCCCTTGGTTATATTCAAGAATCTGAATACGAGCGATTGGTGTATGATGATGAATCGTCATAAATGGACAGTGAATGAACAAGCAAATTTCTTGAGAAGAACTGGTGAACTTTTGGCAAGGGGATATCCAATTGCACTTGCAATTGAATCCATAGCATTACAATTACCCTCAAAACGAAAGGAGGAACTTAATGATTGTTTAGAAGAATTGAAAAAAGGTCTACCATTTCATGTTGCACTAAATAATCTTGGCTTCCAAAAAGATTTAGTCGGTTATGTCTATTTTGCCGAACAACATGGCTGCTTTGCTGATGCTCTGCTGGAGGGAAGTGAACTTGCATTACTTAAAGATAAAGATTTACACAAGCTTCTAAAACTGCTTCAGTATCCGGCTTTGCTCATTGTCATTACAGGAATTCTATTTATTTTCGTCGAAAATACATTACTCCCAAGGTTCACAAGTCTTTTTTCTTCCCTTGGTCTAGAAGCAAATTTTTTTATGAATGTCGTTTACGCTTTCGATCGTTATTTTCCAATCGTGATCGGCATCTTGCTTTTTACTCTATCATTGGGAGCAATGTATTATTTGCTGATATTTCGAAAGCTCACCGTCCTAAAACAAAGGGCACATCTAGTTCGCATCCCAATTGTTGGCAGGATCCTCAAATTACTATTCACTCACTACTTTTCCATTCAACTAAGCTTCTTACTTTCCGGTGGATTATCGGTTTCTGAAGCACTACTACTTTTTGAACAGAATCTCAGACATCCTTTTTACAGTCACTTAGCTGCTGCAATTAAAAGTAAGCTAATTACCGGAGAAAGATTAGAGTCAATTTTGGCAACGATGTCATACTTCGAAAAAGAATTTCCGATGATTGTAAAACATGGACAAGAGAATGGAAAGTTGGAGCAGGAACTGCTATTTTTCAGCAAGCACTGTATCACAAACATGGAAGAAATGATTCAAAAACGCTTAGCAACTATTCAACCTATTCTTTACATCATTATTGGATTTCTTGTCGTGTCAATGTATTTAGCTATACTTTTACCCATGTTTCACCTGCTTGATGGTATTTAAAAAAATTGGAGGTTAGTTAGAATGATAAAAAATGAAAAAGGTTTTACATTAATAGAAATGATGATTGTTATGCTTGTAATCTCAGTACTGTTAATTATTACAATTCCTAACGTTGCAAAACATAATTCAAATATCAACAATAAAGGCTGTGAGGCCTACGTGAAAATGGTCCAGGCTCAAGTTCAAGCATATGAAATGGACAAAAACAAAATCCCCACAATTGCGGAACTAAAATCAGAAGGATATTTAAAGGAAGACGCAAAAGGTTGTCCGAATGGGAATACAGTTGCAATAGACGTTGATGGCAATGTATCTTCAACTGAAAGTAACTAATCCCCAATGAAAAACGATCAAAACGGCTTCACTTTAATTGAGTCCCTGTTAGTTCTCTCCATCTTCATGATTATCTCCTCAATTACAGTTTTCTCCTTAAAACCGCAGCACTCAGTCCTGGAGGATGAGGCCTTTTTAACCCAATTAAAAGCAGACCTATATTATTCACAACAATATGCTATATCTCATCAACATGAAGTATCCGTTGTTATTCTTCCAACGCAGTATAAGTATTACATGTTATTGAGGACCGACCAGCCGCCAATCCTCGTACGAAATTATTCAAGAAATATTTATCTTGCTGAAGCTTCCATACCCTTATATTTCAAATTCCTAAACGATGGAAATGTGAACCAGTTTGGTACCTTTCTCATCCAAACCAAAAATAAAACCTATCAAATGACCCTGTTAATCGGAAAGGGACGGTTTTATGTTAAGGAGTTCTAAAGGCTATTTTCTGCTTGAGCTTCTACTTTCCTTATCAGCATTGTTCATAATTAGTTTGTTTTTACTGCCATTATTGACCGAACTAAGAGAACAATCCCGGAAATTGGAATTAGAAAATATGTCTAGACAGTTGATGTACGAAGAATTACAAGCGAATTTAGTCAGTAACCAGGGAACATCAAATTCCACTTCTATTCAAAATGGAATTGAATTTCAAATCATATGGAAGGACAGTGAGATGGCAGGACAAAAGGAGGTGTGTGTGAGAGTTGAAAAAAATTCGTTCCTTCCTGAAGTTGAAGTTTGCGGGCTGCTTGAATGACGATGCCTTTACACTCATTGAAGTGCTTATTTCTTTTTCTATTTTCACAACAATTATTTTTTTTATGACACCCTTATTCCAAATAATTCTTAATCATAAGGATACGGAGGCTTCTTTACAAGCTATGGAGTGGGATGTATTTTCGAGCCAAATTAAAAAGGAGATTCGGCTTTCCAGTCGTGCAGAGGTGATCTCGAATCGCTTAATTCTAACAAAAGATGCGGAAACCATTCAGTATGAAAAATACGGAACGAACCTTAGGCGCCGTGTAAATTCAACTGGTCATGAAATACTCCTCCAAAATGTTTCACAGCATTCGTTCACTCTCTTAAATAATGCCGTCAAAATCGATGTAACGGACCTAAGGGGAAGAAAAAATTCAGTTATTGCTTTCTCAATGGGAAATTGGCTGAATGTCCCATGAAAAATAATGAGAGTGGCTTCACATACCCACTAACTTTGTGCCTTCTAATCATTTTTTTATTATTTCTTTCGAGCCGAATTGAAGTATTTTTATCTGAAAGAAAAATTGCTCACGAAACGAATACCATCATGCTCGAGGAGTATTATTTCCTCTCATCAGTAAAAAAGATTGAATCGATTTATCAAAAGACTGGCATACTGCCTGCCAAAGGGACGGTGCCGTATGTAAAGGGAAACATGGATTACCAAGCTGAAACACCCATAGGGTATATTCAAAAGGTCAATTTTACATTGCACCTCAATACTGATGGTATAACAGTTAACGGAAGGGGATATTTTGATACGCGGACCAAACGATTATCCAAGTGGCTTGAATTGAAATAACTAAATATGGGCATACTTGTTCATGAAATTTAAAGGCAGGTGTATGTCCATGAAAACCAATGATTATGTAAAATTCATGACTCAAACGATTGTAAAATATGCAGATCAACCAAAGGATGAAAGGAAGCGTCTTCGTACCGAACGAAAAGAAACAAAAGCTTCTTTCTGGTATCGTTGGTTCGGTATACTTCCTTACATTCTCTATTTTGAAGTTAAAAAAAGGCGAAGAATGTAGCTTCTCTAAATGCCTTATTTTTTCAAAAAATGATAATTTTACTGTTGACAAATGATTTTATAACCTAAAATTGCTATCTTTTAACACATTGTTACAATATAAAGTCGCAAATTGTGAACATTTTCTAAACATACTGTGTTAACATTGTTAACCTCATTCCCATGTTAGAAGGGCTGTATTATAATGGAATAAATTATGGGGGTCCGAGGTGAACTATGATGGAACAAACATTAAAGATAACAAACGTTTTATCAGATCCAACGCGGTACTATATTTATCAATACATTACCAAACGTCATCAAGAAGTAACAGTACAAGAAGTGGCAGAAAACTTTAATATTCACCCAAATGTTGCACGATTACATTTATCAAAACTTGAAGATGTGAACATGTTAGTGTCTGAAACTAAGAAAACTGGTAAAGGCGGCAGACCGAGTAGATTGTATCGTCTCTCAGATGATGTAATACAATTGCATTTCCCATTTCGTGACTACATGCTCTTATCTAAAGTTGCATTCCAAACCATGATTTCACTTGGCGAGATTGGTAAAAAAGCACTTTTCCATACTGGAAAGCGTTTCGGCGCAGAGCTGATTGAACAAGAAAAGGCAAAAAGGGCGTTTGGAGAGGAATTAGAATTTGACCAAAAGCTCACAATATTAAAAAGTGCGGCAACGCTTGCTGGTTTTTATCCTGAATTTGAAGCAAATGGCGATAAAACAAAAATCTATTTCCAAATTTTCAATTGCCCTTTCAAAGAAGTGGCAGAAGATCATTCGGAAACAGTTTGCAGTATGCACCATGAATTCTTAAAAGGAATGTTTGGAGCACTTTTTGAATCAGTTGAGTTAATTGAAAAAGATAATATTATTTCTGGTTGTGAAACTTGTTCTTATCAAGCGCTTGTAACAAACTAAATCGAAACCATTATTTACATTGTACCTCCTTTTACTTTATAATATTGTAATGATGGGATCGAAGGGTAAAAGGAGGGATACATATGGATCGCATGTTCAGAGTTTGTGGTTTCTGGACGGGCATTTTTACAGTAATGTTTTATCTTGGTGATATGGATAAGACGGCAATGTTATTCTTAGCCCAAACAGGTTTTTTCGTTCTGCTTAGCTATCTAAAACTATCCGAGCGCATGTATTTGTGGGTATTCGGAGCTTATTTAACAGTTTTCTTCGCAGGGTTCACTTATTGGACAACGTTCATGATGGTGCCTGGTGCAGGACATTAAGTAACCATTAGAAAAAAACGCCGGAAAATTCCGGCGTTTTTTCTTTATTCGCTGAAGAAATCACTCCATTTTAATTTTAGCTCTTTTTGCTGGATAACCACATGAAAATAGGAACTAATTCCTGAAGGCATAATCAAACTACGAATCGCTCGATTCCGTTTGCTTACCTCTGAAAAGGGATTGGGATCGTAATGGTTTGCTAATTCTTTCAGAATACCTGCCTGTAATAAAAACTCATCCTGCCTTAGCTTTGAAACAAGTTCTAAGTTTTCCTGTTCCCCTTTTTGAATTAGATAATCAAAATGGATATGAGTGGTAATGTCCATTTCACCAGGGTTTTGCAAGATATCATCAATCATCTGATGCTGATAATAACCTCTCAAACTCCCCTTTATCCTTCTAGGGTCCATCCACTCTTCATCTGTATAACCATAATCAGATGTTACTACAATCCCTTTTATCAATGCACGGGAGATTCCCTTTATCATCTCCACCATGGCTAAAGGGACCTCCAACCGCTGCTTTTCCTTTAATTCAATCTGGCTTTCCTTTAAAAACAATTTGATATCAGTATTGGTTAAAGGTACCTTTTGTTCATACAGTTCATTATTTCGAATCCCTATCATA
>Ga0182747_1003537_pt1 | contig 10478 bp, 11 predicted proteins | sample eDN3rd30CBELigBY_FD_128526 | JGI IMG/M metagenome (GOLD analysis project Ga0182747, IMG submission 128526) | Enriched backyard soil microbial communities from Emeryville, California, USA - eDNA 3rd pass 30_C BE-Lig BY (version 2) (version 2) | ecosystem: Environmental > Terrestrial > Soil >...
CGACGATCTGGCGTTCGATCTCCAGTTCCAGGCTGCCGCCGAGGCGGGACAGTGAGACCGTCGGGCTCGGGGGCAAGCTCGTCTGAATATACTCGGCCTCCGAGACGCCGAGCTCATTGAAGTCCGCTTGCAACCCGCGGTTTTTCAGCAGCGCAATTTGGACTGCGCTATCGGGGGTGAGCGGGCGGCGCAGCAGTTCCTCGACCCGCCGCTGAATCCCAAGAGCTTCAGCCTCGTTGCTGATCTTGACGACGTCTTTGTTCAGCTCGGCGTACGCGACCATTTGCGCTGTCGACAATCCACCGTCCGCCGAAAAGGAGACGCAGCCGCCCAGCAGCATGGTCAGGGCGACGCTGCCGAGCAGGCCCAAACGTGATGTTGCCGCCGCCTTGCACATTTGTTGATCCATTCTGTTGCATTCCTTGCGCGTGCGTTGCCGCGCCGCCCCCCAGGCGGCTGGTATGTCTTTGTTTTCACCCATGGGTCACCGCCCGCGTCGGGCGGCGTCGTCCGAGTCGCCGTGCTCTGGATTGGCTCCGGGCGCAACGTGCCGGTTGAGCTCGCGCCAATCGAGAGGGTCGACGACATCATAGCTGCGCACCCCTGCGGTCACGGCGGCGTAGCCCGGACTGCGGATGCCAACGCTGGGATCGGCGGGGGCCGCCAAGTACGCGGGAGGGGTGTTGGGCATACAGGCGCCCAGGCCGAGCCCGAGGGCAGCAAGTGGTATTAGCTTGATCATGGGGTCCATCTCCGGGCGGACCTTCACAGCGCAATTGGAATCGAGCAGGGCGGTGACAGACGATATGTCCGCCCTTCACCACAGGCCTTACGATCGGATCGCGATCTGGGAGGGATGACCGGTTTGAGCTTCAGGTTGGCTGCCGCCAGCTCTCATGAGCAGGCGCACCGATGTGTGCGGGCGTGAGCCGCCCGCGCCTGACTCAGATGGTTCGCGGGGGCCTGTCGAGGCCGCCGATGGTGATTTCCTCAACCTGCTCGTCGCGGGTCATCGCCATCGAGACCTGCGAGACAGCCGGAGAGTAGAGGTATGGAGGTGCAGTGATCTGAAAGGCATGGCATGTGCCCATGCTGCAGCACATCACACCCGTGCAGTCCCGGGCATCAGAATCATGATCACCTGAAATGCCTAAAGCTTCGGTGTCGGAAGACACCTGCGGATCGGCGTGTGAGTGATCTCCGTCCGCGTCTGCATGCGCGTGCCCAGTCGTGGCCACCGCCGCGTGCTGATGTGCAGCTTGTGCAGCTCCCTGCGGCCCGGAGATCGGAAGGATCGCCATGGTAATCGCAAGCAGCGCAACAATGATGGTGCCCATCAGTCGCAAGAGAGGGGAGCTCCTGTTTATCAGGGCTCGACATGTGCCACGAAAGTTTGGATTCGACAAGCGGGAACCGGGCCGGGTATGGGCCCGGATCCCACCGGGTGCAATGGCGCGTAAGAGCATCCAAATCCTCACTCTGCAACGTTCCCAGAGGGCTTAAGGCTTCCCATCGTGGTAAGGTCAAGGGATCCGCATAGGGAAATCTCGTTGGATCTGCGACAATCTGCAGCCAAGCCTGCCGCGACACGTCGGGGCCATTGGGATGGTGCATATCTTGCCAACTTGACGCCGGCAGCAACGGAGAGCCAGGACAGTTGCAAGACACTCGCCAAAATCCACGTCTGGGATCCCGATATCTGCATGACCCACTGGCTGCTCGCTGCGACCGTCCTGCTCAACTGGCTCAAGGACAGCCCGTTGTGGCTTCACACCTCGAGCGGCCACCTAGCGGCTGCCCGTATGGCGTCGCGTGTGCTGTGGGTTTCATCGGTCTGGAGAATGCCCGTTTCAGACGCTTCGTCCGTGGACCGTACGCTGTCTTCGACTATCTTGCCGGGCTCGTTCGGTTGTCATCCCAGCGCTACATCGGTCAGAGTCCCACTGGCGGCGCCATGATCGTTGCACTTCTGGTTATGATTGCGGCATCCGCAGGCACAGGGATGGCCAGCTTGGCGGCAATGGAGGGACGTGGGACTATCGGCCGTTGTTGAGAGGGGTCCCTTATCCCGCACGTTGGGTCAGCGGCGGCCCCCACCTCTGATCCGCGAGGTCTATCAAGTAGTGGCAAACGTCACCCTCACCTTGGTTGTCCTCCCTATCGCGGGCGTTGTCTTGGCCTGCTGTGTCCATCGTGAAAACCTTATCGTGGCGATGATAACCGGGCGCAAACGAGCTGAATGAGCGCCCCTCCGTCAGGACATCCGTCGTGAGCGCCTCTGCTTGGTTTGGGATCCAACAATCATTGCATAGGCCTGCCCCAGCGCTGAGCCCGGGCTTGGTTCGGGTTCGAGGATCTCAAGCGCGCAGACAAGGTGTTCAGCGACATCAAGGCGGCCTTCGGCAAAGGCCACCTTGAGAGCTGCCAAGATCTTTCCTTCAAGCGAGTGGCGGGCAGCCATGGTTCACCCTCTTTAGGACGCGAGACAGTTGGGACGCAGGTCAAATGCAGGCTCCGCTCGAGGCAGATGCGCTGAGTGTTATGCTCCTTGTCACCGTGGGAAGGTCAAGCGGTATCAGTAAGCAGAAGCCGACCACACCCTGAAGCCTGGCAGCAATTTTCTCACAACCTTATCGTGGTTTTCTGACTGTTGTGCGAAATTGGCAATAGCCAAATGCCGCCAACGATGGGGCCAGTGGCACGCAAGCCGCGAAGGCATGCTTGGTTGATCTGTGGTAAGATCCTGGACAGTTCTGAAGCGGTCCGGCACATCGGAAAGATGCTGGTCGACACGGCAGGAAAAGACGGAGATTTGTCAGAGCAGGGCAGTGGTTTCCAGGAGGAAACAATGAGGAACGCCCCTTTTGTTGGATTGATGGGCATGGTGGCTGCAGCGGTGGTTGCCAACACTGCTCTGGCCCAGGTCGAGCCGGCAGGCGCCCCGATCCGCGCTAACGAGATTACGCGCGCATTAAAGGGGAAAGTCTGCACGTCGAGGGTGGGCGCCACTTTTGCTTTTGGGAAGGACGGACACTACTCCTATGATGGGCTGTGGACAGACCACGGTCACTATTCGATCCACGACGGTGCAGTGACTATCTTGCTCGACAGTGGACTTGAGAAAGACTTCGCCATTTCGAAGCGAGATGGGATCCTTTTCATGGAGGAAACTGCCGTCTCATGTGTACGATGAAGTCCGGTCGGACGGGTCCGAGTTACCCGTCGAGCACGCGCTAAACATGCCCCTGAAGGACGAGCCTGCTGACGATTAGGAACTCAGACGGGCCTACCGTGAATCTCATAAGCCCCCGATTGAGGTTGGAGACCAGCGGCTCAATCGGCACAAGCCGCGGGTGGCGCCGAGCCGGTTTTGGTGACTGCCTCAGTTCGTGAGACCCGACAGCCGTACGTCAATATCACCAGCGTATCTCCGCCGGTCCCGGCCCCCAAAGTCAGTCAGCACGCCCGTTGCGCAAGCAAGCGTGGCCTCCGCGGCCTCGTTGCGCCCCAGAAATCCGTAACGCCGCATTGCCAACACACCACATCAATAGTATACCCCCCTACCTTACTTCACGCGGAGCCCTGGCATGTCTCACACCACCAAAGACAAGGCGAAGCTGATGGCCCGGGTGCGCCGGATTCGGGGTCAAGTCGAAGCTGTCGAGCGTGCCCTGGAAGCGGAGATCGGCTGCGCCGAGGTGCTGATGCTCGTTGCCTCGGTGCGGGGTGCCGTCAACGGCCTTACGGCGGAGCTGATGGAGGAGCACATCCGCCATCATATGGTCGACCCTACCCGTGAGCCGGATGCCGACCGGGCCCGCGGTGCCCAGGAGCTGATCGACGTCGTCCGCACTTATCTGAAATGAGCCGCCGCTCCCGCGCACACGAACTCCAAAGGTGAAACCGATGCACGGCCCTTCCTTCCAGTCCTTGCAGCACGAACACGTCTTTCTGGGCGACGACCATGAGCGCAACGAACGCCGGACCTGGTTCGTGATCGCCCTGACCGCCACGGCTGGCACATGTCCACGCACGCCGCCGCCATGCTGATCAGCGCGCTTGCGTACGTTTACGCCCGCCGTCACGCCCGCGATCCGCGTTTCACCTTCGGCACGGGCAAGCTCGGCGATCTCGCCGGCTTCGCCAGCGCGATCATTCTGGCCCTCATCGCCCTGTTGATCGGATGGGAGAGCCTGCTGCGTCTGGCCAATCCGATCTCCATTGACTTCGGCCAAGCCATCGCCGTGGCGGTCATTGGGCTCGTCGTGAACCTAGCCAGCGCTTGGCTGCTCAAGGACGACCACCATCATCATCGCCATGGCCAGCATGATCACGAACACCATGGGCACCACCATGACCATGGTCCACACGATGATCATCACCATCACGGACACCAGGCTGCCGGACGCGACAACAATCTTCGTGCGGCCTATCTGCACGTTTTGGCAGACGCCCTGACGTCGGTGTTGGCTATCGTCGCCTTGCTGGCCGGCCGAGCGTATGGATGGATCTGGCTCGACCCGCTGATGGGAATCGTCGGTGCCCTCGTGATTGCCCGCTGGTCGTGGGGGCTCATCCGCGATGCCGGCATCATCCTCCTGGACGTTGTCCCCGAGGGCGAGGATTTGCCGCAGGAGATCCGCGAGGCGCTCGAAAGGGAGGCTGATCGGATCACTGATCTGCACGTTTGGCAGGTCGGGCCTGGACACCATGCGGCAATCATCTCGTTGGCGTCGCCGACCCCTAAAGCACCCTCAACGTACAAGGACCGGCTGTCCCACCTCCACGAGTTGTCACACGTGACCGTCGAGGTTCAGCCGTTGCCGGGATAAAGGCTGTCACGTCGTGCGTGCGTGAATTTTCTCGGCCTAAACTGTGGGTGGAGGATCAAGTACGCGTGTTGCTCGCGCTGTGCAGGCCGTTCGGCAATCCATCAGGGGCTTGAAAGGAGCGAACGTGACCCGAGCTTTAGCTCTACGGGAGCAGTAAGAGACTATGTAGATAGAAAGCCGGCTCGAAGGGACGGAGTACGAGACCACATTGAACCTAACATTCGGTGGAAGGCGGAATGACTAGCCAAGTTCCCTTCCTTCAAGCGCGAGCGATCATCTCGGAATAGGGTACTTAGGCGACAACACGCGGCCATACGCCCTCCCGTGCCGAAGTCGCGTCACGCGCCCAGGACCGTATCCTCCGGCACTGGAGCAACAAGCGGTTCGTCGTTCAAATCCTGTGCACCAAGGACCTGCCTATTGGCCAACCGGTGTTCCAGAGGGATTGGGGAGGACGCCTGCCACTTACAACGGCAGCCGCGGTTGAGTACAGCGGCTGCCAAAGTGGAATTCTAACCGATCAGAGATCCAGCCCGTGATCTCCGCTCTTCAACAGAGCCACTTCACCGCAGTGAAACATCCTTTGTCAGCAAGTAGCTGTCATGTGGATGCGGGCGATAGTTAGCGACCTTCTTCGAGGCAGCGTCTATAGCCTGCTCATGAACGAGAAAGATACTGACCGCCTCATCCTGAAGCAGACGAGCCATATCCGCATACAGGCTATGTCGCTCAGCAGTATCAACGCTCGCCGCAGCCTTCTCTACTTTTGCATCAACATCTTTGTTGCAGTAGTGGGACAGATTGTAGCTTCCAGCACACGTGTAATCTGCAGCCAGAAACCCGAATGGGTCAGCTATGTCGTAAAGGTGATTCCGAGACAGTAGCGCAAGGTCGAATTCCCCCGACAGCATACTAGGCTCCAGTGCGGCATATTCTGCGACCCGGACATCGACTGGGATCCCTACTTCTCTCAATTGGGCTTGTATAACTGCTGCGACATCTTTGAACTCGCCCCTTTCGTTATATGCCAGCAGGGACAGTTTAAGGGCACCAACATGAACGCCCGCCTGCTTCAGTAAATCCTTCGCGTAGGCTGGATCGTATTTCGCGACCTTCGCCTCCTTGGGTGCCCACGGCTCTTTAGGACCAAACGGGCCAACAGCAGGTTGAGCGGCACCTGCATAGACAGCGCTCGCCACGCCGGCTGTATCAATTGCCGCTTGGATTGCACGGCGAATCCTTACGTCACTCAAGGCGGGCTTCTTGTTGTTGACGATAAGGGTTGCTGTCCGCGGCGAGTCGATGTTGTTGATCTCAAGGCCAGAGCCGAGGCTGTGGAGAGCGGATGAGGGAATAGCAACTGAGATCTGCGCCTCCCCGCTTCTAGCCTGGACGGCACGAGTATTGCCATCTGGGACAAACCGAATTTCCGCCCCGGCCAATGCAGCGCGGCCTCCCCAATAGTTATCGTTGCGCTTAACTGTCATGCCCTCGCGAGGGGCTGCCCGGACTACGGTAAACGGGCCTGTACAGGTGCCAATCGGATTGATCCTGCCATTCTGGTAGCCGGCAGGTGAAAGAATGCCCGTGCTGGGGCTCGCGACATTGTACGGCAGCAGGACAGAAGGGGAATGACTGGTAATCCGTACGGTATTGTTCCCGGAAGCCTCGACCGACTTGATCAGCTTCGGAGAGAACGCGCGGGCGGGTGTGGTCACCTTAAGAAGACTATTGAGAGCGTTGCTGACCGCTTCTGGCGTCAGCGGCTGCCCATCTTGGAATTTTACTCCTTCGCGTAGCGTAAACTCCCATATGGTAGGCGACGTTTGAGCCCAGGATATCGCGAGGGACGGCTGGAGGTTTCCATCAAAATCAATTCGCGTGAGCGGCTCAAGACAACCTGCCCTTGCCAAAAGGTTTGAGTCGTCACTTTCGAGTGCCCACCCTGCTCGCGCCGTGAACTGCTCGGCAACCGTTATACTCTGTGCCAGAGCAGACTGAGCATATCCGCTGCCCGATGCTATTGCCGTTGAAAGTATGATTAAATGTTTGATCCGCATGTTCCCATCCAGTTTCTTGATTTAGAGAGTCCGTCGCTCGGCCCGCCCTGAAGCTCGCCATCGCAAATGGGGCGACCTTCCCACATGGTAAGGTCAAGTATTCAAACGGAGAAAGAATAACACCAAAAGGTATCCTACCGGATGGATTGGGGTCGATCCGCCATCGGACCTTTGGTCCAGCAGAGAGGGCCCCGAGTTGCGGGCGACATGTCCCTGCTCCAGATAGCTTTCAATAAAATGATGTGACCGAGGGAAGCGAACGCTGCCATCTAACAATCTTGGTAATATGCTCTGGGATTCCTATCTGACAGCAGCCCAACCGAAGCTCTATAGATGGGGATAAGAGTTAGGTCGATTTGTCCGCGGACGACTTCCTCACCCTCGTTAGTAGAGGCTGCCAGCGTTTTGCCATTTGGCGCTACAATGAGGCTTCTACCGAGGAACGTGTGGTCGCCCTGCGTCCCTGACCGATTGCAACTGAGGAAGAAGACCCCGTTTTCGACGGCCCTTGTATAAGCACGGTGCCGAAAGAGGTCCGGGTCCGAAATTGAATCGGAAGTCCTGCGTGAAGAAGCCCAAACGCTGCAGATCAACTCTGCACCTTGCAAGGTAAGACTTCGGGTGACTTCCGGAAAACGGATGTCGTTGCAGACCTGCATGCCGATCTGCGCGATAGGTGTCCCCTGAACTGCGATTGTACCGCCTGGTGTGAAATAGAACTTCTCACAGTGCCAGAGATGAACCTTGCGGTAGATGTGGATCAAACCTTGGGGCCCGATAAGCGTACATGTATTAAAGAGCGAACCGGGAAGGTCTTGGCCTCGAATAGAAAGTCCGGCAACAACATAAATTTCGTACTGCCTGGCAATAGTTGTGATCTCAGCAACCAGCTCTCCATCGACGCTCGCGCTCTCTGCATGAAGTCTGTGTAGGTATTCTTCGAAGTTACCAAGAGATGGATCGATCTGACCTCCTGGTGTCAGGGGTTCAACATATCCCGTATTGGAGAGCTCTGGGAAAATGATTAAGTCGGCTCCCTCCTTGGCCTCGCTTCGCACGAATTCACACATGCGCTGCAAGTTCAATTGAGAGTTCAGCACCGCTACATCCATCTGGATGAGGCTGGCCTTAATGTTGCTCATTCATGGCTCCAATTCACCTGCTCAAGCGAGTCGGCCTGTCTTCCAGCCTACAGTGATCATCTCCAATTCATCGGTATCCCGCTTCAGAGGCCGCCCGGAGGACCAAGATCCGACTTGTCACTGAAACGGGAGTAGCGAAACGGTCGGGGATCGACCAGCGGCGTATCGCCGGAGATGAGATCGGCGGCAAGGTGACCTGCGGCCGGACCCAATCCAAAGCCGTGACCACTGAAGCCGGCCGCAACAAAGAACCCAGACAGCGATGGGACCTGCGATATCACCGGCGTGGCGTCGGGGGTGCTATCGATCCATGCGCCCCACGTTTCTGCGACCTCGACCTTTGCCAGAGCCGGGTAGAGAGCTTTCGCACGGGCGAGAGTCAAATGGGCCATCTTTTTGTCTGGCGCAGGATCAAGCACCCGAATGCGCTCGAAGGGGGAGACTTGATCGAAGCTCCAGCGCGCGATGGCCTCAGGCCCTTCGAAGAAGGAGCGCCCGATCCCGAAATGCAGCGCTTTCACATGTTTGCGGAACATCGGGATAAACCGGGGGGCATAACGCATGCCTTGCGGCGTGACCTCAAGAGTTCCACGGCCGCTGATCGCGATCGAGTACCCGCCATCCAAGCGCCGGGTGAAGGCGACCTCGGGCGTGTAGAGGCCTCCCTGGGCGATGTCGGTCGTTGGCTTGGTTCGAAGGATTGTCGTCCGTACTCCCGCCTGGGGAAGATCGACTCCGTGCCGCCGGCAGAACATCGAAGCCCATGCGCCGCCGGCGCAGAGAACCGTGTTTGTTCGGATCAGCCCTCTCTCGGTGATGACGCCGGTGACCTTGCCGTTGGCCATATCCAATCCACGAGCGGCGCAGTCCTGCAAGACGACAGCCCCGTTGCTGCGGGCGCCCTGTGCCAGAACAGGGGCCGCGAGTGACGGCTCAGCCTTTCCGTCAGTCGGAGAATAGACGCCTCCGATCCAGTTTGCCGTGCTTCCCGGAGTCATGGCCTTGGCTTCGGCTGCACTCAGCATCCTGGTGTCGACACCAAACTGACGTGCGATCGTTCTCCAGCGCTCCCATTGTTCCATGTTCTCAGGCGACGTCGTGGCATAGACGAGGCCGCTGCGGCGGAAGCCCAGATCCTGACCAATTTCCTCCCCCAGTCGATCCCAGAGTTGCATGCCCTTCATGGCGAGCGGAAGTTCCCGGGGATCCCGGTTTTGCTGGCGGCACCATCCCCAATTCCGGCTGGACTGCTCGCCACCAATCCAGCCTTTCTCGACGAGCGCGACGGTGAGCCTCCGCTTCGAAAGGAAATATGCGGCAGCAGCGCCGATGATGCCCCCACCGATCACGGCGACATCAACTGTCTCGGGGAGTTTTTCGTCGCTGGGGATTCGGTGAACGAGAGGAGACATGATCTTAACGTATCCTAAGAGAGGTCCGATGCTGCGAAGGTATCCTTACCGCCATTGCCGGCATGGACCGCGAGTGGTCGGAGCCGCTCTCCGGTCCATCATGACCGCGACAGTTGACTTGTTCCGGTCTTCCAACACGCTGCCAATAGGGCCGGTTCGACAGCTTACTGGTTGGGGAGCCGGTCAACATAGGCGTTCTGCAAGTCTCTCAAGAACCGCCTGACACTCGGCCAACTCAGTTTCCAGGATAAATTCATTAGCCCGGTGCGCCCTAGCAATATCACCAGGGCCGCAAACGACTGCTGGAATGCCGGCCTGCTGGTAGAGTCCAGCCTCCGTTCCAAAGCTGACCGCTCCCGCGTTGGGTTTGCCGCTGATGCTCTCCGCCAATTCGACGAGTGGATCATCGTCGCGCAGATCGAGGCCCGGGTAGGTCGACAGGATCGTTGTCTCGACCTCGTAGCCTCGCTCGGCGACCAAACGCTTGGCCGTTCGCTCGACAGGCCCAAACAGAGACATCGGATCGACACCTGGGATCGCCCGAACCTCCATGTCCAACGTACAATCTGCAGGGATGATGTTCACCGCAGAGCCGCCGGAAATAACCCCCGCTTGAAGCGTCGAGCATGAAGGCTCAAACATAGGGTTGAACGGACCGTCCTTTGTGTGCCGTGTAGCTTCGTCTCGGATGCAGGCAATGATGTCGGCCATCCCGTGAATCGCATTCAGTCCAAGCTCAGGCCTGGACGAGTGCCCGGATCGTCCGGTGATGGACAGGCGCGCCGCCATTTTGCCCTTGTGCCGCAGCACGGCTCGCATGCTCGTGGGCTCGCCGACGATGCATCCAGCCGGTGGGGCGCACAGCGAAGGCAGCCGCTCAATCAGGTGCGGCATGCCGCGGCACCCCGCTTCTTCATCATAGGAGAATGCAAGATGGAGTGGCTTATCCAGGCGCTTTTCCAAAAATCTGGGCACGGCAGCCAGCATGCAGGACACAAAGCCTTTCATGTCCACGGCCCCTCGCCCTATCAG
>Ga0182747_1003538_pt1 | contig 10478 bp, 6 predicted proteins | sample eDN3rd30CBELigBY_FD_128526 | JGI IMG/M metagenome (GOLD analysis project Ga0182747, IMG submission 128526) | Enriched backyard soil microbial communities from Emeryville, California, USA - eDNA 3rd pass 30_C BE-Lig BY (version 2) (version 2) | ecosystem: Environmental > Terrestrial > Soil >...
CCCGACATCTGGAACGCTTTCCGCGACAGGGCAGGCGAGGACCAGGCTGCAACCGTGATCGCCGCCATATTGCAGCGACGCGAACGCATCACACGCCCCGGCGGCTATCTGAGAGCCCTCAACAACAGGCTCGAAACGGGGCAATTCTCGGCAAGGCCAATGCTGATGGCGCTGGCCAGAGAGCGGCTGGCGCAGGCAAACGCCCATGCCGCACGGTGGTCGGCTGCTTCGGGAAATGAAACGGATGAAAAGCCGTCTGGCGACTTTCGCGCCCCGGCGGGCCCTGTCCCGGCAGGATTCCCTCACAGACAAACCCGATGGGCATGAGGCACAGACTTCCGGTGCAATCTGACAGGCCCTGGCCTGGCGGATCGCGGCCGCGTCGGCATCTGTGCGACCCGTTATCAACCGACCGGACACATCCGTGCCTGAAAACCCGAAAGGAGGCGTCAAAGCTGGAAAGCGCCACCACATTCCGTTTCAGAATGGGGAAATGCTTCACAACATGCATCCACCAGCCCCGGGGCGCGCTGGAAGCTCATTGCGGTCTGCGATCGTCCCATGTGCTCCACACGGTGGCGACGGCGGTTCACCGGTCAGTTTTTCTGGCTGGTCGCGCGGGCCAGCGCCCAAAGCAGATCAGTCTGGGTAACAAGACCAATGGCGTGTTCATCGTCATCGACAATGACCGCCGCGTGCCCCCTTCCGTCGGTCAGGACAGGCAGCAGCTCAGCGATGGGCGTATCCGGATGCGCGATTGCGGCAGCGGCCATGATGTCGCCGACCGGCGTATCAGCAACAGCCGGCGCCTCTGGAGCGGAGCTTTCCTGCCGCGCGTAGAGCGTGGCAATCTCCCGCAGGCCGACGGAGCCAACGATATGCTTTCTCCGGTCCAGAACCGGCAGCATGCGGATATTGTGAACCAGCAGCAATTCACGCGCGGCGCCAACGGAGGTGTCCGGCGTGACGCTGAAAATGTCGCGCGACATGATGCTGGCGCAACGGATATCGGGGCTGGATCTGGAGATCGCCGCCAGCTCGGCCTGGCGCACGAGCCGCAGCAGGTCGTCCCGGTCAATGTCATAGCTGGCGTCGAGACTGGCGAGGGCGGAGTCGATGTCAGCGGCGTCAACGGCGTTGCGCATGGCCGCCGGAGGATCTTTCGACCCGTGCGCGCCAGGCGGGGCCGCCTCAGGCTGATGTGGGTAGCGACGGCCCATCATCCGGTGAAACACCATGCCGCACGCGAGCAGGACGCCGATATTCAGCAGGGCGGGCGCAAGCGACCGCCAGATGTCCATGGCGGCGGCGTCCTTCATCGTCAGGGCCATCAGCAGGGCCATGGCGCCGCCTGGCGGATGCAGACAGCGGCACAGGCTCATCGCCACAATGCCGACAGGCACGGCCATGGCGGCGATAACCGGGCCGCTCCAGCCCAACTGGCCGAACAGCTGTGCGAGCGCAACGCCCGCCAGCCCGCCGACGAGATTGCCGCCAAGCACCGGCCAGGGCTGGGCCAAAGGACTGGTTGGGACGGCAAAAACAAGAACCGCCGAGGCCGCGACAGGCCCGACAATAAACGGCAGGGCAAGATCTCCGCCGATGACAAGGCGGGTAACGACGCTGGCGAGGCCCATGCCAACCAGCGCGCCCGCGCAGGCAAGCAGGCGCTCGCGCAAGGTGGCGCCGGCGATGATGGGTCTGAACAGCTGAAAGGGTGACCGGGCGGGCATCAGATGGGTCCTGCCTGAAGCGCCAGAGCCGGTTCAATGGCGCTGGCCTGAAAGCCGACGTTATGGATTTGCGAAACCGGCCGGCGGGGACCGGCCAGAACAGGCGCAGTTCCGGATGGAAAGGAGCATTCACGACCTGATGGAGCAAACCGGGCCGCGTCAGGCCGGACCGGCGGTTTCCTCATCTATCTGAAGCGGGGCGTTTTTGTCGCGTCTGGCGGCGTTTTCGGGCCTGTTCCGGCATTCTGGCCGCCATCCCGGGCGTGTTTGCGCAACCGCAGCCCAGTGACGACTGCAAACAGACGCTTGTCGTGGTCAACATGACATCCTATGCATTCTCCATGGAACTCCAGGCGCGAAGCGTGGGGGTAGCCAGCCGGCTTGCGGCGTTGGTGATCCTCTATGCGTTCCTCGTCAAGACCGTGCTCGTGTTCGCGGCGCCGATGGCGCCGGTGGGAGCGCTTGCCGGCAAGGATTCTTCTGCTTTCCCGGGCATGATCCTGTGTCTGTCGTCCGCTTCCGCCGGACAGGCTCCGGACGGGCCGGCGACGCCTGTTCATGACGCCAGTTGCTGCCTGCTGCATTGCCAACTGCAACTCGCCATGCTCGCGCCGCTGGTTCTCGCCGTGCTGGCGCTGCGGTTGCGACCGGCGAAACAGTTCTGGCGACCGGATGTCTGGCGCGACGATATCCGCAACGCGGTTGCCTGGCGCTTCCAGGCGCGCGGACCGCCCCTGTCCGCCATCTGACAGCTTTCGGGCTGACTGACCGCCTGTTGTGACGCAATCGCCTTCCCGCGAGCGTCTGGCGGCAAGTGGCACGCTGGCGCCGCCCGTGAGGCTCGCGCCATTTCCGTTTCCAGTCGCTGGCTGAGGTTTCCGCCCCGCAAGGGCGTGAACGCGCGTCTTCGTCGCGCCGCCCGGGTCCGGGCGGCCGGGAAGCGGCGGCGCCAGACGATGATGCGCCACAGGGCGCGGGTAGCAGATTGATGAACCTTTTTCGCAATGATCCGTGGCGCGCCGCGACCGGCGGGCGCGTGGGCCTGCTGGCCTCCGCCGCCATTCTGGCGATCAGCCCGGCGCCATGCGGCCAGCCTGTTCTGGCCCAGCCCGCGGCGCCAGAGGCCCCCGTAATTGAACTGCCCCAGATTGACGTCAGCGGAGCCGGGCAGGAGTCCCTGACAGCTCCCGGCAACCGGGCGCTCGCCGCCGCCATGGCCCGCAGGCCTGCCGCCGTGAGCTTTGTCGACGCCCGGAGCTTCGCCGGCCGGTCCGCCCTCACCATGCGCGACATGCTGAAGGACACGCCTGGCGTCCAGACCGGTGAGCGCTACGGCCAGGAGCAACGCCTGTCGATCCGGGGCTCGGGGCTGGCGCGCGGCTATCACCTGCGCGGCGTTGAGGCGTTGCAGGACGGCGTTCCGGTCAACAATGCTGACGGCAGCGGCTCGCTATACCAGACCGATCCGCTGTCGGCCCGGGCTGTCGAGGTCTGGCGGGGCGGCAATGCGCTCGCTTTCGGCTCCACCATGCTGGGCGGCGCGGTCAATGTCATCAGCGAGACGGCGCGAACCGTGCGCACGCCAAACCAGGCGCGCCTTGACGTGGGGGCCGACGGCTTCGTGCGCGAGCACCTGAGGGTTTCGAAGGTTTCCGGCCCGGTCGACATGCTGGTCAGCGGCTCGTGGACCAATTCGGACGGCTATCGCGATCATTCCGCCAGCATCTACCGCCAGTTCAACGCCAATCTTGGCTGGAAAATCAGCGATCGGGTCGAGACGCGGTTCTTCATCGGCTATTTCGACACGCGCCAGAAACTGCCTGGTTCGCTGCTGCTGTTCGACGCCCTGCATGCGCCCCGCAAGGCGTCGCTGGCGGCGGTGACCGGCAATCAGTCGCGGGAGGAGCGGGCCTTCCGCATCGCCAACACCACCACGGTGCAACTCGACGCCGGCCAGCTTGATCTGTCGACATGGGCGATCCGCAAAACGCTCGATCATCCGATCTTCCAGGTTCTTGCCCAGGATGGCTGGACCTGGGGTGTCTCGCCCCGCTACGCGCAGCGCTTTAGCCTGGGCGGCTTTGACAATGAGCTGGTGGTCGGCGCGCGACTGTCGGGCGGTTCGACCGATGCGAAACAGTATGTGAACCTGGCCGGGCGACGCGGGGCCCTGACAGTCAGCGGCGTTCAGGACGCCATGAATCTTGAGGCATGGGCGGAAAACAGTCTGTGGCTGACGCGGGAGCTGGCGCTCGTCGCGGGCGTCAAGGCGTTCAACAGCCTGCGGGAATACAACCAGTCCTACAATGCGTCGCTGCGTCCGGCCTGGGCAGCCCGGGACGACAGCGCCCGTTATGCCGGCGTTAACCCGAAAATCGGCGTGCTCTGGCGCATCACGCCGGACGTGCAGTTGTTCGCCAACCTGACGCGGAGCGTCGATGCGCCGGATTTCACCGACCTGACCCAGACGTTTGCCGGAACCACCGCGTTCACGCCCCTGCGCGCCCAGAAAGCCTGGACGGTCGAGGCTGGCTCGCGTGGCTCCCTGGGACCGGTGACGTGGGAGGCGACCTACTACCGCTCGGCGATCCGCAACGAACTGCTGGCCTACACAGTGAACCCGTCGGTTCCGGCCAATGTCTTCAACGCGCCGCGCACGATGCATCAGGGCGTCGAACTGGCCGCCAGCATGGAGCTGTTCCAGGCGCTTGGCGTTGACGCGGGCGGTTCGCGGCTCGTTCTGCGCCAGGCCTGGACATGGAATGATTTCCGTTTCGACCGCGATCCGGTCTATGGCGACAACCGTCTCGCCGGGGCGCCAGAGCACGTCCTGCGCACGTCGCTGTCATGGCGGCGCCTTGACGGCTTCTACGTGACGCCGTCGATTGACTGGGTTCCGGCCGGCGCATGGGCTGACTACGCCAACACGCTGAAAACGCCGGGTTATGTGCTGCTCAATCTCGAAGCCGGGCTGGAAGCGGACGAGGGCCTGAGCTTTTTCATCGACGCCCGCAACCTCGCCGACCGTCGCCATGTGTCGGATGTATCGACCATCGCCAATGCGGCCACGGCGCCGGCGAGCGGTCTTGCGGTGTTCTATCCAGGCACAGGACGCACGGTCCGGGTCGGCGCGCGCTACGCATTTTAGGGCGTAGCGGCCCCGGATGTCGGCCAAAACCCGACAAATGCGACGCAAGTGCGCGTTCTCCGGTCAAAATACCGTCACGGACGCCATCGGGGTGTGCTGACGTGCGCTTGCGCACATTCTGAGCTTTGATCGTGTGCAATTCCGCGCAGATGCTGCCGGTTTTGTTTGACGGTTTTTTGCGGCGCCAATATTAACCGTCCGGTTGGAAATGAATGGACGCTGCTCATGGGTCGGAAACGCATCATAGGCTGTGACGCTGTGCTTGACGCAGCCGAACGCGTGATCCAGCGCGATGGAGCCGTCAATCTGACCATCAGCGCGGTGGCGGAAGAGGCTGGCGTCAGCAAGGCCACGGTTCTCTACGATTTCAAGACCAAGCACGCGCTGATTGGCGCCCTCGTCGCCCGGCAGATGGAGACCGACGACCGGCGTCTGCAGGATTGCATCGAAGCTGCGGCGGACGCGCCGGACGTCGCCAATCCGGAACTGGTCGGCCGCATCCGTTTTGCGGCCACCATGCCGGACACGCAGGACCGCGCTTCGGTCATGACAATCTGCCTCGCCATGGCGGCGGATGACTCGGTGCGGATGCGCATTCGTGACTTTGTCGGCAAGGACCAGAAGGCCTTTCTTGGCGATGGCGAGACGGCTGCGGAGCTGGGGCCGCTCATGGCGTTTCTGGCGCTTCAGGGTTATCTCAGCCTGACCTGCTTCGATTTTTGTGACTTTTCTCCGGAAATCCGGGATCAGATTTTTTCCGGAATCGGAAAAATGACCCGGATGCCGAACGCCCTTTTTGACGATCTGTGACGGATATGGCCCCAATGCGAAACTCTTCCAGAAAAGCTCCCGCCTGGTTCGCCATGGCCTTGTCCGCGCCAGTCGCCGCGGCGGGATTCTCCACCGTAGCCCTGTTGGGTTTGCCAACGGTCGCCTTCGCCCAGCACGCCATGCCGCCGGCTGTCGTGCAGGTCATGACCATTTCACGCGAAGCCGTGCCGTTGACCCGCGATCTGCCAGGGCGCATCGCCGCCGTCCGCACCGCAGAAGTGCGGCCGCGCGTCAGCGGCATCCTGCAGGAGCGCGTCTTCCAGCAGGGCACGATCGTCAAGGCAGGGGACGTGCTGTATCGCATTGATCCGACCCTGTTCCGCGTGGCGGTCGCCAGCGCGAAGGCGAATCTGGAGCGCGCCAAGGCGGCCAGGGTGTTGGCGCAGCAGAAAGCCGACCGCCAGAAAGAGCTGCAAAAGCGCAATGTGAGCTCGGCGCAGGAATTTGACGTGGCCGTCGCCAATCTTGCCCAGGCGGAGGCCGAGGTCGCGGCTGCCCAGGCCGGGCTCGACCAGGCCACGGTCAACCTCGACTACACCGAGGTGCGGGCCCCGATCAGCGGCCGCATTGGCCGCGCGCTGGTGACGGAAGGCGCGCTGGTCACCACCGGAGAAATCCGGCCGCTCGCGGTTATCCAGCAGCTGGATCCGGTTTACGCCGACTTCACCCAGTCATCGACCGAGGTGCGGCGTTTGCGTCAGGATCTGGCCGCCGGCAATATCGCCAGGGTCACCCCGGACGCCGCCGCCGTCCAGCTGCTGTTCGATGATGGCGAGAGCTATGCTCACAAGGGCAAGCTGCTGTTCTCCGAGGCGTCCGTGGACGCCACCACGGGCCAGATCACGCTGCGCGCTGAATTCCCCAACCCGAAGAATGAGCTGTTGCCGGGCCTGTATGTGCGGGTGCGCATCGAGCAGGGCCGGGTGGATCAGGCGATCGCCATTCCGCAGCAGGCCGTGATGCGTGACGCCAGCGGCGCGGCGCAGGTCTATGTTCTCGGCGAGGGCGACGTTGCCCAGACCCGGCAGATCGAACTCGGCCAGGTGACCGGCGACCGCTGGCTGGTGCGCGGCGGCCTGCAGCCGGGCGACCGGATCATTGTCGAGGGATTCCAGAAGATGGCTCCCGGAGCCAAGGTGGTTCCGCAGCCCTGGGGCGGTCCGGTGGGCGCAAAGTCCGCCACGGCGAAGCCCTCCGGGGCGGGCGACACGGATCCCAAGGCCGCCCCCACGCCCGACGGCAAAAAGAACTGAGGACGGGAGATGGCGCAATTTTTCATTATACGACCCATTTTTGCATGGGTCGTGGCGTTTTTCATCGCCATCGCCGGCCTGATCGCGCTGCCATTCCTGCCGATCGCCCAATATCCAAGGGTGGCGCCGCCGCAGCTGTCGATCTCCACGATGTATCCGGGCGCTTCGCCGTCCGAGATCTATCAGGGCGTGACGAAACAGATCGAAGACGAACTCAACGGCGTGAAGAATCTGGCCTATTTCGAGTCCACGTCGGACGCGACCGGCCAGGTTGAGATCACCGCGACGTTCCGCACCGGCTCCAATATCGACATTGCCTCCGTCAACGCCCAGAACGCCATCCGGCGCGTGCAGCCGCGGCTGCCGGCGACGGTCGTGCAGCAGGGCATCACCACCGAGGAGAGCGGCGCCGGCTTTCTGCTGATCATTTCGTTGACGTCGACAGACGGCACCATGGATGACGTGGGCCTGGGCGATTATCTCAATCGCAACGTGCTCGGCGAAATCCGCCGCATCCCGGGCGTCGGCCGGGCGCAGCTGTTCGCCGCGCCGCGCTCGATGCGCATCTGGATCGACCCGGACAAGATGCTGGGTCTGAACATTTCGACGGACGACATCACCAACGCCATCCGGGCCCAGAACGCCCAGGTGGCCGCGGGCAAGATCGGCGCAGACCCCAACCCGATCAACCAGCAGATCACCGCGACGGTGCTGGTGAAGGGGCAGCTCAGTTCGCCAGACGAATTCGGCAATATCGTGCTGCGCGCCAACCCGGATGGTTCAACCGTGCGGATGCGCGACGTGGCGCGCGTCGAGGTCGGCAGCGAAAGCTACAATTTCGCCACCCGCCTCAACGGCAAGCCCAGCGCCGCCATCGCCGTCCAGCTCTCCGAGAGCGGCAACGCGGTGGCGACCTCCAACGCCATCGAAACCAAGATGAGCGAGCTTGCCCGCTTCTTCCCCAAGGGCATCGAGTATTCGATCCCATACAACACCAGCCCGTTCGTCGAGGCTTCGATCGAGAAGGTGGTGCACACCCTGCTGGAAGCGGTGGGCCTCGTCTTCCTCGTGATGTTCCTGTTCCTGCAGAACTTCCGCTACACGGTCATTCCGGCGCTGGTGGTGCCGGTGGCGCTGCTGGGCACGCTGGCGGTGATGCTGGGCTCAGGGTTCTCCATCAACGTGCTCACCATGTTCGCCATGGTTCTCGCTATCGGCATCCTCGTCGACGACGCCATTGTCGTGGTCGAGAACGTCGAACGCATCATGGCGGAGGAGGGGCTGTCGCCGCTGAAGGCGACGCAGAAGGCCATGAGCCAGATCTCTGGCGCCATTATCGGCATCACCCTGGTGCTGGCCGCCGTGTTCGTTCCCATGGCGTTCTTCCCGGGCGCGACGGGCGTGATCTACCGGCAGTTCAGCCTGACGATGGTGGTGTCGATCCTGTTCTCGGCCTTCCTCGCCCTGTCGCTGACGCCGGCCCTGTGCGCCACCTTCCTGAAGCCGGTGCACGGCCATGGCGAAGAGAAGCGCGGCTTCTTTGGGGCGTTCAACCGCTTCTTCGACCGCACCACCCGTCGTTACGCCGGCATGGTCACGGGCGCGACCTCGCGGGCGGGCCGGCTGATGATCATCTTCCTCGCGCTGCTCGTCGGCACGGGCTGGCTGTTCATGCGCCTGCCAACCTCGTTCATTCCGAACGAGGACCAGGGCTATATCATCGTCGACATCCAGACCCCGCCGGAAGCCAGCTCCAACCGGACCCTGCAGGCGATCGAGAAGATCGAGCAGATCGCCCGGACGGAGACCGCAGTGGCCAACATGGTCGCGGTGCGCGGCTTCAGCTTCTCGGGCGCCGGCCAGAACGCCGCCATCATGTTCATCACCCTGAAGGACTGGGGCGAGCGTGGCGCCGGCAACGCGGCCCAGGACATCGCCAACCGCATGAACATGAAGATGTTCGGGATCAGCGACGTGATGTCGTTCGCCCTGTCGCCGCCGCCCATCCAGGGCTTCGGCAACTCGGCCGGCTTCACCTTCCGCCTGCAGGACCGCGGCGGGCTGGGACAGACGGCGTTGGCGGGCGCGACGCAGAAGCTGATAGCGGAGGCGGCCAAAAGCCCGATCCTCACCGGCCTGCGCACCGAGGGACTGCCGGACGCGGCCCAGCTCATGGTGATCATCGACCGTGAGAAGGCCAACACCTTCGGCGTCAGCTTCGCTGACATCAACGCCACCATCACGGCCAATCTGGGTTCGTCGTACATCAACGACTTCCCCAACAATGGCCGCATGCAGCGCGTGATCATCCAGTCGGACGCGGCCAGCCGCCTTCAGGGCGAGGATCTGCTGAACCTGAACGTCCGCAACGCCAGCGGCGGCATGGTGCCGATCTCCTCCTTCGCCAAGTTGCAGTGGATCAAGGGGCCGCAGCAGATCGTCGGCTACAATGGCTATCCGTCGGTTCGCATTTCCGGCGCTCCGGCGCCCGGGTATTCGTCCGGCGCGGCGATCGCCGAGATGGAGCGCATCGCCGCGACCATGCCGCAGGGCATCGGCTACGAATGGACCGGCCAGACGCTTGAGGAAATTTCCTCGGGTTCGCAGGCGCCGATCCTGTTCGCCATGAGCATCCTGTTCGTGTTCCTGCTGCTGGCGGCGCTGTACGAGAGCTGGTCGATCCCGCTGTCGGTGATGCTCGTCGTGCCGCTGGGCGTGATCGGCTGTATCCTCGCCGTGATGCTGCGCGGGTTGCCGAACGACCTCTACTTCAAGGTGGGTCTGCTGGCGATCATCGGCCTGTCGGCGAAGAACGCCATCCTGATCATCGAATTCGCGAAGGATCTCTATGCCGACGGCATGAGCCTGCGCGACGCGGCGATCGAGGCGTGCCGGCTGCGCTTCCGGCCGATCATCATGACCTCGCTGGCGTTCACGCTGGGCGTGGTGCCGCTGGCCATCGCCACCGGCCCCAGCGCGGCGAGCCAGAACGCCATCGGCACCGGCGTGGTGGGCGGCATGATCTCGGCCACCATCCTGGCGGTGATCTTCGTGCCGGCGTTCTTCGTCTTCGTGCTGACGCTGTTCCGCACCAGGCCGCCGGTGCTGCACGGTGAATCGCCGGTGCACGCTCCGCACCCGGCGCCGGATGCGCCAGAGACGCCAAAGCCGTCGGCGTAACGCAATCAGGGCGCGGTCTCCGCGCCCTGCCTCCAGAAGAGGCTGGATCCCGAAAACAACAAAACCCCCGACCGCAAGGCCGGGGGTTTTGTTGTTGTGCTGCCGGGGCGCCTCCCGGGGAAAGAACCCGGCCTGTCCTGGATCAGGGTAGCCCGTCCATCCGGACCCTGGGGCTCAGATATTCTGGCGTCAGGCGGCGACCCGCTCGAGTCCGATGACGCGACCGAGCCGTGAGATGCCTTCGGCGATGGTCGCAGGATCAGCGCATGAGAAGCTGACGCGCAGGGTGTTGGCGCCGCCGCCATCGGCGTGGAACGCCTGGCCCGGAACGAA
>Ga0182747_1003539_pt1 | contig 10478 bp, 10 predicted proteins | sample eDN3rd30CBELigBY_FD_128526 | JGI IMG/M metagenome (GOLD analysis project Ga0182747, IMG submission 128526) | Enriched backyard soil microbial communities from Emeryville, California, USA - eDNA 3rd pass 30_C BE-Lig BY (version 2) (version 2) | ecosystem: Environmental > Terrestrial > Soil >...
GAGCAATTGCGAATGAGATCGATCCAGGTCCAATCTTCAAAACTTCTAGTATTGGTATCGGTGGATTCACACTTGATCGTTAATCTCGTAAACTTCTAAATTTAACCATATTCGTTAAAAGCCACTTTTGGTCTGAACTTATTAGTTCAGATCCTTTTTTTGGTGCAAAACATTAAAAAAACGCTTAGATGAATGAACTTCCCTTTTACGTATGGATTCGTTTGCATTCTCTAAGCGTTTATATTTATGCTGATCATTCATGATTATTTTTGGTTAATCAGTCTTTGAAGCTTAATAATTTCTTCTCCAAGCTTTTGAATACGTCGATTAATGCTCGGATCATTGATTTCATTTTCCTCATCAAAGTGATCATTTAAGACATAGACGTTACCTTCGGGTACTACCCCTTTTAGGAATGAAAGAATGGGTTTTAAATGATAATCTAGTACAAGATAATGCTTATCTGTACCCCCTGTTGCAATCAACCCGGTTACCTTATTATGTAGGGCGTCTACTGGAAAATGGTCAAGTAGATTTTTTAATGCCCCAGAAAAAGATGCTTGGTAAATAGGAGTTCCAATTACAAGGCAGTCTGCCGCTAGTATTGTATCCACCACTTTTACAGTATCCGCATTATAATAACTTAATGGCGTTCCTCTCACAAATTCCACATCATAATCTTTTAAATCAATTAATTCCGTTTGCAATTCTGAATCAAATGATTTTGCAGCTTGCAAAACTTTATGCACCACTGTATACGTTTTGTAACCGGCTAATGCGCCAGCAATCCCAACAAGTTTCATTTTTTATGTCTCCAGTTTTTTATTTGGTGATCACTTTTTGAACGACATTTTAACGAGTGAGAAAAACTTTTAATTTCTGATTCAACTTACGGTATACCACTTTCATTTCTGGCTCTGTACTAGATTCAACCGCTTCCTCAAGATTCATCCATTTGATATCACTGTTCTCATCTGGTTTAATACAAGTTAAATCATTTTCATCTGCTTCCAATAGATAAGTTACATTTAGGTGCACATGGGTAGCAACGTGTTTCCCTCGTTTTTCATGAGCGGGAACACCTAAAATTTCGATGGAATAAATATCATCAAAAACAGGTTTTACTTGCACTAATCCTGTTTCTTCTTGTGCTTCTTTAATTGCAACATGAAGCAAATTTTCATCTCCGTCTGCATGACCACCAACCCATGACCAGGAATTATAAATATTATGGTAAGCCATCAATACTTTTGTATGTTCTTTATTTACTAGCCAAGCAGATGCAGTGAAATGGGCGAATTCATTTTCTCTTGTTAATAAATTATCAAAAATGTCCATATATCTTAAGATAATTTCTTGGTCCTTTTGTTCTTGTGCATTGTATGGTTTATAGTGTTCAATAGCTTGTTTTAAATTCATTTTGGTACTCCCTTTATCGGTCAATATAAAGCCCTTACATAACTAAATCGTTATGCACTTTATACTTCCTTTTTAGTTTATTCACCTAACGATTATAGGGTGTATTTCTACAGCAACCTCTTATGTCATTCTAAAAACTGATAGATAAACTTACGATGACTTCCTACCATTTTTTCAGGCAGTTTATCGCAATCGAAATACTGCACATCGACTGTCTCTGGTGTATCAAAGTGAATATCTCCATTAACCTGATCCGTTGTAAATACGGCAGTCACTGAATAAAATTCATCCCCGTTTTCTCCCTTTACATACGTATTTTCTCCAGAAAACACTGACAACAATCGTAAATTTTGAATTTGTAAGCCTGTCTCTTCTAATACTTCTCGGATAGCAACTTGTTCAAAACTTTCACCAAGATTCATTAATCCACCTGGTAGTCCCCATCTTCCCTCGGGTCTTTTCTGTAACAATACTTTTCCTTTATTATTACGGATAATCACAACCGAGCCTGGTAAAATTAATGGCTTCGTTCCTACAAACTGTCTTAAATACTTATAATATTCCATTTATCTCATAGACCCCTTTAACCATACTTCTATATTTCTATTTTGTATTATATTGTGACCGAGCAAACTCTTTCTTATTGAATGTCCCGATTACACTATTCTTTATTACTCTAACAAAAAAAATGGACTGTTTGGAATAAGAATCAATATTTTTCATCGTAAATATCTTTAGTTGTACATTAATAACTATTATGAAAATTAAACTGATTTCCCTATATTCAAATGAATATACGGAATACAATAATATAATACAAAACCAATAGTAATTTCGAAGAGAATAAAAGCGTATACAATACTAAGTATATTTGGGATTGAGTTCATGGATATTCGTTCATGGATCGCGATCTGAATTTACGATTGCTGTTGTCCTTGGATTCTTTAAAGTAAGAAAAAAGGCATTAGTTATTATAACCCTTTTCATACACCTCACTTTTAGTCGATTCATATTGCTTGGGTCGACTTTTTTTATTGCACCATTAGACATATTTTTGATGGAGTAGTGGTGTATTTCCTCGGAAATAATCGAATTTTGTTGTGACATGAAGTAATTTTATTGCTTTTGTTTTCTACTAATCAATCCACTAGAACACTACTATTTGAGATTACTGTGAGTGTGTAGGATACAGTAGCATTAAAAGATAGGTTAAATGCCTATTAGTTTAGCGTATTCAATATCTTCGTAATTCTCTTCCTTTGAGGTGGCGTCATAAATGGTTCTCTTTCGCGTAGTACATTTAGAAACTCTTCTTTATTTTCCTCATTAATAGAAATAAGCGTGCTTTCCGCATGTTGTGGTACTTCTTTGGTTCTACAATTTTTTAAATGCTCGATTAAAAATGGAAAGATTCGCTCATTGTTCTCTTTGCTAGCCGAAGCTAATTTTGCTAATGTTATTATTCCCTTATCCACAGTAATCACTGAACCTACTTTTACAGCAAGTTGTATCTCATGCAATTGTTCCATTAATATTTCCGCCTTCAGATCAGCAATGGTAGCTAACGCCTGCATTGCTCCCCAAACCATTCGGTTATCCCGACCTCTTAATAATTTGACAAATTCCAAGGCATACTCACTAATTAGTTCGGGTTTTAGCTGCCCAATTTCGTAGGCAACTTTAATGCAATCATGCCTTATCCCCTTATCCTTGTTCGAAAGATTTTGAATGATTTCTGGAATCACTTCAATATTTGCATCTCTTACTATTTCAAGTGCAAGTTCAATGTTTGGTTGTTCATCTCGCCGTTCTAACTGTGAAGCAAGTTTGTTTAGAATAGTCATATAATCTCCCAATCTTTTTTTATTGTCATATAGATTTTACCCTCTTAGAGTTTAATTTAACTAACTATTCTTTAAAATCCTTAAATTTTTAATTTGAAAAGGATTTTTCATAACAAAAAATAGCCCTTTGCTGTACTTGATAGCAAAGGACCGAATTTAAATAGGAATATTCACAAACCAAATAATTTTAACTAACATAAGAAGTGCGATTGCAGCCAAAGCTTGTAATTTAAGTATTTTTATAGCGTTTTCTGTTAACTCGGGTTCCTTTTTATACATCCATCGTTCTCCAAAAAGAAAACTCTCCTTTGGATCTAAATAACTCCAAATTAATAGAAGATACACCGGGATCATTAAAACGACAAAAATAATAAATTCAGCCATATTCTCACCTCTTACTAAACTATACGAAAGAAATGATGAATAGTTTCCTAAATTCTAAGAATTCTCATAAATTGTACATATACTTCTGACTACTCATAAAAAGACAACTTAACCAAGTTAGGTTAAGTACCCTTTTCAAACGTGAAAATATCATTAAATTATTGTGCAACCATGACAATTTGAAGAGATGGATTCGAGTACACGTATCCATCGGAGACTTCTGCTACAAGCCTCACTACATCCCCCTCCATTAAAGGAATTAGTTGAGTAGATGAAAGTAGTTGTGTAGTGTACGACTTTATTACCGAAGATAGAGTTGTAAATGAATCATTCACTACAATCTTGAATATGGCTGGATTCGTTGCTTCACTTTCTACCTTGCATGAAACTGAATAGCTTACTTGGTATATCCCCTTTTTCGTTACTTGAAGCCCATCGTTACTATAATTCACCTCGTGGTGGAGAGGACTTGCAACTTGGAACTGAATCGTTCCACTTTCAGCACTTTCTGCATGCGAATAGGCAAAGCCATATAAACTATCTGATCGAATTGCAGGCACTGGCTCTGATTCATGGCGATCACAAGGACAATCAATGCGTGGATCATCTAATGCATTTAATATGTTCTGAAGTTCTTTATTCTTATCAGTCAGATAGTTTTTAAGGTATACCAAACTATCTTCTACTTGTACTTTACATGTATCACAAACCGGTTTTCGATGATTATTGATTCTCCTAACCAATCGACTTAGGATAACCTCTTGCTTTTTAATTTCTGATAACAATTGATACATTGCATAATACACCTCCTGAACTAATCTATATATATTCAACCTTATTCCACCGATTTTTTTCGCAGATTTTACCAACTACTGGTTTTACCCTCCAAAATCTTTCTTATTAATTTATGAGATGAATACTCCATGAGCTGAGCCAATGACTAGTATGTAGCTGGGTATTTTATTCAAATTATTAAAATAGTAATTAATTTGTTATTACAATTTCACACTCGTTCTTGTATGAAAGTGAAATCGTATGAGCTATTTTGAAGAAGAAACTGTGGAATGTAATTATTTCAACTTATTACACCAATCCCCCTCCACCATATCCATTATCTGAATGATTCCCAACTAGCACATCTTTCGTTATAATAGTAACTATGCGCTTTGAGATTATGCATATTGTATGCTTTATATAATAGAACGTTTAGAGAAGGAGAGTCGCAATTGCACTATATAAAAGGAGAAGTTTTAGAAGTAGAAATACATCGACTAGATGCAAAAGGTTCGGGACAAGCGGTTGTGCATCGAGAAAAAGATGAGTCAAAACCAAAACAAAAAAGATTAAAACTGACGATTCCTCAAACTTTACCTGGCGAAAAGGTAAAAGCCACTTTAAAATATGGCCAAAAAGGGAGAGTCCTAGCTACAGCAAATGAAATCCAAAACCACCACCCTGAAAGAATCGGACCAGAATGTCCTCATTTCGATCTTTGTGGAGGATGTGTGTGGCAACATTGGCAATATAAAGGACAGCTTAACCATAAAACAAATTATGTAAAAGAAGTAGTTGAAGCTCAAGGATTTGATCCAAGCCTTGTTAAAGATACGATTGGAATGGACAACCCTTGGCATTACAGAAACAAAATGGAGTTTACTTTCTCAAAAGATGGTGAACTTGGCTTACATGAACAAGGTAACTTTAGAAACGTCATTTCTCTTGAAACTTGTTTGATTGCTCGAGAAGAAATGGTAGAAGCAGCATTAGAAGTTGGACGCTGGGCAAAAGATCATAAACTTCCCGGTTACAACAAAGATGAGCATGAAGGATTACTTCGTCACTTAATGGTACGCCAATCATTTGCAACAGAAGAAATTATGCTTGCCTTGTTTGTTACGGAGGCACCAGATGGCGAATTAGAAAGTGCAGTGCAAGATTTAGTTACAAGAATTACAGATAAATTCCCTAAAGTTCAAAGCTTATTATGGCTTGAAAATAGAGATTGGGCTGACAGAACGCAGTCAGAAAAAACACATGTATTAGCTGGTCGGGATTATATCTACGATGAAATGTTAGGTTATCGTTATCGTCTATGGTTCGATACTTTCTTCCAAACAAATCCAACTCAAGCTCAAAAGCTTGTTGAATTAGCGTTGGAAATGGGACAACCTAAAAAGTCTGAAAAGATGATTGATTTATTCTGTGGCGTCGGTACGTTCTCTCTTCCATTTGCTAGCCGAGTTGGTCAACTTGCTGGAATTGAAATCGTAGAGACTTCTATCGAGTCTGCAAAACGTAATGCACAAGATAACGGGATAGATAATACGCATTTCCTTGCGAGGGATGCTAGACATGGATTAGTTGAAGTATTAGAAACTTTCGGTATTCCTGATCTATTAGTAGTAGATCCCCCGCGCTCAGGTGCTGGTGGTAAGGTTATGCGTAGAATTGGCCGAACAAAACCATCTCGTGTTGTCTATGTTTCTTGTAATCCTGAAACATTCGCAACTGACATTAAGGAACTTGAACCATTTGGTTATGAGCTAATAACAGTTCAACCAGTGGACCTTTTCCCACATACTGTGCACGTTGAATGTGTCTCCTTATTAGTAAAAAAAGAAGAAGAATAATTAAAAAGGGTTTCGAGCATGGAGTTTAACTAACCTCCGTACTTGAAACCCTTTATTAGTTAAAAAAGTAAATATAGTAGCCTATTAACCAAATTGCTGGTATTAGATTAATCGAAACGGACAAACCTTTATTCGTCTGATGATAATACCATGCAATGATTGTACAAACAATCACAGCAATTGGATAGATGGTTGTTAACGCAAAAAAGAGTATATGTTGTAATGATGACACTTGCAGTACAGCGGTTAAAGCCATTCCCCAAAAAACTATCCAGAACATAAATGTCACATAGTAAATCATCTGCGTTGCGATTAGATATAATTTCATTGTTCTCCCCCAAGGAAGTGAGATGTCGATAGCCTGTTCGAGTAAAGAAACATACTATACTATACGTTCAACTTAGGACGAGTATGTTAATAATTTACCTTTGGGTTTACTTCTTAGAAAGTAATTTTCTAAGTTTCTAAGAAATTAATTCTGAAAGGATCCAATAACCAAACATCCAGAACAATGGGAACAGATTCATGATTGCCGAATAAATTGGCTTATGTAAATGATTCTTCCAAGCATATATTGAACATCCGATCATGAGAAACGGATAGGAGATCACAGGTAATAGAATGAACCATGTCACAAAGTCATTATTACTTGAAGATTCTATGATTGATAAAGCTAAAATCGCTCCACCAATCCAAATTTGCAAAGACCACAAATATACGAACTGACTTACAATAAAATAAAGTTTCAAAAGGATTTTCATTATATCCTCCCATCAGGGTGCGGCTTCCCTCCAATATCTTATTGTAATTTACGAAATTGATAGTCTGAGTATGATAATAGAGAAAATTATTTATAAGAACATGTCTTTAAAAATACCTCTGGTTAATAATACCTCACATTTAGAAATGTAATTTTTTATATAATTACTATACTTTAATGTTAAATATCTATATTTTGTCTACATTTAAACAATCTATCACTCATATTTACTATTTTTTTTGCATATGAAGAATAGAATTCAATATTACTTAACATACTAGATATAAATATATTTTCATTGAATGGGAGTGAGAACATTTGGATAACTGGAATCAAATGCTATTTACATTAGTGCAACAAAACCCTATTGAAACTGCTATTCTTTTATTTACTATCTGTTTATTAATTGTTGTTTGGGTAAGATTAAATAAAATTGTCAAAATTGACTTAGTAAAGGATAAACGTGATGCAACAGAAAAAGCAATTACTTATGCAGATCGTTTTACTGAGACGATTATTCCTCATCTACGTAAATACAAAGCGAACGTTTTTGACCTTGCCTATTATGACAATACATTCGTATCAGATGTAAAAGGGATTTATCATTTTAAATATGATTATCCTTTAACTAGAGATCAAGTGGCAACCCGTGAGGAATTTTCCATACACGAAGCATTGTATCACTTAAAAACTATTGCCACTGGAATACAACACGGAAAAGTTGATAAAGAGGTTTGTCGCAAATTATTTGGACAAGAATTTTGTGAAGCTGTAGAAGTTTACTATGATATGATTTTACATGTACGAAAAGAAGATAGTAAAGCTTATGATCAAGTTATTTCGTTATATCAAGACTGGCGTAAAAAATTTACAAAAATAAAACCAAGTAAAAGTATGGAATTTGTTCCTGAAAGACGTATGAGTGAAAATCCCCTCTCCATTTAAGGAAAGGGGATTTTTAAATTTAATTATTACTATAATAATTAAATTCATTAATAGATAGATTACTTTTTTTCATCGGTAATAAATTACTATGAAAAAATTCTCTATTACTAAGAAAATTGTTAGATTATATAATAGAAAATGTTTATTTATTTGGAAAAACGTGCTAATATAAAATTAAAATTTAATTCTTATATAATTTATGCATGATTTTCATACATTATTTTTTTGTAATACACTATCAATTTTCTGAATGTTTTAAAGAATTTGGTTACTTGAGTCTAAATGTGAGGTGTAACTCTTTTGATTCATAATGTATTTCCACTAATAGAAATCTGCGTATTATTCTTAGCACTAGCTTATACATCCCATATTATTCCGACATTAAGAACTACTATAATTGGGGTAGTTTTTATTGCCCTTCCCTCCACAATCCTTCTATTCATAGGTTCTCAATTTTTATTTGTAGCCTATTTAACTCTTTCTTCACTAATAATATGTAGTTATTTTACTAAATCATTAAGGGCGTTTATTGATTTATGTTCCTTAACATTTGGTGCATTAATTTTTGATCATGTTGCTTATAGAGTCTCCCTCCTTTTTATCGTAGTTCAACCAGAAACTACATACATATATTATTCAACTATCATTATTGGTTTTGCAATTTTCACTTATTACTACAAGAGGTTTATTACAAAAATACATCCAAGAGTTAATTTTTCCTCAAGGTCAAAATATATCATTATCTTTACAGCAACTTTAGCTATTTTCTTAATGTACTTAAATACATTGATTCCAGTTTTTAATCGTGAACATCTTACTTTTAGAATTAATCTTCTACTCGAAGTGATCTTTTTCACTTGTATGTTCTTTTTAATACGCTCGTCCACAAAGTGGATTATGATGAAGAAAGAATTAGATCGACTTGAAGTTGAAAACAAACATTATACGGAATATATGCAATCCTTGGAAGATATTAATAGGGAAATGAAAAAATTTCAGCATGATTACGCTAACATTTTACTGACAATCCGGGGATACTTGGAGATTGACGACTTAAATGGATTAAAACAATATTATCAATCTCATATTTTAAAAGCTGAACAGAAAACATTTTTCAAAAATGAAGTTTTTCGAAATTTGGATAATTTAAAAGTAGTAGAGTTAAAAGGTCTACTTGCCACAAAGGTTATTCACGCAGATCATCTCGGAATCAAATTGAATGTTGAAATTCCTGAAGAAATTGAAGCCATTGACATGGACATTATCGATTTAACTCGCATTATTGGCATTTTAACAGATAATGCAATAGAGGCGTGTCTTAGCCACAATGAGGCTGAAATTTGCATAAGCTTTGTGAAAACGAATCATCATTCTGTGTTAATTTGTATCGATAATACAATTGAAGAATTGACGATTGATTTAGATGATATTTATAAAGAGAACTTTTCAACTAAAGGAAAAAATCGAGGAATCGGTTTAACAAATGTAAAAGAAATTTTAAAGCGTTATCATACTGTTCAATTAACCACGCAAATTGAAGATGGTTGGTTTATGCAAGAACTTGAGATTCCTGTGAGAGTGATGGTTCTTACTGGCTAAATTCTTTTCCTATATGATAAAACGCTTATCCATCATATGAACTGCACCTAAATGTTAGATGTGTCTAACAAATGGAGGTGTAGTTCACATACAGGAAAAGCGTTTTTTTTGCTATATGCTACCCAGAATTTTTAATGAAATACATCAGATATTTTATAATAATAGTATATAGTATTTGGTGTATAAGCTCTTGAGTTTCTATAATCAAAAAGTCGATCTGCACTATTTACGGTATGGGCATGGATATATGGAACTCCGTTTACCATGGTAGTAACTATCGTTGTATGATTAATTCTTCCGTCCCCTTCAAAATCATAACAAATCACATCGCCAATTGTTAGTTCCGATGGTGAACTTACCCTCTTTGCAGTAAGTCCTGATTTTGAATTATCAAGATGCAATTTAAATGCTTGTGCTACCGACCAACTATAGCTCCAAGTTTCTCTTGCAAATTGTCTTGGTCTTCCTGTTTGCCAACCGTCAGTAATCCACCAACCTTTGCTACGATTTGGCATGCCCGTCATTGGTGCCCCACCTGCTCTCAAACATTGAGAGATAAAATTCGTACAATCATCTTCAAAGTCTGGATATCTTGGATTTCGACCGTTCCACCAAGTTCTAGCATATTGTACAGCCGCTTGACGATTATAATATGTTGGAATTTTCGTCCCTCCTCCATACAAATTATGCTATTCAAATTGGGTATCTTCTTAGAACTTTTTTCTGCTGTTTTTTGGTGTTTATGAGTGATATTAATAGGTTAGTGTGGTCATATTGAAAATTTCACCTCCAACGTACGCAGAGTGAGCGTCACAAAGATACTCATTAAACGAGCCTTTTTAGTTAATAATCCTTACTAATTTCCTTGCTCCTGCGGTGGTCACATAAATGTCACCA
>Ga0182747_1003544_pt1 | contig 10464 bp, 9 predicted proteins | sample eDN3rd30CBELigBY_FD_128526 | JGI IMG/M metagenome (GOLD analysis project Ga0182747, IMG submission 128526) | Enriched backyard soil microbial communities from Emeryville, California, USA - eDNA 3rd pass 30_C BE-Lig BY (version 2) (version 2) | ecosystem: Environmental > Terrestrial > Soil >...
GCAATTAACTGGATATGCCTATTATCTAAACCCCGTTGCAAATTCTCACTTTGATGATTATTACCCAACCTAAATTCCTCCAATGATAACTATTTGTTCGTATAAAAGATTAAGAAAAAGTACATTTATAAAATGTACATTAAAAACGAAGATAATGCTAGAAAAATTCTGAAAAGAATTAACAGTTTCATTTCTTATAAATAAAAAAGTGAAGATTTTGAAAGGTCGGGCCAAAAAGATGCTTTATATAAGGGATAGGTATCTTATTAAGCTACACACTTACCTATTAATTATGGTAAAATAAAGTTCCTTGGCAGGGGCAATTTAAAAAAGCGAGTTGGTATTTTATGACCAACTCGCTTTTATCTTTCCTATTAAAGGATCAAAATAATTCTATTTAACTTAGATACCTAATTAATCTCCACTAAATCGCTTTTCCTTTGGTTTCTCTCTTGCAAAATCTGATCAAGATAGTGTGTAAATTCGGATTCATCTGAATACGACAAACAAAGATATTGCTTCGCCCTTGTCATTCCAATATAGAATAAAGAAACCTCTCGTTCCTTATCCTCTTCTAAAGGAAATGGCATGGAATCCACATTGACAATAAACACGGCTTGGAAGTCGAGCCCCTTACTGCTATCAATGGTACTAATTTTAACTTTGCCATCTTCTTTTTGAAACGATCTCTTTGACACGTCATTCTCGGTAATCCAGTAGTAAGGGAGTTCTAATTCACCTAGTGAATTAGAGTGCAGTATTAAAATGGTAAATCATCATCTATTCTAATTGGAATTCTACAATTTGAGGATAATAGGAATTTCAGCAACTTCTTTCTTTTCTTCTCTAGTTAAACCATACCGTACTCCGTTTTCGGTATATCCAGCGACAAAATAAAACATATCGTCGCCAAAATCCTCATCCTGTTCTTTTACTTGCTTCCTTTTTTCCTTTTGCTTTTGTCTCCCCACGAGAGAATTTTTAACCTGGTCTTTATAAGACTGTTTAAATTTGTGCCCCAGCATTTCAAGCTCCATTATCGCACATAACAGATCTACTCCAAACCAATTGCTATATCCTTTTGCAAGATATTTTCCATTATATTGGTCCACCCATTTTTTCGCATTCTGAAGGCGGTCTCTTCGACTATAACGCTTCCTTCTAGGTGTATGGTTTGCATTATCCTTCTTTTTTGCCACACTACTGCCTCTTTTCAATTGTTAACATAATATTATTATATTCTACTTACTTTATACAAAAATAAAGGCATCCTTGGTAGATATATTCTTTTACATCAAATAAAATGTAAGTAGTTTTGTCTCCAGTCCCCGCCCGGTGATTTCCTTTTACATGAGATTATTTGGTAAAATTGGAATAACCTCTATATCGTTAGACTGGAAATGCCAGCGTTTTTGTAAAAAATAAAATAATTGCAGGTGGATAAATTGGTAAAGGCCATTTCAAAACAAGAAGTAGAAAAACTACGGAAGGAGTTCCATACCTATTTAGCAGGGAATCATCCAAATTGGAATGATAACACCATTGCTGTTCACTTTTCTGATGCATTCTTTGCCTATAATAATAATATAGGGATCGATTTCTGGTCTATCTTTTTGGATGAGAAATCTCTAAACAAAGCAAAAGAAATCATAAGGGATTATCTTAAATCACAAAACAAATCGGAACGTGCCCAAGAACGCGCTAGTGGATATTTGCAGTCAATGAAGCATTTCAAGGCCTTTTTAGATGAAAGGCATCCAACACTTGCAAAAGAATGGAGTGGCAAAACGGCTAGAAATACCTATTTAAAAGCTGCTTTCCAAAATTGGATGCGCCGCCAGAAAAAATCCAATGGAGAACTGTATAAATCCAATACCATTACCGCTTATACGAATTCTCTTAAAAATGCTACGGCAAAATTAAACATCAACCCTTTAACCGAAACTGATTTATTCCATATTACATCAGTAGTTGCATTTGAAGAGGCATACAAAAGGATTACTTCCGCACCCAATTTTCATGAAGTAGACCTAGCTGCTGGCAATAAAGCGTATTCGAATGCATTGTCACTGTATTCTAGATTTCTAAAGGAATTAGCTGAGCCATCCTGTTGGGTTTTTCAGGGAAACCCCAAATATTATGATGTGATTGGTGCTGTTCATGACCTTAATACAATTACTTGGGCTGTCAATCAAAATTATAAACAAATTAAAAAAGGAGACAAAGTCTACATTTGGCTTTCCGGACCTGAAGGCGGCATTGTAGCTTCCGGTACCATTCTTTGTGATCCTGAGATGAAACAGCCCGAACCAAACGATCCGTATAATTGTTCTGAGGACCTAAACAAAGAACCCTATTTAGGTGTTGATATTGAAATCCTAAGAAAGCTCACCGACACGATTGTAGAAAGAACTACGTTACTTGCTGATGAACGGACAAAACGAATGGAGATATTAACGTATCCTGGTGCAACTAATTTTCGAGTCAGCAAAGAAGAAGATGAAGTGATTGAGAGTATGATAACAGGAGATTATCAAAAGGTTCCGGCCACCCCTGCCCCAACTCCAGCAGGACCAAAAGATAAAAAGCGGTATTGGATCTATGCCCCAGGCGAAGGTTCCCGCCTGTGGGAAGAATTCTACGATAAAGGAATCATGGGAATTGGCTGGGACAATCTCGGTGACTTAAAACAATACCCTACAAAAGAATCAATGAAGAGCAAAATGAAAGAGATTTATGGTGAAGAATATTCCTATAAAAATGCTGGACATGCTACATGGCAATTTGCGAATGAACTAAAAGAAGATGACGTAATTATTGTGAAAAAAGGGCTGAAGAAAATCATTGGCCGAGGGGTTGTCACGTCAGACTATATGTTTGATGATTCAAGAAATGAATATAAACATATACGGACTGTACACTGGACACATAAAGGAGAATGGGAGCACGAAGGACAAATTGTTTTAAAAACTCTTACAGATATTACACCCTATACGGATTATTACAAGAAACTAGAAGATATGTTCATTTCAGATTCTGATTCGGAAGATCCAGAAACTGACACAGTATACTATGAGAGCTATACGGCAGAGAACTTCTTGTCTGATGTGTATATGAGCGATGATAAGTATCTGACCTTAAAAAATCTTCTTCTTAAAAAGAAGAATCTTATTATGTTAGGTGCCCCAGGTGTTGGAAAGACCTTTGCTGCAGAGCGCTTGGCCTACTCCATTATGGGTGAAAAAGATATCAGTCGAGTTATGATGATCCAATTTCATCAAAGTTACAGTTATGAAGATTTTATCATGGGTTACCGCCCTACCGAAAAAGGCTTTTCCATTTCTAAAGGCCCGTTTTATGAGTTTTGTAAAGAAGCTGAGCCAGATGATCGGCCCTATTTTTTCATCATCGATGAGATTAACCGAGGCAACTTAAGTAAGATATTTGGCGAATTATTAATGCTAATTGAATCAGATAAACGAGGTAAGGAAGTCCGCTTGCTTTATTCAGATGAACAATTTTCCGTACCAGACAATGTTCATATTATTGGAATGATGAACACAGCTGACCGCAGTTTAGCAATGATTGATTATGCCCTTCGCCGCCGGTTTGCCTTTTATGAAGTTGAACCTGCATTTAGAAGCGATGGTTTCCAAGAATATCAAGCAAACATAGCAAGTGAAAAGTTTGACCGCTTAATTGATACGGTAGTGAAATTAAATGAAGATATCGCAGAGGATACTTCCCTTGGAAGTGGCTTTCAAATTGGTCATAGTTATCTATCAACGAATGAAATCATTGATGATGGATGGTTATCCGATGTGATCGAATATGAACTGATCCCTTTGATTAAAGAATACTGGTTTGACGAACCGACAAAGATCGAACACTGGAGCAGCAGGCTGCGTGGTGCCATTTATGATTAAGGTAAAAAATATATACTATATGCTGTCTTATGCCTATCAGTCACTTAACGAAGCCAGCTTCAAAAATATCCAAACAGAAGAATTTGAAAACCTTCATGATTTGATGGCGGCCATTCTAGTACGCGGTGTTTCAAATCAATTGAAACGTGGTTTACATAAGGATTATCTCGTCTACACAGAAGCAACGGGTAACTTAAAAGGCAAAATAGATATATCAAACTCTGTTCGTCAAAACACGTTAATGACGCGGCGAATGGTTTGCCATTTCGATCAATTCTCAGAAAATACACCTTTGAATCAAATAGTAAAAACCACCATGGTACTACTTATTAAATCAGGTGATGTTACAGTAGCCAACAGTAAGGAATTGAAAAAGCTGAGCTTGTATTTTAGGAACATAGAAACTCTTAATCCGTTCGCCATCAACTGGAATGCATTGATCTATCACCGAAATAATGCTACCTACAAACTTCTCATCAATATCTGCCAATTAATCATCAAAGGGCTTTTAATGACGACGGAGACAGGTGAATATAAGATGAAAGAATTCCTGGATGACCAATTCATGCACCGCTTATATGAGAAATTTTTACTTGGTTATTTCAAAAAAGACTACCCTCATTTTACTGTCGGGTCTTCCTACATTAAATGGAATGTGGACGATGATATCACCGAATTTCTACCGAATATGAAAACAGATATCACACTTTCCTATGGAACCAAAACACTGATCATTGATGCCAAATATTATGGCCGGACCATGCAAACCAACACTTTGTTTAATAGCAAATCGATTATTTCAGCTAACTTGTATCAAATTTTTACTTATGTAAAAAACAAGGATAGAACAGGGAGCGGACATGTAAGTGGAGTCCTTTTATATGCAAAAACCGATGAGGAGCTCACGCCGGATCATGATTATTCAATTGGTGGAAACCGATTTAGTGTGAAAACGCTTGACTTAGATGCAGATTGGGGGGGAATTGTGGGACAACTACGTGCGGTTGCAGCGCTATTATAAGATACACATAATAAATTTAGGGTTTTGAATAATATAAAAACCGGGCATGCAACAACATGTCCGGTCCTTTAATAACAGTTATTCTAATGGTGGTGGCTAATCTGGTGCAAAAATCTAGCCGAGCAGTAATCTCAAGATTATATTTTTTAAAGTAAATAAGAGGAATTAATACAACTTATCCCTGAATCACCGCGATTGGATTTAGGGGTTCATTGCCATTGTTTTTCTTTCACCAAGCTTTGATTAACTACCTCTCTTTTTAATTTATTGCAGTTTCACAATTTGTCCCAAAAAGAAGAAATCGTTTAAATCTTCGATAGCTTTATTCAATTCCTCTACCTTTCTAGTTCTTTAATAATCATCATCATCCCAATTTTCCGCCCATGTCTGGTTCGTTCTTATAAAAGTTTTTCCGTTGATTTTATTTAGAACCTCTTGCCGCTCTCTTTCATTTAATAATTCAATTTCCATGATAATCTTTTCCGAAAATGACATCTTGCCGGCCATATAAACAGTAGTTTGTTTAATTAATTCTTTTATTTCATTTTGCCCCAAAGATAATAGATCTTTAACTTGTTCTAAATTTTCTATTTGAATCTTTAACTGGTGCTGCCCTGTAATTGATTCTTCGTGACTTTTCTTTAAATTTTTTGAACAGGTAACTAATTTTTTTTGCCCCTTTTCTAAATTTTCTGTACGACTTATTAGTTCCTGCTGAACTTGGATTAATTCTTGCTGCCCATTTTTTAAATCCTGTAATTCTAAAAGAATGTTATTCAGTGTTTCCCCCATGACAAAACCTCCATATTATATTGGATTAACCCCGTATTAATGCTAGCAATGGGGTCAAATAGCTGCACAATTTTGAAACCAATAGCAGCCCTTCCTTGTATAGATATATAGATTTCTAAAAAAGTATGGAATTTAAAGTAAAAAATAAAGCATTTATATAAAGAATTATGAAGAAGGGAAATCTTGCGAGATAAAATATGGTAGAAATTTGAAGATATTTAAGATAATTTTTGAACTAAGTGGGAAGTCGTTCAAATTAAAAAAATTAAATGGACAAAATCTACTGTCCATTCTATAAATCCAAAGTGAATAACACAAATATTTATTTTCTAGCTCATTTTTTATACGTCCTTTCCATTTTATTTTGACTTTTACTTTTAGTTAATTATGAAACACTATTAATCTATCATTAAACCAATGAACAAAGTACGGGGAAAGGTGACAAAATACTGAATCTTAGTTACTCTAAGCAAACTACTGATAGAGGACATAGAGTTACTGTTTGAAGTGTACCTTTATACAAGGAAGATCCAAGATGATATAAAAAAACAAATTGATATATCTCAAAACTTAACCAAATTGAACAAAAAATCCCCCTAGGACCTAATGAACTGGTCGAACAAACAGTAATGTATCGACAGATGGAATATCGATACCTTCATTAAACAGGTCAACGGTAAAAATGACATCGATTTCCCCTCTTTCAAGCTGGGAGATTGCCTGGCATCTACCGATATGAACTTGTTGTGAATGAAGACTAACGGTGTGGTAGCCATGTTGATTAAAATAATTCGATAGGAAGTTAGCTTGTCGAATCGATGAACAGAAAGCCAATGTTCGAGTCTGCTTTTTGTACTCCCAGGCACGGAGAACTTTAAGTGCCATTTCTTCTTTTAATTGGACTTGTAGCAACTCTTCTTCATCATAACGATTACCTAGCCAGGTGATTTGGGTGTAATCGGTATCATCATAAACGCCAAAATATTTAAATGGGGCCAGCCACTTCCGTTCAATTGCTTCTAGGAAATCAAGTCTAAATGCAACGTTTCCGTCACAGATGGCATAAACATCTTTATTGTCATTGCGATCAGGAGTTGCGGTAATCCCTAATAAAAACTTTGGCTGAAAATAATCTAACGCCCTTTGATAAGAATCCGCTGCAGCATGATGAAATTCATCTATTATAATAAGATCAAATTCACCTGGGCTAAACTGTTCAAGATGAGACTTCATACTTAATGTATATATCGAGGCAAAAATAGCATCTGCATTACTCTCTTTCAGTTTGCCATTATAAATTCCATATCGTTTTTCAGGCATGATTTTTTTAAAAGAATCTCTAGCCTGATTAAGTATTTCTTCTCTATGGGCTATAAGAGTACTTTATTAAAATTTTTTGAAAAAAATCCAGCCAGATAAGTCTTTCCCAATCCTGTCGCCATAACTACCAAAGCCTTATTGTACTCTTCTTCTAATGTCTTTTTTAATTCTTCCAATGCCTCGATTTGAGCAAACCTGGGTTGAATTTCTCCATAATCAGCAGCAGGTTCCATGATTGTCGCAGTTGGTTCTGGCTCCTCCTTTTTATTGGGAAGCATCAGTTCCAGTTCTTCCAGTTCACTCCACTTTTTAGCCAGAGTGTACTACCCTGACATTTTTATATTCACGTTTCGTTAAATCATAACAAAAAGAACCTATTTCTATAGGCTCTCTGAATACGTATTTTAGTAAAATTTATTTACTACTGTCCAACCACCGTTATCGCATCTGGGAATTTTTTAATTTATCGAACTGAATCTCCTTATTGATTGCGATTTACGTCTTTACTTCAAGATTCATTCTCCCCTCGTAGAATACCCCGCTATAGCAGGAAAACTCGCGAATTCCTTCCTCATGTCCCGAAAAGAAATCCCATCATTTCCTCTATCAATCTGACAATCTAGTGAATATTCGTGACAGTTCAATGGGTTTTGATGAAATGTTTTGGCATAGAACCGGATGGCTTCCTGATTGTTGGAAGCAAAGATAAAGACAAAATACTCCTGGTTCATCTTCAGTGAGTAGATGCCTACTTTATGAAAACCTAATACATTATTTTGAATCAATTCTTTTACTTTCTGATGGTCCGCTTTTTCTAAGTCTTTTATGGAGAAATCGTCCTCTAATGCAATTTTCTTCGCTGCTAGTAAATGGTGGATGTAATGGGCTAATGTTGATTCTTCATATCGTAAACAATTCATGTAAATATCTTTCACACTCATGTGATTCACTCCTCGTTATCTAATTTTTTTGGCGAAATAGAGGTCATTCCCCGGTTGGATTTATTCCTTCGGTTCCTCAATTCTTCCTGTATGCTGGTTGTAATTGACGGCGATGCTGCCAACTGGACCATTTCGGTTTTTCGAAACAATGATTTCAAGAGATTTATTCTGAGATTCCTTGTTATAATACATTTCACGATAGAGGAACAAAATGACATCGGCGTCTTGTTCCACACTTCCCGATTCACGAATATCGGACATCATTGGCTTTTTATCGGCTCTTGATTCTACCGATCGATTGAGTTGCGCCAAGCAAATGACAGGACAATTAAAATCCTTCGCCAATGCTTTAAGAGATTTCGATATTTCCGTCACTTGGAGGTGGGAATTTCCACCATAGGATTGACCACAATGGATGAGCGTTAAGTAATCGATAAAGATGATTGGTTTTCTGTACGGAAATTGATGGATCATTTTTCGTGTTTTCGCTCTCATTTCGGCTATACTTTGGCCAGATCCATCAAAAATTTGCATATGGGTTTCAGAGAGAATGCCCATCACATCTGACCAACTATTTTTTTGGTCTTGAGTTAGCATTCGTTTCGGATTCCGCATTTTACTTCGATTGAAGTTCCCTGTCGAAGCAATCAGTCGAGAGGTGATCAGTCTTTCAGGCATTTCCAGAGAAAATACCAGCGGCAAATACCCAGCCCATCCTGACATTTTTGCAAAATGAAGCATCACATCGGTTTTTCCCATCGAGGGTCTAGCGGCGATGATCGTCACTTCTCCATCTTGAAACCCTCCCGTCAAATGATCGAGCTTTTGGATCCCTGTGGTTGCGGTTATCAACTCTTTTTGATCTTCCCAAGGTGCCTCAAACATATCTGATAACGCCTGTGTTAACGATGTGTGATCCTCCACTTTTAATTGGTTAATTTTATCTAATTCAGAAATGACTTTTGCGATCTCCCAATCATTCATGGCTGCCAGGGTTAAGATGCTCCTTTTTTCTCGTTCCTTCCACAAATCAAGGATCAGTTTCTCCGTATTGTCGAACTTCTCCAGGTCGGCATATGCTAACAATTCGGAAAGATAGGACATTCCCCCAAAGGATTCAAGGTCAGGCATGGTGGTAAAGGTGATTAAATCAATATTCCTGCCTGCTTGGGATAAATCCAGCATCCTCCGCATGATTTCTTTATGCCGGATACTTTCCAGCTGTTCAGGCTTGATTACCGTATCCTTGAGTAAGTACTCGGCCTTCATCAGGCTGCCTAAAAATGCTTTTTCCGCCATACTCACCAGTCTTCACCTGCCGTAATATCAAAGTCAAAGCCACTTGGAATATCTCTTCCACGAGGAAAAGAATCCTTGGATTGCCAATGTTTTTGTACAGGATTTCGGCTCTCAATAAAGGAATCAATTTCTTCTACGGACAGTAAAGATTCATTTTCCCAGTTTTTCAGAATACCAACCACATAGGTCAGCCTTCGCTTGTTATTGGCACAGGCAATATTCATCGCTTTTAAAATCACCGCTTTGGGCTGTAAAAATTTAGAATCATCTAACCAGGCTAACAGCTGCTGTTTACCATTCAAGTTACTAAATCCAAATCCATTGTTATCCCAAAATTCGACAATTTCTTTAACGTCTACAAGTTTTTGATTATTATGTATGGTTTGGTCGCTATCTGGATTACTCTCTATTTGGGAGTAAAGAACTTCTTGTTGTTTATCTTTCTCTTTATCTACTTCTTTATCTCTTTCTTGCCCACGTATCGTAAGAGGTTTGGTCCACGTATCGTCCATCTCTTCCCATACAGGAGTAAGATCGGCAGCAAACTCATCTTGGTCATTACCTTTCATACTGAAACTAACCTCTTCTTTTTTACAAAAAGATTCATACAGGCTGCGGAATTCCTGTTTTTTAATCCACTCTGAAACATATTGAATTAATGAGGAATCTTTAACAGCTTTTAATTCAGAAGAAATACAATCAATCATTGGTTTCCCCGCTTTATCAAAATTATTTTCTCCCCAGTTTTTAATGGCAAGTTCTCTCGTTTCAGGATTGTAGCGAATCAGCTGGTGATGCGTGATGAATCGTTCCATTAATGAATGAACACTTTCGATCGAATAGCCCATATCAAAGGCCATCTGCTTTTTCGTAATCTGATAGATTCCAATTTGAGTCGTACGCTGATTCGTTAAAAGATATAAATAAAAGTATCTGTCCTCTGGTGTCATTTCCTCCGAAACCATTGGATCCATCCAAAAATCAATCCGTACTTTTCTAAACTTTGCCATCCTCTACCACTGCCTTTCTTCTCCTAAAATTTATTCATCTTTCATATAGAAAGAAATGAAGAAAAAGGTCATAGGATTTTCACTAGAATATGAATTTTTTATGACACTCTTTCCTCACCATGTCCTTGGCAAGAGTTTTCAGTGTAAGCCCTTAC
>Ga0182747_1003545_pt1 | contig 10460 bp, 9 predicted proteins | sample eDN3rd30CBELigBY_FD_128526 | JGI IMG/M metagenome (GOLD analysis project Ga0182747, IMG submission 128526) | Enriched backyard soil microbial communities from Emeryville, California, USA - eDNA 3rd pass 30_C BE-Lig BY (version 2) (version 2) | ecosystem: Environmental > Terrestrial > Soil >...
GATTCTATTGTTAACTTCGCTCAGGCTGAATTTCCGTATGCAGGACAGAAAAAAACTTCATAATATTTTTATAGCTGGCCCCAAAATCGCCAAAGCTTCCCTCTTTTGAGCAGTAGATGTCAATGGCAGACTTGATGGCATTGATTTTGTATACAGTGATGACCATGACACTAGATGAAATGCCCTGCTTTTCTAATACTATTTCTCCGCGTTCCTCATCTACTTTTTTAATCTTCCAGCTTGGCAGCTTTTGATTCACAACTTGTTTTATATATTCAATCATTTTTTCACGGTTTTTTCGATAGTAGCGTGTTTTTAGTTCAGGATATTTTGCTTCCTCACTCGTTTCCTCATAACTTCTCCATAGTCCCACCAATATTCGAGTAACGGACATTCCTTTTCCCCCTTAATGCTTAACCCTTCCCACTTTTTTATGCAGCTAAAAATGTAAGGGCTTTACTATAATAGATACATTCATTATACCTTATAATTTGCTGTGCTGGAAACATAGATAGGGAAGAAATTGATCATTTGCCTTGTGCTTATTTTGATATATTTATCACTATTTAACGGGCTTTTTGGCCCCACTGATTGAAGTTTCACTTTATCTTTCTATTAAAAAGGCTCCAATAGCTAATATTTCCAGCTATCGGAGCCTTTTTAAGTCGTTTTTATTCAAAAATTAGTTTTTACAATAGCAGGCCTCTTTGCACCTCAATAAAATTTAATACATGCTTTTTGGCAGGTGCTGCATGAATGGCTCCTTTTACAGATGCAGTAAGTGCTCCGCTTGCATTGGCAAAAGTTAAAATTCGTTCATGGTTTTTATTGATCTTTTCACATAAGTCATCAACAGATGGATTAAACGCAATCAATTCAGATAAAAAGCCTCCAATAAATGCATCTCCTGCACCTGTTGTATCAGCAACAGTTACTTTAAAGCCTTCGTTTCGGTAAGTTTCCCCGCTCTTCAAATAGATTTCTGCACCCTCGCTGCCCTTTGTATAGACAACCACTTTAACACTTCCAACGAATAATGCCTCGATTGCTTCTTTTTCATTGTCTATTCCTGTAATAAATGCCAGTTCTTCATCAGAAATTTTGATAATATCTGCTGTCGGCAAAAATTCATTAATCGCTAAACGGCAGCTTTCCTCGTCTTTCCATAAAGGCAGGCGTACATTCGGGTCAAAGCTTACAATACCTCCTATATTCCGAAAATCTTTAATGGCCTTTTGATGAGCATTTTTCATTGGACTTTCAATCAAATCAACAGAACAAAAGTGGAGAATATCTCCTTCTTGAAACCACTCTGCCTCTATTTCTTCTGGTGAAAGCAATAAATCAGCCGCATTTTTTCGGTAGAAATTAAAGCTTCGTTCTCCATTTGCATCATTTGATACAAATGCAAGTCCGGTTTCCCCTTCTTCACTTCTTAAGCAATAAGAAGTGTCTACCCCATTTTCTTGCAATACTTCAAAGATATGATCGCCAAAATGATCATTTGCAATTTTGGTGATCATCGCAGAAGATCCTCCATATTTTGCTACAGCAATGGCAACATTCATTGGGGCTCCGCCTGCTACACGTTCAAAATTTGTCACTTCTTTTAATGATAAATCCTTTTTTGCAGGAATAAAGTCAATAAGTGTTTCTCCAATACAAAATACTTTTTTCATTATTATTCACCTCTAAAGTCAAGAACAAGTACTTTCTACTTGCTCTTGACCCCTTTTTTATTTCCAAATATCTTTTAAATTCCAATATTTGCAACCGCTAACTTGCACTTCTCCACCTTCTGCAAAAACTTCTATCCCTGCTCTTTCTTCTATTGGATAAATGCGGCTCGTCATTGTTGTTTGCCCCTCATTTGCAAATACTTCAATAGAAGAGCGGTCAATGAAGATTCTCAAAGAAAGCTTGCTGCCAGACTGAAGAGATGTTCTTCTTACGCTGTCTTCCTTTTTGCCGGACTTTGAACAATCAAGCATCAATTTTTGTTCGTTGATATCATAAACTACTACTGTTTCTTCTTCCTTTATTCCTTTCAGCTTTAAGCCTACTGCTGTTGCCGAGGTTTGACTTAAATCAAATTCCATATTTATTTCAAGAAGATCTCCTGTTTCTTCTATTAAATGATTTCCTGAAATTGTTTTATCCGTGCATACATTATGCTCTCTTTCCCGCAATAAAGTAAGCTCTTCCACCGGATTCATAAGAATTTTATGATCGCTAGTAAGCCTTAATTCTCGCGGAAGTGTCAATGCACCGCACCATCCATCTTTTTTCGTCGGCATATCAGCTTCCCACATATCCATCCAGCCAATTGCAATGCGGCGATTCTTATCATCTGAAAATGTTTGCACTGCATAAAAGTCATGGCCATGATCTAGTTCGATGAAGGACCCATGCTGAAATTGATTTGTTTCATAGTTATAGTCTCCAACAAAATAGCCTGTTTGATATAAATTATTATAATTGTCCCCATCAGCTTCCATTCCTTGTGGAGAAAGCATTAATATATATTTCCCATCCAATTCAAAAAAATCAGGGCATTCCCACATAAATCCATGTGAGCCATCACTTTGGGCAAGAACTCCAACATATTCCCATTTGCGAAGATTGCTGGACTTATAAAGTATAACTCTTCCGCTCTGTTCTTCTATTGATTGATTTCCTAAAATCATATACCAAGTGTCTTCATGCTTCCAAACTTTAGGATCGCGGTAATGATGGGTGCTGTCCTCTGGCGGAGCGGCAATAACTGGATTTTCTCCAGCCTTTTCAAATGTAATGCCATCTTTGCTGACTGCAATATTTTGATTTTGATAAAAAATATCATTTTCTTTATCTGTATAGTGATGTCCTGTATAAATTAAAGTTAATTCTCCATCATTATCGACTGCACTTCCAGAAAAACACCCATCAGAATCACACACATCTCCAGGAGCTAAAGCAATCGGCAAATGCTCCCAATGTACAAGATCTTTACTTTTTACATGACCCCAATGCATTGGCCCCCAGTTTTCATCATATGGATGGTGCTGATAAAACACATGATATTCTCCCTTATATTGCACCAAACCGTTTGGATCATTTATCCAGTTTGCTGGCGCCATAATATGGTAGCCTAATCGAAAACGTTCATTCATTGACTCCTTTGTTTGCTGCAATGCTTCTTCCGCTTGTTGAATTCTATTTTTTGTGATCATATAGATTTCCTCCTAAACAATTTTTGCTAGATTTTTTATTTTTGGTTTACCTTGTTTATTTTTTTTAGGACTTAATAAAGTAAAGATAGAAAGAATCGTAAAGCAAAGAACGGTTAATCCTAAAATAATATAAGTTTGGCGGAAGCCGATACTGTCATACAGATTTCCTGCAATCGGCGATAAAATAGATGCTCCCACCTGTGACGCAAATTGAAAACCAACCAAATATAAGACAGATGATAATCGAGTATCAAAATTGGCTGCCAAATATTTAAAAATTGCAATAAGCATAATCGGCAATTCTAATGCATGGATTAGTTTCATTGTCGAGATGCCAACTGGTCCAACGACAAGTCCTGAACCAATAATGCGGAAAGCCATTAAAAATCCTGCTAAAATCAAACTGTTTTTTGCTCCCACTTTATTTACAACAAATGGCGCCAAAAACATCATGCCAGCCTCTAAAAATACTTGAAAAGAGTTTAAATAGCCAAACACCTGATTGCCCGTTGCCTCTGTTGGGAATAAAGAAGAGTAGTAAACAGGGAACTGCTGGTCATACACACTATAAATGCAAGTTACTCCAATAACATACATCATTAAGAACCAAAAATCCTTCAATAAAAATAACTGGCCAACATCTTTTAATGTAACGGAATCCGCTTTCTCCATTTCCTGATTGGTCATTTCAATTTTTATAGAAAGAATTATCGCAACCAACACAACAGCTGATACGGATGCTACCCAAAAGTTAATATTTGGATTGATATTAAATAATTGTCCCGCAAAAAATGTAGCAGCAGCCCAGCCTAATGAACCCCACATTCTGGATTTTCCATATTCAAAATCATATTTGCGGCTAATTTTTTCAATATATGACTCGATTGCGCCAATTCCTGCCAAAAATGCAATTCCTAGATACAGCCCACCAACAATGGCGCCTAACAGCACGTTGTATTGCAATAGCGGCCCATATACATAGATATAAAATGGTCCCACAAATACAAGCAAGATACTAATAAAAAATAGAATGTTTTTCTTTAAACCAATTTTATCCGATATATATCCATATAATGGCTGCATGCATAAAGCAAAGATAGCGTTTGCAGAAAAGATTATGCCAGTTTCTCCTCCACTTAGATTAATCTCTTGCCCCAACCAAATCGAAAATAAAGAATAGCTGGCAGACCAGGTAAAAAAGAAAAAGAAGAAATAAGCACTAAGTTTCCAATACAGATTTTTTGATTTTGTCATATAAACCGCTCCTCCGAATAAGGTTACTAAATAATTGACACGAATAAAATCTGAAAGCACTTTCAGGTTTTATTTTATGTCAACCGGTTTCATATGTCAACCGCTTTCACACAAAAAAAATAAAAAAACATTGCAGCTTGGCAATGCTTTCATTTTAGCTTATACCGATTAAGGTTTTTATATTGCTTATGCCGTTGTTCCTTTTAATAATTTTACAGGCAATCTCGTTTCAAGTGGGATATCTTGGAATTCTCCTTCTATTTCTTTTAATAGAAGTTCAATGGACATTTCTGCAATTGTGCTAATTGGCTGCTGAATTGTTGTTAATTCAGGCAAAAACGATTGTACGGACTCTGTCCCATCATACCCAATTACTTTTATTTGGCCAGGCACATCCCTTCCCATCTTTTTGGCCATCATTATAAAAGAAGCGGCAAAAATATCATTTGTAGCGAACACTCCATCCACATCAGGACATTCCTCAAATAATTTTGCAATTACCTTATGCTGACTTTCCCTGTCAAACACTTCTGGTATTTCATATACAATTGGTATCATCCCAAGCCCTTCCATCGTTTCTTCATATGCTTTTCTTCTTAACCTTGCTGGCGTTTCTAAATCGCCAATTCCATCAATCAGAACAATACGCTTGCATCCTTTTGAAACTAATAAATCTGTTGCTAGTTTCCCTCCTTTATAATTATCAGAGCTGACAACAGGAACCGTCTCAGAAAGATATCTGTCTATTGCAACAACCGCTAAATTCTGTTTATGGTAATCTAGTATTCCACGATTATGTGTTCCTACAATAATTCCATCTACCTGGTTGCGCAAAAGCATCTCCAAATACTTTTCTTCTTTGTCAATTCGATTTAAACTATTGCATACGAGCATCTTGTACCCTTTTGCTGCACTTATATTTTCCAAATGAAATGTCAGCTCGCCAAAAAAAGGATTGGCGGTCGTCGGCAAAATAACGCCTAATAAATTGGAGCGTTTGTTAAATAAAGAACGAGCCACATCATTTGGAAAATAATTAAGCTCACTCATCGCCTTTTGTACTTTTTCTTTTGTGCGCTCGCTTATGTATCCGCGGTTATTCAACACCCGGGAAACCGTTGTTGGAGACACTCCCGCTAACTTTGCTACATCGTCAATTTTTGGCTTCATAGTAGTTCCTTTCCACTGTTATTCTAATCATATTATAGCAGAAAATAGGAAACTGTTTTAATGGATAGAAAAGACAAATTCCTTGTAAAGAACAAGATTATATGTCTGGTGAATTTTCATTTAAATTGGAGAAATCAATAGTGGGCAAGAGCAGCCAGCGCCTTTAAAAAAATTCCTAAGGATGCTGGCTGGCTCTAACTTTACAATATGGCAATTAGCTTCTTTTCAAAAGAGGATATTTTATTTGTACGCTTTCCATCTTATCCATTTTCTCAAAAGCAAACATCGAAAAGCGAAAAGTAATCATGGTAACTGGCACGATGAGGATAAAGACTATTAATGGCATATAAAAAAGAAGAGAGCCTGCGCCTACCCACATTAGCATAATTGCAAAATTTGTTTTTCCATCTAAAAAAGCGAAAGTGAATGCCTGTTTAATCAGGATAAAGCCTTTCAATTGATAATGGACCCATACAGGAAATAAAAAGGCGCTTGTCATACTGTACAATACAAATACGAGTACAGCAATCGCAAGAAGAACAACTCGGAGATTGCTGGGTATGTTAAGAAAAAAGACAATATCGACAGCTAACAAGCATCCCAAAAAGATCCATGCTGTTCCTATTACGATTCCTTGCTTAAAATAACTGCGAAATTCATGCAGAAAACAGCGGATAACACTTTGTTCCTGATCTAAATGCCATTTTCTCACAACAGCATACATCGCTGCAGTCGCAGGCCCCACCGTAATAATCGGCAATGAAAAAAAAAGCCATATAATATTTAAAATTATGCAATTGGCAGCTTTGCCTAAAAATGAAGCGGTTTTGCCATCCCAAATAGTCATATTATCTTCTCCCCTTATTTCCAAGCAGACTGAAGAATTTTTACCGAAATATCTGTTAAATCAACAATACCATCTATTGCCTCTATTTCTAAAATCATCTTCTTTGCTGTCGGAAAAAATAATTCTGTCATCACTCCGCGTCCTTGATTAACAAATAATTCTACAGAAGATTGATCAATAAAAATGCTGAACTCTTCTAATTCTTTTAACGGCATTTTGCTAACACTTGAAAATTGTTCAGAAAATGTTGTCAGACCACTTTTGGTTCGATCCATTCTTACCTCTTTATTTACACAATCAAAAATAATTTGCAAATATTCATTTTCTCCTCTTAACGTCCATGTAAAGGCCGAAGCTGTATTTCCCTTTACTTTCCCTTGAAAAAGCAGCTGCAGTTTATTTACTTCCATTTTTTTCGATGCATGCGGCTGCAAAGTTAATTCTTCATTTACTATCAACGTACCCGCAACAATTGAGGTAAGCTCTATAGGAATCTGAATTAGATTTAGTTTTCCTTCCTCTCTGCGCAATCTTAATTTTCTAGGAATGGACATAACACTTCTAAAGGGATCTGTCGGCACTTGATTCGCATATTGCCAATTGCTCATCCAGCCAATCCAAATAGGCTCTTCGATATTGCTCCATGTAACAGCCGCATAAAAATCACGACCATAATCAGCCCATTGCACTCTCTCCTTTTCCATATCAGCTGCAAAAGTTATTCCATCAAAATCACCAGTAAAATATTGCACAGCCGATCCGCCATTCGGTCCTCCTGGATTAATGCTCACAATCAGCACCCATTTTTTCGCATTTTCTCCCTCTATCTCTAATTCTATTAAATCTGGACATTCCCAAACGCCGCCATGCGCTCCATACTCTTTGCCAAAGGAAGAAAGAAAAGACCAGTCCAGCAAATTTGGTGAGCCATAAAAATGAACACAGTCTCCCGCAGCTAAAGTCATAATCCACCTTTGTGATGGCCGATGCCAAAATACTTTCGGATCACGGAAATCTTTTATTCCTGGATTTTTCACTACTGGATTCCCTTTATATTTCGTCCATGTTCTTCCTTTATCATTAGAATAAGCAATACTCTGTTGCTCACTCTTCTCTCCATGATGAGTGAAAATCGCAACCAGCACATCTTCCTCTGAATTTTTCAGCCCGCTAGTATTGTCCTGATCCACTACAGCACTTCCTGAAAAAATCTGCCCTAATTCATCCGGATATAATGCAATAGGAAGTTCCTCCCAATGAATTAAGTCTCTGCTGATGGCATGGCCCCAATGCATCGGCCCCCATACTTTGCTGTAGGGATGATATTGATAAAATAAATGGTATTCTCCTTTGTAATAAACCAATCCATTAGGATCATTCATCCAATTTTCTTTAGGACTAAAATGATATTGGGGTCTAAATGTCTCCTCGTACATAGTTCCACCTCTTTACTTTTATATCTATTACCCTTTAACACCGCTAGCCGTAATTCCTTGCACATAATAGCGTTGGAAAAATAAAAAGATTAAAACAACAGGAATTGTCGTTAAAGTCAATGCTGCCATTATTTGTCCATACTGAATATTATTGTATGTAAACAAATACTGAATGCCGATTTGCACTGTTTGAATGGATTGATCTGTCGCCACAATCAATGGCCACATAAAATCACTCCAATGGGTGACAAATGTCAAAATAGCTGCTGTTGCAAATACTGGCTTTGAATTCGGCACAACAATGCGGATGAATGTTTGAAAAGGTGTAGCACCATCAAGCTGGGCCGCCTCTTCTAATTCTTTCGGGAACTCCATAAAAAATTGTCTAAACAAGAAAATATTAAATGCTGATGCGATAAAGGGCACAATTAATGCTGGGAATTCATTTATCCAGCCAAATTTGTTGACAACAATATAAAGGGGAATTAATACACTCTCAAATGGAACAACATATAATGCAATAATAATAATCAAAATAAGATTGCTCCCTGGAAATTTTAATTTTACAAGCGCATAAGCGCAAAGAGAATTAACAATCGTTCCAAGCAGCACAATCATTCCTACTGTAAATAAACTATTCTTCATATAATGAAAAAAGTTTATATCGTCTGAAAATAAGATTTTTGCATAATTATCAAAGGTTAGCTCTTTCGGTATAAATGCCTGAAAGCCCATATCTTTAAAAATCAGCGTTTCTGGCTTAATTGATGCTACTATCATCCATAAGAGTGGAGAAATAAACAAAAAGCCAAGTGCAATGATTGCAGAAGATACCGCTATTTTCCCCCATCTTTTTTTTGTACGCTGTTTCATTGCTTCATCCACTCCTTTATTGTTTTAATACTTTTTTAAGCACTAATGACACGATAATCACCACAAGGAAAAATACAACTGCAATAGCAGAAGAGTAGCCAACATCACGGAATTGAAAACCATTTTCATAAAGCATAAAAACAAGTGTTTTCGTTGAGTCGCTTGGTCCTCCATTTGTCATTACATATGGCTGGATAAATAGTCGAAATGCTTGAATAGTCGTAATAATTAATACAAATCCTGTCACATGCTTAATAGAAGGCAGTGTTACATTTAAAAATTTCTGCCAAGCATTTGCTCCATCAATTTCCGCAGCCTCATACAATGTTTCCGGCACATCCTTTAATCCCGCCAAAAATATCATCATTTGAAATCCTGCCGCCTGCCAGATTGACATAAAGATGATAGAATTCATCGCTTGATTGGGACTTAATAAAAATGGCTGATTATTGATGCCAAAAAAGTTTAATACACTATTGATCAGACCATTATCGACGTTGTATAAAAAAGTCCAAAGAATTGCCACAACTACCATCGATGTTACAACAGGACTGAAGAAAAATACCCTTCCAAGAGACGCAACTTTTACTTTTTTATTGACAAGCAATGCTAAGCAAAGCGCCACCCCGCATTGAAGAGGGACGACTAGAACGGTAAAATATAATGTGTTTTTTAGTGCCGTATAAAATATTGCATCCTGAAATAATCTTATATAATTGTCTAAGCCTGTAAATATTTTTGCTTCTGGATTTAACATATTATAATTCATCAGACTATAAATAAATGCTAAAGCTACAGGCAAAATCAAAAAAGTAAACATAAGTGCTAATGCCGGAAAAGAAAATATGACACCAAGCATTTTTTGTTGTCTGGCATATGTCATTCTGCCGCTCGCTTTTCCTAAAGCAACATTTTTTATCTCTACTTTAGATGTTTCCAATTAATCCACCACCTTGATTTTATTCATAAAGGCAACCTGGAAAGATTGCCTTTACTGATTTTCCACTCCTTATTTCCCTGCTTCCTTTTAAACAAAGCGACAGTTAAGGAGTTTCACTAGCTATTCTTTTTCCATATTTTTAGTTTCCTTTATTTTTTGCGGTCAATTTCCATTTCTACTTCTTTGGCCACCTTATCTAGTTCTTTCTTAGCGTCTCCGCCTAAGAAGATATTTTGCACAGCCTGCCCATATTTCGTTGATAATACAGGATACGCTGTAGTAGTTGGTCTAGGATGTGCTGTTTTTAGCACTTGTTCTTTTAATACATTAAGTGGTGCCGCGTTCCACTCTGTCATTTTTTCAAAGGAAGACATGCGTGCAGCTGGCTTGTTGTCAGCGTTCGCAATTTTAATGATATTTTCGCTGTTTAATAGATAATTTAAAAGCAGCGCTGATTCTTTTTTATGTTTTGTATCGGTAGAGATTCCCCAGTTCCAGTCTCCTGATGGCGATACTTGCTCCCCATTATTGCTTTTTGGATAATAAGTGATGCCCCACTCTGTATCTGGATAATCCTTCAGCTTAGCCCATTCCCATGAACCCATCAGCATCATGGCAGCTTTTCCATCTTCAAATTCTGTTGGTTTCGGCTGTAGATTCACTAATTTTTCTTTCGTAAATTTTTGAAGGTATTCGACTGCTTCTACTGTTTTCGGTCCATTTACATA
>Ga0182747_1003548_pt1 | contig 10455 bp, 9 predicted proteins | sample eDN3rd30CBELigBY_FD_128526 | JGI IMG/M metagenome (GOLD analysis project Ga0182747, IMG submission 128526) | Enriched backyard soil microbial communities from Emeryville, California, USA - eDNA 3rd pass 30_C BE-Lig BY (version 2) (version 2) | ecosystem: Environmental > Terrestrial > Soil >...
CAGGCGTCGAGATACGCACGCGGGTCCCGTCGGCCAGGCGGGAGAAGCCGCTGGTGACGAGCCGGTCGCCTTCCTGCACGCCGTCGGTCAGCACCGTCTGCACGTCGTTCTGGAGGCCGAGCTTCACCGGCCGCATGGTGACGGTGTCGTTCTGCTGGACGACATAGACATAAACGCCGGTCGGCCCGCGCTGGACGGCGGCTGTGGGCGCGACGACCACGCCCCGCAGCGTATCGACCAGCAGCCGCACGTTGACGAACTGGCCCGGCCAGAGCTGCTGCTGCGCATTCGGGAACTCGGCCTTGAGGCGGACCGTGCCGGTGGTGGCGTCGACCTGATTGTCCACCACCCGCAGCTCGCCGCGGTCGAGCACCGCGCCGGTGTCGGAGGCGACCGCCTCGGCCGGCAGCGATCCCGTCGCCGCCATGCCCTTGTTCACGGCCGGAAGCTGCTGCTGCGGCAGGTTGAAGAACACCGAGATCGGGCGGATCTGGGTGATCACCACGATGCCGTTGGTGTCCGAACTGCGGACGATATTGCCTTCGTCCACCTGCCGGATGCCGGTGCGGCCGGCGATCGGCGCGGTCACCGTGGTATAGCCCAGCACGATGCGGGCATTGTCGATGGCGGCCTGGTCGATTTTCACCTGCGCTTCGAGCTGGTTCACCTGGGCCTGGGCGGTGTCGGCCTGCTGCTGGGTCGCGGCGTTGCTGGCGGCGAGGCGGCGGAAGCGTTCCAGGTCGAGCTTGGCGTTGGCGAGCTGGGCTTCGTCCTGCGCCTTCTTGGCCACGGCCTGGTCGAACTGGGCCTGATAGGTCTGCGGGTCGATCCGCGCCAGCACATCGCCGCGCTGGACTTCCTCGCCCTCCTTGAAATTCAGGCTCAGCAGCCGGCCCTCGACCTGCGGCCGCACCGTCACGGTATTGAGGGCGCGGGCGGTGCCGACGCCGTCGAGCAGCACCGGCACGTCGGTGCGTCGCGCAGCCGTGACCAGCACCGGAACGGCCTCCGCGCCGGCTCTGCCGGGGCCGCCAGGACCCTTCGCGAATCCCGGCCCCTTCGGCCCGCCGAACTTGGATTTCGTGCTCTGCGCGCCTTGCTCGCCCGGCCAGAGGGCATACACGGCCGCTCCGGTCAGGCCGAGCACGATGGCCCAGACGGCGAGTGTTTTGGCTGTCTTCATGGTGTGGCCGCGGGGCGCGGCGCTCCGTTGGGTGAGGGCAGGGTGGCGGAGCGGACCACCGGCTCGCCGTTGAGGGGCGTGCGGGTCCAGGCCCCGCCAAGGGCCTGATAGAGGCTCACGGCGGCCTGAAGCCGGGCGAGCCGCGCTGACGCGAGGGTATCCTCCGCCGAGAACAGGGTTTGCTGGGTCTGCAACACCGTGACCTGGTCCACGGTGCCTTCCCGCAGCCGGGTTTCGGAAATATCGAAGGCGCGCCGGGCGCTGTCGCGGACGACGCGCTGGAGCTGTTCGCGCCGGGCCGACTGCTGCACCGCGACCAGCGCATTCTCGACATCGGACATCCCGGACAGGATCGCCTGCCGGTAGGTGTTCAGAAGCTCGATGCGGCGGGCCTGCTGCTGATCGAGATTCGCGAGCAGCCGGCCGCCCTCGAAGATCGGCTGGACGAGGCCGGCGGCGAGGGACTGGAATTGTGCTTCCGGCGTGAACAGGGTGCGCAGGATCGGGCTCGAATAGCCGCCCTGGGCGGTGAGCTGGATCGTCGGCAGGAGCTGGGCGCGGGCGACGGTGACGTTGGCGCTGGCGGCGGCGAGCTGCGCCTCCACCTGTCGGATATCCGGCCGCTGCACCATGAGGTCGGCCGGAACGCCCGGCGTGACGCGCGGAATGCCAAGGCCGAACAGGCTGCCGCCGCGGATCGACATCGCCGCCGGCGCCCGGCCGAGCAGCACCGCCAGCACGTTGCGGTTCTGCTGCAAGGTCTGGTCGAGCAGGGGCAGCGAGGCCCGGACACCGGCGACCAGGCTCTCCTGCTGGGCGATTTCGAGGGCGGAGGCGGTGCCGACATCGGCGCGCTGGCGCACAAGGGTCAGGACCCGGTCGGAACTGGCGAGATTGCGCCGGGCGATGGCGAGCCGCTCCTGGGCAGCGACAACCTGGAAATAGGCGTTGGCGGTGCTCGCCAGCACCGTCATCCCCACCACTTCACGGGCATAGCGGCTGGCGACGGCATTTTCCTCGGCCGCGCGCAGGGACGCCCGGTTCTTGCCCCAGAGGTCGATCTCGTAGCTGGCCGAAAGCTGCGCCGAATAGGATTCGCGCATCCGGTTCGGGCTGCTGGTCACGCCCGATCCGGCGATGGACGACCGGGACTGGCTGGCGTTGCCGGAGCCGCTGAGGAACGGCAGCAGCGCGGCGCCGGACGCGCGGGCGGCGGCGTCAGCCTGTTCGACCCGCGCCATGGCGGCCGCGATATCGAGATTGGAGGCTTGAGCTTCCTGGATCAGACCGGTCAGTTCTGCCGAGCGGAAGCCGCCCCACCAGTCGAGCGTCGGCGGCGCGGCATAGGACCGCGTCGTGCCGGCGCGATAAGCTGCGGGAATATCGAGGGCAAGGTCCGCCGGTTCGGGCGTCAGCATGCAGCCGGACAGGACCAGCAGCAGCGCACATCCGGCCGCCGGCCGGCGGCCGCCGCCGATCAGGCCGGACGGGACGGGCTCGCCGCCACGGCCGCCGGACTTTCTCTTGTCATTCTTCCGCGACCGCAAGATCGTCTCCGTTCGGCCGCAGAATCGGGCCCTCGCCAGCTTCTCGACCCGGATCGGTTGCTTGCTGGACAAGGTTCGAGCCGGGGCCGCGCCGGAGCGGACCCCGCGCGAACCACGGGCAAAATCGCATGGCGGACGAGGCCCGTAAACTCTCGGGCGGATGAAATTTCCTTAATGTGTCTGGACTTAGGCCGCTGATCGCGACGCTGGAGCGTGCTGAAACTTCCTGTGCGTGATTTTGCACGCCGCGCTCCACAGCGGCTTCATGGCTGCTAGAAGGACGAACTGTCGCAGTTCCGTCGAGGGAGCCAATCGATGCGCTGGTTTCGGGCTCTGCTGCCGCGTGAGGAGCAGTTCTTCGATCTGTTCGCCCGGCATTCGCATATCGTCGTGGCCGGCGCGGAATCCGTGCGCGCGATGCTGGAGGGCGGCAGTGCCGTTCCCGAGCACTATCGGGCCGTGATGGAACGCGAGAACGAGGCCGACGCGGTGACCCGCGAAGTGCTGATCGCGGTGCGCCGCACCTTCATCACGCCGTTCGACCGCGGCAACATCAAGGACCTCATCACCGCCATGGACAACAGCATCGACCAGATGCAGAAGGCCGCCAAGGTCGTGATGCTGTTCGATGTGCGCGATTTCACTCCGCAGATGTGCGAGATGGGCGACGCCATCGTGAAAGCCGCCCGTCTGATGGAGGAGGCGATCCCGCTGATGCGCTCGATCAGCCGCGAGGCGGGGCGGATCAACGCCATCGCCGAGCAGATGTCCCATCTGGAGGGACGCGCCGACGACCTGCACGACTCCGGCCTGCGCAAGCTCTACGAAAGCTGCGGAACCTCCGATCCGATGGCCTTCATCATCGGCAATGAGATCTACGATCATCTGGAAAAGGTGATGGACCGCTTCGACGACGTCGCCAACGAGATCCAGGGCATCGTGATCGAGCATGTCTGACGGCTGTACCATCGCCCCCGGCGGGATGGGTCTGCGGCTCCTTGCAGGGGTCGGACGATAATGGACGGCTCTCTCGTGCTGCCGTTGCTGATCGGCCTGATCGGTATCGCGCTGCTGTTCGATCTCCTCAACGGTCTGCACGACGCTGCCAATTCCATCGCCACCATCGTCTCCACCCGCGTACTGCGTCCGCAGCATGCCGTCGTGTGGGCGGCCTTCTTCAACTTCATCGCCTTTCTGTTCTTCGGCCTTCATGTGGCCGAGACCCTCGGCGTCGGCATTGTCAGCGCCAATGTCATCGATAGCGCCGTCATCTTCGGCGCGCTGATGGGCGCCATCGTCTGGAACATCGTTACCTGGGTCCTCGGCATTCCGTCCAGTTCGTCCCATGCGCTGATCGGCGGGCTGCTGGGCGCCGGCACCGCCAAGGCGGGCCTTGCGGCGGTGGTCTGGGGCGGGCTGCTGAAGACCACGGCCGCCATCGTGCTGTCGCCGCTGGTCGGCTTCATGCTGGCGCTGCTGCTGGTTTTCGCCGTGTCGTGGCTCAATGTCCGGCGCAGTCCCTTCGCGGTGGACCGCAGCTTCCGCGCCCTGCAATTCGTTTCCGCCTCGCTTTATTCGCTGGGCCATGGCGGCAACGATGCCCAGAAGACCATGGGCATCATCGCCGTGCTGCTGTTCTCGCAAGGCTATCTCGGCGATTCGTTCTACGTGCCGTTCTGGGTGGTGATCTCCTGCCAGGCGGCGATGGCCCTCGGCACGCTGTTCGGCGGCTGGCGCATCGTCAGGACCATGGGCTCCAAGATCACGCGGCTGACGCCGGTGCAGGGTTTCTGTGCGGAGACCGGCGGCGCCATCACGTTGTTCGCCGCGACATGGCTCGGAGTTCCGGTGTCCACCACCCACACCATCACCGGTGCGATCGTCGGCGTCGGCTCTGCTCGCAAGCTGTCGGCCGTGCGCTGGAACGTGGCCAACGGCATCGTGCTGGCCTGGGTCGTCACCATGCCGGCGGCGGCGCTGATCGCGGCCGGCTTCTACGAACTCACGCTGGCTTTCCGCTGAGCATGATCCCGAAAAGTGGATACCGGTTTTCGGGTAAGATCATGCTCTGGCAAAATCCATGATTCCGAAAAGCGGATATCCTTGACGCGGCGGGCGTCAGGCCACTTTCGTCAGGAAGCTCTGCACCTGCGCATGCAATTCCGTCGCGGCAGCCTCGACGGCCTGCGCCGCCGCGAGCACGGTCTGGGCCGAGCCTCGCGTCTGCCGGGTTGCGTCGGCCACGACCCCGAGGGAGGCGACGATGGTCTTGGCGCCGGAGGCGGCGCTGCCGACATGCTGGGTGATCTCTCCCGTGGCGGCATTCTGCTGCTGGAGCGAGGCCGCAACGGCGGACGAATAGGCGTTGATCTCCTGCATCCTGTCGGCGAGCAGGCGGATCGCGCCGACCACCTCCGTCGACGACGACTGCACGGCGGCGATCTGGCCGGCGATCTCTTCCGTGGCGCGGGCGGTCTGAACCGCAAGCGACTTGACCTCCGAGGCGACGACCGAGAAACCGCGGCCCGCCTCGCCCGCTCGCGCGGCCTCGATCGTCGCGTTGAGCGCAAGCAGGTTGGTCTGGCCTGCGATGTCCTGGATCATCTTCACCACATCGCCGATTTTCTGGGCGGCGCCGGACAGGCCGCCGATCTCGTCATTGGCGGTGCGGGCCTGCGCCGCCGCGGTGCGCACGACTTCGTTGGTCTGCCCGAGTTGACGGCTGATCTCGGCGATCGAACAGGACATCTCGTCAGCAGCGAGAGCCGCCGATTCGACATTCATCGAGGCGGCATTGGAGGTTTTCACGGCATTCTCCACCCGCTCGCTGGTCTGTTCGGATGCGGCGAACAGCGCGGTGGCCGTGGTCCGCAGCGCCGCGATCTGGCCGCCGACCTTGCCGATGGTCTCGGCGACATGGGTACGGAATGCGGCAATCGCCTCCTCGATCGCCGCGCGGCGCTCCTGCTCGACGGCGGCCGTCGCGATCTCGCGCTCGCTCTGGCGGCGCTCCGTGATGTCCGAAAGGGTCGCGATCCAGCCGCCGTCGGGCATTCGGCTTTCCGAGACCGAATAGACCCGGTCGCCGCGTTCGATCACGGCGCGGTTGTCGGCATCCTCGATGCGCCTCGCGCAGCTCGCGATATAGGCGGCGGCGTCGCCGGAAAAGGTGCCGAGGGCGCGCCGCTCCTCCAGCATGTCGATGAAGGGCCGCCCGGTCCAGGCCCGGTCCCGGGTCATCTGGCACATGGAGAGATAGTTGTCGTTGCAGAAGGCCAGCCGGTGGCGGCCGTCCACCACGCAGACCGCCGGGCTCATGGCTTCGAATGCCGCATTATAAAGCCGCGTGCGCCGCAGCAGCCCGCGCTCGCCCGCGATCAGCCCGACGCCGCCGCCGAGCGCCGCCCAGGGCGCAACCAGCAGCCCGAGCGCGGCGGACCCGAGCCCCTGCCACCCGTCGGGCAGTTGCGTCGGGGCGAGCCAGCCGAAAACGGCAAGGCTGATGACAAGGCCGGCAACCCCGCCCGCCAGGACGGCTTGCCATCGATGCGCCAGAAGGGATGAGTTGGAGGGATACATGCGCTTCACGAGTGGTGAGTTCGGCGCAACTCTGGATGGTCATGGTTAATTTTTCGGCAATTCACGGCTTCCACGCGGCGTTAAATCTTTGGAGCGCAGAGACGGGCCATACTCGCCGCCATGATGATGCCCGGTTGCCGATGCCGGGTGGCGAGGCGCACGGCTGGCGCCAGTCCTGCCGGTGTCGGGCAGGGCGGATATACAGGCCAAGGAGTTGACGCGTGCAGGCGAGTGGAAGCGGACGAGTGAGAATCCTTCTGCCCCGGGCCGGCCGCTTGGCGGCGTTGGTTGTCGCCGGGGCGGTTCTTGCGGGCTGCGGATCGAACCGGTTGCCGGAAGCCGGCCAGCCAAGTTTCTATGCAAGCCTTGCAAGCGCCAATGTCGAGGTCGATCAGGCCGCCGCGGCCTCCATGATCTCCGGCTATCGCAAGAACAACGGCCTCGGCCCGGTCGCCATCGACCCCGTGCTCAGCCGGCTGGCCGCGGAGCATTCCCGCGCCATGGCCCGGGCGGACCGCATGGAGCATACGCTCACCCAGCCCTTCACGGCGCGGCTCAAGGCGGGCGGCTATGATGCGGTGGTGGCGGCGGAGAATATCGGCGCAGGCTACCACACGCTGGCGGAGGCTTTTTCCGGCTGGCGCGATTCGTCCGGGCATCGCCAGAACATGCTGTTGAAGGGCGCCACCCATATGGGCATCGCCACCGCCTATTCTCCGAAGTCCAAATACAAGGTGTTCTGGACGCTGATCCTGGCGGCGCCGGACCAGAAGCGGTGAGGGGGCGGGCCGGCCGGGCTATTCGGCCGCCTGCCGGTTGACCCTGCCCAGGGCGATCTCGCTGAGGGCGGCATCTGTCGCTTTCTCCTCCTTCAGCGTGGCTTCCAGCAGCGGCACGGCCTTGTCATGGCCGAGCTGCTTCGCCCATGCGATGAGCGTGCCATAGCGGGCGATCTCGTAATGCTCGACCGCCTGCGCACCCGCGGGCAATCCGGCGTCGATCACTGGCGCATCCTCGCCTTCTTCCATGACCTCCTTGCCCTCCTCGACCAGACCGAGAATGGCCGGGCATTCCTCGCCGCGCGGAGCCTTGCCGAGCATTTCGAAAATCTTTTCGAGGCGCTCGATCTGGCCCTCCGTTTCGCCCTCGTGTTTTTCGAAAGCCGCGCGCAGGGGCTTGTCCTCGGTGGATTTCGCCATAACCGTCCGGGGATGGCTTCGTTCCGGATGCCGCGCGAGGCCGCCGGCTTTCCATTCGCACCCGAACAAATGTTAGGATGCGCAGGCCAATCAGGGAGAAGTGCATGCGCGCCTATCGTCTTTCCACGCCGGGTTCGATCGACGGGCTGGCCGAGGCTGAACTGCCCATGCCGAAGCCGGGGCACCGCCAGGTGCTGGTGAAGGTCGCGGCGTGTTCCCTGAACTATCGCGATCTCGCCATCGCGCTCGGCAAATACCGCATGCCGGTGAAGCCGGACCTCATTCCGCTGTCGGACGGGGCGGGCGAGGTGGTCGAAGTCGGCCCCGGTGTCGCCCGGGTGAAGGTCGGGGACAGGGTCGCCGGCAATTTCGGCCAGCGCTGGCACGGCGGCCGCTCGCCGGCGGAGAATGCCGACGCTACGCTGGGTGGAGCCATCGACGGTATGCTGGCGGAATATGTGCTGCTGGAGGAGGACGGCACGGTGAAACTGCCGGACCATCTCTCCTTCGAGGAAGGCGCGACGCTGCCCTGCGCCGGCGTCACCGCCTGGAACGCCCTTGTTGAACATGGCGAGATCCGCGCCGGTGACACCGTGCTGGTGCAGGGCACCGGCGGCGTTTCGATTTTCGCATTGCAGATCGCGCGGATGTTCGGCGCGCGGGTGATCGCGACCTCCTCCAGCGACGAGAAGCTGGCGCGGGCGAAGGCGCTCGGCGCGGCCGACGGCATTAACTACAAGCTGCGGCCGGACTGGGACCAGGCCGCGCTGGAACTGACCGGCGGCCGCGGGGTGGACCACGTCGTGGAGGTCGGCGGCGCGGGAACGATCACGCGCTCGCTGGGTGCCGTCGCGCCCGGCGGCAGAGTCAGCATGATCGGTGTGCTCACGGCGCCGACCAACGATTTCAATCCCATGATGATCATGGCCAAACGGGCCAGCCTGCGCGGCATCTTTGTCGGGTCCACCCAGATGTTCGAGGGGCTGGGCCGCGCGCTGGCGGCGAATGGCGTCAAGCCGGTCATCGACCGCAGCTTCGGCTGGGGCGAGGTCCGCGACGCCTATCGCCACATGCAGTCCGCTGCGCATTTCGGCAAGATCGTCATCACGGTCGGTCGCTGAGCCGGTTGTTGTCGTCTGTCTGGTCCTTCGCGGGCCTCAGGAGTCGAGTTCCGGATAGTGCCGGAACACGCCCTGCTGGTTGAACGCGATCCGCCGGTCCGACGCGAGATAGGCTGCGATGCGCGGATGTCCGGCGACGGCATCCGCGAGCGCGACGGACAGCGGCAGGTTCGCCTCAGCCTCGGCCATGGCCTTGGGAAAGGCGAATCGCAACCCCGTCACGACCTGAAACAGACTTAGATCCACATAGGTCAGCCTGTCGCCGACAAGGTGCCTGCCGCCGTTCATCTCCAGAATCTTCTCGAAATAACCGAGATATTTGGGAAGACGATGTTTCAGGAATGCGCGGGTGTAGCGCACGGCCTCGTCACGCTGGTCCTCGTAATAGAGGCCGCTGGCGATAGGGTGGTGGGTGTCGTGGATTTCCTTGATGAAATCCGTGAAGGTGAGCTGAAGCTGGTGCGTCCACAGCCTTCCGGCATCATCGGCGGGGGCGAGATCATGGCGGGGGCCGAGAAACAGCAGGATGTTGGCGGTCTGGCCGATGATCTGTTCCCCGGCTTTGAGGAAGGGGGGCGCGAAGGGCGGCCGGCGCGTCGCCTGTCCCTCCATAAGCTGAAGCATGGAAGCGGCGCCGCCGGCATCCGGCTGTCGTGCGATGTCGAGATAGTCGGCATTCGCCGCCTCCAGCGCGAGGCGCACGAATTCGCCGCGGCCTTGGATGGACGGCCAGTAGTGGAGCTCGTAGCGCATCGGACTTTCCCTGTGACGCCGCGGAATATCCCGGTTCAATGGGGCGTTTCGCGGGCGCCGCAATCCGGCAGGAGCGGCGAGCGCATGATCAGCCCGGCATGAAGCCGCCGTATCGGCAGTCTCGGGAAGGGAATCGTGCAGGTCCGGGCGCCTCCGGCAAGGGGAGGGGTATGTGCCGGTCGCGGTTTCGACCGGGTCGACAAGGGCGCGGGTGTCGGGGTCTGCGATCAGATGGGCCGGCCTCGAGGTTGCAGACGGGGATCGGAGCGGCGGCCTGCCGGAAGCTGTCCGGACGAGAGGGCAGTCTGCATCCGGCGGCGGCGATGCTCGACAACCGCGTGGATTTGGGTGTCGTCTCCTCCACGAGAACGGTCAATAGCGCCATCCGGCCTCCCGTGACCGTTAGCGCGCGCCGGCGGGTGCGGACGATCGGGGAATCGACCAGTTGCAGCGACTGCGGCGATACCCTCGCCGGAGCCCTGAATTGAATCGCTCCGCGGCACCCGCCGCAACGGCTGTGAGCCCGGAAGCTAGCTCGGGATGATGGCGATGGCCTCGATCTCCACCAGCATTTCGGGCTCGGCGAGCTGCACGCCCATGATGAGCGTGCCGACCGGCGCATGAGGCGTGTATTTGCCGGCGACTTTGCCATACTGGCCCCGGTCACGCGGATCCTTGAGATAGACGACGGTCTTGATGACATGCTCCAGCGAGCTGCCGAGGCCCTCCAGAGTGGCCTTGATGTTCTGGAACGTGATTTCCGTCTGCTCAGCGGTGGTCGCGCCCTGCACCTGCTGGGTCTTGGGGTCCTTTGAATCTTCTCCCGCCAGATAGATCATGTTCCCGACCACCACAGCCTTGGCGTAGCCGCGCGGCGGGTCGTGCCGGACATATCTCGGCTCCGGCTTGGGTTGGGCGGCTGCGCTGCCCGCAAGCCCCGATGTGCCGGCAGCGACAGCGCCTGCGGCAAGTCCGATCGACATGAGATCGCGGCGATTCTGGTCCATGTTCAACCCTCCGACGCATGAAAGTGGCATCGGACCACACCCCCGCACCTTCGCCAAGAGGGCGGC
>Ga0182747_1003551_pt1 | contig 10450 bp, 11 predicted proteins | sample eDN3rd30CBELigBY_FD_128526 | JGI IMG/M metagenome (GOLD analysis project Ga0182747, IMG submission 128526) | Enriched backyard soil microbial communities from Emeryville, California, USA - eDNA 3rd pass 30_C BE-Lig BY (version 2) (version 2) | ecosystem: Environmental > Terrestrial > Soil >...
ACGTAATTCCGTCACAATCTCCCGCTGCCCGACGACAAAACAATCAACATCAGACGCGTGGAAGATGGCACCCCCTGCCTCTTCCACGATCAACGCCCCGCCAATCAAATCCCAGGGCTCATTTCTGTACGCCACGAATGCCCCAACCTGACCGGAAGCAATCAACCCCCAATCGATAGATGGAGACCATGTCCGCAAGACGCGTTTCGCCGCGCGCTCCATCGTCTCCACCGCCCGCGTCCGAAAGGGATCGTCATAGGTGACCGCGTACCCCTGCGTCCACGAAAGTGTGCACCGTTTCAGATCGGGAGCATCTCCCAGGGTCAAACGCTGCGCGCCACGCCACGCGCCCAACCCTCGTATCGCTGACGTCGTCAGGTCCCGGATGCTGTCATGAACCACCGCCACAACCGGCTCGTCTCCCCTGCACACCGTGAGACATACACCGAACATGGGCAACCCCATCACGTAGTTGTTCGTGCCATCGAGCGGGTCGACGAACCAGCGCATCTCCGCATCAGCATGGCCATGCGTTCCGGACTCCTCACCAATGATCGCGTGATCCGGAAAAACATGGTGAATCCCGGCGACGATACGTCGTTCGGCTTCAAGATCGACATGAGTCACCACGTCGCCGTGTTCGCCCTTGGCAAGCACATCGGGTCGAGCCTCCAGTTCGGTGACAGCGTATCGTCCCGCCTCCTGTGCCAGCCGAACCGCAAGACCCCGTATCTGTTCGTGTGTCACAAGCATGTATCTCCCCAAAGAATTGCCGCCTGAACTCTCCCGCCAAGGATACGTGAATAGCTCGGGTACACTTTCCATGGCGATGGAGTCCGCCGGGTAGCAATCACTGCCGAACCGCCACCGTGGCTGATGACACCTGTCCCATTGCATATCGGAAAGGACAGGCACATTGGAGTTTCTCTGGATTGGCATTGGCGGCTTCTTCGGTGCGAACGCGCGCTTTTACCTCGGACGTGAAATTGGCAATCGCCTCGGCACCCTGTTTCCCTATGGCACGATGATCGTCAATCTCACCGGAGCCTTTCTCATCGGCATCATCTTCACACTCCTGACTGAGCGATTTGTGGCCGACCCACTCTGGCGCCAGTTGATCGTCGTCGGTTTCCTCGGCGGGTACACCACATTCAGTAGCTTCACGCTTGAGGCAGTCAGTCTCATGCAGGAAGGGCGCTGGACATCCGCGCTCCTGTACCTCGTGGGAACCAATATGCTTGGTTTACTCGCCTGTTTTCTGGGTATCGCGCTCGCCCGCACGGTGGGTTAGAGTATGCAACTCCCGGGAACCTGTTCCGGACAAGAGAATGAATCGAAATACTCGCCATACAGTCGCCCTTCGCGGCCGGTTTCGGAAGCCAGATATCGGCGATTCCTCCACTATTACGTAATGAATCACGCGCCTTGAACTCGAATCTGGACATGATTCGTCCCGGTTGACACCCTGCATGATGTGAAATACCATAGCCTGCAATTAAGCTGGTGATGGGGTTCGCCATGAATGCACAGACTGGTGCTGATGACTCCTAGCGCATACGCGCCGGAGTCATTTTGCGTCCTCCGGTTTTTCATCCGGAGGGTCAGGCATTGGATCGACGTTGGATTCTTTCAGGTTCATGCCTTGCCGTATTGGTTGGTTTGGCAAGCGGCCTCGCAAGTGCCCTCTTCCTGATGGTTCTTTCCAGGGCAACTGACGCACAAGCCCATCATCCCTGGCTTCTCTATCTCCTGCCTGTTGCCGGTGCCCTGATCGCCTGGAGTTATCAGGGATATGGCAAATCCGCGGCAGGTGGCAATAACCTGATCCTCGACCAGATTCACGACGCCGATCAGGCCAATCGTGTGCCATTCCGGATGCTGCCTTTGGTGCTCATCAGCACCGTCATCACCCATCTGTTCGGTGGCTCAGCAGGTCGTGAAGGTACGGCCGTGCAAATGGGAGGTGCGCTGGCGAGTTCACTTGCCAGACTCCTTAAGCTTTCGCCCCATCATCTCCGCATCATGCTCATGTGCGGCATCAGTGGTGGCTTTTCCAGCGTTTTTGGCACGCCTCTCGCGGGCACCATATTCGGTATGGAGATGCTGGCCGTCGGGGGGATGCGATACGACGCGCTCATTCCCTGCCTCATCGCCGCCGTTGCCGGTGATCTGATGGTGAACCGGATTGGTATCCACCACGGAATCTATACCATCTCATCGAGCATCCCCGAGATGACACCAGGCGTGATTTCACTGGTCGTCATCGCCAGTATCGGCTTCGGTCTGGCCAGCCTCCTGTTCGCCGAGGCCACCAGCTTTATCGAACACACCTCAAAACGTCTCGTTCCAAATGGCATTCTGCGCACAACCCTTGGCGGAGTCCTCGTCATCGCGCTCACGCTCGTGTTCGGAACCCGTCTTTATACTGGCCTGAGCTTGCCCTTACTTGCAGATTGCTTTTCCGGCGCCAATATCCCGACATTTGCCTTCCTCCTGAAACTCGTCCTTACCTCGGTGACGCTTGGTATGGGCTTCAAGGGCGGTGAAGTCACCCCACTCTTTGTGATCGGGGCAACGCTGGGAGTAACCCTGGCTGGCCCGCTCGGGCTTTCCCCTGATTTCCTGGCGGCACTGGGGTTTATCGCCGTCTTCGCTGCGGCGGCGAACACGCCTCTGGCCTGTGTCGCCATGGGAGCGGAGTTGTTCAGCACGTCAGGCATCATCTATTTCGGCATCGCGGTCTTCGTGGCATACACCATTTCCGGACATCGAGGCATCTATCATTCCCAACGCATTCTGAGCGCAAAACATGTTCATATGACCTCTCCCTTGATTGGTTCAACTCTCCATGAATTGCGTGGGCAACGGCTCCCGCTACCCATACGTATCCAGGCACTCTCGGGTAGTAAGGCCATACTTGCCCGGTCCAGTAAGAAAAGGAGCGCAACGTGACAGAAACACCTGGCGAAGAATCTCCGCAATTTGGCATGCTACGAATCCACATTCGTGCCCGCGACCGGATACGCGCCGAGGGCAAATGGTGGCAGAAAATCACCCGGCGGGATCTCGCGCACCAGATTGTGCGGTGGGCGCACGAGGCTGGTCTTCCAATGGCTATAGTGCATCGGTCACATCTTGGCTTTATCGATCATGGTCCCATCATCGACGATACCACTCCGGATGTTCCCAATCCCCAGGCGATGGTGGTCATTGAGATCGCCGGACATGAGACCGCGCTCAACACGTTCATCAAACGTCATCAGGGAGCATTGGGGCACGCACATATCCAGTTCCTGTCGACATCGCCCTGGTCACTCCGCCATGCCCATAAACGATATGTACATCCGAAAGACCGCGCTCCCCGCCGCCACCCATCCGACACTGAACACTAGACGCAAGCACTTTCGCTCCCCGGAAATCAATATCAGCGTGACAGGAAATCTCAATGTCTGGCTTCCCGGAACATTTCACGCTCAACGCCTATGATCTGCTGGATGCATTCGGCCAGGATGGCTGCCCCATTTGCGGTCTGGCCCTGCGAAGCGTCGCTCACTATATGGAAGCCATGAATTATGACTCCGTCGGCGATCAGGATTTTCGCTCGCAACTCAGGAAATCCATGGGGTTTTGCAATCTGCATGCGCACCAATGGCTGGATACCGCATTTATTCTCGGCACTGCGGAGATATACCGAGATGTCCTGAATGACCTGATCGCGAGACTTCGTGAAGAAACCTGGCAACCAGGCGATTTCGCCGATCACCTGTTGTCGTGGTTCTCTCATCGACAATTCGATCAGACAGAAAACATCCTGGCGTTCCCGACGGCATCCTGTCCGGCTTGCGAACAACTTGCCGAAACGGAATCGATGCTGATCCGGACACTCATCAGTGAATGGGACACCCCAGCCTTCCGGGATGCCTACCTCGCATCATCCGGCCTCTGCATCCCGCATCTCCGGATGGCATGGGCTGCTGCCCCATCATCCTCCATACGTAAAAACCTTCGGGACCATGCCCTCAAGGTTGAGGAGCGCATGCTCGGGCAATTGGAAGAGGTTATCCGCAAACACGACTACAGATACCAGCATGAGCCGGCAGGGAAAGAGAAGGGAGCCGCCCAACGGGTCGTGCAACACGTCGCCGGACAGGACCGCATCGTCAAATTGCAGATTATCCAGCGTGCATCGCATCCTTGACCAGGAGTTCCTGCGCAGGTGTCGGGCCGGATGGCTGTTCGGGATGGGGTGGCATCAGCCAGTCCTGCGCGGGCACCGCGAGGCGAACGGATTGATCATCAGGCACCCAAGTCAATCAGCCCTGCAATCACAGCATCAGGAGGATCAGTTATGGATCATGACCATATCATCGGAGCAGGGATGCGGGTTCGCATCTATCTGGGCGAACGGGACAAGCACGACGGTCAGGCATTGTGGAGCGCTCTCCTTGAGTTCCTGCGTCGGGAAGGCGCCGCCGGAGCCACCGTCACCCGTGGCATTGCCGGATTTGGCGCCCACAGCAAGATTCACACGGCATCGATTGTCGCCATGTCATCAGACTTGCCTCTGGTCCTGGAGTGGGTTGATTCCCCGAAACAGGTGTCCCGGTTGTTACCCATGGTGGAAGAGATGTTGCAGGGAGGGCTTATCACTACCGAGCCCATGACCGTTATTCGCTACCAGCCACACCTGGATCGCTAACGTGCACAGGAGGTGCAGGAGCCTCGACAAAGCAGACCGTTGAGTCAGCACCGAGTCGCGTACGCATCACCTCGATCGCATCGGGGTTCGCATCCACCAACAGGAACTTCCGGCCAAGTTGCTGCGCCACAGCGCCGGTCGTACCGCTTCCAGCGAAGAAATCCAGCACCCAGTCACCCGGCTCACTGCTTGCCTGGATGATCCGCCGCAGGATGCCCTCGGGCTTCTGGGTGGCGTACCCGGTCTTTTCCCTACCGGTCGGTGAAACGATCGTGTGCCACCAGACATCGGTTGGCAGTTTTCCCTTCGCCACCTTCTCCGGGGTCACCAGCCCGGGCGCCATATACGGCTCCCGGTCCACTTCCTCTGTATTGAAGTAATAGGCCTTGGGGTTCTTCACATACACCAGGATCGTGTCGTGCTTCGAGGGCCATTTCCTTCGGGTTCGCCCCCCGAAATCGTATGCCCAGATGATCTCGTTCAGGAAACATTCCCGTCCGAACAGCGCGTCCAGCAACACCTTGGCGTAATGGACTTCCCGGTAATCGAGATGGAGGTAGAGGGTGCCGTCATCGCTCAGCAGTCGCCAGGCTTCTTCCAGACGCGGCTCCAGAAACGTCCAGTAATCCTTGAACCGGTCGTCGTAACCAAACAACGTCCCTTTGATCGTCTCGTAGTTCTTCCCCTTGAACCCCACGCGGGACCCTGTCACCGAACGCACCGTCTTCAGGGATTGTCGCTGCTGGGTCCGGCCCGTATTGAACGGGGGATCGAGATAGATCAGACGAAACGCTGCGTCCGGCAGATGTGACAATACACCAGCATTGTCACCGTGGACGACGATATTTGGCCCCGAGGGCGACCATGATATTCCGGACATCCTGATCAATCAACAAAGGGCTGCAACAACAGGAAAACACAAATCATCAACGTAATCACCAGCAGGATAATGATGATCGCCAGGCAGGAGCGGGACGCCGAGCCAATATCGGCCGGACTGACCAGCACGGACTCATCATCGACGTCATCGTATCCACTCCGCCCGGGGTCAACCACCGTCGGGGCCGGAACCTTGATAACTCGTCGTTCATTGCCGTCGGATTCGCTCATAACCCTTGTTTCATTCAGGTACTGGCCTCATCCGCGGACGCCAGCCGGTACACATGCACGATCCGCCAGACCGCGGTCACATGCGTCAGGATAGCCAGCACCCACAGGGCCCAGAGTGGCTGGTTGATAATCAGGCAGATCGCGAGCAACACGACCCGTTCCGGTCGGGCCACAAGCCCCACCGACGCCTTGTACCCGATGGCCTCGGCCCGCGCCCGCGCATAGCTGATCATCAGCGCGCCAGTCGCCGAGATCAGGATCAGCAGCGACCCGATGTGGTCATCGCCGGTTTTGTTCAGCCAGACGAGCAGACCAACATACACCACGATCTCCGAATAACGATCGATCGTGGAGTCGAAGAAACCGCCAAATTTCGAAACCGCGTTCGTCGATCGCGCAATCGCGCCATCGACCATATCGAACGCGCTCGCCACCAGCAGCAATACCCCGCCAGCCACCGGATATCCCAGGCCAATGATGAGGGCGACGATCCCGTTCAACACCAGGCCCATCAAGGTTGCCATATTGGGCGTGATGCCGACCGCGGCAAACCAGGCCCCCACGTGGAGCATATACCGCCGGACCCATGTCCCGATACGTTCCGATATCACGCTCCATCCCCCTCCACAGACCGCCCCCGTACGGCAGTCTACCGGAATTCCTGCCGCCACGACGCATGACGTGCCCGATCGGCGGATTCCCGGTAGATATCCAGCACCCGCTCCGCCACCGTTGGCCACGCATACTGTTGCGCCTCAACGATCGCGGCCGCACCCAGGCGTTGCTGCAGTTCCCTGTCAGCCAACACATGGACCAACGCCAGCGCCAGTGCCTGCGGATCACGCGGTTCCACCAGGATGCCGTTCTCTCCCGACGTCATCACGCTGGCATACCCGGCAATATTCCCGGCCACCACCGGCTTTCCGGCCGCCATCGGCTCCACCACGGTGTAGCCAAAACTCTCGTTCCCCGTCGATGGCACGCAGGCGACATCGCAACTCGCATAGTAGCGCGCCTTATCCTCGTGCGACACGAATCCCTTGAATTCGACATCGGTGATCCCGAGGCGCTCCATCAGTCCCTCGAACTTTTCGGGACGGCCCGCTCCCACCACGATCAACCGCGCATCCGGGAACTGCTGCTTCACCAGGGGGAACGCGCGCAGCAGGTACTTGAACCCCTTCCGCGCCTCCTCGAACCGCCCCACAAACAGGATGCGTTTCTGGCCGTCATTCGCCCAGGGAAACGGCTCCACGTGTGGCCCGTAGGCGCTGACATCGACCCCGTTCGGCACCACGTTGTAGTCGCCCTCGAAGTATTTGTTGATGAAGTCCCGGGCCGGCGGAGAAACCGCAATCCGGCCATCGATTCGCCCCAGCACGAAGGACATGTACGGTTTGAACGCGTTGTACCAGGGCTGCGACAGGCTGTAGGCATGAAAGGTAGCGACATTCACCGCTGGCGAATTCAGCAGCACCATATAGGGCAACACCGGCATCAGCGGCTCGTGGAGATGCACGATGTCGAACTTCTCCCGCCGCATGATCGCCTTCACATCCGCATAGAGCGTGACATCGAAGGTCAGCCGCATCTTGCTGCCATTGCCGGGAATCGTGATCGCCCGGCCAATGCCGTAATAATCCTCACCCACCTCAAGTCCACCGCGCGGCCCGCGAGGAGCCATCACCTTCACGGTGTGACCGAGGCGTCGGAACTCATCTCGCAAATGGGCAACATGCTCGGCAACGCCACCGGGTTTATGCATGCTGTATGGTGAAACAAGTGCAATCTTCACATGGGAGATTCTAGCAGGTTCCAGCCCGGTCACCGATAGTTGGACGCATTTCGCCCCTTACCCGGCAACCCGCCGGGTCCTCGCCCGCCGGTTGGCCTGCTGCATCACCAGCATCCCCGCCAGCGCCAGCGCACCTCCGACTAGCTTCTGCCAGCCAAGCGTTTCACCGAAGAACAGCACGGCCATCACACCCGCAACCACCGGCACCAGGAGGGTCAATCCCGAGATCGCCACACCCCGTTGGCTGATCGCCCAACCCCAGATCAGGTAGGCCAGGTAAACCGGGAAGATGCACATATACACCACGATTAACCAGGATTGCCCACCGACTGCGCTCCAATCCTGCCGGATCGCCTCCGGTGCCGCGATGATGAGCAGCGGTATCGCCCCGAACAGGGTGGAATACGCGGAATACGTTGCTGGCGGATATTCCCGGATAAGCCGCCGATTGAAGACCTGATACAGTGCAAACGACGCGCCCCCGGCAAAGCTGATCAGATTCCCCAACAGCTGGCTTCCGCCTTCGCCATTGGCCAGGAAGAGTGCCACCCCGGCCAGCGAAACCAGCACCCCCGCCCAAACCTGCGCCGGTTGCCGCTCCCCGAGAAACCGCACAATCCCCAACGTCACAATCGGCTGCAGGGAAATCATCAGCGAGCCGGAAAAGGACGATGTATGCTCCAGCCCCAGCAGGAACCCGAGTTGGTAGAACGTATACCCGCAAAGCCCCGTGATTACGAATAACGGTAAGTCCTGCCGCTTGATCCGCCACCAGTTCCCCTGCTGGTTACGGCGGGCATGCACGGCAAGGACTGCAAACGCGATCATCGTAATCAGCACAAATCGGACGAAACCGAATGCCAGCGGCGACATGTCTGCATAAAGCGATTTCGTCAGCGGAAATGTCGATCCCCAGACAACGATGACGGCAAGTGCACTGATTTCCGGCAGAAACTCCTTCGCCGAACGGGCCTCCTCGACCGGAGGCATTGCCTGGTCACCGGCGGCTTCATCCACCGTCGCGACCGATTCAAGACGGGTTGTCGACATCAAATGCACTTTCTCGCTGGAAATCTGATCAATCAGGTCCGAATCCTGACTCCATCATACGCAGGAACGCTGACAGGACCTGTCCGCATTCCAGCCATCACCGACCGCCATGTCTCACCCTGTGACAGGCCGTCCGACTCACTCCGATGCCTTGGTGGATTGCAGACCGCGATAGATACCAGTTCGCAATTCGACAGCATATTCCTCGAGTTCAAGCATCCCGCTCTCCCGTGCGATATCGATTTCAGCTTCGATATCATAGGGAACGCGAACGATCTCGTAATGAAAGAAATCACGATCCACGCTGTCAATTGCTCCGTCCAGAATGACGTACGCTGCCGTCGTCTCATCAAGCGGATTCCCGACACTGCCTGCGTTGATCAGCACCTTCCCGTCCTGCTTCTCAATGAAGGCATCGTGGATATCCCCGTACACCACCACGTCCGGCAGGTCACCGTCGCCCGTCTCCGGCGTATTCAGGAACATCCCGGCAAACTCCGCATCGGAATGCCTCATATGAACCCGGTGAAACTCACTATCGGCCGACGCATGGAACATCCGCACGTTCTTTCCGCCCAAACGCACATCGACGGAAAATGGAAGCGCGAGGAGCCAGGCATGATCGTCCCCGGAGAGTTCGTCATACCACCATTTCATCGGAGATCGCTGGCTGAGGTCCTCCCGCCCGACGCAGGCATCCCAATTCCCCCGCAACGTCACCTCGCACACGGCTTTCGAGCGGGCAATCGCTTCCGATCCGCGCGGCCCCTTCCCGAAGACATCCCCAAGATTGATGATGCGTCGGATGCCGCGCGCCTCGATATCCGCCAGCACCGCCTCGAACGCCGTCATATTCCCGTGGACGTCCGAAACGACCGCGATCCGCTCCTGCTCCACACGTAATCCATCGTAGGCAAGGTGGACATGGTCCGGCAGGGTCGCCTCCACATCCGCATGGAACCCCAACTCGTGTCCAATGTGGGAGAGATACGCCACCCTGGGCCGCAACTCCTCGATCGCCTCCAACGCCTCATCCAGGCGCATATGGGCCGGATGTTCCCGTTGCCGTAGCGCTGTCAGCACCAACACATCGAGATCCTGCAACAGCGCTTTGGACTCCTCCGGAATCGTCTTCACATCGGTGATATAGGCAACATCCCCGATCCGATACCCCAGCACCGGCAAATGACCGTGCATGATCGGTATCGGTTGCACGGTCACCCCGGCGACGTCGAATGGCTGGTTATCCGAAATCACATGCAGATCCAGGTCGGGAGCCAAACCAAACACCGGAAAATCACCGCGAAACGCGTAGCCAAACCGCGCTTTCAGATCCTTCGCCGCGTTCTCCGGCGCCCATGCGGGTATCCACGCCTGCTGCATCGCGTTATAGCGCCGCATCTCATCCATACCGGCTGTATGATCGGCATGCATGTGCGTAAACAACACGCCATCAATTTTGCGCGTATCACTGCGGAGCATTTGGTAGCGAAGATCCGGCGAGGTATCCACCAACAACGTGACGCCATCCACACGAAACAGCACCGAAGACCGTAACCGCGTATCGTGGGGATCGTCAGAATGACAAACCTCACAATCGCAACCGATCATCGGCACGCCGGTCGAGGTTCCGGTCCCCAGAAATTCCAGCTCAATCAAAACGATTTCTCTCTCTGGATAACAATCCGTCAACAGGAGCGGTCTGGTCTGTCATGGCTCATTTGCCCGCTTGGGATCAACCCCGTAGAACCGGCCACCAGACGCGTGCTTCGCATTTCGCATCCGTGAATCCACAT
>Ga0182747_1003553_pt1 | contig 10447 bp, 11 predicted proteins | sample eDN3rd30CBELigBY_FD_128526 | JGI IMG/M metagenome (GOLD analysis project Ga0182747, IMG submission 128526) | Enriched backyard soil microbial communities from Emeryville, California, USA - eDNA 3rd pass 30_C BE-Lig BY (version 2) (version 2) | ecosystem: Environmental > Terrestrial > Soil >...
CGAGGCCGTCTGCCCCTTCACCACCGCGTCCGCCTCAACCACGGTCGCCTCGACCGTTTCGGGAAGCTGCACGCTGATCGGCCGCTCGTCATACATTTCGAGCAGCACCATCATGCCATCCTGCAGGAAAGCCGTGGCATCGCCCACCAGATCGGCGGGCAGATTGATCTGGTCGTACGTCTCCGTATCCATGAAGACGAGCATGTCGCCCTCGGCATAGAGATACTGGAAGTCCTTCGTATCCAGCCGGATACGCTCGACAGTCTCGGCCGAACGGAAGCGCACGTTATTCTTGCGTCCGTCGATCAAGTTCTTGAGTTCGACCTGCATATAGGCCCCGCCCTTGCCGGGCTGGGTGTGCTGAATCTTGACGGCCCGCCAGAGGCCGCCTTCATACTCGATATTATTGCCGGGACGAATGTCCACGCCGCTGATCTTCATGGGTCGCGCCTGTCTGTCTCGATATGGTGGAAAGAGCCGGACAGGGCCTCTAGCATATTGACCGAAATCGGCAAGCGTTCCGCATCTCGGCCAGCCGGCGCCGCCACGCAGAATCCCCTTGCCCCCGCCTGCCGATGCAGCGATGCTCGGCCCTGCAACCGACCGGAGGGAGAGACAGGTGCCCCGCACAGCGCAGGAAGAGGCCAATGCCCAGCTGATATCAGACCTGTTCGACAAGGTTCTCATCCCGATGGACAAGACGCTGGTCGATGACTTCATCGCCGAGGATTATCTCCAGCACAGCTCGCTGGCTGAGCCGGGTCGCGAGGCGCTCAAGCGCTGGCTCGATGTCGTCCGCAAGGAGACGCCGCAGGCCACGCAGACGGTCTACCGCATTCTCACGCAGGATGACCATGTCACCAGCCATCAGCATGTGGTGCGCTGGCCGGGCGATCCCGGCTTCGCGGTGATGGACATTTTCCGCATCGCGGACGGCAAGGTCGTCGAGCATTGGGACGTGGTGCAGGAAATTGCGGCCAATCCGGTCAATCCCAACTCGATGTTCAAGAACGGCGCCTGAGACCTTCCACCGGATGTGACCGCCCCCCTGGCGCCCGGCGCCCGCCGCCAGCGACACGCATCGACACGGCGCCCCGCCCGCCCCAGCGCGGATAGCGGAGCGCCACGCCAGGCCTCAGCCCAACACGCGCTTGAATGCCGCCACCCCCGCGCCGGGGCCGTCCGGATGCCCCCAGACCGCGCTGCTCACCGCCAGAAAATCCGCGCCCGCCGCCACCAGCGCGCCGCCATTGTCGGCCGTGATCCCGCCAATCGCCACGCAAGGCAGCTCGAACACGGAGGACCACCAGCTTAGCAGCACCGGCTCGGCATGATGGACCGTCTCCTTGGTCGTCGTCGGAAAAAACGCGCCGAACGCGACATAATCCGCTCCGGCCTCGCCCGCTTCCATGGCGAGATGGCGGCTGTCATTGCAGGTCACGCCAATCTGCGCTTCAGCTCCCAGGATGGTGCGCGCCTCGCGCGGATCGCCATCGCCCTGCCCCAGATGCACGCCATCAGCCCCCAGCCTTTTGGCCAGCGCGATGCTGTCATTGATGATGAAGGCGATTTCCCGCTCCGCGCACAGGCGCTGCAACGGCTCGGCCAGACGGGCAATCTCATCCTCCGCCACGTCCTTGAGCCGCAACTGGAACGCCGCCACCGGCCCGCCATCAAAGGCGGCGGTCAGCGCATCGATAAATGTCGCCTCGATGCGCGGCGGCGAGATCAGGTAAAGCTGGCACGGTGGCTGTCGGTCATCCCGCTGGAGCCGCGCCGCAAAATCAGGGTCGAGCGAAAGCGCATCGTCATCATCATGTGTCATGGCAACCCCATAGGCCACTGCGCGCCGCGACAAAAGCGCCACGATGCCCGCGCCGGCGGCAAAGCGCATAACCGACCACCGGCCACCGCCCGCGCAGGTCCATCACGCCATGGGAGCGGTCATTCGCGCCCGCTGGGTTCGCGCTCCTTCCGGCGTTGCGGCAAGTTTGGTTCAAGCGAATAGTCCGGCGCCCCGCGCCAGATGAACAACTGCCAGAAATAGCTGCGCCAGGGCCAGGCCAACGCGGCGTTGGCAATGATCGTGAACGCGCCAAACGACCATTCAACCACCCCCCGGTCGAGCACGAAGTTCCAGTAAACGATGACGATGTTCAGGGGCACGATCGCGACAATCGTCAATGGCATCGCGCGGTTCAACAGCATGGTGACGCCCGTAACGACCTCGATGGCCTTGACCCAGTCGAACAAGCCGCTGGCCAGCATCGCTTTTGTGAACGCAATGGCTGCCGGCTCGTTACCCATCGGCTGGAGCCACGGCCACAGGAAATGCCATAGTCCGGAGAACAGGAACCAGGCGCCAAGCAACACACGAAAGACATGATAAACGGTTCGCAAGCGTTTTTCCTCCCGGTGGAGGCCGCAACGGCGGCGTTATGCCGTTAGCCGTTCTCGCGCTGCTCCGCCCGGAAGACTATGCGAGCTTGCGGGAGGAAATCCAAGACCGCTTGGCCTGAAGCATCCGTCAGGCCGTGCGGCGGGCTCGAACGCAGACGGGCAGCAATCCCCCCGCCCGCCCCGTCGGACGGCAACCCCAAGGCATCCCGCAACCGGGACAATCATTAAACGCAGGCATGAGCCGGCCCGGCGAAACAGCGCCGTGCATCCCTCCTCATCCGCGCCATGCTGGCGGCGGCCGACCGCGCAATGGGGGCGGCCGCCAGCGGCAGGATCAGGGCGCGACCTTATGCGTCGAAGCGGCGTAAATCTCGTCAATCGCCCCGGCCAGTTCGGCATTGAACTGCGCATCGTCCATCCCGTGGCGCAGCCCCTCCAGCAGCGCCCGGCTGAAGCTTGCGATCATCCCGCGATTGCGCGCCAGTTCCCGGCATGCCTCCGTCCGCGAATAGCCGCCCGAGAGCGCCACCACGCGCAGCACGCGCGGATGGTCGACCAGCGGATCGAACAAGCCCGCCTGCTTGGGCAGACTGATCTTGAGCATCACCTTGTCGTCGCCCGGCATGGCATCGAGCGCCGTCACCAGCTCGTCCAGCAGCATCTGGTCCGCCTGCGCCCGCTCGTCGCTCTTGATGTTCACTTCCGGCTCAAGGATCGGCATCAACCCGGCCTCCAGCACCTGCCGCCCGACCGCGACCTGCTGCGCCACAATCGCCGCGATCCCGGCCCGGTCGGCGCGCTGCACCACCGAGCGTTCCTTGGTGCCATAGATGCCCAGCCCCTTCGCCCGCTTCAGCAGCGCATCGAGGTCCGGCATCGGCTTCATCAGCTGGACGCCGTCCGCTTCATCCTCCAGCCCCTTGTCGATCTTGAGGAATGGCACCACGCCGCGCTCGATCAGCACGTCGGGCACCGGCCTGTCCGCGATCGCGCCGTCCATCGTGCGCTCGAACAGGATCGCGCCGAGCAACTTGTCACCCGTAAAGGCCGGCGATGTGATGATCCGCGTCCGCATCGCATGGATGAGCGCGAACATCTCCCCGTCATTCGCATAGGCCGCAGCGTCGATACCGTAGCCCGCCAGCGCCTTGGGCGTCGAGCCGCCGCTCTGGTCCAGCGCCGCGATGAAACCCTGACCTGACGCCATTCGCGCCGTCATCTCAGACGTCTGCATGGAATTCCTTTCACAATGAACAACAGACCCGTCGCCTGCCGCACAAAACCCCGGAATTTAGCCCGATACAGTCTTAAACCATGCCCCCGCCCTTAAAGCAAGTTGGGCTCCTATAGTCATCAGAGTGAAACAACGCCCATCAAAGCTTCACATCATCATTAGATGACTTTATCCACATCCATGGAATATTGCATAATGCCGCCCGGATCAGTCCAGGAACACGCGGGCGACGCGCGTGTTCATCAGCCACGCGGCCTCCGCCGCGCGCCCTGCCGCGCCCGAACCCTCATTCAATAGACCGGATTCATCTGCTTTGGGAACGCCCGACCGGCGAACCGGCCGGTCCGTCAGATCAGCCGGACGCCCCAGCGCCCGCCGGCTCAGGCCGTCATCAGCGCCGCGACGCCGGGGAGCTCCCTGCCTTCCATCCATTCCAGGAAGGCCCCGCCGGCGGTCGACACGAAGGAGAAGTCCCCCGCCACCCCGGCATGGTTGAGCGCGGCCACCGTATCGCCACCGCCCGCGACGGAGACCAGCGATCCCTCGGCCGTCAGCGCCGCCGCCGTCCGGGCCAGCGCCACCGTCGCCCTGTCGAACGGCGCCAGCTCGAACGCGCCGAGCGGTCCGTTCCACACCAGCGTCCGGCAGGTCTTGAGCACGTCCGCCAGCGCCTCGACGGCCGCCGGGCCGACATCGAGGATCATCTCGTCCGCCGCGACCTCATTGACGTTGCACAACCGGTAAGATGGCGGATTGGCCGCGAATTCCTTGGCCACCGCGACGTCATAAGGCAGGTGGATGGTGCAGCCCGCCGCCTCGGCCTTGTCGAAAATCCCTTCGGCGACCGGCACCAGCTCATGCTCGCACAGCGACTTGCCGACAGCAATGCCGCGTGCGGCGAGAAAGGTGTTGGCCATGCCGCCGCCGATGATGAGATGATCGACCCTGGCCACGAGATTTTCGAGCACCGCCAGCTTGGTCGAGACCTTGGCGCCGCCCACGACAGCGGCGACCGGCTGTTGCGGATGACCAAGCGCGGCCGCCAGCGCATCCAGTTCCCGCTCCATCGCCCGGCCGGCAAAGGATGGCAGCCGCCTGGCAATGCCATCGGTCGAGGCATGGGCGCGATGCGCGGCCGAGAAAGCATCGTTCACATAATAATCCGCCAGCGCCGCCATGGCATCGGCCAGCGCCGGATCGTTCTTCTCTTCGCCGGGGTGGAAGCGCGTATTCTCCAGGAGCGCGATATCGCCGCCGCGCATCACGGCAATGCCCGCCGCGGCGGCTTCACCCTGACAATCCGGGATGAACTGCAAATCCCGGCCGAGCAGCAGCGAGAAGGTCCGCGTCATCAGCGAGAGCGACATGTCCGGCGACTTGCGCCCCTTCGGCCGCCCGAAATGCGAGAGGATGAGCACCTTGGCGCCCCGGTCCGCCAGCTCCAGGATGGTCGGCAGCGCCGCGCGCAGCCGCGTATCGTCGGTGATGGCCCCGGCCTGCATCGGCACGTTCAGGTCCTCACGGACCAGCACCGTCTTGCCGGCGATGTCGCCCATATCATCGAGCGTCCTGAAGGCTTTGGTCACCGCGGTCATCCTTTACATCGTCCGGTTCGGGCGTGCGTCCGGGCCGGACACCGCGCATCCACGCGGCGCCGGCCCGGCAGCAATCAGATCAGGCTGGCGATCACCTTGCTGGTGTCGACCATGCGGTTCGAGAAGCCCCACTCATTGTCATACCAGGAGAGCACGCGCACCAACTTGCCGTCCAGCACCGCCGTCTCAAGGCTGTCGACCGACGAGGAATGGGGATTGCCCATGAAGTCGATCGAGACGAGCGGCTCGGTGACATATTCGAGCACGCCCTTGAGCGGGCCACTCTCCGCCGCCGCCTTGAGCGCCGCGTTCACTTCCTCGACACTCGTGTCGCGCGCGGGCGTGAAGGTGAGGTCGACCACCGAGACGTCCGGCGTCGGCACGCGGATGGACGAGCCATCCAGCTTCCCCTTCAGCTCCGGCAGCACCTCGGCGACGGCCCGCGCCGCGCCGGTCGTGGTCGGGATCATCGACATCGCCGCCGCGCGCGCCCGGCGCATGTCCGGGTGGATCTGGTCGAGGATGCGCTGATCGTTGGTGTAGGCATGCACCGTGGTCATCAGGCCGCGCTCGATGCCGATGGCATCGTTCAGCACCTTGGCGAGCGGGGCGAGGCAGTTGGTGGTGCAGCTCGCATTGGAGACGACCACATCATCCTTGGTCAGCAGGTCGTGATTGACGCCGAAGACGATCGTCTTGTCGACATTCTTGGCCGGCGCCGAGATGAGCACGCGCTTGGCGCCCGCTTGCAGATGCTTGCTGGCATTCGCCTTGTCCGCGAAGAAGCCGGTGCACTCCAGCGCCAGATCCACGCCCAGCTTCGCGTGCGGCAGATTGGCCGGGTCACGCTCGGCAGTCACATGGATGCGCTTGCCGTTGACGATCAGGTCATCGCCATCCACCGACACGTCGCCGCGGAAGGGCCCATGCACGCTGTCGCGCTTGAAGAGCAGCGCATTGGACTTCGCATCGCCCAGATCGTTGATCGCGACCAGTTCGAGATCGTGATCCGTGCGCTCCAGCAGCGCGCGCGCAACGAGCCGGCCGATGCGTCCGAACCCGTTGATTGCTACCTTGGTTACCATGGTCGAAACTCCTTGCTGACGTCAGTTCAGGGCCGCGACGATGCGGGTCGCGATCGCCTCTGCGTCCAATCCGAAATGCTCGTAGAGAACCGGGGCCGGCGCCGACAAACCGAAGCTGTCGATGCCGATGTTGATGCCCTCGGGTCCCGTGAGCGCTTCCCAACCGAAGGTCGTGCCGGCCTCGATGGAAACCTTGAGCGCATCAGCAGGCAGCACGGCGGCGCGATAGCCGGCATCCTGCGCGCGGAAGCGCGACATGCTGGGCATGGAGACCACATTGGCCGCAATGCCCTTGGCGGCGAGCAATTCCGCCGTCTTGACCGCAATCTCCACTTCCGAGCCGGTGCCGATCAGCACCACGCGGGGCGCCTTGCCAGCATCGACCAGCGTGTAGCCGCCACGGGCGGAGCGGTTCTCCGCCCCGTCGCTGCGCAGCTGGGGGAGGTTCTGCCGGCTGAGCGCCAGCACGGACGGCGTGCCCTCATTCTCCAGCGCGAGCTGCCAGCATTCGGCCGTCTCGATCGTGTCGGCCGGACGGAAGACCTCCAGATTGGGGATCATCCGCAGCGACATGACATGCTCGATCGGCTGGTGCGTCGGGCCATCCTCGCCCAGACCGATGCTGTCATGCGTCATCACATAGACGACGCGGATCTGCTGGATCGCCGACATGCGGATCGCATTGCGGCAATAGTCGGAGAAGACGAGGAACGTGCCGCCATAGGGGATGACGCCGCCATGCAGCGCCATGCCGTTCATCGCCGCCGACATGCCGAACTCGCGAATGCCATAATAGGCATAGCGGCCGGAATAATCATCGCGGCTGAAGGCGACCGTCTGGTCCTTCGACTTGGTGTTGTTCGAGCCGGTGAGGTCGGCCGAACCGCCGAACATCTCGGGCAGCTGGACGTTGATGGCGTCGAGCGTCATCTCGCTCGCCTTGCGCGTCGCCACCTTCTGCGGGCTTGCGAGCAGGCCATCGATATAAGGCTTGATCGAATAGCTGGCGGGCAGCTTGCCACTCATCCGGCGCTCGAATTCCGCCTTGTCGGCGCTGCTGGCAAGGCGTGCATTCCAATCGGCATGTGCCTGCTTGCTGCCCTTGCCAATCTCCAGCCATGCCGCGCGGACATCGTCCGGCAGCGTGAACGGCGGCAGATCCCAACCCAGCTTGATGCGGGCAGCGGCCACTTCGTCCGCACCGAGCGCGGCGCCGTGCACCTTGTTGGTGCCCGCCATATTGGGTGCGCCTTCGCCGATCGTGGTAGCGCAGGCGATGAGCGACGGGCGCGGATCGGCAATCGCCTCATCCAGCGCGCGGCGGATATCCGCGAAATCATGGCCGTTGCAGCTCACCACATGCCAGCCGGTCGCGGCATAGCGCGCCTTCACATCCTCGCTGGAGGAGAGGTTCACCGCGCCGTCGATGGTGATCTTGTTGTCATCCCACAGCACCTTGAGCTTGCCGAGGCCGAGATGCCCGGCAAGGCCGATCGCTTCATGGTTGATACCTTCCATCAGGCAGCCATCGCCCGCAATCACCCAGGTGCGGTGATCGACCAGCGCATCGCCGAAGGTTGCGTTGAGGTGCCGCTCGGCCATCGCCATGCCGACCGCCATCGCCAGCCCCTGCCCCAACGGGCCAGTGGTGGCCTCCACGCCGGCAATCTCGAAATTCTCCGGGTGGCCGGCGCAGGGCGAGCCCATCTGGCGGAAATTGGCAATGTCCGCCATCGTCGGCTTGTCGTAGCCGGTCAGGTGCAGCAGCGCATAGATCAGCATCGAGCCATGGCCAGCGGAGAGCACGAAGCGATCGCGGTCCGCCCATTTCGGCGCAGCCGGATCGAACTTCAGATAATCGCTGAACAGCACGGTGGCGACATCGGCCATGCCCATCGGCATGCCGGGGTGGCCGCTATTGGCCGCCTGCACGGCATCCATCGCCAGCACGCGGATGGTGTCGGCAAGACGCTTCTCGGAGACTGACATGGGCAAGCGCCCCTTTCCTGTTTATCGGCCCTGAGGCGCAAAATGTGGCGATCGGCGATCAGGCCTGACCGCTGAACGGGTTGACTGACAAGGCAAAGAATGAACCGAGTCGTTTCGGGCTCTCCATTGTCGCTTCGCGCCGCAAGCGTCAACCTGTGCGCCCCGGAAGATCAACCGTCCGCATCGTTCATGCAGCGCAGGACAAGGGCGCAACTGGCTTTTGCAATCAGGCGGGAGCATGTTAAGGGATCGATCATGGCAAGCGATGCGATAATGCAGGCAGTTGGGCGGCTGGAGCGTGCGGTAGCGCGCGCGGAAACGCTGGCAAAGCAGGTAACTGAAGAGCATGCCCGCGCTATCGAGGCGCAATTATCCGGCGACGCGACGCCCGATGTGGCCGGTGGCGCGGTTGATATCGACCCGTTTTCGCGGGACAAGGCGATCGCCGCGCTCAAGTCGCTCGATGCGCTGATTGGCGACCTCCAGAAGGCCCGGAGCGAAGCCTGACATGGCGGAAGTGAAGATCATGGTCGGCGGTCGCCAATATACGGTCTCATGCCGCGATGGCGATGAGGACCGGCTGCGACACCTCGCCGGCGTCATGTCCGACAAGGTCACGCAGGTGAAGGCCGGCACGCAGAACCTCACCGAAGTGCGGCAATTATTATTTGCCGGCCTGCTTCTTGCCGATGCGCTCTCCGAAAAGGCCGCCCCCGTGCCGAAAGCCGCCACGCCACCGCCGCCTGTTGATGAGAGCGAGACCCTCACCGCCCTGTCCCGCCTCGCCGAACGGATCGAGGCACTGGGCGACAGCCTTGCGGCGCAGCTGCCAAACGCATAGATAGGGGGAGACGGGTACTGCCCGGTGCGCGCTTTAGCGAACATCCCTGAGGCGATAAGCACATCCACGGGGGCTGTCCCTGGCCGGACTCCGGTCCGTGCTACACGGTCCCCACCTGACGTTGAGGCGTCAGAGGATCTTCCAGCAAACGGCCATGGCGGTCCCGTCACCCTGCCAAGGCAATAACAAGAGCGATCCCTGCGCCATGACCCAGGCCCTATGACCCAAGCGCCGCCCGATCGTGACCAGCTCCGCGCGACATTGCGCGCCCGCCGCAAGGCCTTCGTCGCCGCATTGCCGCCATCCGTGCGCATTCTCGCCTTCCGCGTCCTGCCCTCGCCTGTCATGGCGCTGCTCGACCCTGGCGCACGGATCGCGCTCTATCGCCCGGTCGGCAGCGAGGCGCCGACGAACGCCATCGCACAGAATCTGGCCGATCTCGGCTTCCCGCTTTGCCTGCCGCGCCTCGGCGGCGATCCACAGAACCCCCATTTCATGGATTTTGCTGCGTGGATGCCGGACGACAAGCTGGTGCCCGGCCCCAGCCGCATTCCGCAGCCAGACTTTTCGGCGGACGCCGTCACCCCCGATGTCGCCTTCGTGCCGCTTGTCGGCTTCGACGCCGCGCTCAATCGCCTCGGGCAAGGCGCAGGCCATTATGACCGCGCGCTGGAGACCCTGCCCGACACACTCAAGATCGGCCTCGCCTGGTCAGTGCAGCAGGTGGACCACATCACCGCGGAAGTCTGGGACGTGCCACTGGACGTGATCGTGACCGAGCAACGCATTTTCGCGCGGGAGGCGCAGTAATGGAATATCGCCCGTCCTGGCGCAAACCGGTCGGCATGTTCGCGATTCTCGCGATCATCGCCTTCTGGGCCGTCATCGTTGCCAGCTTCTCCACGATCATCGCCACCTGGCCGCGCGTGCTGCAACTGATCACCTATGTCGTCGCGGGAATCATCTGGATATTCCCGACCCGCCCTCTGCTTCAATGGATGGAAACCGGCCGCTGGCGACCCTGAGGTCAGGCAAAAAACAGGCATGAAGGAACCTGCAGGGGGAGACCGGATGGTCACCCCAGATCTTGCCTGAATTTTTATCCGACTGCCCTGTTCGGGCGGAAAAGCGGTCAGCGCCAATTCCCAGATTTCTCTGGAAAATGGCGCGAGTGACGGGGCTCGAACCCGCGACCTCCGGCGTGACAGGCCGGCGCTCTAACCAACTGAGCTACACCCGCTTGGTGTGTGCCGGGCAGTTAGAAGAGGGGACTCCTCCTGTCAACACCCCTCGATCAACTCTC
>Ga0182747_1003558_pt1 | contig 10442 bp, 9 predicted proteins | sample eDN3rd30CBELigBY_FD_128526 | JGI IMG/M metagenome (GOLD analysis project Ga0182747, IMG submission 128526) | Enriched backyard soil microbial communities from Emeryville, California, USA - eDNA 3rd pass 30_C BE-Lig BY (version 2) (version 2) | ecosystem: Environmental > Terrestrial > Soil >...
CTTCAAGCCATGAGCGTCGCGGAGTTCAGCATCCGTCGTCCGGTCACGACGATCATGTTCTTCGTGTCGCTGTTCGTGATCGGCATCATCGCGGCGGTGCGGCTGCCGCTCGAAGCGTTTCCCGAGGTCTCGCCGCCCTTCATCTTCGTGTCGCTGCCGTACACCGGTTCCACGCCCGAGGAGATCGAGCGCACGGTGCTGCGGCCGGCGGAGGAAGCGCTGTCGACGATGACCGGCATCAAGCGCATGGATTCCCAGGCACGTGCCGACGGCGCCCAGCTGTTCATCCAGTTCAGCGACTGGAGCAAGGACGTCGCCATCGCCGCCTCCGAGGCGCGTGAACGCATCGATGCGATCCGTGACGAGCTGCCGGACGACCTGCAGCGCTACTTCGTCATGAAGTTCTCCACCACCGACCAGCCGGTGCTGCGGGTGCGACTGGCCGCCGGCAACGGCATCGACCTGTCGAACGACTACGACCTGATCGACCGCGAGTTCAAGCGGCGGCTGGAGCGCATTGCCGGCGTGGCCAGGGTGGATGTGTCCGGCGCGATGCCCAACGAGGTGGAGATCGCGATCGCGCCCGACCGCCTCACTGCCCACGACATCGGCCTCAACGAGCTGGCGCAGCGGCTGCAGCAGCTGAACTTCTCCGTTTCCGCCGGCGAGATCGAGGATGGCGGCCGGCGTCTGCGCGTGCAGCCGGTCGGCGAGATCGTCGACCTGCAGCAGCTGCGCGACCTGGTGATCAACGACAGCGGCCTGCGCCTGGGCGATATCGCCAGCGTGCGGCTCAAGTCCGCGCGGCTGGACATGGGGCGGCGGCTGGAAGGACAGCCGGCGGTGGGCCTGGACATCTTCAAGGAACGCAGCGCCAACCTGGTGGAAGTCTCGCGCAGCGTGCTGGCCGAAATCGAGGTGATCCAGAGCGAGTCCGCGCTGCGCGACGTGCGCGTGACCGTGATCCAGAACCTGGGCAGGGACGTGACCAGCTCGCTGCTGGAGCTGGCCGAAGCGGGCGCCATCGGCCTGGTGCTGTCGGTGATCGTGCTGTTCTTCTTCCTGCGCCACTGGCCGTCGACGCTGATGGTGACGCTGGCGATCCCGATCTGCTTCGTGATGACGCTGGGCTTCATGTACTTTGCCGGCGTCACCCTCAACATCCTGACGATGATGGGCCTGCTGCTGGCGGTGGGCATGCTGGTGGACAACGCCGTGGTGGTGGTGGAAAGCATCTACCAGGAGCGCGAGAAGATCCCCGGCAAGCCGAAGCTGGCGTCGATCATCGGCACCCGCCACGTGGCCATCGCGCTCACCGCGGGCACGCTGTGCCACTGCATCGTGTTCGTGCCCAACCTGTTCGGCGAACGCAACTTCCTGAGCATCTACCTGTCGCAGATCGCGATCACCATTTCGGTTTCCCTGCTGGCGTCCTGGCTGGTCGCGGTCAGCCTGATCCCGATGCTGTCCGCGCGGCTGAAGACGCCGCCGGCGGTGCAGAAGACCGGAGGCCTGATCCCGCGCATGCAGAAGCGCTACGCCACGTTCCTGCGCTGGACGCTGGAGAACCGCGGCAAGAGCCTGCTGGGCATCGCACTGATCGTGGCGGTCAGCATCGTGCCGGTCATCCACACCAAGACCAATATGTTCGGCGGCGACGGTGGCGACGAGATCAACATCTATTACCAGTGGAAGGGCTCGTACACGGTCGCGCAGATGTCGGACGAGGTCCGGCGCGTGGAGGACTTCCTCGACGCCAACCGCAAGAAGTTCCACGTCAAGCAGGTCTACTCGTGGTTCAGCGAGCAGGGCGACGCCGGCACGCAGGTGACGTTCGACTCGGCCGACCCGGACCGGATCAAGTCGCTGACCGACGAGATCAGCAAGGCCCTGCCGAAGTCCGCGCGCGCCGAGATCGGCGTGCGCAACGGCGGCGGTGGCGGACCGGGCGGCGGCGGGCCGGGGCAGGATGTACAGGTGCAGCTGGTCGGCGATTCTTCGCAGACGCTGGCCGAGCTGGGCCGCAACATCGTGCCGATCCTGTCGCGCCGGAAGGAGCTGCGCGACGTGCACGTCGACGCGGGCGACCAGAACAGCGAACTCAACGTCCGCGTCGACCGCGAGCGGGCCGCGGCGTTCGGTTTCAGCGCGCAGGAGGTCTCGCAGTTCGTCGGCCTGGCGCTGCGCGGCGCGCCGCTGCGGGAATTCCGCCGTGGCGAGACCGAGGTGCCGGTCTGGGTGCGTTTCGCGGGTGCCGAGCGCTACGGCATGGAAGATATCGCCACCTTCATGGTGCGCGCGCCCGACGGCCGCACCGTGCCGCTGCTGGCGATGGTGGACGTGTCCATCGAGCCTGCCGCCACCCAGGTCCAGCGCACCAACCGCCAGACCACGCTGACCATCAAGGCCAGCCTGGCGCAGAAGGTCACGATGCCCGAAGCACGCACCGCGATGGAGGAAACGCTGAAGGCATTCGCGTTCCCGGCCGGCTACTCGTACTCGTTCGACGGCGGCGCCTTCCAGGACGAGGACGAGGCGATGGCGCAGATGATGTTCAACCTGGTGATCGCGCTGGTGATGATCTACATCGTGATGGCGGCGGTGTTCGAGTCGCTGCTGTTCCCGGCGGCGATCATGAGCGGCGTGCTGTTCTCGGTGTTCGGCGTCTTCTGGCTGTTCTGGATCACCGGCACCGAGTTCAACATCATGGCCTTCATCGGCATCCTGGTGCTGATGGGCGTCGTGGTGAACAACGGCATCGTGATGATCGAGCACATCAACAACCTGCGTCGCCGCGGCCTGAGCAGGACCGATGCGCTGGTCGAAGGCAGCCGCGAGCGGCTGCGGCCGATCCTGATGACGATGGGCACGGCGATCCTGGCAATGGTGCCGATCGCGATGAGCACCGGTTCGAGCGACGACATGCCTGCCTACTATCCGATGGCGCGCGCGATCGCCGGTGGCCTGGCGTTCTCGACCCTGGTCAGCCTGCTGTTCCTGCCGACGATCTACGCGATCCTCGACGACCTGCGGCACGGCACCGCGCGCGTGATCCGGCGCGCGCGCGGACCAGGCGAGGGCGAGCCGCAGGCAGCGGCAGTCGTCGGGACGCTGTAGTTCCGGAGGTTTTCCCGCCGCCTTCCTGCCTGCAGCGCGGGAAGGCGCCCACCCATGTCCATGCCGGAGCAGGATGCGTGCACGCAGCGCTCGTCGAAATCTCGATCCATGTCAGCGTGATTGCCGCGCTGGCCGCGCTCATCGCCTGGTGTTCACGCAGCCGGTTGCGGCCGGGATGGCTGCTCGCGGCGTTGCTGCTGATGCTGCTGCGCGATGCCCTCGTGCTGCGCGGCTACGGGTTGATCCCCAACTTCGTTACCGGCAGCGACTGGGCCTGGACCGGGAAGCTGCTGTCCACCGCCGGCTTGCTGGCGGTGGCCGCGTTGCCCGGTTTCGGATTGGCACGCTGCGGCATCACGTGGCGGCAGGAGCAGGGGGCGCGCGCTGCCTGGCTGGTGTTTGCGGTGGTCGCGGTGATCGTGTGCGTGATTGCATTCGCGTACCGCGACGGGCCGGACACCCTGGATACGATCGCGTTCCAGTGGACGATGCCCGGCATCGAGGAAGAACTCTTCTATCGCGGCGTGCTGCTGCTCGCCTTGAACGAAGCGCTGGACTCCGGCGTCCCGCGCCGCTTCGCGGGCATCGGCTGGGGCGGCGTCCTGGCAAGCGTGGCCTTCGGCCTTGGCCACGCGTTGTTCTACCGCAAAGCGGGCCTGACATTCGACACGCTGGCATTCGCGCTCACCGGCGGACCAGCGCTGCTGCTAGCGTGGTTCCGCGCCCGTACAGGCAGCCTGGCATTGCCGGTCCTGGCACACAACGTTGCCAACGGCATGCCGGCGCTGCTTTGACCAGACGCCGCGGACTGCGGGAGCGAAGCTTTCGCGGGTCACCAGGGGCCGCGCAAACATCCCCGGCGTGCCCGTCCTGCGAGACGAGCGCAGCGGGCGCCGTTCGCCTGCAGCAGATGTTGCGGATGTCAGGCGATCAGCTTGCCGACGATCCGTGCGCCCGCCAGCCACACGCCGATGCCGGTGCCCAGGTTGGTGAGGATGAAGTTGAGCACCACGCGCGCGACCCGGTTGCGGTACCAGCCGCGCAGGGTCTGGGCGTCGTCGCGCAGGGCGAGGAAATCGCCGTAGGCGGGCTTGCGCACGCGCAGTTCGACCAGTGCGCTGAACATGCCCGAGGGAACGCCGGGCCGGAACGGCTTGAGCGGCGCGGCGATCGCGCCGGCAAGGATGCTCAGCGGATGGCCGCCGGCCAGCAGGCAGCCCAGTGCCGCCAGCCCCGCGGTGAACAGGATCCATTGCTGCAGCAGGTCCGCGCCAAGCGCGAAGCCGCCGCGCCAGAAGCCCCAGGCGATGCCGCCGAGCACCAGCGTGGTAATGGCCATGGTGAACCACGGCAGCCTCTTCTTCTTGCGGACGAAGTCGAGTTCTTCGCAGACCGCGCGCGGGTCGCGCGTTTCCTCGCGCAGGTAGCGGGCCAGCCCCTGCAGGTGTCCGGCGCCGACCACGGCCAGCACGTTGCGCGCCTCGCCGCTGGTCTCGCGCAGGCGCGACGCCATGTACTGGTCGCGCTCGTCGATCAGGGTGTCGTACAGGGCAGGGCTCTGCTTGGCGAATTCGCCGAAGCTGGCTTCGAGCATGTCGCCCTGCTTGAGATTCTCGATTTCGTCCTCGCCGACCTCGTCGTCGACCAGCAGGCCGGTGAGCAGGCCGCTGACCAGGCGGATGCGGCCGAAGAAGCCGAGCCGCGCCGAGATGCGTCTGAAAGTGACCCCGACCTCGCGGTCGATCAGGTGCACCGGCAGGTCGCGCGCACGCGCTTCGTCGGCGGCGGCCTTGAGTTCGGCACCCGGCTCGATCCCGAGCTGCTCGGCGAGGCGCCGCTGGTAGGCGGCCAGGCCGAGGTTGGCCGCGAACAGCGCCGCCTTGCCCTCGCGGATCACCTTGACCAGGTCGAGCTTGGCCAGCGCGTCCGGGTCGCTCAGCGCCTGCATGCGCTGGGTGTCGAGTTCGACCGAGACGGCGTCGAACGCGCCGGTGTCGACCGCTGCGCGCACCGCATCGAGGCTGTCGCGGGACACATGCGCGGTGCCGAGCAGGGTGTAGCGCACGCCGTCGCGTTCGACGATGGCGTGCGGCTGGCCGGCGAGGGCGTCGAGGGGGGCGGGCGAAACGGTTTCGGTCGTCATCAGGCGGTGGTGCGGTGCGGGCGGGGCGCCACGGCATCGCCACGACGGGGCCGGCAGCATAGACGCTCGCCCGCACTGCCCGCAAAGCGCGGGCTGAAAGGCGAGGCGTCGTTCAGGCGATGCCGTAGGGGAGCTCGGGCGTCGACACCACGCGTTGCCCGACCGTTTCTCCGCGCAGGAAGCGCAGCGCCGCGGTGATCACGTCCTCGTGCTGCGCGATGCGGTTGTGGCCGAGGCCGCGGGTGCTGAGCAGGCGCGAATCGGGCCAGTAGCGCGCATAGCGCTCGCCTTCGGCCCAGGGCACCTCGCGGTCGTCCAGGTCATGCACGATCAGCGCCGGGCGGGCGATCCGCGGGGCGTTGTTCTGGGCCTGGTATTCGGCGAACGAGGTGCCGACCATGGACTCGAACATCGCGACCATGCGCCGGCGCAATCGCGCCGGCAGCCCGACCACGCGCGCGAAACGCAGCGCCGCGTCGACCGGGTCGGCGGCGGGCGCAATCAGCACCGCGCGTTCGACCGCAAGCCCGCGCGCCATCGCGATCGCGGCCGCGGCGCCGCCCAGCGAATGCCCGACCAGCGCCGCGGCCGGGCCGAAGCGCTGGCCGACCGCGGCCAGCGTCTGCGCGAATTCCGGCAGCGTGGCGCGCCGTCCGCTGCTGCGGCCGTGCGCCGGCTGGTCGAACGCCACCACCGCATATCCGCCGGCGCGCAGCTGCTCGACCCACGGCAGGAAGCGCGTGCCGTGGCTGGACCAGCCGTGCGCGAACAGCACATAGGGCTGCACCTCCGGATCGCCCCAGACGTAGGTGTGGATGTGCTGGCCGGCGAGGTCGAGGTCGGCCTCCGCGGCGCGGCCGGTCGGCGCGGCGAGGGCGCGTTCGCGCGAGCTCGGGAACGGCGTGCAGAACAGGTCCCCGGCGCGGCGCAGCGTGGCCTGCGGGCGCAGCACGCCGCCCAGGCGGAAGCTGGCGCGCAGCCACAGGCGGAGCATGTGAGAACGAACGATCGTGCTAATTTTGGCGGAAGACGCAGGCATGGCACACCTCGGGGTGGTCGTCGGGACTCAGGGGGAGTGGGCGGTGATCCAGCGGTCCAGGGCGGCGTCACCGTGGCGCCGCGCGCGTTCGTAGCCGAACAGGCCCGCTTCGTGGAGCATCGCCAGCGGGATCGCGTACAGCTCGAACGCGTACTGATCGGTGTCGCCGTCGCGCAGGTGGCCGCATTCGATCGCCAGCCGGGCGGCGCGCTCCAGCGCATCGCGCCAGCGCTGTTCGTTGTGCAGGACCTGGTCGCGCAGGACGCCGGGGCGGTCGTCGTACTCGGTCACCGAGCCAACCAGCACGCAGCCGCCGGTCGCGTGCCGCCCCCATTCGAACCAGTTGCGCATCAGCGCCCGCAGGCGCGGAAGGCCGCGCGGCTGCGACAGGGCGGCCACCAGCACCGACTCCCCGAACCGGCGCGCCGCCGAATCGAGCACGGCCAGCTGCAGGTCTTCGCGCGAACCGAAATGGGCGAAGACGCCGCTCTTTGACATCCCCACCGCCTGCGCGAGCGGGCCGATCGAGAGGCCTTCCAGACCGGTCTGGCGGGCCATTTCGTAGGCCCGGTCGAGGATGGCCTCGCGGGTCGCGGCGCCCTTGGAGGTGGCAGTCAGGCTGGACATGCGGCGAACGATAGCACGATCGTTCGTTTTATTGATGCCGTTCGTCGGGAGGAGCCGGAGCGGCTTGCCATGGATTCATGCGGATGAGCACGGCAGTGGGGAGTGGAGTACAGCGCATGTTCGGGGCAGGCGGCGTCCGTTCTCATCCTGTTTCAGTCAAGGAAACCTATCTATTTCAATTTGGTAGCGGATATTTCTGAGCCGTTTTCTTATCCGAGATCATCCGCCTGGATCCGTCCCCGACCCCGGACTCCGGCCGCCTCGTGCCCGCTAGTCTCGATACCGCTTCAGCAGGTCGTCGTAGGCATCGATGCGACGGTCGCGCAGGAAGGGCCAGATGCGGCGCACGTGTTCGCTGCGGCCCAGGTCGACGTCGCAGACGAGCAGCGTCGGGTCGCCGCCGGCCTCGGCGATGAACTCGCCCTGCGGACCGAGCACGTGGCTGTTGCCCCAGAAATCGATGCCGGTAGCGCCGATCGGGGAAGGCTCGTGTCAGACGCGGTTGCAGCTCAGCACCGGCAACCCGTTGGCGACCGCGTGCCCGCGGTGGCTGAGGATCCAGGCATCGCGCTGGCGGTCCTTCTCGGCCTGGTCGTCGCTCGGATCCCAGCCGATCGCGGTGGGATACAGCAGCAGTTCCGCGCCGGCCAGCGCCATCAGGCGCGCAGCCTCGGGATACCACTGGTCCCAGCACACCAGAACGCCGAGGCGGCCGACGCTTGTGTCGATCGGTTCGAAACCGAGGTCGCCGGGGGTGAAGTAGAACTTCTCGTAGAAGCCCGGGTCGTCGGGGATGTGCATCTTGCGGTACTTGCCGGCGGTCGAGCCGTCGGCGTCGAACACCACCGCGGTGTTGTGGTACAGGCCGGTGGCGCGCTTCTCGAACAGCGAGCTGACCAGCACCACGCCGTGCCGCTTCGCCAGTGCGGCGAGGCGCTCGGTGCTCGGACCCGGGATGGTTTCGGCCAGGTCGAACTCGTCCACCGACTCGTGCTGGCAGAAGTAGGGGCCGTTGTGCAGTTCCTGCAGCAGCACCAGCTTTGCGCCCTGGCGCGAGGCCTCGGCGACGCGCTGCTCGATCACGGCGAGATTGTCTTCGGCGCTGCCGTGGTTGCGTTCCTGCACCAGGGCGACGGGGAGAGTGGTCTTCTTCATGTCGACACGATTCCGGAAGGAACGATCATTGTAGGTCGAGGCTACGGCCCCGACGTCTTGGCAACGGCCGACCGACGATCGGGTATCCGGACACGCGGGGCTTCGCGGGCGTAGCCCCGACCTACGCGAGGCCCTGCGGGAGTTGCATGGTGAGGCAGTGCAGGCTGCCGTTCTGCCAGATCAGCGGGCGGCATGGGACCTGGACGATCTCGCGGTCCGGGAATGCCTGTGCGAGCACGCCCGCGGCGGCCGCGTCGGCCGCGTCGCCATAGGCGGGAATCAGCACCGCGCCGTTGATGACCAGGAAGTTGGCGTAGCTGGCGGCGAGGCGACGGCCTTCGTCGATGACCGGCTGCGGCCACGGCAGCGGGAACAGCCGGTAGGGCTGGCCGGCCTGGGTCCGCAGCGCCGCGATCTCATCGGCCATGGCCTGGAGTTCGGCGTGATGCGAATCGGCCGGGTCATCGCAGGCCTGGAAGACGATCGCGTCGCCGGGCGCGAAGCGGGCGAGGGTGTCGATGTGGGCGTCGGTGTCGTCGCCCTCGAGGTAGCCGTGGTCGAGCCACAGCACCCGGTCCTGCGCCAACCAGCCGGCCAGCTTCGCCGACAGGTCCTCGCGGCTGGTGTCCCGATGGCGTTCGTGAAGGCACTGCCAGGTGGTCAGCAGGGTGCCGGCGCCATCGGTTTCGATTGCACCGCCTTCCAGCGCAAAATCAATGGTTTGCCGAGAACTGTTGAGAAACGTATTTGCATTGTCGAGATGCTCGACAAGGCGGTCGTCGCGGCTGGCCTCGAACTTCCCGCCCCAGCCGGTGAAGCGGAAGTCGAGCAGGCGGAAGCCATCGCCGTCGCGCAGGGTGATCGGGCCGGAGTCGCGCAGCCAGGTGTCGTCGTACTCGACCGGGAGGAACCGCACGCGGTCCATGTCGACCCGCGCCGACGCCAGTCGCGCGCGGGCGTAGGCCTCGACGTCGTCGTCGGCCACGCACACCAGCGCGCGCTGGAAGCGGGTGATCGCCGCGACCAGGGCGATGTAGGTCTCCTCGACCTCGCCGAGGCGCTGCGCCCAGTCAGTGCCGGCATGCGGCCAGGCGACGAGGATGGCGGACTGGGGCTCCCACTCGGCGGGGAAGCGCAGCCTGGAATCGGTCATGGAAACCTTCGGCAAAACCCCGCGCGGACGCGGCGCGGGTGGTGTGTGGATGCGTGGAGCGGGATCCGCGTCAGCGGATGGGCGGCTTGGGGCCGACTTCGTTCGCCGCAGCCTTCTGCGCGACCGCGTCGATGACGCGGCTCTTCTCGAAATAGACCACGAACCCCGGGTAGACCCAGCGGTTGATCGTAGGCCACTGGCGCTTCTGGCCGCCGCGCGCGTCGAGCTTCTCGCTGGGCGCGCCGAAGCGGGCTTCGACCTGGGCCATGCTCATGCCGCGGGTCGGCATGGCCATCCGGTTTTCCTGCTGCACGCGATCGACCAGCAGGACATCTGCGGAGGCGGCACCGGCCACGCCCAGCAGGACGGCGGCGGACAACGAAATCAGGACTCGCGACATGACGGACTCCCAAGGGCTTGAATGCGGGCTTGAAGATGAATGCCGCAGCGTTGTAGCAGATTACGGCCGGGGCGGGTGGTGCCTGCCGATGTTACTGGGCACGGCGTCACGCCCGCGTTCGCGCATCCGGGGCGGCATGGGCGCATGGCCGGGTGGCCGCAGGAATCCATGGCAACAACGGCGAAAGGCCGCATCGCTGCGGCCCTTCGTCTGCAACACACCGCTCCCGGCAGGGCCGGGGAGGAGATCCCTCAGCGCTGGCGCGCCTTGAAGCGCGGGTTGCTCTTGCAGATCACGAAGACCTTGCCGCGGCGACGGACGACCTTGCAGTCGCGGTGGCGGGCCTTCGCCGATTTCAGGGAGGACAGGACCTTCATGACGTACCTCAAAAGACGGTTGGGACGAGCGAGCCCGCCATTCTAGCGGACATTTCCCCGGCCACTCAAGCGCTTGCGGTGATTTTTTTCGCGGGCCCGGCAGGGTGGGTCGTCGCCCGGCCCCGTAGAATGCCGCAAACCGAATATCCGGGGAGAGATGAATGACGGCAAGCGAGGTTCCGGTCCTGACCATCGATGGGCCGTCCGGCTCGGGCAAGGGCACCATCAGCCGCATGGTGGCGCGACGCCTGGGCTGGCACTACCTGGATTCGGGCGCCCTGTACCGGGCGGTCGGGGTGGCGGCGGCGTGGGGCGACCTCGACCTGGGCGATGCAGGGGCGCTCGTGCACTGCACCTTCGACACGGCGGTCGACTTCCGCGAGGACGCCGGCGGCGAGCTGCGGGTGCTGGTCAACGGCAACGACGCCACC
>Ga0182747_1003561_pt1 | contig 10434 bp, 8 predicted proteins | sample eDN3rd30CBELigBY_FD_128526 | JGI IMG/M metagenome (GOLD analysis project Ga0182747, IMG submission 128526) | Enriched backyard soil microbial communities from Emeryville, California, USA - eDNA 3rd pass 30_C BE-Lig BY (version 2) (version 2) | ecosystem: Environmental > Terrestrial > Soil >...
CATCGACCTGGGCGCGGTCGGTCGGCGCGGTCTCGATCCAGGGATCGGTGAAGCGGGCGAAATACCAGGACGAATCCACGAAGGTGTCCATGGTGTCGGTCTCGCGCCGCGCCGGCTTGCCGCATTGCGGACAGTCCGCATGTTTCCATGTGGGATGGCGTTCGAGCGGATTGCCCGGCTTGTCGAAGGAGACATCCGCCGGCAGTTCCACCGGCAGGTCGGCGGCGGGCACCGGCACGACACCACAGCTTTCGCAATGGATGATGGGAATTGGGCAGCCCCAGTAGCGCTGGCGCGAGATGCCCCAGTCGCGCAGGCGATAGTTCACCTGCCGCGTCCCGACCGGACGGTTGCCGCGCTGTTCCGCTTCGAGCCGCTTCGCAACGTCTTCCTTGGCTTCCGCGATGGTCAGGCCATCGAGGAAGCGTGAATTGATGAGCCGGCCGTCGCCGTCATAAGCGGTGTCGGTCACCGTGAAAGAAGCCGGATCGCTGCCGGCGGGCGCGACCACCGGCGTGTTGCCGAGACCGTATTTGTTGGCGAAGTCGAGGTCGCGCTGGTCGTGTGCCGGACAGCCGAAGATCGCGCCGGTGCCGTAATCCATCAGGATGAAATTGGCGACATAGACCGGGAGCTGCCATCCTGCATCGAACGGATGCACGGCGCGGATGCCGGTGTCGAAGCCGAGTTTCTCGGCGGTGTCGATGGCCTCCTGCGAGGTGCCGGTCTTCTTGCACTCCTCGACAAAGGTGGCGAGCTTGGGATCGCGCGCGGCGGCGGCGCGGGCCAGCGGATGATCCGGCGAGATCGCCATGAACTTCGCGCCGAACAGCGTGTCCGGCCGCGTCGTGAAGATCTCCAGCTCGCTCTCGCCGGCTGGTGTCGTGGCGGTGTCCAGCGCAAAGCGCACCAGCAGCCCCTCGGAGCGGCCGATCCAGTTGCGCTGCATCAGCCGCACCTTCTCCGGCCAGCGGTCGAGCGTGTCGAGGGCGGTCAGCAGCTCTTCCGCATAATCCGTGATCTTCAGGAACCACTGGGTCAGCTCGCGCTGCTCGACCAGGGCGCCGGAACGCCAGCCGCGCCCGTCGATCACCTGCTCGTTGGCCAGCACGGTGTTGTCGACCGGGTCCCAGTTCACCTTCGACTGCTTGCGCTCGACGAGGCCGGCGCTGAGGAAATCCAGGAACATGCGTTGCTGGTGCTTGTAGTATTTCGGGTCGCAGGTCGCGATCTCGCGCGCCCAGTCGAGCGACAGGCCCATGGACTTGAGCTGCCCGCGCATGGTGGCGATGTTCTGATAGGTCCAGTCGCGCGGATGGACCTTGCGCTCCATGGCGGCATTCTCGGCCGGCATGCCGAAGGCGTCCCAGCCCATGGGATGCAGCACCTTGAAGCCCTTGGCGCGCTTGTAACGCGCGACCACGTCGCCCATGGCGTAGTTGCGGACATGGCCCATATGGATGCGCCCGGACGGATACGGGAACATCTCCAGCACGTAGTATTTCGGGCGCGGATCGTCGTTCGCGGTGGCGAAAACCTGCTGCCGGTCCCAGACCTGCTGCCAATGAAGTTCGGCTTCGTGGGGATTGTAACGGTCGATGGCCATCGCGAAACGGGGTCTTCCAGTAAGGCGCCGAAGGCCGGGCTGGCCGGGCGGCCGACTTGAGCCCTCGGGCTGCGGCCAGGTCGAGCCGGGCTTTGGCCTTGCCATTTCGGCGCATATTCAGGCGAAGCGGGGGCCGCTTCGCGCGAACGCTATAGGCCACGAAAGCGCGGGAAGGGTCAATCTCGGCCGGGCCGGCCGCGTCCTGCGCCGCGATGATCAACCATTCCCTAACCATCCCAATAATATCATGTTAAATCTGATGGCGGCGCAGCCGGGAGTGGGGACAACCTTGCAGGTCGAACGACGCAAATCGGTTCGTCGGGTGGTGGCTTTTCCGGTGTGGCTGGACCTCGGCGGGTCCGCGCAGAACGGAGCGCTGCGCAACATCTCGCTCGGCGGCGCCGGCTTGACCGTCCCGCCGACCGTGCCCCTGCCGGGGGAGTTCACCATGCTGCTGACGCGCAAAGGCCAGGCCAGCCGCCGGTGCCGCGTGATCTGGCGGATGTCGGACCAGGTCGGGGTCGAATTCTGCGCGCTCGACACCGAAAGCGCCGACCCGGGCGTGGCTACCGTCGCGCCGGATGTCTCCGTGATCGATTGCTGACCGTTGGCGCGGGCCGGTGCCCGCTTCGCCTGAAAGCGCTATAGCCCTGCGCACGGGAGCGGCCAGGCGATGCGCCGGCCGCATGATACAGACTTTCGTACGGGCTTTCGAATGATGGTTTCGCAGCAGAATCAGGCGCAGGGCGCGGCGGTGGAGCGGCTTTCGGGTGTGCGGCGCGAGGTTGCCGCCGCCTGCGCCGCCGCCAGCCGCCCGGCCGACGCCGTCACATTGATGGCGGTTTCCAAGACCTTCGAAGCGCCGGCCATCGAGCCGGTGCTGGACGCCGGCCAGCGGGTGTTCGGGGAAAACCGAGTTCAGGAAGCCCGGGCCAAATGGCCGCCGCTGCTAGAGCGGTATCCAGACACCAAGCTGCATCTCATCGGGCCGCTCCAGTCGAACAAGGCGAAGGAAGCGGTTGCCCTGTTCGACGCGATCCATTCCGTGGATCGTGAAAGCCTGTGCGAGGCGTTGGCCAGGGAAATCCAGAAGCAGGGGCGCGCGCCGCTGCTTTTTGTCCAGATCAACACCGGCGCCGAAGCGCAGAAGGCGGGCGTCTTGCCGGAAGCGGCGGACCTCTTTCTCGAAACCTGCCGCCGCGACCATGGCCTCGCTGTCGCCGGTCTGATGTGCATCCCCCCGGCGAGTGAAGCGCCGGGGCCGCATTTCGCGCTCACCGCCAAGATCGCGGCGCGCAATGGCCTTGGTCTGTTGTCCATGGGCATGAGCGCGGATTTCGCGACCGCCATCGCCTTCGGGGCGACCCACATCCGGGTCGGCAGCGCGATTTTCGGGGCGCGGGACTAAGCGTCGTCGCGCGACGCGGGCGACCGCGGAATCACCAGCGGCGCGGCGGCGTCGGGGCGGGCCAGGTGCCGCCGGCATCGAGCGGCTTTTTCAGAATACTGGATCGCAAGGGAGGGGCGGGCGGTGGCGCCGCCGGTGCCAGCGGGGGCGCAGCATGATCCCGGCGATAGGCCTCGCCGCCGGGCGCCTGGGCCGGTCCGGGACCGGCTGTGCGCGGCGGCTCGTAGCTCGGCACGTCGAGATCGAAGATATCCTCGGCCATGGTTGCGACCGGCCGCTGGTTGGACGATGTGGCGCTGCGCCAGCGGTCGATGACCGAGCCGATCAGCTCCCGGCTTGGCGTCATGCCGCCGTGGGTCGCGCCGCCGGCATCGCTGCTCGGCCTCAGCTCCGGCGGCAGATAGGAGAAGGTCAGCCGCGTCGGCACGGCAACGCCCGCGCCGAAGGCGAAGACCTCTCGCGGTCCCAGTGAGGGAACGAATTTCAGCAGGTTGCCGGCGTCCGCCACGGCGGAGCGGATCAGCGCCTGGTCGCGCTCGTTGGACATGCGCATCACGAACAGCGTGTTGCACTGGGAGATGATGGTCGGGTCGATCTCAGCCGGACGCTGGGTGATGAGTCCGAGATAGACGCCGTATTTGCGGCCTTCCTTGGCGATGCGCGCGAGGGCCCGCGCGCTCGGCTCGAAGCCGCCGGTCTTGTCGGCGGGCGCGTAGCGATGGGCTTCCTCGCAGACGAAGAGCTGCGGCGAAATCCCTTCGCTCCACAGGCCGAAATCGAACGCCATGCGCGCCAGCACCGAGACCACCGCATTCACCACCTCGGTGGGAAAGCCGGCCATCTGCATGATGGTCATGGGCTTGCCGTTGGCCGGCAGGCGGAACAGTTGCGAGAGGACCTCCGCCATGGTGTCGCCGCCGAGATTGGCATTGTCGAACATGAAGCCGTAGCGCGGATCGTTGCGCACGGTCTGGAGCCGGCCGAGCAGCTTGCTGAATACGGTGCGGGAGGAGCGGTTCTCCAGCCGGCCCATGCGCTCGTCGATCAGCGTCATGAGGTCTTCGATGCGATACGGCACCGGCGTGTCCACGGTGAAGCCGGCGGACCGTGGGTCCCGCCGCTTCATCATGGAGCGGTCGGCGTTGCGGTATTGCAGATAGGCGCCCTTGGCGAGCGGGATGACCTCCGCCAGCACCTCGACTTCCTCGTCGACCATGGCGCGGCCGCCGAAAATCACATCGAGCGTCTCGTCGAAATTGAACAGCCAGAACGGCAGCCGCAGATTGCGCGGATTCAGCACCTGGGCCCGATCCCCGAAGCTGGGCGCATATTCGTTGTGAGGGTCGATGAGGAAGACCCGCAGATCCGGCCGCGTCGCCAGAATCTGGCGCAGGATGATCGTGACGCCGTTCGATTTGCCGACCCCGGTGGTGCCGAGCAGCGCGAAATGCTTGCTGATGAGATCGTCGATGCGGACCGAGGCCGGCACGGTCGGGTCCTGCTGGAGCGTGCCGATTTCGGCGGTGCCCTGTTCGGACGCGCCATAGGCGAGACGCAGCTCCCGATCCGAAAGCATGCCGACCGGATCGCCGATGCCGGGATACTGGCCGACGCCGCGCTGGAACCGGCCCTGACGGATCTCGCCGATCAGGTCGAGCTGGGCCGTCGCCCCATGGGCCTGGCCGAATTCGGATTCGGCGACATCGCTGATCATGCCGATGGTCAGCATCTGGCCGTTGAGAATGCCGAGGAATTTGCCGACGGTGGGGTGGGACTGTTCGTCGGCCGCGCGGGAAATGTCCGTCAGGGCGACGCCGGCGCGCGATCCGCTCAAAGTGATCACGCGGCCGAGAATGCGCCGCGCTCCGCTGTGATTTTCGCCTGTCTGCATTCCGGATCACCCGACACTTCACCCGCAGCCTCCGTGCATGAACGGGGACCCGGCAGGACCGTCTCGATCCAGGCTATCAGGGGCCCGTCCAGATTCGGTTAATCCGCCCCGCTGCCAAAAGCAGACGATTCGATCGAATTCGCCTCCGCGACCGTGCGTTGGCGGGGCCGGCGGATCATTCGATGAGGATTCGCGTTCCGGGACCGATCCGCGCCAGCAGGCGCCTGAGGTCGGAACCCGTCAGGGCGACGCAGCCGGCCGTCGGCGCGAACCCGGGTCGGGCGAGATGCACGAACACAGCGCTGCCGCGGCCGGCGACGCGGGGGCGTGTATTGTGGTCGAGTTCGATGATGAGATCGTAGAGATGATCGTCCCGGCGCAGCCGGTCGCCGGCCTCGTCCGCGCTGCGGCGGAACGGGCGGTTGTAGTGGCGGCTCCGGGGATCCTCGCTCCAGGCGATATCGGCGGTGATGCGCCGCATCGGCAGCCCGGTCGCCGGCCGGTTCATGCGGTCCGCCCGCCACCACAGGCGGACGAGGCGGAAACTGCCCCGCGGGGTGCCGCCGTCGCCCTCGCGCTTGTCGGCGCGGATTCCGCCACGGCCCAGCGCCACCGGCAGGGCGTGGGTGCCGGCCAGCAGGAGGCCGCGGCGCCGGTCCGCCGGCCGGGCGCGGACGCGAATTGTGCGAAGAGCCTTCACCTTCCTGATTCCCGCCGTTTTTCCAATGCGATAAGCAGGCATCCAGGAGCCGTGCCGCTTGGCTGTTTCCCGGACCAATGATCTACTGCCGAAAGCACAATGGCGCGAGGGGGCGCCCCGCATGGCCAATGTCCGTAAAATCCTGATCGTCGACGACGACAATGACCTGCGCGAGGCGCTGGCCGAACAGCTTGATCTCCACCAGGAGTTTTCCGCGACCGGTCTCGATACCGGCGCCAAGGCCGTGGCCGCCGCGACGGGAGACCCGTTCGATCTGGTGATCATGGATGTCGGCCTGCCGGATATCGACGGTCGGGAGGCGGTGCGCATGATGCGCGCCAACGGCTTCAAGCCGCCGATCATCATGCTGACGGGCCACGACACCGATTCCGACACCATTCTCGGGCTTGAATCCGGCGCGAACGACTATGTGATCAAGCCGTTCCGCTTTGCCGTCCTGCTCGCGCGCATCCGCGCCCAGCTTCGCCAGCACGACGCCAGCGAGGACGCCACCTTCACTATCGGCCCCTACACCTTCCGCCCCAGCGCGAAACTGATGGTGACCGAGAAGGGAACCAAAGTCCGCCTGACCGAGAAGGAAACGGCGATCCTCCGGTTCCTGTATCGCGCCGGCGAACGGCCGATGTCGCGGGAAACCTTGCTGCAAGAAGTGTGGGGCTACAATTCGGGCGTGACGACTCACACGCTCGAAACCCACATCTACCGCCTGCGTCAGAAAATCGAAGCGGACGCCACCACGCCCGCGATTCTCGTGACTGAAGCCGGCGGTTATCGTCTGGTGCCCTGACGTGCAGACCTGCCCGCGGCCATACCCGCAACTTCGACACGATGTCCTGCCGCATCTGCTGCCCGGCGATGCGGGCGCGGCCGCAGGTCCCGAGGCCCGCACCGGAGGTCGTGGCGTCGCGCCCGGATGGCCGCGCCGATGAGCATCGAGGACGATATCGCCTTTCTCGATCAGGTTCCGACCCTCGGTCTGCTCGGCCTGGATGCGCTGCGGATCCTCGCCATCGGCGCTGAGGAACGCGAATTGCGCACGGGCGAGGTGCTGTTCAAGGCGGGAGATGTGAGCGACGGCGGCTATATCGTGCATCACGGCCAGCTTCTGCTGGCGATGCCGGCCGACGAGCCGCGCGCCGCGGACATGACCGTGGGGCGTCATGCGCTGGTCGGCGAATTCGCGCTGCTGGCGCAGACCCGCCGCCCGGTGACGGCGACTGCGCTGGAGCCGACGCTGCTGCTGCGGATATCGCGCAGCCTGTTCGTCAAGATGCTGGAAGGCTTTCCTGAAACCGCGGTGCGGCTGCGGGACTATCTCATGGCCCGGACCGACCGGGCCGGGCGGGATGTCTATGCGGTGCGGACGATGCTCGACCCCAAGACCTGAACCTCAGCACCCGCAACCAAAGAGCCGAACCTGAACGGGGTGTGAGGCCGCTCAGACCTCCAGCGTCGCCGTCACCGGCACATGGTCGGACGGCTGCTCCCAGCCGCGCGGTGCTTTCAGCACCTGAATCGCGGCGACGCGATCCGCCAGCGCCGGCGAGGCCCAGACATGATCAAGCCGGCGGCCCTTGTCGGCCCGCTCCCAGTCTGGCGAACGATAGCTCCACCACGTATAGAGTTTCTCCGGTTCGGGGATGAAGGCGCGCATCGTATCGACCCACTGTCCGGCCCGTTGCGCGGCGACGAGCTTCTCGCATTCGATGGGCGTGTGAGAGACGATCTTCAGGAGCTGCTTGTGGTTCCAGACGTCATGCTCCAGCGGCGCGACATTGAGATCGCCGACCAGCAGCATCCGTTCCGAAGCCGCCGCGGTGAGCAGCGCGCTGTCGCGCATCTCGTCGAGAAACTGGAGCTTGTGCCTGAACTTCTCGTTGAGGTTCGGATCGGGAATGTCGCCGCCGGCCGGAACGTAGAAATTATGCAGCGTGAGAGGGTCTTTCAGGCCCGCCTGCTCGCCGAGGGTGACGGCGATATGGCGGCAGTCCTCCTTGCCGCAGAACTGCTGCGGGGCTGATGAAGCGAAAGGCAGGCGCGAGATCACCGCGACGCCGTGATAACCCTTCTGGCCATGGATGGCCGCGTGCTCGTAGCCGAGCCGCTTGAGACGCTTCAGCGGGAAAGCGTCGTTGGGGCACTTGGTCTCCTGCAAGCACAGCACATCGGGCCGCACCTGCTTGAGAAAGCGGACGACGGATTCGATGCGGAAACGCACCGAGTTGATATTCCAGGTGGTGACGGTGAGGCGCATGACGCGCGGCTTATCAGCCGGACGCCGCGATATCCACTCCGAGGGGCGGATTGCGACCGTGATTCACAGCGCCGCGGGGACGGTCGCGGATGAAAGCTGAGGTCGGCGGCGGAATGCGCCCCGCAGGCGGTCCGTTCCGGTGCTCAGTTGTTATAGCGGGTATAGTCGATCCTGAAGAGGCTCGGGTCGGGCCGCTTGCTGGTTTCGAGGTTATAGACCGCCACCGTGGTGTCGTAGCCCTGCGGGTCGGTCACGGTCCATTGCCGAAGCTGCATGTCCTGCGCGCCGAACATCAGCATCAGCTTGCTGGTGCCGACCAGCGCCTGACGTTCCTCGATCACCACCGTCGCGAACACGTCGTCGGCGGTGACGCGGGTGACGTTGGTGTCGCGCATCAGGTCGATGCGGTCCGCCAGCAGATAGCGCAGCGGCGTCTGCGACAGCGGATAGATGTCCTGGGTCGCGAGCTTGCGGTCGCGCACTGCCACCGACTGGCCGTCCGCGATGATGGCGATGGGGCTCGGCGCATTGTATTCGAAGCGCACGCGGCCCGGCTTGGAGAGATAGAGCTGGCCCTCGGTCCGCGCGCCGTCCGGGCCGACTTGGACGAACTTGCCGACCATCACCTGCACGCTGGAGAGATAGGCGCTGACCTTGTCCACGATGGCGCGCTGGGCGGCGTCGAAGCCGCCGCGCCCGGTGGCGCCGGCGTTGGCGCGTCCGGCCTGGGCGAGCACGATGGGCGCGGCCTGTCCCGTCGTCGTCGCGGCGCGCTGCGGCTGGGCCGGGGTCGCGGCGCTGGTTGCGAGCAGGCGGCTGTTCGGCGCGGGCTTGGGCAGCGGCACGGACTGGGCGGCGGCGGACAGCGGAGCGAAGCCGATCCCTGCGGCGACCATCAGGCAGGCCAGCAGTTTGCCTTGCAGGAATTTACCTTGCAGCAGCGCGGCGCACCGCGCCGTGCGGTCTTTCACTCTGCCGCAGCCGTTCCGACGCATCCGGCTTACTCCCTCGACTCGGGCTCTGGTCATGATTGATATCGTCATGAGGCTGACCATTCCCGACGCATATGGCGTTTTCGCGGCCCGATGAAAGAGCGCATCAGAACCGCTCCTCGCCGCCGGCCTCGATCAGGATCTCGCGTTTGCCGGCATGGTTGGCCTGCCCGACAACCCCTTCGAGTTCCATGCGTTCCATCAGCGAGGCGGCGCGGTTGTAACCGATCTGGAGCCGGCGCTGGATGTAGCTGGTCGAGGCTTTCTGATCGCGCAGCACGATCTGGACCGCCTGCTGGTAGAGATCGGTGGCATCGCCCGACTGGCCCATGCCGGTGGCGTCGAATACCGAGCCGTCCTCGCCTTCGCCATCGTCCGCCGTGACGGCTTCGAGATATTGCGGCGCGCCCTGGGACTTGAGGTGGCGCACGATCTTCTCGACCTCCTCGTCGGAGCAGAACGGACCGTGGACGCGGCTGATGCGCCCGCCGCCGGCCATGTGAAGCATGTCACCCTGGCCGAGAAGCTGTTCCGCGCCCTGTTCGCCGAGGATGGTGCGGCTGTCGATCTTGGATGTGACCTGGAACGAGATGCGGGTTGGGAAATTCGCCTTGATGGTGCCGGTGATGACGTCCACGGAAGGCCGCTGGGTCGCGAGCACCACATGGATGCCGGCGGCGCGGGCCATCTGCGCGAGACGCTGGATCGCGCCTTCGATGTCCTTGCCGGCAACCATCATCAGGTCCGCCATTTCGTCCACGATCACGACGATATAGGGCAGCTTTTCGAGATCGAGCCGCTCCTCCTCGTAGATCGCCTCGCCGCTCTCCTTGTCGTAGCCGGTATGGACCGTGCGGGTGAGCTGCTCGCCCTTGCCGGCGGCCTCCGCGACGCGGGTGTTGTAGCCGTCGATGTTGCGCACACCGAGCTTGGCCATCTTCTTGTAGCGGTCCTCCATCTCGCGGACCGCCCATTTCAGCGCGACCACCGCCTTCTTCGGATCGGTGACGACCGGCGTGAGCAGATGCGGGATGCCGTCATAGACGGAGAGTTCGAGCATCTTCGGATCGACCATGATGAGCCGGCACTGTTCGGGCCGGTGCTTGTAGAGCAGGCTCAGGATCATGGTGTTGATGGCGACGGACTTGCCCGAGCCGGTGGTGCCGGCGATCAGCAGATGCGGCATCCGCGCGAGATCGACGATGACCGGCTCGCCGCCGATGGTCTTGCCGAGGCAGAGCGGCAGTTTAGCGGTGGTGTCGTCATAGTCCTTGGTCGCGAGCAGCTCGCGGAAATAGACCTTCTCGCGGGTCGCGTTCGGCAGCTCGATGCCGATGGCGTTGCGGCCCGAGACCACCGCGACGCGGGCGGACAGGGCGCTCATGGAGCGGGCGATATCGTCGGCGAGGCCGATCACGCGGGACGACTTGATGCCCGGGGCGGGTTCGAGTTCATACAGCGTGACCACGGGGCCGGGCCGGGCATTGATGATCTCGCCGCGCACGCCGAAATCGCCCAGCACACCCTCCAGCGCCTCCGAATTCTGCTGGAGCGTGTCGGCG